>Ga0247727_10018566_pt1 | contig 10913 bp, 6 predicted proteins | sample WisWelCaveWW1625_FD_202498 | JGI IMG/M metagenome (GOLD analysis project Ga0247727, IMG submission 202498) | Biofilm microbial communities from Wishing Well Cave, Virginia, United States - WW16-25 | ecosystem: Environmental > Aquatic > Deep subsurface > Groundwater > Cave microbial mat | place...
CTGCTTGTCGCGGATTTCGCCGATCAGGATGCAGTCGGGCGCCTGGCGCAGCGCGTTCTTGAGCGCGACCTCGAAACTCCTGGTATCGGTGCCGACTTCGCGCTGGTTGACGATCGATTTCTTGTTCTTGAAGATGAATTCGACCGGGTCTTCCAGCGTCAGGATGTGGCCGGACTTCTGCGCGTTGCGCAGGTCGAGCATCGCCGAGAGCGAGGTGGATTTGCCCGAGCCGGTCGCGCCCACCATCAGGATCAGGCCGCGCTTCTGCAGGATGAGTTCTTTCAGCACCTCCGGCAGGCCCAGCGTGTCGAACGCGGGCACCTCGCCCGGGATGAAGCGAACGACGACGGCAGGCGACCCTTTTTGCCGGAAGGCGCTGATCCGGAACGCGCCCACGCCTTCCAGCGCGTACGCCGTGTTCAGCTCCATTTGCTCCTCGTACTCCTTGATCTGGTGCTCGTTCAGCACCTCGTAGAGCAAGGTTCTGACCGCGTCCCCGTTGAGCACGGTCTGGTTGACCGGCATGGCGACGCCGTTGATCTTGATGTTGATCGGTGAGCCTACGGACAGGAAGATGTCCGACGCCTTCTTGTCGGCCATGACCTGGAACAGACGCTTCATCGCAGACATCGTGCTCTCCCTGGGTTGCCAGAACCGCTAGTTTAATCGCCGCGCAGGAGTTCGTTGAGACTCGTTTTCGCCCGTGTTTTCGCATCCACCTTCTTGACGATGACGGCACAGTACAGGGCGCAGCTGCCCTCGCCCGAGGGCAGCGTGCCGGACACGACCACGGATCCGGCGGGCACCCGCCCGTAGAGAATCTCGCCGGTCTCACGGTCGAAGATCTTGGTGCTCTGGCCGATGTAGACGCCCATCGACAGCACGCTGTTTTCGCCGACCACCACGCCCTCGACCACCTCCGAGCGGGCGCCGATGAAGCAATTGTCCTCGATGATCACCGGGCCGGCCTGCACCGGCTCGAGCACTCCGCCGATGCCGACGCCGCCGGAAAGATGGACATTCTTGCCGATCTGGGCGCAGGAGCCGACCGTGGCCCAGGTATCCACCATTGTGCCTTCGTCCACGTAGGCGCCGATGTTGACGTAGGAGGGCATCAGGACGACGTTTTTCGCGATATACGCCCCGCGGCGGGCCATTGCCGGAGGAACAACGCGAACCCCCGCCTTGCCAAAGTCGAAAGACTCGAATTTTGAGGGGACCTTGTCGTAGTACCGTGTGGCGCCGCCCTCCATTACACGGTTATCCTCGAGACGGAAGGAAAGCAGCACCGCCTTCTTGATCCACTCGTGCGTGATCCAGACGCCGTTCGTCTTCTCGGCGACGCGCAGCCGGCCCGAATCCAGGCCGGCGATGACTGCCTCGACCGCCTCACGCAGGGGCCGCGGCGCATTGGCCGGGCCCAGCGCGGTCCGGTTCTCCCAGGCTTCTTCGATGATGTTCTTCATGGGTCTCGATCGCCAGCTTTCCAGCCCCGTTTGCGGTGCTCGGCAACGACCGAGGTGTGGATCCCGCCGCGTACGTTGAACTTTGCCGTCAGGCGCAGATACCGCGGCCGCAGGGCCTTGACCAGGTCGTCCAGGATGCGGTTGGTCACGGCCTCGTGGAACGCGCCTTGGTCGCGAAACGACCAGACGTAGAGTTTCAGAGATTTCAGTTCCACGCAACGGCGGTCGGGTATGTATTCGAGCGAGAGGACGGCGAAGTCCGGTTGCCCGGTCAGCGGGCACAGGCAGGTGAATTCCGGAATCTCCATGCAAATCCGGTAGTCGCGACCCGGCGACGGATTGGCGAAGCTGTGCAGGCGTTTGCTTGGGCGCGAAGGCATCGAAAAAGCTCTGAATTGCGACTGAAATCGAGCACCCGGATGGTATCATTTTCGAAATTCCAAAACGCCGCGAAGAAGCTCCGATACGTGCGCCTCACCCAGGTCAAGCTGTCCGGTTTCAAGTCTTTCGTCGATCCGACCTCAATCCACGTCCCGGGCCAGCTGGTCGGCATCGTCGGCCCGAACGGCTGCGGCAAGTCCAATGTCATCGACGCCGTGCGCTGGGTGCTGGGCGAATCGCGCGCCTCGGCGCTGCGCGGCGACTCGATGCAGGACGTCATCTTCAACGGCTCGGCCAATCGCAAGCCGCTGGCGCGCGCCAGCGTCGAGTTGATGTTCGACAACTCCCTCGGCCGCGCCGCCGGGCAGTGGTCGCAGTACGCCGAGCTGTCGGTGCGACGGGCGCTGCAGCGCGACGGAGAATCCTCCTACTACATTAACGGCACGCACGTCAGGCGGCGCGACATCACCGACGTGTTCCTCGGCACCGGCCTCGGGCCGCGCGCCTACGCCATCATCGAGCAGGGCATGATCTCGCGCGTCATCGAGGCGAAGCCGGACGAGTTGCGGGTCTTCCTCGAAGAAGCCGCCGGCATCTCGCGCTACAAGGAACGGCGCAAGGAGACAGAGCACCGCCTCGCCGACACACGCGAGAATCTGGCGCGCGTCAATGACATTCGCAACGAACTCGGCACCCAGCTTGAGAAGCTCGAGGGCCAGGCCAGAGTGGCCTCGCAGTACAGGGAGCTGCAGCAGGAGCTGCAGCTCAAGCAGCACCTGCTCTGGTTCCTGCGCCGCAAGGATGCGGCGGCCGAGCGCGAGAAGCACGCCCGCGACATCGCTGCCGTTGCTAACCAGGTGGAGGCGGGCAGCGCGCAGTTGCGCGACGTGGAGAGCCGCGCCGAGACCGCGCGCGTGGCCCATTACGGGGCGGGCGACTTGCTGAACGCTGCCCAGGCGGCTGTCTATGCGGCCAACGCGGAAGTGGCGAAGCACGAATCCGAGCTGCGGCACATGGAGGAAAGCCGCAACCGGCTGGAAGGCCAGCACACCGAGCGCAGGGTGCAGCTCGGCTCCTGGCGGGAGCAGCGCTCGCAGCTGACCCAGGCGCTGCACATGTGGGCGGCGCGCTCCGGGGGCGCGAGGCAGCGCGTCGCCGAAACAGAGGCGAAGCTGGCTGCGGAGAACGCGCGCCTGCCGGAAGCCGAGACGGCCTATCGCGCTGTGCAGGAACAGCTGAACGATTCCCGCAGCAGGCTCGCGCAGTGCGAAAGCCGGCTGCTGCTCGAGCAGCAGAGCATCGCGCACCTGGAAGGCAACCTGCAATCGCTCGGCCAGCGGCGCGAGCGGCTGGAAGCGGAGCTGCGGTCGCTGGCCGAGCCCGCTGCGGCGGGATTGAATGCCGCCAACGGCCGCGTGCTGGAGCTGGATCGCGCGATCCGCGAGGCGCAAGCCAGGCTGGACGCGCTGCAGGACGAAAACGAATCGCTCGGCAAGTCGAACGCCGCCGCCGCCGAAGCACAGGCCGCAGCGAGCCGCGAGCAGACTGCGGCGGACGCCCAGCTGGCGACGCTCAAGCAGGTGCAGGCCGCCGCCGAGGAGGAAGCGCCCCTGCACGAATGGCTGGAGCGCCATCGGCTCGCCGAGCTGCCGCGTTTCTGGCAGAAGATCCGCATCGACCACGGCTGGGAGACGGCGGTGGAGTCGGTGCTGCGCGAGCGCCTGCACGCGCTGGAACTCGGGGACGGCGGCTCGCTAGGTCGGGATCGGCCGCCGGTCAAAGCCAGTCTTTTCGGTTTGGGCAAGGCAGGGGCCGCGGCGACGTTACCCGGATTTGCGCCATTGCAGGACAAAGTGCGTCCGATCGACGGCGGTCTGGCAGGCGCGCTCGGAGACTGGTTCGCAGGGGTCTATTGGGTCGAAGGGATCCCCGGCGCCTCCCAGCGCGCGGCAATGCCTGCGGGTGCCGTGTTGGTCAATCGGGAAGGCGACCAATTTACCCGCCACACGGTCAGCTTTCATGCACCCGACCCGGCAGATGCGGGAATCCTCGCGCGCCAGGCGGAGATCGAGGAGCTCGCAGAGCATTGCAATCGGCTGACGCAGAGGGCGGCGGCAGTCGCGGCCAAAGCGGCGCAGCTCGAGGCGCAACTTGCCGAACGCGGCGCGTCGCTGGAGCAGGCGCGCGATACGCTCGGCGCCAGGCAGCATGAAAAGCACGCGGCGCAGATCGAGGCGCTCAAGCTCGGCCAGGCGCTCGAGCGCTATCGGGAGCGTACCGCGCAGATTCACGAGGAGATCGGCGCGCTCGGGCAGGAATCGGAGCGCGACGGCGGCCGGCTGGCCGACGCGCGCCAGGCGTTGCTCCGGATCGACGAGGAAATTCGCGGCGCCAAGAAGACGCTCGACGCGGTGCGTGCCGGCTACGGTGGGGCCGAAAGCGCGCTCGCCGAGCAGCGCGTCCGGACCCGGCAGGCGGAACGCGAAACCCACGATGCGGTCTTTGGCGAACGCGAGGTCACCGCGAAGATCTCGGAAATCGACAATTCGGTGCGCATGATCGACCAGCAGATCGGGCGCGCGGATGAGGAGGTTGGCCGGCTGACGTCGGAACTGGCGGTGGACCCGATTCCGGCGGTGCGCGGCGCGCTGGCTGCCGCAGTCGAAGCGAGGATGGCCTGCGAGAAGACGCTGGCTGGCGCGCGCGACGCGGTGGAGGCGGCCGCGAGCGCGCTGCGCGCCTTGGAAGAGGATAAACTCAGGATCGAAACCTCCCTCGCGCCCCTGCGCGAACGCATTAACGAACTGCGCCTCAAGGAACAGGCGGCGCGGATCAACCACGACCAGTACGACACCCAGCTGCGCGAGGCAGCTGCGGACGAGGCGCGGCTGGCGGGCGAGCCCGCAGCCGCGCGGCGGCCCGCCACGCTGCAGGGCGAGATCACGCGACTGGGCCAGGCGCTTAACGAGTTCGGCGCGGTCAACATGGCCGCGCCGGACGAACTGGCGAGCAGCCGCGAGCGCAAGGGTTTCCTCGATTCGCAATCCGCGGATCTGGCCGAGGCCGTCACTACGATGGAGGACGCGATTCGCCGCATCGACCGCGAAACGCGCGAGCTGCTGCGCGAGACCTTCGCAAGCGTCAACCGCCACTTCGGCGCGCTGTTCCCGGTGCTGTTCGGCGGCGGCGATGCGAAGCTGATCATGACCGGCGAGGAGATCCTCGACGCCGGCGTGCAGGTGATGGCGCAGCCACCGGGAAAGCGCAACAGCAGCATTCACCTGCTTTCCGGCGGCGAAAAGGCGCTCACAGCGATCGCCCTTGTGTTCTCCCTGTTCCAGCTCAATCCGGCGCCGTTCTGCCTGCTGGACGAGGTGGACGCGCCGTTGGACGACAGCAACACCGCGCGCTTTTGCGACCTGGTGCAGAAGATGTCGGCGCAGACGCAGTTCCTGTTCATCAGCCACAACAAGATCACCATGGAAATGGCGAACCAGCTGATCGGCGTCACCATGCCGGAATCGGGCGTGTCGCGCGTGGTGGCGGTGGACATCGAAGAAGCCCTGAAGATCCGGGAGGAGCTCGCCGCCTGAGGCAAGCTCGGGCGGCTGCATATTCGATGACATCGCGATGAGCGAGTTGCAGATAGGCCTGCTTGCGATCGGGGTGCTGGTCGTGGCGGGCGTCCTCGCCTACAACAGGGTTCAAGAGCGGGGCGCGCAGCGAGATGCCGAGCGCTCGTTCCGTGCGGGGCACGTGGATGTGCTGCTGGACGAACCGGCCGCTGAAACGAGCGCTGCGCCGGAGGCAACGCGGGCAGCATCGCGGGCGGCACCAGCCGCGCAGGCAGCCGAAGCCGATTCGGCCATCGACTACATCATTGAATTCTCGTCGGCGCTGCCTGCGGCACAGTCCGTGCTGGACAGGCACTGGAGCGCGATCGAGCGCCGGCATGCGCGTCGGGCGCTGCTTGCGGGGTCCGGGGACGGCAAGTCCTGGCGCGCCGCGTTGCAGCTCGTCTCCAGGGATGGCGCGGTCGGGGAGGCCGACCTGATCGAATTCCGCTCCGCGGTCGAGACCCTAGCGGCGTCCGTCGGCGCCATGGTCCTGGCGCCCGAAATGCGGGCTGCCGTCGAGCGCGCGCGGGCATTGGACGAATTTTGTGCCGAGGCGGACATCCAGGTTGTGATTCACGTACAGGGCGGCCCGTTCCCGGGCACCAAGATCCGCGCCGCCGCTGAGGCGGCTGGCATGGCGCTGGACGGCAGCGGCAGCTTCGCGATGCGCGACGACCTGCAAAGATTGCTCTACACGCTGGCGGCGCGTGACGGCGCGCCGTTCACGGCGGCCGGCATGCGCGACGCGGCGCCGATGGCGCTTTCGCTTGCGCTCGATGTCGCCCGCGTTCCAGATACGCGCCGCTCGTTCGAATCCATGGCGCGCCTGGCGCATCAACTCGCCGCGGTGCTCGGCGGCAGCATCGTGGACGACAAGGGCAACATCCTCGACGAGCGCGCCGTCGCTGCCATTGCCGTGCAACTGGACGCGGTGCGCGCGCGCCTCGATGCGCAGCGCCTGCCGCCCGGCAGCCCGGCGGCGTTGCGCCTGTTCTCATAAGAATGGCTATTCCGAAGCATGTGCGCGCCGAAGCAAAGAGGCTTCGGAGAGCGATCGATCGTCACGACTACCTCTACTATTCGCTCGCCGATCCAGAAATTGAAGATTCAGAATACGATCGCTTGTTTCAGGAATTAATGTCCCTTGAAGAGCAGTTTCCAGGACTACAGACCGTTGATTCCCCAACGAGACGCGTAGGCGGCACACGTGCAGTGTACTTACCCGCGGCCAAACATAGCGTGCGAATGCTTTCAATACGCAATGCACCGAGTACGGATATCTCGGAGTGCAAAGCGTTTGATGTACGCATCCGAAAAGATCTAAAACTTTCCGAATCTGATCCACCTATTGCATATCTCGCGGAATTGAAGATCGACGGTGCTGCGGTCAGTCTTCGCTATAAAGAAGGTCAATTAGTTCGCGGTGCGACTCGTGGAGATGGCGAGATCGGCGAGGACATTACGCAAAACCTCAGCTCTATACGAGATATTCGTTCTCAGTTGAAAACCAAAAATCCACCATCCATGCTCGAAGTGCGTGGCGAGGTGTTTATGTCACGGCGTGCTTTTGTGGAAATGAATAAAGCAATTGCGGCTCAGGGCGGGAAAACCTTTAAAAATCCACGCAATGCAGCGGCAGGCAGCATTCGTCAGCTTGACTCGAGCGTTGCATCGTTACAGAAGCTTTCGTTCTTGGCGCATGGACTCGCAGAAGCAAAAGGCTGGTCCGTACCGAAGACTCAAAGCCAAATATTGAGAGCTTTTGTAGACTGGGACCTTCCAGTTAGTCCAAAACGAATAGTTTCGTCTGGTCCGAATGGTCTTGAGAAGTTCTATAAAGACATTAGAGACGAAAGAAGTGAACTAGATTTTGATATTGATGGAGTCGTCTACAAAATTGACCGACGCGATTTGCAGGAGAAACTCGGTTTTCGAGATCGGGAACCGCGTTGGGCACTCGCACATAAATTTCCGCCAGAGACCAAAGCTACTAGGGTAATCGGAATTGATACACAAGTTGGTCGAACTGGCGCGCTAACACCGGTTGCTCGTCTGGAGCCGGTAGTAGTCGCTGGCGTTACCGTAACAAATGTAACTCTGCACAATCAGGATGAGGTTGAAGGTAAAGATGTGCGAGTTGGTGACACGGTACTTGTGCGAAGAGCGGGTGATGTAATTCCAGAAATTGTTTCGGTTGACCATTCGAAGAGGCCCAAGGGCATACCTCCGTTTGAGATGCCTACGCTGTGCCCGACTTGTGGGTCACGTGTAGTCCAGATTAGTAAGGAGCAGAAACTCAAGACCAAAGTGCATGTGGTAAAGCAAGTGATGTATCGATGCGTCGGAGGTCTTTTCTGTTCGGCTCAGAGAAAGCGAGCGCTCCTGCATTTTGCTTCACGGAGAGCCATGAATATTGATGGTTTCGGGGAAAAGGTAGTGGATCGACTGGTCGATGCGAATATGGTTAGGACGCCCGCAGACATCTACTCTCTAACCGTGTCGCAGCTTGCCGGCTCTGAAGGAAATCGTGAAATTTCCGCACAAAAACTATTTGCGGCAATTTCAAGCAGTAAGAAGACGACGCTAGCGCGATTGCTCTACGCAATTGGAATCCCAGGCGTTGGCGAGGCAATCGCCAAGGAGCTCGCCCTAAGACTAGGGAATTTGAGCAGGGTAGTGACAGCATTCCCACAAACAATGCGATACATCCCGGGGATTGGAAGAGAGCTTGCGAACTCCATCTATGAGTTTTTTCAAACTGAACACAATAGAGAAGTAATTCAGCAGCTGAAGGAGCGGGGAGTAGTCTGGGATGAATCCGACAAAGTTCACTCCAGCGTGGCGCGGAAGCCGACTTTCGCCTCTCTCATTTCATCGTTTGAGATTCCAGGGGTCGGAGAAAAGGCTGCTTACGCTATCGGGAAGGCATTTGAGGACATCGATTCGGTGGCCAAGCAATCCGAAGGAGATATGGTTAAACAGTTGCAGGATGAAGGACTCTCCTTAGCCTCAGCTCGTCGAGTCGCAATGGCAGTTAGAAAATATTTTGAATCATCATCCAGTTTGGATCAAGCGAACCGCGTTAGCTCGCAGCTTCGAGAATTTGGAATGCATTGGGTAAGCAGAACCTCTTCTAGAGATCAGGCAATCTCGCCTTTGGAAGGAAAGATTTTTGTGTTGACGGGTAGACTGCCAGGGATGTCCAAGGACCAAGCCAAGGCCCAAATTGAATCTTTGGGCGGTCGGGTCACTAGTTCGGTTTCCAAGAAAACAGATTATGTTGTCGCAGGGGCCGACGCAGGCAGCAAATACGATGAAGCCAAGCGGCTCAACGTCGTGATATTGGACGAACAGCAATTGCTAAGTCTGTTGACCGCAGCTAGCAAATCCGAATCCTGATAGAGCAACGCGATATCGCTTTCCATGAACATTCGCCCAATAGCCGTGATCGACGTGGAGACGACTGGACTTTTCCCGTTTCGCAATGATCGCGTAGTCGAAGTGGCCGCGGTCACTTTGGGTGCCGACGGGGAAATCGAAAGGGAGTTTGTTTCGCTGGTGAATCCAGCGCGGGATATTGGACCGAGCAGCATCCATGGATTGACCTCGGAGGACGTCCTCTACGCACCGCAGTTTGGGGAGATTGCAGCTACGCTGTTGGACGCGTTGAGCGGTACCGTGGCCATTGCTGCGCACAACGTTCGTTTCGACCGTCAGTTCTTAGAGAGCGAGTTTTCACGATTGGGGTACCAGTTTCCCGATTGTTTCAGCGTTTGCACAATGCAGCTGGCAGGAGGTGGGAGACTGATGAATTGCTGTCGGGACTATGGAGTATCTGTAGAGGGCGAGGCCCATCACGCCCTTGCTGACGCTCGTGCCGCCGCTCGGCTGCTGACCTGCCTTTTGACTGACGAGCCTCGCACAGCCCAGAAGCTTCGCCAGCTATCCCCAATTCAGTGGCCGACAATTCGAATTGGCGGGAAACGCCCGGTCACGCGCGATGAATCACATCGCCGCCAAGAATTGCTACCTACTTTCGTGCAACGGCTCTTGGAACGAAGGCATGATCACGCCTTACCTGACGCCACCGACGGTGCCGTCATTGCTTATGGTGCACTACTTGACAGAGCGTTGGAGGATCGTCATGTGGACGATACCGAGTCCGATGCACTGGTGGAGACAGCTACAAAGTGGGGTTTGAGTGCAGAGCAAATTGAGCACGCGCATCGCGACTATTTGAACCAGCTTGCCATTGCTGCTGTAGCCGATGGAAGTGTCACAGATGCGGAACGGCGCGATTTGAAACTCGTTGCACGGCTGCTCGGTCAAGCTAAGCGCGATTTGGACTCATTACTAAGTGAAGCGGCCGCAATGCTATCCGAGGTACACCAGACTCGCGCTGTTGCTGTAGCGGCAAAAGACAAATTGCTGGGCATGAGTGTTTGTTTCACGGGCGAGCTTCAGTGTCAGCATAGAGGGCAGAGGATTTCCCGTGAGTTGGCGGAGGAACTTGCCTCTAAGGCCGGTTTAATCGTGGCGACCTCTGTAACCAAGAATTGCGATCTGCTTGTATTGGCCGATCCGCAATCTCAGTCTGGAAAAGCCAAGAAGGCTAGAAAGTATGGCATTCGGATCATGCACGAGCCCGTGTTTTGGAAGGCTATCGGAATTGGCGTCTGACGAACGCTCTGTGACGACGCTTCACAACTAGAACAAAATGACACAACTAAAGAGAATCACTAAAGCGGTGTTCCCGGTGGCGGGCTTGGGCAGCCGTTTCCTGCCGGCCACCAAGGCGAGCCCCAAGGAAATGTTGCCGATCGTGGACAAGCCGTTGATCCAGTACGCCGTGGAAGAGGCCGCGGCGGCCGGGATCACCGACATGATCTTTGTCACCGGCCGCAACAAGCGCGCCATCGAGGACCATTTCGACATGAACCCCGAGCTCGAGGGTTCTCTCGGCGGCAAGCCCGAACTGCTGAAGATCGCGCGCGGCGTGCTGCCGCCGGGATGCCGCTGCATCTACATCCGGCAAGCCGAGCCGCTCGGCCTTGGGCACGCGGTGCTGTGCGCCCAGCCGGCGGTGGGCAATGAGCCCTTCGCCGTGGTGCTGGCCGACGACCTGATCGATGCGCAGCCGCCGACCCTGGCGCGCATGACCAAGCGTTTTGCAACGGAGGCCTGCTCGCTGCTCGGCGTGGAGGAGGTGCCGCGCGAGCAGACCGGCAGCTACGGCATCGTCAGCCCGGTGGATGCGAAGGCGGAGGTGACGCCGATCCGCGCCATCGTCGAAAAGCCGGCGCCCGCGGATGCACCCTCGACGCTGGCGGTTGTCGGGCGCTATGTGCTGACGCCTGCGATCTTCGAATTGCTGACCGCGGCGAAGCCCGGGCGCGGCGGCGAAATCCAGCTGACCGACGCCATTGCCGGCCTGCTCGCGCGCGAGCGC
>Ga0247727_10018567_pt1 | contig 10912 bp, 10 predicted proteins | sample WisWelCaveWW1625_FD_202498 | JGI IMG/M metagenome (GOLD analysis project Ga0247727, IMG submission 202498) | Biofilm microbial communities from Wishing Well Cave, Virginia, United States - WW16-25 | ecosystem: Environmental > Aquatic > Deep subsurface > Groundwater > Cave microbial mat | place...
GTGTAGAATGAAACCATCAAACGGTTGAGCGTAGGTTTCGGTTCCCGACCGTCAATGGCAAGTTTGACTGACACAGACGCCGGAAAGTTCTGGCGGGTTCAACCTACTTTGCCAGCGAAGAGGATGCCACCGCACTGCGCGAAACTGCCGGGTAATCATGCGAGGAAGCAAACAAGTTTTTATGGCTGAACTGTTTCGTAACTTCATCGACGGTGCTTGGGCTGCGGCCTCCGCTGGACAGACTCTCACTTCCACGAATCCCGCCGATCCTGCGGACGTGATCGGCGAGTTCGCTTCGTCGAGCCTCGCCGACGCGCAATCGGCTATCGCAGCGGCGCACGGCGCGTTGCCGGCGTGGCGCGCGTTGGCGCCCCATGCGCGCGGTGAGATTCTGCGCAAGGCCGCCGACCTGCTCGAAGCGCGCGCAGCGGAGGTTGCCTCCGCGATGGTACGGGAAAACGGTAAGACCATCATCGAGGCGCGCGGCGAAACCGCGCGGGGCGTGGCGTTGCTGCGCTACTATTCGGCGGAGGGTATGCGCTCGGTCGGCGAGGTGGTGCCCTCGGTCAACCCGAAGACGTTCATCTACACCACACGCGCGCCGCTCGGGGTCGTCAGTCTCATCACGCCCTGGAACTTCCCGGTGGCGATTCCGATTTGGAAGCTCGCACCGGCGCTGGTCTACGGCAACACCGTCGTGCTGAAGCCGGCCAGCATCACCCCCCACTGCGCGGTGCTGGTCGCGCAAGTCCTGGAGGCGGCGGGCATGCCGGCGGGGGTCTTCAATTTGATCACCGGCGGTGGCGGCGTGATCGGTGAGGAGTTGGTGAAGAATCTCAAGGTGCACGGCGTTTCGTTTACCGGTTCCAATTCGGTGGGGCGGCGCATCGCGGTGTGGTCGGCTGAGCGGGGCGTGAAGTTCCAATTGGAGATGGGCGGGAAGAACCCGGTGATCGTCCTGCCGGATTGCGACCTGGAACAAGCGGCGACGGTGACCATGCGCGGCGCCTTCGGCTATGCGGGACAGAAGTGTACGGCCACCTCGCGCGCCATCATCGTCGGCGAGGTCTACGATCGGTTCACCGAGCTACTCATCGCCAAAACGAAAGCCCTGAAAATCGGGCCGGGCAGCGAAGTGACCACGAACGTTCCGCCGGTCGTATCGGCAGATCAGCAGCGCGACATTCTCGCAGCGATCGAACACGGCAAGTCCGAAGCAAAACTGCTCTGCGGCGGTGGCGTGCCGAAAGGCGAGGCGTTCGCCCGGGGCTACTATGTGGAGCCGACTATCTTCGGAGACGTTCCGAGCAATTCGAAGCTGGCACAGGATGAAATCTTCGGCCCGGTGCTGTCGCTGATGCGCGCGCGCGATTTTGACGAGGCGCTGACACTCGCCAACGACGTGAAGTTCGGCTTGAGCGCAAGCCTCTTTACCCGCGACCTGAACGCAGTGCAAGAGTACCTCGGTCGCATGGAAGCCGGCATCGTCAAAGTCAACAGCGAGACCGCCGGGGTCGAGCCGCAAGTGCCGTTCGGCGGCATGAAGGAATCGTCCTCGCATTCGCGCGAGCAGGGAAGGGCGGCCATGGACTTCTTCACCAGCGTGAAGACCGTGTACGTGGACCGGGCGGGGATGTAGGACACCGATGAAACTCTGTCGGTACTGGCATCCACATTTCCAGTCGAACTTTCCGTGCACCAAGTGCGGCGCCGAATTGAACTATCACGCCGGGGCCACGCACCTGAAGTGCGCCTACTGCGGACAGGTCAATCAGATCAACATCGGCGCCATCGGTCTGGTGGAGAACGGTCGCGTTTACGACCTGAGTTCGGCCGACCCGAAACACTGCGAATCGTTCTCGGCGTTGATTTCCAATCCCGAGGTAGACACCGTTATCGAGCTCGCTACCATGCGGGCCAAGATGGGGACCAGCCTGTTGTTTGCCGAGTTGGATATTCCGCCCGAAACCGAGTCGCCGCATCTGCTGCCGCCGTGCAGCAAGCAGGAGGTCTGGGCGGCCGGCGTCACCTACCTTCGCAGCCGCGACGCGCGCATCGAGGAATCGGCGGGCGGCGGCTCGTTTTATGACAAGGTTTACGCCGCCGATCGGCCGGAGCTTTTTTTCAAGGCCACGCCCAATCGCGTGGTCGGACCCGGCGGAAGGATTCGAATTCGGAACGACGCGAAGTGGAACGTCTCAGAGCCCGAACTGACCCTCATCATCAGCCCGAAGGGAAAGTTGGTCGCCTACACCATCGGCAACGATGTCAGTTCGCGCGATATCGAAGGGGAGAACCCCCTCTATCTGCCGCAGGCGAAAACTTACAAGGGCGCTTGCGCGCTGGGGCCGTGCTTCGTGCTGGCCTCGTCAGTGCCCGACCCGAAAACGCTCGCCATCAAGCTGGTGATTAAGCGCCAGGGCGAGACGGTGTTCGAGGGCGCAACCTCCATTTCCCAGATGAAGCGTACGTTCGAAGACCTGATTGCGTACCTGATGCGCGAGCAGGAGTTCCCGAACGGGGTCCTGTTGCTGACCGGCACCGGCGTGGTGCCGCCGGACGATTTCACCTTGCACCACGGTGACCAGGTGAACATCAACGTGCCGGAGATCGGCACCCTGCGCAACGTGGTGGCGTGACGGTTATTTCGCGAGCTGCAATCGCACGATGGTTCCGCCGATTACGCGCTTAGAGTCGTGAAGTAGGCGTAACCTCCACATAAAGATTGAACCGCGAAGAACGCCAAGAGCGCAAAGTCCTTTGCGTCCTTTGCGTCTTTGCGGTTCAAGGTCTTTTGGCCGACGTGCCGGCGAGGGACACGAAGCCGGTGGAGCTATGATGGGAACATCATTTCCACCTCCAGGAGGGATGCCGATGAGTATAGCGAATCCGGTGCTGTGGCACAACCGACGCCAACCTCAAATGACCGGTTTTGGTTTGCTGCTATTGACAAGGCGATTTGGTTCGGCTGGCAAGTTGGTTGAGTTGACCTTCAAGCAGACTGGTTGGCGCAGCCAACTTGACCAGCCGAGCCAATTCTCAAGGAGTAAACGCATGAAGCGTCGTGAATTCGCCACGTTGTTGGGCGCCGGGGTGATGGCTCATCCGGTGCTTGCCGCCGACAACGAGCTGACCGCCAAGCAAAAGTCCGAAGGCTGGAAGCTGGTGTTCGACGGCATGTCGTTGGCCGGCTGGAAGACCACCGGACGCGCCGAAGCCTGGACCATTGTGGAAGGCGCCATCACTCGCTCCAGCGGTGGCGGCGGCTATGCTTACACCGAGCAACAGTTCGAGGACTTTGTTTTACAGGTGGATTACAAAATGGGAGCGCGCGTGAACAGCGGCGTATTCTTCCGCTGGTCGAATCTCAACGACCCGGTCAACACCGGCATCGAGATGCAGGTCTACGACAGCCACGGCCGGGAGAAGCCCGGCAAGCACGACAACGGCGCCATCTACGACCTCATCGCCCCCAGTAAAAACACCACCAAACCAGCGGGCGATTGGAACCATGCCGTCATCACTTGCGACGGGCCCAAGCTGATGATCGAGATGAACGGCGAGAAGATCTGCGAAATGAACGTGGACAAGTGGACCGAAGCCGGCAAGAATCCCGACGGCACCGGAAACAAGTTCCGCTATGCTTACAAGGACCTGCCGCGCAAAGGCCACCTTGGGTTTCAGGATCACGGGGGCATGGTGGCGTTCAAGAACGTGAAGATCAAAGAATTGAAGTCGTCGTTGAAGTCGAAGTAGATGCTCTGGCTGCAATTTCTGAACATCGCGATCTCGGCGGTGGCTACGCGGAGGGCATTCCTGTTTCACAATTGGATGCGAGGTGCGTAATGACAACACAGCTTGAAGAACTGAAACAGCAATTGGTCGATCTTCCCCATGCAGACCGCGCGTGGTTGGTGCAGGAGTTGATCGGAAGCCTGGATCACGAAGTCGACCCCGACTGGGAACAGTCCTGGTTGGTGGAGGTGAAGCGGCGCTCGGCCGAGCTCGACAGTGGCGCGGTGACGTGCGTCAGTGCGGACGAGGCGCTCGCGCGGATCGATACACGATTGCAATGCCCGAAGTAACATTTCACCCTTCGGCCGTGGAAGAAGCCGCCGAGGCTGTCGCCTATTACGAGGGTCAGCGCCCCGGGCTCGGGCTGAGCTTGCGTGAAGCCATCTCGGTAGGAGTTGTGAACATTAGTAAGCATCCAATAGCCTGGGCTCCGATGGACGGAACCTTCCGACGCTATCTGGTAAGTGGGTTTCCCTACGGCTTGATCTATCGCATCAAAGCCGATACGATTGAGATCGTCGCTGTCGCACACTCTCATCGCAATCCCGGCTACTGGAGGGGCCGCGTGTGAACGGCGAAGAACCGTTGTTCTCATTGCGCCAGCCGACCGCGAACCCAACCGCTGAACAGGATCAACGCAACCGTGGCGGCATATACCAGTTCGGGCAGCCGCCCTCGATAATGTTTGCGGTAGAACCGCAGCAGTCCCCGGTGCGAGGCCTGCACCGCTTCGGCCCGCACCTGTCGCGTGGACGCGCCGAGGTGGTGGATGACTTCCGTTGCCGGCGTAAACCGAATCTTCCAGCCGGCCTGCCGCAGGCGGTAACACAAGTCCACGTCGTTGAAGTAGAGCGGGAACGCCTCGTCGAACCAGCCGAGCGGCGTGGCGGCGGCGCGGCGCAGCAGCAGGCACGAAGTCATCGGTTGCTCCACCTCGCGTTCGTCATCATAGTCCCACCAGGTCATGCGATACTGGCCGCCAAGCCGGCTGCGAGGGAAGAGTCGCGCGAGTCCCAACGCTTCGATCCACAACGCCAACGGCGTAGGAAACGTCCGCACCGATGGCTGCACGCGACGGGTGACGGGATCGATCAGCCGGCAGGTTACCGCCGCGAGCTGCTGGTCGCATTCGAGCAAACGGATCAGCGTTGCCAACGTGTCGGCAGCGACTTCGGTGTCCGGATTGAGCAGCCAGACCAAGTCGCCGCGCGCGTGCGCAATGCCCTGGTTGTTGGCGGCGGCGTACCTGCGGTTGTCGGGGTTGGCGATCAGCGTCACCTCGGGAAACGCGTCGGCCACCATGGCGGCGCTGCCGTCGGCGGAGGCGTTATCGACCACGACGATCTCGTCGGGCGGCGGGAGGGAATTCGCCAGCGACTGCAAACACGCGCGCAAAAGCTCCCGTGTGTTCCAGTTGACAATGACAGCGGAAACACCGGCTCGATCATTCATGGCACGCCACCTCGCGATAAACCGCGAGAGTCTGGTCGGCCGTGCGTCGCCACGAGAAGGTCGCGGCATGCGCCAAACCGCGCGCCCGCAGTGCGGCGCGAAGGACAGCGTCGGTTAGCGGGCGCGCGATGGCGTCGACCATGGCTTCGAAGTCGTGCGGATCGAAGGTCAACGCCGCCTCGCCTACGGCCTCGGGCAGGGAACCCCCGGTCGAACAGGCCACCGGCGCGCCGCACGCCATCGCCTCCAGCGGCGGAAAGCCGAAGCCCTCGTAATACGACGGATAGACGAACAAATCGCACGCGGAATAGAGCGCGGGCAATTCGTCGTCCGGCACGTAGCCCAGCCGACGCACGCGCGCGCCGCGTGGCGCCTCGCCCCATCCCGACTTGCCGATTACGCACAACTCGTGTGGTAATTGGGGATGCCGGCTGACGACTTCGTCAAACGCAGCGGCCAATGCGGCGAAGTTCTTGCGGGGTTGCAGCACACCCACCGCGAGTATGAACGGCCGGGTTAATCCGTGGCGCTGACGAACACTCGCGATGGCCTCGTCGTCGGCGGGACCCAGCGAAGGGTCGGGCGCGTACGGCGTCACCGCCGTCTTGACCGCTACGTCTGTCAGTGGCGCGTAGCACCGCGCGAGATCGTCACGAGTCCGAACGCTGCCGGTGAGAATGCGCGCAGATCGGCGCACGGCCAGGGGAATCAACGCGCGCAGAAGCCAGCGATGCTTCGGCGGAAACCAATGCGGGAACAAGGCGAAGGTCACATCGTGAATCGTGGTGATGACCGGGCAGGGGCACACCGGCGGAATGAGGTATTGCACGTGCAGCAAGTCCAGTCGCTCGCGGAGTGCGCAGAGCGGCAGTGCCAGCGGAGTAAACCTCCAGGCTGGACGTACGGGGAGAACGACGAGGCGAACATTCGATTGCGCCGGCAACAAACCGTCCGGCGGCGCGGCGTCGGCGAGTAGCAGGTATTCGTTCTCGTGATCGAGCTCGGCCAGGGCGCGAACCAGATTCAGGCAGTAAGTCCGGTCGCCGGTTTTCGGTGCGAGCGCCGTACGCACGTCAATGCCGATTCGCAAAGGCCGGACGCCTGCGGCTGCGCTCACCCGGCGGCCCGTTGCTCGTCGAGATAGGCCGCCAGCCCGTCGCGCCAGTGGCGAAGGGGCGAAAAGCCCAGTTCCGCATAACGCCGATTCGCCAGCACCGAGTAGCCGGGTCGTCGCGCCATGCCGATTTGAAAGAACTCTGCGCTGCTGGTCGGCTCCACTTCGGCGTCGAGGCCGGACAATTCACAAATGGCTTGCGCAAACTCAAACCAGGAGCACTGCCCGCCGTTGGTCACATGGAATACGCCACTCGCCTCGGCCTGCATGAGTTGCACGATGGCCTCGGCCACCTCGCGGCAACAACTGGGAGCGGTGACCTGGTCGGCCACGATTCGTAACGGCTGGCGCGCGCGCGCGCGCGTGAGGATCGTCTCGACGAAGTGGCCACGTCCGCCCTTCTGCTTGCGGCCCGCGAGTCCATACAGCCCAGAGGTTCGGATGATCAGCGCCTCCGGACACTCATTCACTGCAAACAGTTCGCCGTTCAGCTTGGAGATTCCGTAGGCGCTCAGCGGACGGGGGCAATCGGGTTCCTCGTACGGAGCGGTTTGCCGGCCATCGAAAACATAGTCGGTGCTGACGTGGATCAGTCGGGCCCCGACTGCGCTGCACGCGCGCGCCAGGGTGCGAACCCCGAAGGCGTTGATGGCGAAAGCCTCGGTGGGATCGCGCTCGGCGTCATCCACGCGATTGAACGCCGCGCAGTTGATGACCACTGCGGGACAGAACTCGGCGAACAGCCGCAGCGCGGCCGTGGGATCGGTGAGCTCGAGTTCCGCGCGACCCAGTGCGCTGACCTGTGCGTCGGTCAAAGCCCGAGGCAATTCGCTGCCTAATTGACCCCGGGCGCCCACAATTACGACACGCGGCTGCGGTGTGCTCATGACGGTGACACCGGCAGGTTACCGCGACAATCTGCCGAAGGCAATTCACGGATGAACGCTCAAGCGCGAATCCCCGGCGGAGGCACGGGAAAAGGCGTTTGGGCTTTTTTTGTTTCCGTCGCCCGGAGTTACTCGTGCCAACACTCGTCATCGTCGGCGCCCAGTGGGGCGATGAAGGCAAAGGCCGCATTGTCGACTTGCTCAGCGAACGCGCTCACATGGTGGTGCGCTGTCAGGGCGGAGCCAACGCCGGGCACACCGTCGTCGTCGGCGACCAGCAGTTCATCCTGCATCTCGTTCCCGCCGGGGTCATTCATCCGCACACGGTCTGCGTCATCGGCAACGGCGTGGCGCTCGACATTCCCGCGCTGTTCAGCGAGCTGGACATGCTGGCCGAGCGGGGCGTCGGAATCGAAGGACGATTATTCGTCAGCGATCGCGCCCATGTGACCCTGCCCTACCACCGCCTGCTCGACAGCCCGCGCGCGCCGCAGGAGGGGGGGCGTCGCCTGGTGACGACCAACCGTGGCATCCGCCCGACCTACGTCGACAAAGTTGCGCGGTTGGGGATTCGCGTTTGCGACCTGCTCGACGAAGAACGACTGCGCGAACAACTCCGCACGAATCTGCGCGAGAAGACGCCCGGTTTGCATTTCCTGCCGGCCGAAGAACTGCCAACCGAGGAGGCGCTGTTCGCCGAATGTCGGGAGTGGGCCGCGCGCCTCGCACCGTATGTCGCCAATACCGTGACGCTGGTCAACCGCGCGATCAACGCCGGCCAGAACGTCCTGTTCGAGGGCGCGCAGGGGACGGCGCTCGATGTGGACTTCGGCACTTATCCATTCGTCACCTCCTCGAATACCACCGCCGCCGGCGCATGCACCGGCAGCGGCGTCGGCCCCTCGAAAATCGATCGCGTGATCGGACTCGCGAAGGCCTACTGCACGCGGGTCGGCGATGAGCGGCCGTTCCCGAGTTTGATGGAAGACGAAATGGACGAGCGCATCCGCCGTCAGGGGGGGGAGTTCGGCGCCACCACCGGGCGTCCCCGGCGGTGCGGTTGGTTCGATGCGGTGTTACTCCGTCACACCGCCGCTGTCAACGGGATGGACAGCATGGTGGTGAGCAAACTCGATGTGCTGGATGGCCTGGAAACCGTGAAGATTTGTGTGGGCTATCGCGTCGGCGATCGCGTGCTCGACGAGTTTCCCGCCGACCTGCGTTCGCTGGATTCGGCGGAGCCAGTTTACGAGGAATTGGAAGGTTGGAGTGAGCGGAGCACCGGCGCGCGCAGCTACTTGACGCTGCCGGCGAAGGCGCGAAAATACCTCGACCGACTGGCGCTGTTGAGTGGAGTGCCGATCTGCATCGTGTCGGTGGGGCCGCGCCGCGAAGACGCCGTTATTATCGACACCGGCCTGCCCCAGTACCAGTTCTAACCTTGCTTCACAACGCCGGAACTCCGCAGTAGAGTCTGCTCCGTTCTTCTCAGGCGGCCCCATAGTCTAGCGGCCCAGGACGTCGGCCTTTCACGCCGAAGACCGCGGGTTCGAATCCCGCTGGGGCTACCAGAATCCACCAGCCGGCGATGAAAAGGAAGCGAGGCAACAAGGTGAGATATGTCATCTGTTTTGTGTTCGCGCTGACCGTCGGGGCGTCAGGTTTCCAACCCGGCGACTGGCCGACCTGGCGCGGACCGGCCACCAATGGCAGCATTACGACCGGGAGCTATCCCACGCGATGGAGCCCGGATGAGGCTGCGTGGAAGTTCGCTCTGCCGGGCAAGGGCACTTCTACTCCGATCTGCTGGCGAGATCGGATTTACGTTACCACGCCGGCGGAGGGTCAGGATGCTGTGCTGGCGCTGGACCGGAATGGAAAGCAGGTGTGGCTGACCAGACTGGGTCCGGAGAGCGCTCCCCGGCACCGCACCCTGGCCTCGAGTTGCAACGCCTCACCGGTGACCGACGGCAGCGGCCTCTTCGCCCGCTTCCGGAGCGGACTCCTGGTCGCGCTGGACCTCGACGGTCGGCTGCGCTGGCAGCTCAAGCTGAACGAGCGGTTCGGACCGGAGCAGTTATTCTGGGACGCCGGCAGTTCGCCGGCGCTCAGCGATGATTGTGTGGTTGTGTCGCGCATGCATCGCGGCGAGTCCTGGGTCGCCGGGTTCGACAAAAGGACTGGCGAGCAGCGCTGGCTCCAGCAGCGCAACTACCAGACGCCGACGGAGAACGACAACGGCTACACGACGCCGGTTCTTTTCCAGCACCAGGGACGCTCCGCGATTCTGCTCTGGGGCGCCGACAACCTGACCGCCCATTCCGCTACGAACGGCGCGCTGCTCTGGTCCTGCGGCGGATTCAATCCCGCCGGTACCGGATTCTGGCCGGCGATTGCCACGCCCGTCATTCATGATGGAATCGCTGTCGTGCCGGTGGGACGGGATGACCGTCCCGGCCAGGCGAGAATCCACGGAATCCGTGTGGGCGGTGCTGGAGACGTCACCGCCACGAATCGTGTCTGGCAGCGTGACGACCTCGGCGTCTTCTGCTGCACGCCGGTGCTCTTCAAGGGAAGGGTCTTTCTTCTGCGCCACCGCGGTGGCGTCGTCTGCCTCGATCCGGCCACCGGCAAGACGATTTGGGAGAACGAACTCCCGCGCGCGAGTTCCAGCTTCTATGCCTCGCCCATCATCGCGAATGGAATCCTTTACGCCGCGCGCGAGGACGGTGTCGTCTTCGCTGCTCGGGTCGAAGACAAGTTCGAGCTGCTGAGCGAGAACACAATGGGAGAGCAAATCGTCGCCTCTCCCGTACCCGCCGGGAACAGCCTCCTCATTCGTGGAGAGAAGCACCTTTACTGCATCGCGAGTAGGAAACCGTAAGGATCACGCGCGTTCCCTCGTTGTCTCTCGACGGTTATCCCCTCTGTTCGGGCTTCCTCCGCCAACAGATTCTCCACAGCAGCGAAGGAGCCTGGGAGACCGGGAATTACTTGGGGCTTGACAGCTTGCCTGCCATCCCATATAATTGACGAGCCACGCAGCCCTAAGCGCGTGGCAATTCCTTTTCATGGAGTACGGCTTGACGGCAAACCAGTACGGTTCGTCCGAGAATTATCCAATTCAATTCAACACACCACAACCCTCATATAATCATTCTGCCGCCCCGTCGCAGCCCCGACCTTGGAAGTCGAGTCCCAATCAGCCTCCGAGTGTCTCAGCACGCCTGCTCGCCGATCCGGCTGAGCGCCGATGGTTTTTTTCGCGTCCGTTTTCTCTGCTCCCGCCGGTATTTCAATCCGGCGTAACTGACTCTGAAGTTGCTCGTAACCGACCGCACCGCCCGACCCAGGAGAGTGCAACCATGAATAAGACCCATACCCCCCCCATGACCACGGTTCGCGCGCGTCGCCTCGCCGGCCTCATTGGCCGCTGTGCGATGCTCGTTTGCCTCGCCGCGCCACCGGGGTTGAGGCATGCCCAGGCCGGGCCGGAGGGGGGTACCGTCGTGGCCGGGGCGGCGAACATCGCCGCCGCGGGTAATGCGACGACGATCAGCCAGACCACGGACAAGGCGATCATCAACTGGCGCGGGTTCAACATCGATGTCAACGAACTGGTGAAGTTCATCCAGCCGGGACCGAACGCGGTGGTATTGAATCG
>Ga0247727_10018568_pt1 | contig 10912 bp, 9 predicted proteins | sample WisWelCaveWW1625_FD_202498 | JGI IMG/M metagenome (GOLD analysis project Ga0247727, IMG submission 202498) | Biofilm microbial communities from Wishing Well Cave, Virginia, United States - WW16-25 | ecosystem: Environmental > Aquatic > Deep subsurface > Groundwater > Cave microbial mat | place...
TTTTGGGGTACGCTGCATACGATGATAAAGAAATCTGGCAAGGTGTCCGACGATTGGCGCAAGCGATGGCTTCTGTCAGAAAAGCAAAAGAATAGAAGAATAAATGATCGGAAGAACAAAAAGAAAAGTTTGGAGGAAATTCAATTTGCGTCATTCGTATTTATGATGTATTTTCCAACACGTCACCGTTCGATTGATCACGACTTCACTGCTGTACTCACTCTTGGATTTGACCATGACTACAACGGAACTCAATCTGCCCAAATCAATTACCCGGCTGTATTCGAAGCTTGATGAGAAAGTTTTACTACAAGCTTTGCAGATCGCCTTACGAAGGACGATAGCTCAAGAGCGCAAGGAGCTGAAAACCGTTCAAGCACGAATAAGCAAATTCGAGCGTAAATACAAAAAGCGCTTCCGAGAGTTTGAGAAGAATTTGCCGCCGGAGGGCGATTACGTCATTCACGAGGATTATGGCGAGTGGTCATTTCTTGAAGAAAAAGCAAAACTGCTTTCTCAAGATATTGCAGACTATGAGCGAGTATATGGGGGAAGATGAGTGAAAAGCGGGAGCCTAACAAAATTCCCCGAGGTTGTGGTTTCAGTTGAAATGCTCCAACACGAAGTATCTTTGAGCGGGGAGTTGTTTAAATGCAAAGCCAAACTGAAAGACGGCTCGAACTTGCGAATTCTCGAAAAGTATCGCCATGATGAACTTGTGTATTATAGTTACTACTGGCTTGATGATGCCAACGAACTACTCGTCGGCTGGGACTGCGCTCCTCATCATTCACAAATCAGATCTTTCCCGCATCATAAACATGTAGGTGGAGATAAAAAACCGACAGCCTCAAACGAGCGCAAGCTTGCAGATGTTTTGGCCTTTATTGCAAAACGTTTGAAGTGACTCGAGTAACGCGAAGATCTATCAACCCCTCTTGCGTCCTTCCTATTTATAATGTATTTTTGAATCAACACGAAATTTTGAGTGACCGGCCGCTTGTTTATCACTTCAGCAAACACTGAGGTTGAGAATAACTTATGAAGAGCCGATCGGTCATTAAGCCAGGAAAATTTTTATCGCAAATAAATCAACACTATGAAATCATCAACTGACATACATGATCGGCTGAACGAGATATTAGTTTCCATGGGCGCCAACGCCGCGTTCGTCGAAGAGCTGTTTCACGATTATCTGAATAACCCAAACTCGGTCGCAGAAAGCTGGCGCAATTTTTTTGCTGAGATTACCGCTAACGGTGGTGATGGCGCTTCGACGATGACGCGAGCAAAAAGTCAAGTTGTTTTGCCATCATTCTCGCAAGTAGCTTCCAAAGCGCCAACTTCAACCACCCAGCTTACACCTGCAGAGCGTGAAGGTGCCTCACCGATTCGCGGCGTCGCGGCGAAGATCGTCCAAAACATGGAAGCGAGTCTGACGTTGCCGCTCGCCAGCTCGCAGCGTTTGATTCCTGTAAAAGTGATCGACGAAAACCGCCGTGTTATCAATCAACATCTTGAAGTCATCGGCAAGGGCAAAGTCTCTTACACACATCTCATCGGCTGGGCGATTGTGCAGACGCTCAAAGAGTTTCCAAACATGAATTCCGCCTTTGCTGAGATAGATGGCGAGCCGCATCGTTTGGAACGTGCGCAAGTGAACCTCGGAATTGCCGTGGACGTCGAGCGCAAAGATGGCTCGCGCGCGTTGTTAGTGCCCAACATCAAAAATGCGCAGGCGATGAACTTCCGCGAGTATCTGACGAAGTTCGATGATTTGATCGCCAAGTCGCGTACAGGCACGATTGATCCGTCAGATTTTCAAGGCACGACCATTTCGCTCACGAATCCCGGAACCGTCGGCACGGTCGCTTCGATGCCACGCTTGATGCCCGGGCAGGGAACCATCATCGCCACCGGCGCGATCGATTATCCCGCGGAATTTTCCGGCATGGATGCTCGTACTCTCGCCACGCTCGGCATTAGCAAAGTGATGATGATTTCCAGCACCTATGATCATCGCATCATTCAAGGCGCCGAGTCGGGAATGTTTCTCGGCAAAATTCACAAGCTGCTTTTGGGTGAAGAAAACTTCTTTGATCAAATCTTTGCCGATCTGAAAATTCCTTATCATCCGGTACGTTGGACGCAGGATCGCAATACCGCTTTGTTCGGCGGCATGGCAAACCGTGAAGAGACCGAGAAGCAAGCGCACGTGCTCCAGCTCATTCATGCCTATCGCGTGCGCGGGCATCTTGTTGCTGATCTTGATCCGTTGGGCCGCGAGCCGCAGTACCACTCCGAGCTTGATCCGAATACTCATGGCTTGACGATTTGGGATCTGGATCGCGAATTCATCACCGGTGGGTTGACCGCCGCTCCAAATAAAGAAGCATCGCGCACCGCGACGCTGCGTGAAATTCTTGAAACGGTGAGACAGACTTATTGCGCGAAGATCGGCGTCGAGTACATGCACATCCAGGACACCGAGCAGAAGCAGTGGCTGCAAGATCGCATGGAGCCGGCGCGCAATCGCAGCCAATTTTCGGTTGAGGTAAAAAAACAAATTCTCGCGATGTTGATTGCTGCGGAGGCATTTGAAAAATTTCTACACACGAAATTTGTCGGCCACAAAAGATTTTCAGTGGAGGGCGGCGAGACCGCGATTTCGATTTTGCACCAATTGCTCGAAGAAGCGGCGGCGCAGGGCGTCGAGGAGGTCGTCATCGGGATGGCGCATCGCGGGCGATTGAACGTACTTTCGAACATCATTGGCAAATCGTATGCGCAAGTTTTTTCGGAGTTCGAGGGCAACATCGATCCGCAGAGTACGCAAGGCTCCGGCGATGTGAAGTATCACATGACCGCCAGCGGCGTGCGTCCGACGCGCAGCGGCAAAGACATCAAGGTCTCAGTGATGCCGAATCCGAGTCATCTCGAGGCGGTGAATCCAGTTGTGGAAGGCGTGGTGCGCGCAAAACAAACACGACTTGGCGACGCGAATCGAACAAGAGTTCTACCAGTGCTTTTACACGGCGACGCCGCATTTGCCGGACAAGGTGTTGTTGCTGAGACGCTCAATCTCTCGCAGCTCGAAGGTTATCACACCGGCGGCACGATTCATTTGATCATCAACAATCAGATCGGCTTCACCACCACGCCGGCGGAGGCACGCTCGACGCCGTACAGCACCGACGTTGCGCGCATGGTGCAGGCGCCGATCTTCCACGTCAACGGCGACGATCCCGAAGCAGCCATTCATGTGATGAAGCTGGCATTCGATTTTCGCCAGCGCTTCAAGAAAGACGTCGTTATCGACATGTATTGCTTCCGTCGCCACGGCCACAACGAAGGCGATGAGCCGAGCTATACGCAGCCGTTGCTTTACAAGCAAATCAAGGAACACTCTGCGTCGCACGAGCTTTATGCGAATAAACTGATTCGCGAAAAAGTTCTCACTAAAGATGAAGTCGCGGCGATGCGGGCTTCGTGCTTGGAATGTCTCAGTGGCGCTTTCGATACAGCGAAACGCAAGGTTGAACCATTCAAGCCGGAAGTGATCACGCCGCTCGACAGCTTGGTGATTCCCCGAAGCGATAAAACGGCGGTGGCGTTGGAAGTTTTGCAAAAAGTCACGTATGCGTTGACGAATTTTCCCGAAGGCTTTCAACTTCATCCCAAGCTCACGAGTTTTATCGCCAAGCGCAAGCATACGATGGAAGAGGGCAAGGGCATTGACTGGTCGATGGCCGAGGCGTTGGCTTTCGGCACATTGGCGTATGAAGGAACGCCGGTGCGATTGAGCGGACAGGACAGCAGCCGCGGCACGTTCAGCCAGCGCCATGCCGTGCACGCTGATGCCGCGACTGGTCGTGAATATCTCCCATTGAATCACATCAGAGATGGACAAGCCCGTGTTGATGTGTACGACAGCCTGCTTTCCGAAATGGCAGTGCTTGGATTTGAGTACGGTTACAGCCTGGCCGATCCGTCTTCGTTGGTGATGTGGGAGGCGCAGTTCGGCGATTTTGCCAATGGCGCGCAGGTGATCATCGATCAATTCATCGCTGCATCGGAAGCGAAGTGGCAGCAGCCGTGCGATTTGGTTCTGCTGCTGCCACACGGCTCGGAAGGACAAGGGCCAGAGCATTCGAACGCGCGGCCTGAAAGATTCTTGCAACTCTGCTCCGAAGATAATATGCGTGTCTGCAACTGCACGACACCGGTGCAATACTTCCACGTGTTGCGCCGTCAAATGCGCGACGGTGTTCGCAAGCCGCTGGTGTTGATGACGCCGAAGAGTTTGTTGCGACATCCTCGCGTTGTGTCAAGCATCGAAGAATTTACTGACGGGCATTTTCATGAAGTGATCGATGACAGCGCGATAACTGATCGTGCGGCAGTGCAACGGGTACTTCTGTGCAGCGGTAAGATTTATTATGATCTGCTGCAAGCGCGCGAAGAAAAACATTTAACGCATGTCGCCATTGGGCGGGTGGAGCAATTGTATCCTTATCCAAAAGCGCAAGTCGTAGAGCTGTTGAATCATTATCCGAACGCGAGGGAAGTCATCTGGGTGCAAGAAGAGCCGCGCAACATGGGCGCATGGCGCTACATTCGCGGACATCTGCTCGGAAGCATTTCGCCTCATCAGAAATTGGATTACGTCGGTCGCCCGCATGCCGCCAGTCCGGCGACGGGCTCGTTGACGAGACATCTTGAAGAGCAGGCGAAAGTGGTGGAGGAGGCGTTGGGAAGGTAGAAGAAGATTTTATGAGGAGCATTTACTCTTTCTCGTACTCGCTTTTCAGATCTCCAAAAGCGAGCACCAGTAGGAGAACGATTAAGACAGAATACATGCCCTTTTCGTTGTCTCTGCCCTCTCCGTGTTTAACTCGCGCAGATATTTGGTGGCGGTTTTGGCTTTGCTGTTCATGGAGATTTCCGCGATATAAATTTTCTTTTCTGCTAACGCCTGCGATTCTGCGGCGGGCAAGCAGAAAATGAAGTTTGATCGAAGATGAGACATTGAAGTTATCACCAAATGAAATTTATGCCTCTGCTTGCCAGTCCGCTCGACGCCCATGTTAGCTAACTGATTGAATTTCACCACGAATTTCTGTCTGTATTAAATCACAACTTTATGTTTTTTATACTTCAGTGAATTATATTTCCCTGCCAAGGCGCTTCATCGCTTCTCACGAGCTTAAGTGGCATTTATGGTTGTGTTTGTCCCTTCTTAATTAAAACTGGCGTTAGATGCTCAGAAATGCCTTGCAATCTAATTTGTGCACACCCAAGTTTGTAGGCATCGTCGAATGTACGGCCTGCTCCCAATGCTTGGTAGAAACCAATTGCAAAAACAATAGCAGCTTTATCACCAACTGCTTGGTTCATGCCAATAACATAGTTGATATATTTAGCAATCGAATTTGCCTGAACCTCCGAATAGCAGGCATTTAATACCACGCAATCCACATGATTGGCAAACTGTTCAAACAGTGCAGCTAATGCGTCGGGTTGTACTGGATGAGTTTCTCCCAACTGATCTTCCAAGCACAACTCACCAACGGCTGTACCGTGCCAGAGAAATGTACGATCTTCGGGCGCACATCCAGCATCGCTTGACTAACATCTACCGGGCGGATTGACATTCGTTGATGCAATTCAAACCGGTCTCGTAGTTTAGCTAGCTGGAGTTTTTCCTGAATCTCTCGCAGCTCTTCGCCAAGACGTAATCGGGTCAAGTCAGTCGGATCAGCGGCCAAAAACAAAATCGACATCGCTGTTATTTCACCAACTCCTGGACTAGTTTGGCTTAAGTCCGTCAACTCACGCCACGCCACGTTCGGGCGTTGCAGCAAGCAATACTCGACAAGTTCACTGAGCCTTCCGCGGCGCTGCAAGAAAGTTATAAGTTCTCTACATTTATCGAGTTTATTGCTACCGCTCAGATTATCGTAGTCTATGCCCAATTTAAAGCACAGGGTACGCAATTCGCTAATGTCGAAATGCGTCTCTATATTCCGATGTAGTTCAGCTAGATTCATCTTTAATCAACTCCCTTACTGAGTTCTGGTAATTTAAAGCCACTCAACGTGCGGGCGCAGGCGTTGGCATTGTTTCAATAGCTTTAGAAGCGAACCGTTTCGTTCGCAATGAATTACCAATTCTCGCGCTTTTGCCTCTTTAGTGGTACCTGAAAGATTCTCGTATTCTATACCCAAATCGAAGCACAGGGTTTGCATTTCATTCTCGCTGAAATAGGCTGTAATGTTTTTGCGGAGGGCCACTTTATTTGGATCGAGCACAGTTCCGTCTATTGTTTTTTCTACAGTTTCTGGTCCACTTAAAAATTTTCTCACATTTAATATCTTTTCTGCCCAATCCTCTTTTTGAGAAGCGATCATGGTTTCCTTGCGGCCATCGCTGAATTCGATCTCAATTCCTCGAGAATGAAGTTTGACTGAAACTATTGCATCCACCGGATATGATAGGTAACCATCAACCTTTTCACCCGAGGACTCAAATCTCAACCGCTTATTAGTCAAGCATAACGACCCTTGGAACGCGCCCCATAAAGCAATACCTTGTTTTACTAATTGTTCACCCTCTAAAAGATCGAATTTTCTATTCTTCAGCGTATCATAATGAGAATACGCCGCCATTCCTGTTTTTGCTAAGTTCAATAGTAACTGCACGAGTTGCACAGCCATAATATCCTCCGCTAAATTGTAAGAATTATTTATGACCAATCCGCATTAGAACGTAATTCTTTGCATCGAAGCAATAATTCTTGCAGCTTACCAGCACGCTCACAATATATTATTAACTCACGAGCTTTTGCTTCCTTGTTGTTACCGGGAATGTCGTCGAAATCAATATTTAAATTAAAGCATAAAGCCTGTAGTTCACTTTCGTTAAAATAATTTGTGAGGTTCTGGCGAATCTTTTCTCGACTCATGTATAAAACATTATCTTCTAGTTTTATTTCTCGGGCCTGAAATGCACCCACGGATGATTTAGCTTTGAGAATTCGCATTATCCAATCTGCTCCCCCGTAAACTGAAATTGTCTCTTTGCGCCCATCCTTGAACTCCAAGCTAATGCCGGCTTCACGGAAAAACCAGATAGTCTTTAACTTTACAGACACAATTTCATCAAGAGAATACGACCAATATTCTTTATCGATTCCTTTAAATTGTAAGCGCATATTGGACAAGCATAACTCGCCATCATGCCTCTTGTTTTCCCGAAAAAGAGTTGCTACAGATTTTCGAATAATTCGTTCGCCATCTAAAACATCAAATTTCATAGGTATGCTTCTATAATGCCGATGCGCTTATGTTTCAGCGTGTGCGGCAGGGTACCATTTTGAGGCATGCTCACTTAACTATGTGAAACACACAGCAAACGCCATGTTAGCAGCACGGGCTTGATTTTGGACACCAGTTTTATGGATGCTGTACTGGCTTCCTTTTTCCGCTCCGTCCCAAAGGTATTGGGTTTTTCCGAATCGGGATGGGACTTAACGGACCGGTTGAAAAATTCCATTAACGCTCGTTAGTTCAGAACATCGGCCGCTCATGTCACACGTTTGCGTAATGTGGACAACGCCGCCAATATCGATGGCAGCAAAGCTATCCGGTATGTAATACTTGCTGCTCGGATTCGAGCCAAGTAGAAGATAGTCGAAGTCATTTTGAGCGGGAGCAACAACGAACTGAAGATCGTGCATAACGATATATTGTCTTGAAAATTGGTCGGTATACGTTACGCGGGCAACGCCGTATGCACCATCCATGTCAAGGATGCTGGCATAGTGTTGTCCTTGTAATACCCAATGTACTTCAACCGAACCGGAGAGTCCCCTGACAGGTTGTTCTCGCTCGACCGGTGCGGCACGTTGGCGCTCAACGACGTTCAGCGCCCTCCGCTTCGCTTCCTGCTCCTGCCGGATGCGAGCCGCTTCGGCGTCGCGTTGCAACTGGGCCTCCTTGGCGCGCTGCTCGGCCTCAAGTTGTACTGTCAGTGATTCCACTCTGCTATCTCCTTCTATGGATTTATCTGGTGACTGGTCGACCGTCTGATCTGTCAATTGCGCCAGCAGAAACATACCCAATAGTACGACGACACTGGTTAGCACTACTGTTGCGCCTATTTTCATCCTTCGATTGAGCGCTTCCTGGTCAGCTGGGGACTTGCCTTTGATTCCGATCGATTCTATGGCGCGTATTAACTGGTCCGTGTCGTAGTCCCATCGAGTGTCAGTGAGCTCGTGAGCCTGCCGTCGTGGAAGTGTCTTAATATCCTCCGGTAGATCGTCCTCAACAGGAAGTTGCGCTCCACCAACAAGCAGGGGTATAACACGGATGTTACGTTTCAGCGCGGCCCCTACTTCAAGGCGGACAAAGTCTGTAGGATCCTGGATCCGTGGTCTGTTGTACGCATCCTTTTGAGTGGTCCAGTCCGGACCGATCACTACTACAAGGACTTCGCAAACACCCACGGCGTTCGTGATGCTGTCCACGAAATCGACACCTGCTTCGATGTTTTCGATGTCCCTGAAGCACTGGTTCAGCCCAAAATGCTTGACCAGTTTGTCTGCCACACGGCCTCCATATCCCGAGCCTTCTCCGTGCCTGCGGTAACAAATAAAAATTTTCGGCTTTCTTCTGTGAGCAATCACATCAAACAAACTCATGATGTGGCCTCCTAAATCTTATATAATTATTGTCGCCCAAAAACGCGTGCGACACCTAGTCCTCCACGGTGCACAGGACGTCAGTATTTAGACAGCATTTCTGGCTTTTTCACCCATATTGTACTCCGCTGTGTTTGATCTCGGATCCATACTTTATCCTGCTAACGCCGTATGAACGAAAGTAGGCGTCCTAAAAAGAATTGGCAAACGCGACAGGAATCGCGGAGATTCTGTCGCATAATCCGCCTTGATGAATTGCCGATCGATACTTCCAAGGGTCTAAAAACACTGCACCTACTTCGTAGGAATCTGATCTGCTCTGCCTGTCTTATGTGACAGTTTCTTGTCGCTTAAACCAGTTACGGGTTGACTGGAAATGATTTGAGGTGAGCCCCACGCCGTTCATACAATTTTATGAAAGCCGTAATCGCTGCCTTCCAGTCGCCCTAATATCTTAGGAGCCGGTTATCAAACCGTGCTCACCGAAAGCCGCACGACGTTGGGAGAAGTTCAAAAGTTGTGGGTAAGTTTTCAAATGGAATGACGGCAATTATATGCAAAATTATTTCTGAAAAGTCAAGTTCTTTTTTGCGACTCATTTGGTTTTTTGTATTCTGGTAAAACTACCTCACACATTTTTATCCACAAAACCCTTCGCAAGCTCCACAAATCGATAGACACGTTGTTCCAAAATCTCACACAAGCTTATGAGCTTTTCTCTTCATCTGCGTCACCGGCTGGCAACTCCAATCTCGCAATCGGTGGCAGCGCCGCACCGATGATGCCCTGCAAGTCGCCGTAAAACCTCGTGGTGTTTTTGACGATTCGCGCGATTTGCTGCTGGCGCTTTGCCCAAATTTTTTCCATGGCGCGCTTTTCCGCGTCCAGATCGCTCTGCATGTTGTTGAAAGATTCAACCACAGCCTCGATGCGCTGCCGGAAAGTTTGTCCAGCGAGATAATTGTAAACCATTTCCATTTTTTCATTTCTGCCTTCCATTGAGACGTGCGCGCGGGCAACTTCGATCATGCCGTTGCGCAACGCCATGGCCAGGCCGATCGCCGATTGAAAATCTGCAATCCAAATTCCATCTATATTGCCGATATGAAAAATGTCTTTGGGTAGCACGGTGGAAACGATCACCGCGATATTCGCTTTTACTTCCCGTTGATCGTCTTTGAGTTTTTGCAACCAACTTTCCCGCCACTCTTTCGTGCGCTTGGATTCCCAAATGATGCTGCCGCAGAATTGCCCAAGATGTGTGTGCACCTGTTGCATAACATCGGCTCCATGTACACCCTTTGGAACCGGCTGAATTTCATCGTGACGGAATGTCGAGCGCAGTAAATGCTCCAACTCCACCTCCATTACTTCGCCTTGCACTTGCTGCGAGCCTTGTTCTGCCTTGCGTTTGAGGTCTTCGATCTGCTTTAACATGTCGGCGATTTTCTTGTCTTTCTCGGCATCTTTAAAACGCTGCTCTTCGGATAACTTTTGTCTGGCGTCGTCCCAGATTTTATTGCGCTCTTCGGCAATGGTTCGCTCGAGTTCGAGCTTTAGCGATTTCTCACGGCCTTCCAACTCACGCTGGCGTTTGCGAAGCTCAAGCTCTTGCTCCTGCGCTTGCTTGAGCTTGTTTGATTTTTCGTCAACTTGATTTTTCAAATCCCGCAGCTCAAGAGCTAATGTTTCTTCGGCCTGCTTTTTGATCTGCTCCGTGAGCTTCGATTTTTGTTCATCAAATTTTTGCCGGACTTCTTCTGGTATTTTCTTTTCCCGTTCTTCCAATTCACGCTGGCGCTTGCGGAACTCCAATTCCTGCTCCTCGGCATTTCTTAGCTTTGCAGATTTTTCTTCGAGCTGTTCTCGCAAGTCTTTCAGCTCGATGCCCAACTCATCTTCTGTTTGCTTTTTTATCCGCAGCTCAAGTTTTGATTTTTCTTCGACATATTTTTGATTGAATTCCTTGCGAAGCTTTTCTTCGACTTGATGAGTAAATGCCTCAGTCAGCTCAATCTGTGCGCCGCATTTTGGACAGGTAATGGATTGTTGGGCCATATTAAATGCCTTCGTAGATTGATCCCAAATTAGCAGCTAAGCCCAAAGATTTTTTTCACAATGTAGAAAGCTTTTTGAGAAACCCCGCTCTGGTGTTATCTTTAGTCATCATTCGAATGATACTCACACGCTCAGAGAAAAGGGATTTCA
>Ga0247727_10018569_pt1 | contig 10912 bp, 12 predicted proteins | sample WisWelCaveWW1625_FD_202498 | JGI IMG/M metagenome (GOLD analysis project Ga0247727, IMG submission 202498) | Biofilm microbial communities from Wishing Well Cave, Virginia, United States - WW16-25 | ecosystem: Environmental > Aquatic > Deep subsurface > Groundwater > Cave microbial mat | place...
CCTCGCGACACAATTCGCGAGATGCAACCCCGGATGGGTTGATCCCTCTTTACTTGGTCTAGGAGGGGTGGTAGCAGTACCCTGCTGTTTTTTCGTGGCGTTCCTCACCGCGCGATGGAAAGTAAAACCATAAAGATCGGCATGGGGCAGCTGCTTGTCGAGGGTGGAGAACCTCAGCGCAACCTCGACCGTGCTGCCGACATGACGCGCAAAGCCGCTGAAAAGGGGTGCGATATGCTGCTGCTGCCCGAGTGCCTGGATCTCGGATGGCTCCACCCCACGGCTCTAACGGAATCGCAACCAATTCCCGGACCCTGCAGCGACAGATTGTGCGAAGAAGCCAGAAGGAATCATATCTATGTCTGTGCAGGGCTCACCGAACGCGCGGGACCGAAGGTGTATAACAGCGCGGTTTTCATCAGTTCCACCGGCGAAATACTGCTGAAATATCGCAAGATCAACGAGCTGGTCGTGGCACATGAATATTACTCCATCGGAACATGTCTCTCGGTCGTGGAGACCCCATTCGGGATGATCGGAGTGAGCATTTGCGCCGATAACTACATCGATGGGCTCGCCATCGGTCACGTGCTCGCGCGAATGGGCGCCCAGTTGATCCTGGTCCCATCCGCCTGGACCGTGGATTTCTCGGCGACCATCGAGGGGGATCCCTACGGCGAGAAGTGGCTCAAGCCCTTCTCCATTCTGGCCCGGCTGTACAACCTCGTGATCGTGAGCACCACGAGCGTGGGTGTGATTGTCGGGGGCGCCTACGAGGGCAAGAAAAGCGTGGGACAATCCCTTGCCGTCGGCAAGGATGGGATATTGGCGCGCGGCATTTATAATGAATTCGCCAGTGAGCTGATTGTCGCGGATATCCGGATTCCCCATCGCCCGGAGAAGGGCACTGCGATCGGGGAAATGTTGCGGCGGCAAGGCTACGATCCGTCAAGCCCCCTCTGATCTCATGGTTGATACGGCCAGAATCTGTGTTCGTTGTGTCATCGATGCAACGGTTCCAGGAGTTCGCTTCGACGGAAGAGGCGAGTGCAACTTCTGCAAGCTGCACGACAAATTGGACCAGTTGCATCCCCTCACGCCCAAGGGAGAGCAGCAGTTCAAGCAGTTGCTCGAGCAGGTGAGGGCGAACGGAAAGAATCGTCCTTACGACTGTGTCGCCGGAATCAGCGGCGGACGCGACAGCACCTACACGCTCTACATGTGCAAGCAATGGGGCCTCAGACCCCTCGCGGTGCATTTCAACGACGGATTTGGAAATCCCGTGGCCGGTGAAAACATGAAGAAGGCCATCGAAAGGCTGAAGGTTGATCTCATCACGATCAGCTCGGACTGGAGGGAGTCAAAGGATCTGAAGATTGCATTCCTCAAGGCGTCCACCCCGGATTTGGAAGAGGGAACCGACCTGGGCCTTGCGACCGCTTTGTACGGGGTGGCTGCCAAGAAAGGGATCAAATATATTCTGATCGGCCAGTCCTTCCGAACGGAGGGAGTTGGACCACTCACGTGGAATTACCTGGATGGGAAATATCTTCGAAGTGTCCATGAACGATTTGGCTCCCATCCACTGCGAAAGTGGAGACCACACGATCCCGGCTTCAACCTGGACCTGTCGCACGTCTTCTATTACGCAGTGCTTCTCCGGATCCGAACCATCCCGGTGCTCTATTACACCCACTATGTCCGAAAGGAAGCCGAGGAGATCATCCAACGTGAACTCGGTTGGGTAAATCCCGGAGCGCACTTCTTCGATGATCTGTATCAGAGCCTGATGGCCTACATCCTGCGGGTCAAATTCGGAATCGATAGGCGGAAGGTGCATTACTCGGCGCTCGTCCGCTCGGGACAGATGACCCGTGAAAGGGCAATGGAACGCCTGGCGCAAATTTACGTCCTCGAAGATCCGAAGGTCATCGACCTGTGCATCAAACGGCTGGGGATCAGCCGGGCGGAGTTCGACCAATACATGTTGTACCCCGTGAAAACCTTCCGCGACTACCCGTCGAACTACAGCCTCATCAAACTGCTCCGTATTCCGATCAAGATCGCCTCCCGGCTCCACCTGGTACCGACAACCGCTTACGAAAAATATTTCGAGCTGGTCTGACCAGCCGCCACCTGCTTCTGTCGTGACCCGTTTCCGGCGCCCTGCTCCACCAAGCTGATCTTCACCCGGAGATGTCCTTTCGAAGGATGATCTCCTTGCCCTGATCCGGCGTAACGATGAACCCACGCCTCTTGTAGAAATTGACCGCCACGCTGTTCTCAGGAGCGGTTGTCACGAAACACGACACGCTCCCCCGGGTCTTTAGTTCGCGAAGGCCTTCATCGACCAGCCTGCCTGCCAGGCCGATTTTTCGGAAGGGTGCCATAACTGCCAGGCTGACGATACGTGGATAGATGCCTGTAGCACCGGCATAGCTCTCCTGCGAGCGGATGCGTCTCAACACGCTGAACTTCCCGTCCAGAACCAGAGCGCACGCCAGCTTGAGGGATTTCAGCGGTGAAAAAAGCGCGAGTTTCCACAAGAGAAGCTGCTCGGGCTCAACCCAGACAAAGCCAATGACGTGGTCTCTCGCCTCAACGACCAGAAGGATGGAATTCCTTGAGGCCAGGAGCAGATCAAACATCGCCCGCAAAACGCGTCTACCCAGCAATCTCTGGTTGTCACCCGTGTCGAAGGAGTGTTCCACGATCTCCACGACGGCATCCAGATCGTGGGGGCGCGTCCGTCGTATTTCAAAATCGTCTGTCGTTTTCGTGCCGGCCATCCTGAAAGGAGGGATGTGAGTTAAATGTCGACAATGATCCGACTCATGGCTTTCTACGTTGACGCTGCCGGACTGGCACTGTACAAGGACCACTCCTGCCACGAGACCGGAGGATTCTCCGGTTTTGCCGTGGACAAATCGAGCGATCTCTGAAGTGAGAACGGGGTTTGTACCGGCGGGATTGCACGGGTGTTCATGAAGTCCAATCAAACAGGGCTACGCTGGGCCTGTCTTTGCTTGCTGGCCGCGCTTCTTTGTCCGATGGGACTCGCGGTTGATAAGTGGCTTTATCCGGAGAGCACATTCCTATGGCCGATCTCAGACACCGATGCGATGCTCTACTTTGTCTTCGTTCAGAAGATCGCCCATGGCTTTTCCAATGGAGACGCCCTGCTCTGGGAACACCGGAGCGACCCCTCCGCCATCCTGGCGAATTTCCATTTCTGGCCGCTGATCCTTGGAACGATTTACAAATACGGCGGCGATTTTGCATACCTGGCCACCTGGTTCATCGTCATCGCGCTATGGCTCTATGCGCTTTTCCGGTTGTGTGTTCACCTGGGTCAACCACGGCCCTACGCGTTTTTCACGGCAGGAATGCAGGTCTTTTTCATCGTCAACTTAGCCTACCAAGTGAACGGGCTGAGAGGAAGATGGGAATCATACAATTTTTGGTGCACGGAGCTTGTCCGACTATACCCCTCGGTCATTTCGATGTGCGTCTACAGTTCAGCAGTTCTCCTGGTCGCACTGGCTATCAAGACTCGCCGATGGCTGACCATCGCCCCGGCCTCCATCCTTGTGGCGCTCACAAGCTATGGTCGTCCTTTCGACTGGTTGGTGTTGCTCGGCGCCCTGGGAATCCTCTGTACGATCCAGTTCGTACAGGGTTCCCGGAAGCAGGCCGGGGTCGGTACGAGAATATTGATCCTGTCCGTCATCTTCAGTATTCCCTTTGTCCTGAGCCAGCTCCATTACCACAACAATTATAAAAACTCATTTCTTGAGCAAATGGGGCGGGGAGGGCTTCAAGTGAAGCTTCTCCCCCACTATTTGAAATACGCAATCGTCTGCGTTGTGACAATCGGCGCGATCGGAATCGCGTTCAGAAAGATCCTGTTCCGAAAGCAGGTTTCGAATGCAGAAACAGGCGATGAGGCGGAGCGTTTCACCATATGTTGGATCTGTGCGATCGTGGTGAGCGGGTTGCTCGCGCATTTCACGAGCGCCTTTCAGGGTGGTGTGACGATCGTGGGCTTCAGTTATTTCTTCGTTTTCAGCGTGGCGCCCTGGTCGTATTTCCTGGCCATGCACTTTTTCTGGACCAGGGGTGCATCCTCCCGGTGGAGAGACCTGTTTCAATCGAAGGTATGGGTGCTTGCATTTTTCATGCCTGCGGCCTTCCAGCAACTCACCCTGGCTGCAGGCCTGCGGACCACCATGCCTCATCTTGTGGTGGAGACAGAGCGACGTCGGGTCTACGACCGGATCAAGATGGAACCTCCCACGCATCGCGTTGTGCTCACCCTCGGGCGGGGAATCGAGGCTTCCGTATTCGCCGATGCGTGGCTGTTCTTCCCGCATCCGGTCGTGGCAACGTCTTCCTGTTCGGCCTCCAACGCGGAACTGCTCGAACGCTACCTTTTCACGAAATTGCTTCTCACGGGCACTCTCGACGACGTAGCCGGACTCTTTTCCGATAAGGGAGTTCCCGATCTGGATCAATGGTTGAGCAGGCAGGACTCGAAAACACAGTTCTGGCATTCGCTTTTGCGCGAAACGATCGGCTTTAACACGTACGTCTTTCACCCCCAGAAAAACCGGGGAGAACTCCGGTTCCGAAAAATTGTACTGCCCAGACCGGTCGCGGGGCGCGACACCTTCGTCGTCTATTTCACACCCGACCTCCGAAGGATCTTCGAGAAGTACCACCGAGAAGCGACAAAAGATCCTTTTCAGCTCCTCTCCCAACCCCTCCGGCTCGACTACGTTTATGTTCCGGCCCAGAACCTGCCCTTTATCGATTCCGTTCGCCTAAAGCTCGACCCGGTGTTCCGTGAAATGATCTTCGAGCAGCCCGTCGACGGGAAGCTCTGGAAGGTTCAGAGGGGCCTCTGAACGAATGGGGCTCCTCGGCGCATGGCAAGCGGCGCGCATCCATCAATTCCCGATGGAAAAGTCCGATCATTGCTGATATGAACGTTCGCGGCTTCCACCATGACACATGTCTCGCTGATCACAGAGGGCTTCGAATACCTTAAAACAAGGTTGCCACTTTATTACAAGACGGAAAGCCGCCTGCGAGGTTTGGGCGGTGAATATTTTGAGTTCGCCGAACCTATCCTGAAAACCATTCTGAGGGAAAGGAAGGGGAAGGCGGGATATTATCGCGCGCTGGACGCCCTGGTGAGGCTTTCGCTGGATTATCTTGAGCTTCAAGCCGAAACGAAGAAGACACGCAGGTATCGTTATTCAAGCTATGCGGAAGTCCAGCAAAAGGTTTATGACAATCCTGAAGTCATGGGAGAGTATTACCTTGATGGGTTGCTGCTGTCACAGGTTTTTTGGGTGAACCACTACATGATCTGTCGATTTATTCTGGCATTCGCCTCCACCCTGGATCCGGGCATGCGGGGCATTGACATGCCTTGTGGCTGCGGCATTCATTCGGCCCTCCTGCTGTCCAAGGTTTCCGTCAGGAACCATGTTTTCTGCGATTTCAGCTCAAGGGCCATCGCGGATTCCATCCGGTTTGTAAATGCCTATTCCAGCACGGCGCGCGCGCAGGCAATCCAACTGGATGCGCGGGAGCGACTCCCGTTCAACGACTCAATGCTGGACTATGCGTGTTGCGGCGAATTCCTTGAACACCTGGAGGATCCCAAGGGGTTGATGCGTGAATTCAGAAGGGTGTTGAAAAGGGACGGCAGGCTTCTGATCACCACCGTGGCTTTCACCGCGATGCTGGACCACATTTACATGTTCCAATCCGCCGAACAGGTCCGCCAATTCATCGCGGACTGTGGTTTCAAGATTGAGCAGGAACTCGTTCTGGCGGTGAGCGGCCGGAACGAGGAGATCCACCTCGCTGAAAAACCTCTCAACTGCGCCTATCTTCTGTCCTTACAATGAGGGCGATCCGGCGGCTTTTTTTTGGGTGATCAAAGAGATCATCTCTCCCACATTTTGCAACTTCTCGACTTCGCCCGTTGCAAATCGAATTCCAAATTGTTTTTCCACGGCGACAACGAGCTGGATGTGCATGAGGGAATCCCAGGTGGGGATGTCGCTTGCGCTGGTCTCGGGGCGGATGACAATCGAGGGGTCTTCAAACACCTCGTGGAACACCTTGGTCAGATCAGTTTCAACTCCATTCATGCGGGTTCCATGCTTATCTGAATTGGCGGGGAAAAGGGAAGAAAAGATTTCACATCGAGTTTCCACTGCATCCCGCCATCCGGCGCGGTGTGAACAAGTTCGAAACCGAGGCGGCGGTAATGTTCCCGAACCAGCCCGTTTTTTGGGGTTGGCAGGTAAGTTCCCTGAATCGTTTTGCAGCCGCGCTGCCGGGCGGCGGAGACCAGATGGTTGATGGCAACCTGTTCTACGCCGCGATCGAGAACCCGACAACTCATCACCCAATTTTCGATTGCAAGGCACCGCTCCACGGTCCGGCCATGCACGGCCGAAATCAGGCCATTATCACCGAACCGGTCCCGGAGGCGAACTGAAAGAGTGATTCGTGATGGATCAAGGGCGATGGATTCCACCTCAGCCGGTGTGTAACGGACGACGCAAAGGTTGAACTGGTTGCTTTTGTTGATCAACTGGGTGATGCGATCCAAATGAGGCGGACCATAAGGCGCCAGCACCGCGCGCATGTCGAGGGAACGGAGAAATTCCTGGATATCCGTAATCTGGGTGGCGAAAGTCGTCCGCTTCTGATTTGCCGCATAGGATTCGGCGCGAGTCAAATCCTCCTGGGTGATGGTCGGCGTTTCAAAAAGAAAGGACTGTTCAAGCGCCCGCACATAAGCGCCGGGGTCCGCCGGCAATTCCACGACTTTCAACTGGGGCGCCAATTGACGCATTTGCTCGCGTTCCGCCGGATTGTCGTCCAGGAATACCAATGAATCGAGGCCGATGTTGAGTTGATGGGCGATTTGGCGCGCGTTGTCGGCCTTTGGCGAGAAATTGACGATGAACGCGCTGAGATCGGAGAGTTTAACAAGCATTTGGTCGTGTTTTTCAAAAATCTCCCGCGCGATTGATTCCTCGTTCTTGCTGCAAACCGCCAGCAGGATGCCCCGTCGGCGCAGTTCAAGGAGATAACGCTGGAAATCCTGGTAGGCTTCCCCCTCGGCGCTGCCTTGGCCCAGCCGGATGTTTTCGATGCCATCATCCGCAACGACTCCTCCCCAGAGCGTGTTATCGAGATCAAGCACAATGCATTTCGTGGAACCCATGCATGAGCTCGCAATCAGGGCCGACAACGACTGAACAAAAAACGGCATGGCGTCGTAGGACATGGGCTGCTTGGCATGATACCAGGCCGTGGAATCGATCCAGCGATGCACTCCGAAGGAAGCCGCCGCTCCGGCGACATCAACGAGGGTGACATAAGATGGTGCGTTCTGGGCCAGTGCGAGGTTCACCCGGTTTACATGGAGGCCCGGTGATGCTGGAAGCCGGGCGGCCAGATTCCCAAATGAATTGCTCGCCGGCGGATGAACATTTGTCAGAAAGATCGGAAGCCGATGTTTCTGCTGAAGCATTTCACACCAGCGCAGAATTTGGGCGACCTCGTTTTTCGCGGCGCGTTCAGCCTGTGCGGTGCTACAATCCAATTCGGGCCAGCAGGAAAGCTGCTGCAGCGTAAGGTGAAGGATCGCGATTTCGGGACGGAAGGTGTGGAGCGCGCTTTCGGAATCGAGAATCTGCTGCTGCCATGTGCCATAAGGAGTTTGAAAAATCTCCGGATAAAGGCCCCGCGCCGCCAGGCAAAGATTCAAAAGGGGCGCGTAAGTGTCGGAGGTGGCGCCGCACAACAACGCCACCCGCCGGGCCTGAGCAAAATGAACCCTGGCCTGGGGGTACAGCTTCTCCCAGGTTCGAGCCAGACGCATCAGCGTCACGCAGTCCAGGCAGGATGAAGCCTCACGCAGGACCAGTTGAGCCTTTTCGATGTCCGACATGATTCGAAGGAACGGGTATTAACCACGGAGATACAGAGGAGAGGACTCTCTATTCTCCCCCTAAAAGCTCTGCACAATCAATCCCTCTGATTACAAAAGGGTTAACGGGATGGGGAGATTTTTGAGGCTAAAACCGGAATGTTGGCATCATAAAGAGAAGACGACGGCGTGTCAAGGAGGCGCAGAATGGCCTTTGCCACAATCGCAGGATCAAGGAATTCCCCGGAAGGCGAGCTGGAGCGCAATTGTGCCTTGGCGATCTCAGGAAGGTTTTCCAGTAATCCGGTTTCCATGGGGCCCGGGGAAACCGCATTGACGGAGATTCCCGTTCCGGCACACTCGCCTGCAACCGTTCGGACAAACCCCCACAGACCGTATTTCGCGGTTGTATAGGCAACCATGCCTTTCGGCGCCGGCCCAAGCGTAACCGCTGACAAACAATAGATCAAATGGCCGCGCCGTTGCCGTTTCATTCCCGGCAGGATTGCCTGGGTCAGCAACACGGCTCCCCGTACCATCGTCTGCCACTGGATCTCAAAACAGTCCCACACCTGCTTCGACAACGGAAGCAGCTCGACGGGGGCCGCGGAAAGATGAATCAATGCGTCCCATGTTCGGCTTTCCGCCAGCTCCCTTGCCACCCGGGTCGTCGTAGCGAGATCCCGAAGATCAACCTGACGAAGATCGAGACGCGAACGCGCCCCGGCGTGCTCCGACCGCAGCGCCTCGGCGCGCGCGGCGTTCTTCCGGTATAATCCGGTGACTTGATGCGATTGATCGAGGCACAGGCCCACTACAGCGCGTCCGAGTCCGCCCGTGGCCCCGGTGACGAGGATGTGCTTCATTCCTGGATCGCGACAAGCGCCTTGGCGCTGGCTCGCCGTTCGCCGCCGACGAGGAACTGCAGCGAAAGGGAAATCGTACGGGTGGCGTCTGACAGGTCTGCAACCCTGCCCTCCACATGCACGAGATCACCCTCGATACAGGGATGATGAAACTTGAGGTTTGCGGACAGCAACAAAGCCATGCGTCCCGGCAGATGACATCCCACAAACTGCGAGAGCAATGCGCCCAGGAGCATTCCGTGCGCCACCCGTCCGCGAAACCCGCGGCTGCGCGCATCCGCTGCAGAGACATGCAGGGGATTACAATCCCCGCTGCACACCACGAAACGGTCCAACAGGTCGGGGGTGAGAAGGACTTCAAAATGGCGCTTCAATCCCGGTGCAAGGTCTTTCCATCGAAGATCAGCAATTTTTGTCTCTTCGATCATGGCTTTGAGGGGGGCGAATCAATTCTCAAAACCCATGGCTCTCCTCATGAGCCATGGAATATCATTGAGAGGATACACAAAAACGATGAAAGAGAAACTCACAAAACTGACCGTCGCAACGCGCCTCCACGCAAGCGCCCAACCCCGATGTTCCCGCAAGGGTTGGGGTCGATGTTTGCGCAACAGCATATTCAGGAAAATGACACCGCCATGCAACAGCCCGAACACAACAAAGTTCAATTCATTCCCATGCCATATGCCAATCAGGATGAATGCAACAAGAACGGAAAGTACGGCATTCCACTGTTTTGCACCCGCGGGATGACTGCGCGTGAGCCACAGGTTCAGCGGAAAAAACACATAAGTTTTGATCCAGCCGGTCAGGGTCATATGCCATCGGTTCCAAAAATCCTGCAGATTGGTCGCCAGCCATGGACGATTGAAGTTTTCCGGCAATTGAATCCCAAAAAGACGGCCCAGCCCGATGGCGATGTCCGTATAACCTGAAAAGTCAGCGTAGATATACACAAAATAAAGAACGCACGCCGCCATCAGAAGAAGGGCGGCATGAGGTCCTGCGGGTTCAAGGTTTTTCAGGGTGTAGGGAGAAATCAGTCCCGCAAGCAATATGGTCTTGGCAAGTCCCAGGATGACCCTCTGAATGGCATTCAACAGATCTCTGGCGGCAAGTGGAGCGGGATTGGCCAGGTCCCGTTCGAAGGCTTCAAAACGATTGATCGGGCCGGACACGCTGACCGGCACGAACAAGGCGTAGTTCAAAAAAGGCAGCAACTCCACTTTGGGAATTCCACCCCCGCGATGGTCCACAAGCACATGAATCAGGCGGAAGCAAAGATAAGAGACCCCGATTGTCAGTTTCAGATTGGGCATGCCGAGGAACGACTGGATGGCGCGTGTCCAGATTCCGCCCCGATAGGGATGGGGAAACCAGAGGGGATAATTGTATTTTGCCAGCGCAAGCAGGACCAGCAGCAGCAACAGGGCGGCGATCCATGCTTTCGCACTAAAGCGTGAAATGCGGATCAGGCCGAAGATCACCAACGCAAAAACCAGACAGGTCGCCACACCCTGCCAATTGCCTCCAAACCAGGCGCCCAGAAGCACCCCATTCAGAACCAGAAACGCGACAAGACGCAGTTTTTCGCAAGACCGTCCACCCCACTTCACTCCCAGCACAAGAGCAACAGAAACCAGAAAAACGAGACGGATCGGATCCAGCAGCGTTTCAATCATCGCTTGTAAGGGCTTAATCAGGATTCCCAGGAGCCGATTCCGCGATGGTCCGATCAAAAGACCGAATAGACAAAGGGACGGCCAATCCCCAGCGACTGCTCGGCCTGCCAGGCCGCGATGCAGAGTCCATACAATCCGACGAGCATCAGAACCCTCCAAAAGAAACACAATCTCATAGGAAAAGATGGTTCTCCGAAAGGTATTTCAAAATGGCTTCCGCCGTAATGGCGTTGCCCTTTGGAGTATTGTGACACCCATCGTAGGTTTCAGTTCCATAACGAAGCCCCAATTTGGACAAATCAAGCACCCGCACCCCGCGTTTGCGAAGCATGTCGCCATAACGCGCATAAAAAGGCTGGGCGTTCACATACAAATCCGGGGGCATGACAACCACATAGGGA
>Ga0247727_10018570_pt1 | contig 10911 bp, 12 predicted proteins | sample WisWelCaveWW1625_FD_202498 | JGI IMG/M metagenome (GOLD analysis project Ga0247727, IMG submission 202498) | Biofilm microbial communities from Wishing Well Cave, Virginia, United States - WW16-25 | ecosystem: Environmental > Aquatic > Deep subsurface > Groundwater > Cave microbial mat | place...
ATGTTCGAATGAAGCTCGGAACTATTCCTAAATACGATTACGTTGAGGGAGTTTTCTTGCACGATGTTTCAGCTTATATCTGCCCAAAATGCAACAACTTTTTCTTCACGGAAGAACAAGCACACGAGATGGAAGCAAGAACTGGAGAACTGATGAAACGTTCACCAGGTTTTGAGCGTAAAATAGCAGTCAGGGTACGAAAAGCTTAAATACCACTACGCATTAGTGACTACTATGGCATTAAAACACTATATCGCTGCAGTTTCATTGGCAACATTATTAGGCTGTACTGGCCCTTCATTAACTCCTCAGGAGCAGGAGCGCCAGCACAATTATGAAAAGCGTGCTTTCGAGAAGCGTCATTACAATCTTGACACCTTCAATAAGTGCCCGCCTAATGTTCAGCCAAGATACTGCCCGAAGCATCGCTAAGATGAACAATGTTCTGAATATTAAAGGAACAAACGTTAATTCTGAAGTTATACTGAAAGCCACGTATAATGACAGGCAGTACAGGAATGCTGAAATAACAGGAGGCCTCAATGTTGGAAAAGCAGCAATTGTGATTCATTTCACTCCAGAAGACAAAAAGGAAATTCCAGGCGGCTTGAACAGGATTCTTTTGATGACAAATTGTGAAGGCATATACAGGGCAACTGGTATTGAGAAGCATACTCCAGATTACCGCAATACTAAATGGTATTCAATGGGTAATGACCTCGAAATTAGGGTTGATGCTGTTGCAGACGATGTTATACGAAATTTAAAGCGCCAGCATCATTCTCTAAGTTAATCAAAGATTTTTGTCTCTATTCTCCTTATGTGCGGCTTTCCCTTATAGACAAACTGTGTTAATTTCATCTCTTTTTCAAGTATTTTTTTCTCTTTCGTGACAAGATTAACTTCTGCCTTCCGTGTTTTAGTGCATTCTTCTACTAATTTGTGTACTTCCACATTAAATCCTGAATCCTGCAGTCGTTTTATTGTCATTACTTGTCTGCTGCTGAGTTGTTCGTGCCCAAACTTGCATTCCACAAACTTGAATTGCTGAAGTGTTGGATGATAGCATACTAAATCCGGCATTCCGTGATGGACTGCGCACAGATAACAAAGAAAATCAAGCGATCGCTCACCATATATCTCCATTATCAGTTCTGCTAATTGTAAATATCTCTTCTTGACTGCAGGATAAACGTCTGCTGCAATGGCGTGCACAAATCCTCCTCTCCACACCTGCCAGCCTTGTTTCTCCAGTCTTTTTCTTAACTGCAGTTCTGCCAGTCCGTGTCTTGACTTGTACGGGTATTTGCGCATTGGCACGTAGACTGTTATTACTTTTAGTCCGAACTCTAGAAGGGTGCTCTGTTTCACAAGAAAAACCAAGAAAATTCTTCCTTAAATACGCTATGCGCGGTTGTCCAGTGAGACAAACTCTGTTTTCAGCTGTATTAGGGATGTCAGTGTTGTTATCTTGATTATTCCTTTTCTTGCTATCACGTTTTTGACAAGATTGTAGTACGAATCTTGGTCTTTCGTCCTTATTTTTATGACAATCTCCCATCCGCCGGTTATGATATCTACGCTTTCTACTTCATCGTACTTCGTGAGTTCTTTTGCTATTTTCTCAGGATTTCCATATTCGTCTGGAGACAGGTTTATCAGCAGAAAAGCGCAGAATCCTTCATCTATCTTTTTGTAGTCAAATACTGCCTTGTATGCTTTGACAGCTCCCTCTTCTTCCAGCTTCTTGACATTGTAATGTATTGTAGTAGAGGGCTCCTGCATTTTCTTTGCCATTCTCGCTATCTGCGGCGTGCAGTATCCTTTCTTCAATAGTCCGATAAGCTTTGGCTGTATATCCTTCATAAAGTTGAATATTATTCAACTATTTATAAATTTTATGGTTAATAATTGAATATTATTCAATTAAATATATAATGGTCGGCATGCTACTTAACTTCATAAGTCGTGCGGACTATAAACGCGGAGAATTGAAAAATGGAAACAGCAGAGGTTTTAGCGCCAGAACGGGCTGATCAACGGTATCTGGACAGATGCAGATCACGTGACGTGGGCAGCATTGTGCCAGCGTCAGCTTTCTCTTCTACGAGATAAAGTGTCAGAGTGGGTGTGGCGTGGTTTCGCGAAAAATCCGTTTGACTTTATGCACGTACCTGTGCACGAAAAAGTAAGTCGCGTGCTTGAGAAGCATACAGGCTGGATTATCGTGCCTGCCGAAAACAGATACCTGAGCGATGTGCAATGGTTTGCACATCTCGCAAAGAAGCATTTTCCGGCCACATCATTCTTCAGGAAGCCTGAAGAGCTTGATTTCACGCCTGAACCTGACTTGTTCCATGACTTTTTTGGGCATATGCCGCAGATGATGCATCCGCGTCTTGCCCGCCTCGCGCACAGGTTTGGTCAGGCGTTCAAGCTAGCGAAGAATAAGGACGATATAGCGCGGCTCTGGTGGCACACTTTTGAATTCGGTCTTATCAAAGAAGCTGGAAAAGTGAAAATCTTTGGTGCAGGACTGCTGTCAAGCAAGGATGAGTTGCTGCACTGCCAGAACCCTTCACTTTGGAAGCCATTTGACTTCGAAGTAATCAAACAAACACCCAAAGCAGTTGCGAGTGTGCATCCGCAATTTTTTGTGCTCGAATCAATTGAGCAGTTAGAGGAGACGCTTGATGCGCTCTCCAAGGAGGAATCAAAATGAACGATATGAAAAAAGATATGCTGAGAAACCTGCGTCTTGCGCAGATTGTGATGCGCTTCACGGCAGGGATTGACAGCGAAAGTACATTTGCCGCAGATGCAATGAATGCAGTCAGCGAAGCGCGCCAGCTGCTCGAGAAAAAAGGGCCGTTGGATGTAGAAGTGGCGAACAAGTATGCAAGTGCCCTAAAGGATGCGGAATGGGTACTCTACAGAGCCGGCTTGGACTGGAGCCATTCGTGGAAGGACGAGACTGAAATGTGCAGGCATGAAAACCTTCCTTTGAAGGAAGTCGAACATTGCCGTGACTGCGGCATTTTCCGTCCAGAGCCTCACAGATATCAGGGCGGCCAGTACTGATTTTTTTATTTTATTAGTAAAAGATGCAAATTTCAGACAATAGGTCTTGTCTTTTACTAATTAGAAAACGACAACTAATTTTATGGATTATTGTCGTTTTCTATATTTTCATTATTTTTAGAACTGATTTAAGCACTGTATCATCTTGTGCTTCCAATATGTGTCCTTTTCCGTGTTCGACAATTACGTCTCCAAGCTCTTCAAACTTCGCCCAATTGTCCTCTTCCACATACGGGTCATCATCTGAGAAGATTGATACAAATTTGTCTGCGTTTGCCTTTGCTTTTCCTAAATCTATCGGCGTTCCTGCCCATTCTTCTGCAATTTGCTTTTCTTCTGGGCTGCTTATGCCTGAAAGTGTCAGCCAGCCTGCCACAAATACTACACCTTTTATCTTTGCCGGCTCTGGCATATTTGCCAAATACCTCAGGATTGTCTGGCATCCTATGCTGTGTCCAATCAAATAATTGTCATCTTCTTCATCAACAAGTTTTGCCAGATGGGGCACCCATTGGTCTATGGTAGGATTGTCTGTATTCGGCATTTGGGGCGCTTCAACAAAAATATTGCGTGCCTCAAGCTCTTTTTTCAGCCAGGGTATCCAGTTTGCATTGGGGCTTCCTCCCCAGCCGTGAATTATAACTGCTCGTTTCATCCACAGTAGAATTGTCGATCGGGCTTAAAAGCTTTATCACCACAACACATATAAAGGACTTCTTTTCAATTTGCGAAGGTGAGTGAAGAATGAGTGTAGATGAACTAGCAGAGAAATTTGGGTTATTGAAAGAATCTGCAAATAATTTAGGCAAATTGGCCAAGTTTGTATATGCCACACGCGATTGCCTGTACGACAAAGAAGATCAGCCTTTTCAGAGAGATGAAAATTACGCAAAAGCTGTTGAAAGCATATCACAATGCGGTGGCCTTACTCTATTCAGGTATGCGGCAATATTGAGATCTATGGCAGAAAAACGCCCAGATAGCTGTATGCCAAGAATTCATGAACGGTTTTTAGCTGAGTTCCAAGACCGTCTCACGCCATCTTGAGAATTTCTTTTTTTGTTGTTGCTTCTTCCGGCGCTTTTTCTCTCCAGCGCAAAAATCTTGGGAAGCGTAAAGCGTACCCTGCGGTATGATTCGGAGATTTGGTTATCTCTGCTCCTGTTACCTCAACTACAATTCGAGGGTCAAACCAGACATCCGGCACCATGGACTTGGAAATTTCAAGTCGTGCTGGCTTGTGCGCTATTTTCTTGAATTTCTTAAGCAATCCTGCTAGTTCTTTGTCCGTAAAACCGCTTCCGAGCTTGCAGAACGTTTCAAATCTGTCTTTTTTGCTGTCATAAACTGCGCAAAGCAGTGCGCCATAAGTTCCCGCTCTTCTTCCTCTGCCGAAATATGCTCCTACAACAACCAAATCAAATGTATCTCTTAATCCTTTTACATATTCTGGCTTCCATTTTATCCAGTTCCATCCTCTTACTCCTGCTTCATAAGGACCATTCAAATTTTTGATTACTACTCCTTCTCCGCCTCTTTCCACTGTTCTGTTGAACAAGTCTTCAATGCAGTCTGAATCATTGCAGATTTTTCTCAATGCGTGATTTATTTTTCCTATTTCTCTGACGTATTTCTGCAATAAAGCATATCTTTTCTTGTACGACTCACGAATAAGCGATTTGCCGTTTACAAATAACAGGTCAAATGCAAACAATGCTACTGGAATCTTCTTGACATACGCTTCAACTTCATATTTTCTTCTTCTCTGCATTAATAGCTGGAATGGCAGCAGATTTCCTTTTTTATCCACAGGCATGACTTCGCTGTCAATCACGCATTTTTTTGCTTTTACCGCCCTTTTGATTGCTTCAACCACATCTGGGAACTGCAGTGTAATGTCTTCCAATCGTCTGGAATACAATTTTATCTTATTTCCTTCTTTGTGAACTTGTATTCTTTCGCCGTCATACTTTTCTTCAACAACTACCGGATAGCCCATCTTCTTCTCTACTTCTTCAATGTCCTTTATGCGCTGGCAGAGCATTGATTGTATCGGCACCCCTAACTTGACGCCAATTTTTTTGATGCCTTTCATTCCTTTGTGCGCTATTGTCCGCGCGATTTCTCCAACATCTGGGCAGACGTGGTATGCCTGTTCGAGTTCTTTTCGTGCTTCTTTACTGCCAGTATAAGCAACTGCTAATGCATCAAGCACTGTCTTGTCTCCTACCCCAAGTCTCAAATCTCCAAGAACTATTCGCGCAAGATATCTCGCTTCAATTGGACTTGCTTGTTTCAACAGCTGTGATAATAAAGAAATCTTCTTTTCCTGGCTTCCTGCTCCTCCTGCTTCTGCAATTTTGTGCAGCGTCTCAAAAACAGTTTTAACAGTTAAACTTCCCCTGCCGGCATACAATTCTGCAACTTTGCCCACATCGCCAAGCTTTTTTGCCTGCTGCAGAATTCTTTCTTCTTTCTGTTTTCCAGCAAGGGCAATGCTTTTTATCACCATTTTGCCCGCCATTCCGAGATTGATGTCTGCAAACTGCGAAGATATTTGTCCAAGAGTCAGATAAGCTGCGTGCTCCAGTTCATCTTTTGGTGTTTTTTTGAAAAATCCGCTTAGAATGTCCCGCATTGCAATGTATGAGCTTGTTTTCTCAAGTTTTTCATACAAGCGTGCAAGCTCTAAAAATTTCATATTCTGGTGAACTTCCTTTCGTGGTGGAAGTTCTTGAGTTCTCCTTTTTTCTTCTTGATTATAACAGTGGCATAATCATAGTGCAGTGTTACAGCTGTGTCAAGCACTGTTCCCCGCTTGAACTTGGGCTTTGCCAGCCAGCTTATAAGATAATATTTGCCTTCAATCGGCTTCTGTGTTATGACAGAATAATCGTGTCCGTCTTTTTTTCGCCATCCTGGAACAATGTCAGCTTCCAAGTCTACAATTATCGGCACTGAATAGATTCTTTTCTTTGCATACTGCTTATAGAAGCGGGGCGCCCATTTTTTTATTGCAGCTGCATATTTCTTGTTCAGTGCTTTTGTTTTTTTGCAGGCTGGACTGCAGGGCATATGGCTGATGAAGGGAAATGCTTTGTCAGAGTCGTGCAGCCGTTTGTAATACTGATAATAAGTGTATTTCTTTGACAAAGTGTTCGGGTCGTGTTCCTCGATAAATTTCTTTATGCAGCAGGATGGATAGCCGTAAATGCTTCCTGCAAGTTTGTCTGCTGCTGCGTGTTTTTGTTGTTTAATCAGTGATACGTATTTTTCAAATCTCTTTTTTTCTTTCTTGCTCCTGAAGAGGTCGTATCCATACCATATTCCTTTCATCTTCCATAATGCTTTGTTTCCTCGAATTGCGGAGATTTCTTCATATCCTTTTGGCTTGCTTGCATCAAAAGTGATTTTGTTTAGTTTCAGAAGTCTTTCAAATTCGTGTTTGTCGTGTATGTTCTTCTTTATTCTCAAATGTATGAACGTGTTTGGCTTTATTCCTGTGACAAACAGTATTGCTTTTAGTTTTGAGTTGTTGTCAAATGCATCTGAAGTTTCTATGAAACGCAGCAGGTGCCTCTTTTCTTCCATTTTCCGCCTCTTTTGAACTTTTTCTTCACGTACTTCACTGTTTTAGACATTCCCTCTGCCACTCCTCCAAATAAGTTAATGAATGACAGCAGGAACAATGCCAAGCTTGCTATAAAGAATGTGAAGAATACTTGCAGTGCTGTCCACCAGTTTCCGCTCATTATTGTTGCGCCTATTCCGATGAAGAATGTTGCGAAGCTCAGTATCATTTCTGCTACAAATGCTTTTCCTTTGCTTGCAAAGCCGATTATCCAGTGTACTACCAATCCTGCTCCAAATCCGAGCATTGTTGCTGAAAACACTACAAACAATACTGCTGCGACAATGGATGCAGTTGTCTGCATAATTCCCATTGTCTGCGTTTGTATCATCGCATCTGCAAGATAAGAAAGCACTATTCCTATTGCCAGCGTCAATAGCCCTATCCAGATTGAAAATCGCATATAGCATTGAAGTCATATAGCGTTTTTAAAGGCTTCGGAATAATTATAAAATCAGTCTATAGACGCCCCTGTGGGTGGTGTAATTGATTGTTCCTACAGGAGCATTGATGCATGAGGTCTGGAAGAGATATTCTATAGATCCTCATATGCATTATGATAAGATGGGCAGCTGGCTCAGACACGTTCATTCTTTGGAGCCTGCAATGGTTGAGGAAACTGCAAAAAAGTTCAACGTCTCCCTTGACGATCTTTTGTCTGGCGATGTTGAAGCCGCCATTAAGGTTATTTGTGAATCAGAAAATCCTGCTGAGGAAACAGCCAGGCTTATTTTTAATCCAGTAACTGCATTGAGAGCCAGCATTTTCAAGGAAATTTCCCAGCAGACATTTGATGCGTTCAAAAAAATTGGCTTGGAAGGCGTCATAACATCGATGGCAGGCGTCGATATGGTGATAAATACCGATTGGCTCTGTGCTGCAGTCCATCATTTGTTCTCCTTGTTGGGCTTTGTTGAGGCTGAAACAAAGTGGTACGGCTCTGTTGAGATGGGTCCGAGAAAACTATTGAGTGATAATGCAGTATTGAATACGACAATTATGCTTCCCTATGACGACTATGAGCTTTTTTCAACTTTCACACGCGGACTTGATACGGTAAACTTGATAGTGCACCACAAATCTTTGGAAGATGTTGCAAAAAGCAGGTATTTCACTCGCACGATAATAAGCAACGGTCCGCTTTTTGACAATTTGCCCGTTATTGAATGGAATCAGTTGCGTTTAAAATATAATGTACCAGGCAGGGACCCTGCTGCGCTGGCTTTCCACGATGGTTTCGTTATTAAAATAGACGAGCACAGGTATGCGCACCATACGCGCGTTCTTTTGGAGGCATTGACAAAGTGGATTGACAAGCCCGAGCACGCTTATTTCTTCCAGCGCGCTGTTGGAATAACTCCAGAAGCTGCCGCAAGAAAGGACTTGATTGAAAAAAGCGAAATTACTGAACAGGATTATGCAAAATGGCAGACTGGCCACGCCATTCCGAAATACGACAAGACAAAATTAGCGCCCATCCAGCGGATACCTTTGGATTCCGATACGTCAAAAGCTGATGTTGACGTTACTCCCTATCTTTCAATCTTGAATACAGTAAATGGAAAAAGATTGAACGATGTCACGGTTCTTGCAAATCTCTGCCATTTGCGAATTCCATATGCAGAGCAGCCAAGGTTGCAGCATTGCATAGGTGCAATGCATGTTGCAAGGATATTGTGCAATCGTTTCAAGATCACGGGATATGATAGGACAAAGGTTGAAGTTTATGCTGCAACCCACGATTGGGGCCACTTGACTGGCTCTCATACGACTGAAAGATATTTCCACTCCAAGACCAATTTTGATCACGAGGAATTTGCGAAATTCCTGCTTAGAAAGGACAAGGCAGCATTTGAGGGAATTGTTGATGTCGAGGACATTATTGCAATGTTCGAGCATAAGGACCCGTTGCACGACATAGTTGACGGTCCTTTTGGCGCAGACCGCATTTATTACTTGTCTGTTGACGCGCACGAGTTCGGCAATAAGAAAGATTACAAGACTTTGAGCATTTTGCCTTGGCTGAGATGGGTTGACAACCAGGTTGTGGTTGATCAGTACATTGATGCTGCCTTTGAATTCTTGAATTTCCGTTCTGAGCAGTACGAAACCCTCTATTCCCTTCCTGAGTCGCAGGTAACAGATAGCTATCAGAGAAAAATGCTTTCTCTTGCTGGCATCAAGAGTCCTTTTGATAAAATTCGGCTTAAGTCGAATGGCGCTTTGAAAGTTCCTAAACAGGAGTACTTTGAATTTTGGGAACTCAACGATACGATGTTCCGGTTTTATTTGGCAAATCACGATGACCGGACTATCCGTGAAATAATGCGCCACCTGCTTTCCGTTTACCATATGTCTCCTCACGCTTCTGTTGCTGTTTTGAAAAATAAGGGTTATGAGGCTGCAGAGCCCGTTGCAGCTGTTCCAATTTATTCACGTTTGATATATGCAAACATACCGCCTGTAGTTGAAGGTGTTGAGCCTGAAAAGCTTGAAGCTTTCCATAACAAGTGGAAGAATCCGGACTTGCAGGACAGGCTTGAACAGGTGATTGCTAACAGAATTGGTCTTCCAGTAAGGCACATTATTGTCGCAAGCGTTCCCAATTTGAAGAAGCTAGACGCCGAATATGCTCCTGTCAGGATTGGCAATGAAATTAAGTCATTATTCGACTGGAACCCTGAATATGGCAAACTGTTCCGTGAGCGTGCAAACAAGGCTGCCTGTCTGAGAGTTGCGGTCCATCCTCAGATGTATCCTCTTGCATATGATTATTTTAAGAAGAATTCGTTTGCAAAAATAGTGGAAGAGGTTTATGGGCAAGAGAAATAATAAGAAAAGGAAAAGCTGGATTGTTCCGTTAACGGCTGCTGTAGTGGTTGCAATGTTCGGGACCTATTGGCTTGGACCGTCTAGGCCTGTTGAAATCAGGCAGCGTGACCTTGAAGGAATCATACGCAGAAATGCTTCTATCGAGAAAATGATTCCAGGAAGCTCTGGGCGTGTTTATCTTATTGCCCAGGAGCATCATTATGCCGGCACTACAAGGGAAGGAAAAGATCCTAATGCAAAACAGCAGGATTCATTGCCTTTAATTCAGTCTGAGATTTATCATTTGCTGCATGATTTGTGCAAAGAAGCAAAGCTTTCTTTGGTGATTGGCGAAGGTCTTGGCCCAAAAGAGCTTGTCCTGCCGTATGAGCAGAAAGGTTTCTCAAAAAGCAATTGGGAAGAGCATCGCGCTGGAATGAACGACAAAGCTTTTTCTGTTAATTTCTTGCACTCAAATCCAAAAGAAACAGGGTATACTTTGCTTGAATTCTTCCATCCTGATCTTGTCACAAGTTTCGGCGCTAATGACAGCATTCATCTTTCTGAGTTGAGCAAAATCGAGAGGGGCTTGTTTGATTTGGCTTTGAAATACATTCCTACACGCACTGATTATGAAAACCCAGAAAAGCGCAGGCTTCTTCGCGAAGCTGAAATGCCGCTGAATGATAGAAAGGCGCAGTTGAACGATGAGCGTTCAATCATATATCTTAATGAGGGAATCGCGCGTGCTGATGAACTAAAGAAAGAGGATATTGCCATTGTGATAGGCGCGTCTCACATTCCTCTGATGGCAAAGAAATATAGTGGTAAAAGAACATTGTATGTTATCTGCCCAAAATCTGCTGCGCCGGTTAAACTGGACTAGTCTTCTCCCCAAATAAACTCTTTTACCCATCGTACTAAGAAGAAATTTTCCTTTTTCTTGGGTGCTTTTGCGGGTTTCTGAACTTTTATTTTCGGCTGGACTTTTACGAATCTCGGCTTCGCAATCTTTGTCTTTTCTGCTGTTTTGACTTCAGCCGTCTCAATTTTTGCTTCAGCTTTTATTTTTTTTACTTTTGGTGCTATCTTGACTTTTGCCGTCTTTATTTCCGGCTCTGGCTTGATTTCAATCTTGGTTATCTTCTCTTCTTCCGGCTCTTCGGGCTCATCCGGCTCAGGTCCCGGCTCTGGTTCAGGCATTGGGAATGGATGCGGGTCTAACGGCTTTATCGGCCGTGGAACTTCTATCTGATATTGCTGCGGGATAAATTGCACGCCAAGTTCTTCCTGCACTCCTTTGCAGAAGTGCTTCAGTTTGCTCTCGACATCATCTCCTTCTGATGGGAATGCTTCAGCTGCAAGCTCAAACAATTCAACTGTTCTCA
>Ga0247727_10018571_pt1 | contig 10911 bp, 8 predicted proteins | sample WisWelCaveWW1625_FD_202498 | JGI IMG/M metagenome (GOLD analysis project Ga0247727, IMG submission 202498) | Biofilm microbial communities from Wishing Well Cave, Virginia, United States - WW16-25 | ecosystem: Environmental > Aquatic > Deep subsurface > Groundwater > Cave microbial mat | place...
CGAAATGCGCACCGGGAAAACCAAGCTGAAGACGGAAGAGCACGGATAATATACCACCGAGCAATGCCCAGAAGATACCGGTGATCAGGAATTGCTTGGCAATTACTTTATGATCCTGACTGAAAACATAATGAGTCCAGAAATTACCTTCATGATGCTCATGCTCGTGGCCGTGGTCATCGTGATGAACTTCCTGATGCGCGTGAACTGTTGTTGCCATGTTTTTAAAAATCTTAATTAGACCCTATTGCTGTTTCCTGTACGGGTATCATACCTGCCTGCACCGGTAATCCTGCCTTAATCATGGCTGATTCCCGTAATCCTGCCGGCACATTCTTCAGGTAGTCGGGGTTTTGCTTTAACCATGTCTCTTGCGAAAGTTTCCAGCGCTCAAAATCTTCTTCTGTGTCTACTACTACCGGGAAGCGCATCGAGAAGTGCCCACGGCCGCAAACTTCGGTGCAGCCCATCTCATAATTAAAAGCCTGGTTGCCAAGTTCATCACGCATCTCCTGTGTTGTTTTTGTTGCTTTGAATTTAAAGTGAGTTGGCATGCCCGGAACAGCATCCATCTTCACCCTAAAGTGAGGGAGATACACGCTATGCAATACATCTTTTGCCCTGATCTTCAAAAGAATTTCTTTTCCAACCGGAAGGTGAAGTTCCAGGGATTTAAAATCATCGTAGGTTTTATTATCTGAAAGATCAAGACCAAATTCATTGCTTGCATCAATCAATTTAAAATTGACCTTCCCCAACTCCTTATCCTTACCGGGATAGCGGGCAGTCCAAGCCCATTGTTGCCCGATCAGTTCAATTACTTCTGCTTCCTTCGATGCAGGAGAGGTGATGTCATTCCACGCACGAAGGCCTGTAAAAACCAATACTGCCAATACTATTGCAGGAATAATCGTCCACGCTAATTCGAGGTAATGATTGTCCGGTATAAAACTTGCCTTCTGCCCTTCTCTGTATTGATATTTATAAATAAACATAAACATGATAATACTGATGATGGTAAACGCCACAATCGTTACGCCCATCGTAATCCAAAACAATTTATCAGTCAATTTTCCGTGTTCAGATGCTACGGGAAGTGTGTAGCTATCGAAATGAGTATAGGAATACCAGAAGAACCCGCCCAGGCTGACCACCATAAACACAAGAAAAAGCGATGCGTTTAAGCTGTTGGCGGAGTCTACTCGTTGCTCTTTCTCTCCTTTGGCAACCCGCACCAAACTACTTACCCTGAAGATGAGATACAGGATCGCTAAGACTAATATTACACCAAGAACTATAATCGAATTCATCATAATGCTTTCTTAATTAAATATGGTGATGAAGACTCTCTTCTAACATTGGATGATTTTTACCAAACAATGGCATCTTCGATAGGCTGTTAAGCACTACCCACAGAAAAACAGCCATGAAAATCAAGCCTGTTCCTATCTCCAGTAAACCCAAGCCTCCTTCATGCTTCATCACACCTGGCGTGACCATGTTATAGAAGTCGAACCAGTGACCGGTGATTACGATTGGGCAAACTACTTTTAACATTGCCATGTGGCGCTTGGCATCTCTTGTCATTAGCAACAAGAATGGCAATACAAAGTTCAGGATTATGTTCGCGAAAAATATCCAGCTATAGGGGCTTGTTGTCATCCGTTCAATAAAGTACACTGTTTCTTCGGGGATATTGGCGTAATAAATCAATAAGAATTGGCTAAACCAGATGTACGTCCAGAAAATTGAAAAGGCGAATATAAATTTACCGAGATCGTGCAAGTGGTTTGCATTTACAATTTTTAAATAACCGGCCTCTTTCAAAAACACTACCACCAGTGTGATGAAGGCCAGGCCTGTTACCCACCAACTGGCAAACATATACCAGCCAAACATGGTACTAAACCAATGTGTGTCAATACTCATGATCCAATCCCAGGCTGCTACAGAAGAACTGATGGCAAAAAAGATTAAGAACCAAGCTGACAAACTTCTCGCCTTCAACCAATGTTTGGAGTCTCCATCGATATCTTCCGCCATCATCTCTTTCTTAATCCAGATAAAGAAGAGATACCACATTCCAAAAAAGATTACAATGCGGGCAATGAAGAAGACAGGGAAGCTTCCATTTTCAAGGGGCCAGTAGAAAAATGCTCCTTTACCGTTAATGATGGCGTCAAATTCGGCACCGCCTTTTTCAAATAATCCTGCATGCGACCAATGGAATAAATCTCCTTTCACTAAGAACCACAAACCAAGCATCAAAAAACCGGCTACCGGAATCCAACTGCCCATCGCGAGCGGAATTCTTTTGATCCCAGAAGACCAACCCGCCTGCGCAGCAAATTGAATGGCAACGAAGAAAAGCCCAATAATACCAAGACCGGTAAAGAACACGTTGTTCATCCACAACGTAGTGTACAAACGCTTCAACCATGTAGGGCTTTCGTGGTCCTCACCTGTGGTTTCATGGCCTGCTTCAGCAGTAGTTTCGTGTTGAATGCTGGCCACCATATTTTGAGTTTCAACAGCAGCATGACCTTCGCCATGTGATTCATCACCACTGGCTGCGTTCATTGCGAGAAACAAGCCAATTGCAAAAAGAATAACGCCTGCTACCAGCTGGTACATAATTTTCTTTTTCGTCTCCGGCTTAAAGATGTATCGCTCTTCTTGTATGTGTGCTTCAGCTGCCATTGGATAGTTATTCGTTTATCTATTGATCAGATGATCCTCTATTTTGATTTCTGTAATGCTTTTACATACCGGGCAATCTTCCAGCGATCTTCCGTAGCCACTTGTGAGCCATGCGGTTGCATTAAGCCTTTACCCATTGTGATCACGTGGAAAATATGTCCTTCTGTAATTTCCTTAAATGCGTCACCCTTCAAATTTGCCACACCTGCGTACGCACTATGCTCAACGCCATCAATCGTAACACCCATGGCAACTTTGCCTTCACCATCACCTTTTGCACCATGACAGTGGTCACAATATATCTCATACAATATTTTACCTTCTGCAAGAATTGCTTTGTTCTGTGCAGTATCAAGAGGGCTAACCAATTTTCTTGAGGCCATCTCAAGACTGTCCTTTGGAGTACGATACGGCAGGTATCCATTCTTATTTCTACTCACGGTATTAACAGGAGGCATGCGCATGTTCATTCGAAATGGATTAAAAGGATTTGAGTTATAATGCTCACCGTGGCCATCTTCGTAATCAATTGAAGTAAGCCACTGCCCTGCATCTTTATCTGTGATTTGTGAATACGGTTCATAAGCCACCGAGTGGTACATGTTAGGTGCGTACTCTGTTCCCTGATGGTCACCCCCCGACCCGCAGGAAGTTAATAGAGCAGCCGCTGCAAAACCGATGAACAAACTCTTAACCCCTCCAACCTCCCCTACAGGGGAGGCTTTGAAGCCCCCTTTAGGGGATTTAGGGGCAAAAATGCGAAAGTCATATTTCATAATGCGTAACCTCCATTCATATCCAAAACAGTAAATATTTTAGTCAAAACTTTTTTCATTTGCTTCAGAGGCACCGCTGTCTTTCAGGAGGCGCTTCAACTCGTCTTTGCTCTTTCCTGCATTCACATCAAGGTCAATTGCCATCACATGCTTGTCATCGGTACTGCGAATATCAAACTGGCGCGGCCACTTGTAGGGCTTCATATCACTCACAATCATAAAAGTGCCTACCATGCCAAGGGCCGAAAGCAACACGGTCAATTCAAAGATTACCGGAATAAATGGAGGCAACGATGCAAAGTTCTTTCCTCCAATAATCATCGGCCAATCGTAGCCCATCATCCATATCTGCATCAAAAGGCCAAGTGATGTTCCGGTCAGTCCAAAAAGAAAGGCGGCTATAGGGAGGCGTGATCTTTTATATCCCAAGGCCTCCTCAATACCATGTACCGGAAAGGGTGAATACACTTCCAGGATTTTTATACCGCTATCGCGGACTTTCTTGATGCCGCTGAGCAATACATCCTCATTATCAAAAATACCTACAACAAAATGCTTATCTGACTCCATATTATGATTTTTCAGAAGTTGACCGGATAATACTTTTCACTTCGGCCATGTTAACCACCGGGAAAAACTTCGAGAAGAGGAAATATGCCGTGAAGAAAATTCCGAAGGTGAAAATGTACTGACCAATGTCATACATAGTCGGGTAGAACATCGTCCAGCTTGAGGGAATATAATCCCGATGGAGTGATGTTACGATAATCACAAAGCGCTCGAACCACATACCGATGTTCACCACGATAGAGAGTACAAAAGTTGCCACCAGGCTGGTCCTGATTTTCTTAATCCAGAAAAGCTGTGGAGAAATTACATTACACGTCATCATCGACCAGTATGCCCATGCATACGGACCTGACACGCGGTTATAGAAAGCATAGCCTTCATACTCTACGCCAGAGTACCAGGCAATAAATAATTCAGTAATATAGGCTATACCAACAATCGACCCGGTAACGATGATGATGATGTTCATCAGTTCTACGTGGCCAATGGTAATGTAATCCTCAAGATGAAATACTTTACGGGTTACCAGTACCAGCGTTAATACCATGGCAAATCCTGAGAAGATAGCTCCTGCAACGAAGTAAGGTGGGAAAATCGTAGTATGCCAACCCGGAACAACCGATGTAGCAAAGTCCATGGATACAATAGTGTGCACAGAAAGTACAAGTGGTGTGGAAAGACCTGCGAGAATTAACGCTACCGATTCATAACGCATCCATGTTTTAGCACCACCTTGCCAACCAAAGCTCAATGCATTATACACTTGTGCCCTTATGTTGTTACCCTGGACAACAGCACGGTCGCGGATCACAGCAAAATCAGGAATAAGACCAACGTACCAGAATACAAGTGATACGATAAAGTATGTTGAGACGGCAAACACATCCCACAACAACGGTGAGTTAAAGTTTACCCAAAGCGAACCAAATGCATTTGGTAATGGAAGCACCCAATAAAAACCTAACCAAAGGCGGCCCATGTGGAATAACGGGAAACTGGCTGCACAAATTACCGCAAAGATTGTCATTGCTTCGGCAGCGCGGTTGATCGACATTCTCCAGCGCTGACGGAACAGCAACAAGATGGCGGAGATCAGCGTACCTGCGTGACCAATACCCACCCACCATACGAAGTTTGTAATATCCCAGGCCCAGCCTACTGTTTTATTTAATCCCCAAACACCTATTCCGTGCCACAGCAACATGGCGCAGCAGTATGCACCCCATAACAACAGTACCAACGATACTGCCATAGCCATCAACCACAACTTTGTGGGCTTGCCTTCTACCTGGCGGCTAATGTCGTGCGAAACATCTTTTACGGTTTTGCCACCGGTTACCAATGGTTCGCGAAGTGCTGAAGTTGCCTGCATTTTCGTTATTCGTTATTCGTTGTTTGTTATCCGTTAGTTTTATCGTTACTCCGTTTTACGGGTAGCGTATTTACGCTTTTACTTCTTCCTTGTTTCTCACTTTTGAGAGATACCATATATTCGGTTTCACTCCGATTTCTTCCAATACCTGGTATGCCCGTGGATTACCCGTAGTCTTATCTATTCCATAGGGCATGTCAGGATTGGCAGGAGTTATCTTCAATAGTTTTGAAATTTTGCTTTCCACATCGTTCACATCACCAAACACAATGGCACCCGTTGAACAAGCCGCCTGGCAAGCGGTAATCACTTCACCGTCTTTCAACGGTCTTCTCTCCTTTTTCGCCCCAAGCTTACCATTTTGTATACGCTGAACACAGAAAGAACATTTTTCCATCACACCGCGCGAACGAACTGTAACATCCGGGTTCAATACCATTTTGCCGAGGTCGGTATTCATGGCAGGGTTAACATTTTCAAACTGTTTGTTGTCGTGATACTTGAACCAGTTGAAACGTCTTACTTTATACGGACAGTTGTTGGCACAGTAGCGCGTACCAATACAACGGTTATATACCATTTGATTTAATCCTTCGGTGCTGTGCGTTGTAGCCGCAACAGGGCATACTGTTTCGCAAGGCGCATTGTTACAATGCTGACATAACATCGGTTGGAACACTACCTCAGGGTTGTCAGCAGCATTTTCGGCTGCTCTCCAATCATCAGCAGGTGCATCGCTGCTGTAATAGCGGTCAATGCGCAGCCAGTGCATTTCTCTTCTGTTGATTACTTCATCGCGACCTACTAACGAAATGTTGTTTTCTACATTACAGGCTACCACGCACGCACCACACCCGATACACGTGTTCAGGTCGATGGCCATTCCCCAATGGTGATTCTTGTAATCGTGGCCCTTCCATAATGATAATGTTCCAGGGTCTACTTTATGCTTAGGATCTTTCCAGGTTGATACCTTAGGATCGTAGGTACGTTTCCAATCCTTGCGTTGGAAATCACTCAACACGGTCTCCTGCACAATAGTCTGACGACCCATAAACGTCTGGTGAGTTTGTGTGGTGGCGATCTGGTAATATTCCTCAGTAAGATCAAGGGTAGCGTTGCCGCTAAAACTTAATGAACCGTTAACCACCGTGGCAAACGGGTATGCATTCACTCCAATATTATCAGCTACTTTTCCAGCTTTCGTACGGCCATAGCCTAACGGAATACCAATTGTACCTTGTGTTTGACCAGGCTGAACCAGTGCAGGAAGTTTTACCGTCTTGCCATTAGCGGTAATATTTGCAAATACAGTTTTTGCTTCTTTGAAATTGATTGATGAGGCATCTCTTGGAGAAATCGTCACGTAATGATCCCAAACTGCTTTTGTGATAGGATCAGGAAGTTCCTGTAGTAGAGGGTTGTTGGCTTGAGAACCATTTCCTACCGTACCGTTTTCATACACCACTAATTCATAACCGGTACCCGATTTATAGTTAGCGGCAATTGAACCTGCAGCCGCACTCACATCACCAGCGAAACTTACCGATGAATCTTCAACCGGTAATTCAAGCACGCCATCATACAAACATTTATCCCACCACGACTGGAAGTCCCCTCCTTTAAAGAATCGGTTCTTCCAGTTATTTTTTACGAATTCAAAATAATCAACATCGGTTTCGCCTGCCCAGATCATAAAGCTTTCCTGAGCTGCACGCGATTTAAAAATCGGGGTGATGGCAGGTTGAGCCAGACTGAAATGATTTTTCTTGGGTTCCGCATCGTTCCATGCTTCGAGATAGTGATGATCAGGTGCTAAGAAATCAGTAAGTGATGCTGTTTCATCCTCTTTATAAGAAGTGGCAATCTTTACTCCTACTTTCTTCAGGCCAGAAGCCAAGGTTTCACCCATCGGGTGATCGTACACAGGATTACAATTGAAGAAAATCACCGCAGCTACACTTCCAGCCTCAGTCTCCTTAATAAAGTTGGCCATCGCTTCGTCATTGCCCTGGCGATAGTTTACAGGAAGATTAGGAAGAATAGTTGTTCCATAACTTCCCAGCAAACTGTTGATACCATTGACTAATAACTGAATTGCCTTATCATTTGAACCAGCTACAACTAATGCCTTTCCGCGATTTGCCCAAAGTTCTTCGGCAGCACGAGTCAGGTTTGGCTTATCGGTGCCACCAGAAACGGAAGCGCTTCCGGCTTTTGCGGCAATCAAATTATAGAGTTGTGCTACCACCGCTCCTTCTTCCGAAGGTTTAATTTGTGTTCTGTAATCGGCATTAGCACCGGTAAGGGTGAGAATAGATTCAAAATGGTAGTGACGCGACATCTCTTTCTTCTCTTCTCCTACTTCACGGGTTTGCGCATATTGTTTGGTGTGTTCAATGGGTGAAATCCAGGAGTTCAGGAAATCAGCTGCCACACTTACAATCACATTGGCTTTGCTGAAGTCATAAGAAGGAATCATTCCAGTACCGAAAGATTCTTCATCCGCTTTCCAAATACCATAGCTTGATACCTGGTCGTACACAACATGCTGTGTGCTCGGGTACTTTGCTTTAAATATTTCGATTGCTGCTTTGGTGCTGGGGCTCAGAATAGTATTGCTGACAATCACGATTTTACCTCCGCCAATATTCAGGTTGGTCAGCTTATCAATTACTTGTTTATCAAGTTCTTCCCAGTGCGTTTTTGTACCTGCAACTTTCGGTCCGCGCAACCTGGCGTTATCGTATAAAGAGAGAACAGAAGCTTCAACTTGCGCGCTAGTACCTCCTTTTGTTACACTGGATAGGGCATTACCATCAATCTTGATAGGGCGACCTTCACGAACCTTAACTACTACACTGCAATAATCTCCACCGTTTGTGTAGGTAGAGGCATAATAGTTTGCAACACTTGGATCAACATCCAACGGCTTATTCACATACGGTAGCGCTTTACGAATAGGAGCTTCGCAAGCAGCCAACGCAACTGCCGACATGCCGAAGCCCATCATCTTCAAGAAATCTCTACGCGAATGACCCAAGTCTTCTTCCGGACCCGGAGCAAACTCATGGTTTGCATGCTTCACATACTCTGGGTTGTTGATAAGTTGCTCGAGGCCTTTCCAGTATATTTTATTGTTAGCCATTAGTCTTAGTCTTTAGTCGTTATTCGTATAAGGAAATAAGGTATAGGGAATAAAGGTATAAGGTATAAGGTATATCCGTTATTCGTAAATCCTAAATCCTAAATCGTTATCCGTTAATCCCTATACCTTTATTCCCTATACCTTTATTCCCTATACCTTTATTCCCTATACCTTTATTCCCTAATAATGACACTTAGCACACTCCAGACCGCCATTGTCTTCAACTTTCATGGGTTGTTTGCTGGCAGCATTGTGCAACTCAACAAGCTTATCATAGTATGCATTACCTTTTGTATTAATATCCGTTTTACGGTGACAGTCGATGCACCATCCCATCGTCAATAAAGAATATTGCTTGACCACATCCATTGTTTCAATCGGTCCGTGACAGGTTTGGCACTCTAATCCAGCCACATTCACGTGTTGCGAGTGATTAAAATATGCTAAATCGGGAAGGTTGTGTATACGTACCCACTCGATGGGTTTTTGATTAGGGCCAAAGGTTAATGTTTCGTCATTCCAATCGGCAGCGGCCCAAATTTGTTGAATTTGTGGCGACTCAGTTTTTACTGCACGGTGACAGTTCATACAAATATTGACAGATGGAATCGTAGCATTCTTGCCCTTCATTACACCCGTGTGGCAATACTTACAATCTATTTCATACGCACCGGCATGCAACTTGTGTGAGAAGGCAATTGGTTGTTTTGGAGCGTAACCTTGCTGAACACCAATAGAATACAATCCGTTAATAACGGCCTTGAAGCCCAACGTTCCAACTACGAACAACACAACAAAGATGAATCCGTTGCTGCGGGTAACAGAAGCTACCGTAATGGGCGAATGAACTACTTCTTTATCTTCTTCACTTAATTGCTTCTGATCAAGGAAACGCTTGAGCGCTGAAACGAGGAAACCAAGGATGACAACCAATAATACCAGGATGAGCACCATCCCGATAAGGATGACATTCATGTAGGTTGATGAAATTGCTGAGCCGCCTCCAGTTTCTCCTCCTGGGCCCGGAGTTGGAACTTTTGCAACTTCTGGTCCTTTAATAGTTTCTGCCTTAACATAAGCCAATATCTGCATGATCTGCTCATCCGTTAATGAAGTGAATGCAGTCATCTGGCTTTTCTTATATTTTTCGTAAATCTGAATGGCATATTCATCGCCACTGGCAACTACTTTTGAAGAGTTCTTCACCCAGGCTTTTATCCAATCAATGGAAGGAGCCCGATCGTACGCACCTGCCAATGCGGGGCCTACTGATTCAGCGTGAATTTTATGACATGATTTACAGTTGCCGTTGAAAAGTGTAGTACCTGCGGTGATGGATGCAGCATCTTCCGGAATATCCTGGGTACGAGCAGTGAAACTGATGAGTGATAGGAGAAAAACAACTGATAAAAACTTCGTGAAGGAGTGAGTAAAATGTTTTATCATGATAGGTTAGGTATCAGTTTACATCAAGTGTCACAAATCTACTATCGGAAGTGGTTTTTTCAAATTTATTTTACCTCACACAACAATTATTTAAAACCGATTTTAGAGCTTTCAGAAAAGCAGATCAAGGTAGTGAAGATGAGTGATTCCTAAAGTCAGGAAAATAATTTAGAATTAATTTAAATAGACTAAAAAACTACTAAAATGAGCCCATTTGAGTATGTCAGTGTCCTGATTTCTATCATCTATGGGTTGGGGATTACCTTGGTATTAACTGGCGTGGCTGAACTCATCAGACGATGGAAAACAATTACCCCCTTTTGGCCTTACTTCATTTGGATAGCGTTGGTGTTCGTGCTACACATTTACGAATGGTGGGAACACTACACACTCAGGTTATTTCCTTCCTGGAGTTTACCCGTGTTTCTGTTTGTTATTCTTTACCCGATTCTACTTTTCATCCTTGCCAACCTTTTATTCCCAATGAAGTGGTCGAAAAAAGGAACTGACTTAAAGAAATTCTATTTTGCCACCTACAGCAAATTTTTTCTTTGGACTATTTTTCTGGCTACACTTGCCATTATTCAAAATGTGGTTCTTGAAGGCTACAAATTGCAGGATCAGCTTGTGCAGATCATCGTATTGGTTGTATTTTCATCGCTGTTGATCTGGCGAACCAGGAATGTGGTTATCCATACCCTTGTGGCACTGATGATGCTTTTGTTTATGTTAGCAAGTATTATTTACTTAAGCGATACGCTTTTGGTCCAATGAAATGCTCATGCACTGAACTTTCGTGAGAACAAACCTAAGACTTCGACCAGCCCTCTTCAACTCCCAATCCAAACAAAGCAAAGTCATACTTAACTGGATCGGTCGGATCAAACTTTTTCAAGTTA
>Ga0247727_10018572_pt1 | contig 10911 bp, 12 predicted proteins | sample WisWelCaveWW1625_FD_202498 | JGI IMG/M metagenome (GOLD analysis project Ga0247727, IMG submission 202498) | Biofilm microbial communities from Wishing Well Cave, Virginia, United States - WW16-25 | ecosystem: Environmental > Aquatic > Deep subsurface > Groundwater > Cave microbial mat | place...
GTGCGGATGAAGGTCACGCCCGCGTCCGGCGGCGCGGGGAGCACGCGGATCGACACCGGGGACCCGGTGTGGATCCCCAAGCCGTTCATGAAGATTGCTTTCGCGATCGTGCGTTGCGGCTCGCTCATCGAGCGGATTCCGTTCTCCGGTTCAGGCTCACTGCTGTTTGGCGGCGGCCGACCCGGGGGCCTTGCTGTTCAGCAGCTTCAGCACCTGGTCCGTGACGTCGTTGGCCGGCTGGGCGTAGAGCAGCGACCGCTGGTCGTAGATGAACGCGTAGCCGTTGCTCTTCGCGTATTCGTCGATCCCGCGCTGGATGTCCTTCAGGATCTCTTGCGCGATCTGGTCGCGCTCCGCGCGCAGGTCGCGGGCGGTGTTCTTGCGGAAGCGCTGCAGCTCGTCCGACCGCGCCTCGATCTCACGGCCCTTGGCTTCGCGCGTGGAGTCGTTCAGCAGCTCCAGGCCCTGGCGCAGCTTCTTCAGCTCGTTCACGCGGCCTTCCAGCTCGGCTTCCTTCTGCTTGCCCTTCTTCTCGAGCAGCGCATCGGAGGCCTTCGTCCGCCCGTAGCCGTCGAAGACTTTCCCGATGTTGACGTAGCCGACCTTCAGCTCCTGCGCCGCCGCCAGCGGCCCCCACGACGCCGTCAGGAAGCACCAGATGGCGGCCAGCAGCCCCAGCATCACCAGCCACCGCGGGCACGCCCGTGCCGTCCGTTGCGTTGTCATGACCCTGCTCCTCGTTAGAAGCTCCGACTGATGTTGAAGTGGAACCGCGGCTCCCGCTTCTCCCCGTCGATCTCATTCAGCGGGAAGCCCAAGTCCAGCCGTACCGGGCCGATGGGCGTGTTCACGCGCATGCCGACCCCCACGCCGGCTTTGAAGCTCTCGCCGTAATCCCCGACACGCTGCCAGACGTCGCCCACATCCAAGAACGCGGACCCCTTGAGGATGGAGCGCCCGCGCTCATCCTTGAACAGCGTCATGACCTCTTCAAGGGTCGCCACGAGCGTCGTCTCGCCGCCGATGGGGTCATTCGAGACCGGGTCGCGGGGCCCGACGCGGCGCTCTTCGTAGCCGCGGATCGTGCCCGAGCCGCCGCCGAAGAACCGCTCGAAGATCGGCACCGCCGGGTTGTCGCCGTATTCGTTCACGAGCCCGGTCTTGACGCGCGATTCCAGCACCAACCGGTCGAAGTGCGGCACGTAAGAGCTCATCCCCGCCTGCATCCGGTAGAAGTCTTCGTCGGCGCCGAAGATGCCGCCGGCCACATCCGCCGACGTGAACGCGAAGAAGCCGCGCGTGGGGTCAAACCGGTTGTCGCGCGAATCGAACGAGAGCCCGGTGCCGACCACGCTGGTCGTGCTGCGGCCCTGCTCGGCCTTCAAGTCCGCCGAGGCCTCGTCCACCACGTCGGAAATCTCGGTGCGAAACAGCTGGTAGCCCAGCGACACGCGCACGCGGTCCTTGAACTCCTTGCCCAGGCGGATGCCGCCGCCGCGCCGCTCCTCTTCGAAGGCCAACCCGAGGTCCCGCTCCCGGAGGCGCGTGCGGTTATAGAGGTCGAAGCCGAGCGACACGGGGTGGCCGAACGCCCACGGCTCGGTGAACGACAAATCGAAGAACCGCCGGACCGTGCCCACCTCCACCCGCAGGCGCAGGTCCTGGCCCGCGCCGGTGAACGTGGGCCAGCCCTTGATGTCGAAGTTGCGCTGCTCCAACTCGACCAGCCCCACGAGCCGGTCCACGGACGAGAAGCCGCCGCCGAAGCTAAAGCTGCCGGTCTTGGCTTCCTTCACCCGGACGATCAGGGCTTCCTGGTTGGGCGTCTGCGAGGGCTCAGTGTCCACGCCGACTTCTTCAAAGTAGCCCAGGTTGTAGAGCCGCTCGATGGACTTGCGGATCTTCGCCCCATCGAACGCCTCGCCGGGGTAGATGCGCAGGTCGCGCCGGACCACCAGGTCTTTCGTCCGCAGGTTGCCCTCGATGTCGATCCGGCTCACGTACACCAGCTCGTGCTCGGTGATGCGATAGGCCAGGTTGACCCGCTTGGTCTCGGCGTTGAGCTGCGGGTCCGGCGACACCTCGGCGTTGATGTACCCGCGGTCGCCGTAGTACTGCTTGATGAGGCGCAGGTCGTCCTGCACCCCCTCTTGGCTGTACACGGAACCTGGCTTGAGCGTGACGGTCCGGAGGATCTCGCGCCCGGGAAACAGCACCGCGCCCTCCAGCGCCACCTGCCCCACCCGGTGCTGCAGCCCTTCGGTGATGGTGAAATGGATGTAGAGCCCGCGGCCTGACGGGTCGCGGTACGTCCGCTGGCCGACCTCGACATCCTGGTAGCCGTTCTTGCGGTAGAACGCGCGGACGCGCTCCGCGTCTTCCTCGACGACTTGCTCGTTGAACACGCCAGGCATAAACCACTTGCGGCGCTTGGTCTTCAACAGCCGCCGGAGGCGCCGGTCGGAGAAGGCCTGGTTGCCTTCCATCAGGATGCGGCTGATCCGCATCCGCGGCCCCTCATCGACGAGCATGCGCAGCGTGGCCGTATTCCGCGCCTCATCCGCGTCCACCGCGGTCTCGATCGCCGGCTGGGAGTACCCTTTGCGCGCGTATTCGGCCTTGATCGCGTCGAGGCCTTCTTTGACCTTGCGCGGGTCGTACAGCGTGCCCTTGTCGATGCCCAGCAGCTGCAGGATGCGCTGCTTGCGCAGGTACTTGTTGCCCTCGATCTCAATCGCGGTGATGGTCGGCTTCTCGCGCACGACGAAGGCCACCAGCAGGCCCTCCGGCGTTTCTTCAACCTCGACCTTCACGTCCGTGAAGTACCCGAGGGCAAAGATGCGGCGGATATCCTCGCTCACCACTTGGTCTTGGTACGGCCCGCCCGGCTTGGTCTGCACTTTGGCCAGCACGGTTTCGCGCGCGGTCACCTGGGCGCCGCGGACATCCACGAGCGCCACCTTTTGCCCCTCGTAGGAGGCGGCGCAGAACGAGGGGCGTCCCCAGAGCGCCGCGGCCGCGATCGCCACGGCCAGCCAGGCCCGGTTACACGTTCGCCAGTGTCTCAAAGCGGGTGTACTCCTTGATGAAGGCCAACTTGACGCTGCCCGTGGGGCCATTGCGCTGTTTGGCGATGATGACTTCGGCGACACCGCGGTTGTCGTCGGTCGGGTTGTAGTAGTCCTCGCGGAAGAGCATGAGCACGACGTCGGCGTCCTGCTCGATGGCGCCGGACTCGCGCAGGTCGGACAGCCGCGGGCGGAACGTCTCGCGCCGCTCGGGCGCGCGCGAGAGCTGGCTCACCGCGATCACGGGCACGTTCAGTTCACGGGCCAGCGCCTTCAAACTGCGGGAGATCACGGAGATTTCCTGCTGGCGGTTCTCCGACGAGGACGACTCATCCATCAGCTGCAGGTAGTCGAGGATGACCAGGCTCACGTCGTGCCGGCTTTTCAGCCGCCGGGCCTTGGCGCGCAGCTCGAGGATGGACAGGCTGGGTGAATCATCGATGTAGATGGGGGCTTCGGAGAGCTTGCCGGCCGCCTTCGTCAGGTTGGGCCAGTCGCTCATGGACAACATGCCGGAGCGCACGTTGTGGGCGTCGATGCGCGCGTGGGAGCAGAGCATGCGCTGCACGAGGTTCTCCTTGGACATTTCCAGGCTGAACACCGCCACGCCGGCCTTCTGCGTCAGGGCCACATGCTCGGCCACGCAGAACGTGAAGCTGCTCTTGCCCATGGCCGGCCGGCCCGCGACCACGATCAGGTCCGAGGGCTGCAGCCCGGCGAGCTGCTGGTCGAGCTCCTGGAAGCCGGTCGGCAGCCCGGTGATGGCCCCCTTGCGCTGGTAGAGCGCGTCGATCATTTCGATCGAGCTCTTGATGATGTCTTTCATCGCCACGGCATCGCGTTTGATCTTCTTCGAGGCGATGTCGAAGATGAGCGACTCCGCCCGGTCCAGCAGCAGGTCCGGTTCGGTGGCGCCCTCGTAGCACTCGGTCGCGATCTGGGTCGACGCGCGGATGAGGCTGCGCAGGATGGCCTTCTGCTTGACGATGCGGCAGTAGTGCTCGACGTTGGCCGCCGTCGGCAGGATGCTCGTCAGCGTGGCCAGGTAGCTGGAGCCGCCGATGTCCTCGAGGAGGCCGTGCTGGCGCAGCGCGTCGGTGACGGTGACGAGGTCGACGGGCGTGCTGTTCTTGTAGAGCGTCAGGAGGGTGGAGAAGATCTTGCGGTGGGCGTCCTTGTAGAAGACGGACTCCTCAAGCAGTTCGGCCGCGCGCACGATGGCCTCTTCCTCGAGGAGCATGGATCCGAGCACCGCCTGTTCCGCCTCGACGTTCTGCGGGGGCAGGCGCTCGAGTGTGCTGAGCTCCGAGACGTCCATTCTCAGTTGATTCACCGCGGGCTGCGCCGCGTCACGCCTTGACGACCGTCACGTTGACCGTGGCGCTCAGGCTGGGGTGCACGCGGACGGACACGTCGTAGTTCCCCAGCGCCTTGATGGGCTGCTCCAGCTGCACCGCGTGCTTGTCGAGCACGAACCCGGCTTTGTGCAATTCATTGGCGATATCATGGGCGGTCACCGAACCGAACGCTTTGTCCTCCGCGCCCACCTTCAACTTCAGGGTCACAGATTGGCCTTCCAGCTTCCGCTTCAGCGCGTCCGCGTCCTCGGTCGCCCGCTGCACCTTCTGCTGGCGCTGCCGCTTGGTTTCTTCGGCGGCGCGGATCTGGGCGGGCGTGGCGTTCACCGCGAGCCCGAGCGGCAAGAGATAGTTGCGGGCGTAGCCTGACTTGACGCGCACCACTTCGCCCTCGCCGCCAAGCTTCTCGATGTCTTTCAACAGCACGATGTCCATGGATGCGTCTCCGCTGGCGCTATGCCGACACGTACGGCAGCAGGGCCATGAACCGCGCCCGCTTGATGGCGCGGGTGAGCACGCGCTGGTGTTTCGCGCACGTACCGGTCAACCGGGACGGGAGAATCTTGCCGCGATCCGTCACGTACCGCCCGATGCGGTCCAGGTCCTTGTAGTCGATATGCGTGACCTTCTCCGAACAGAACCGGCAGGGCTTCTTGACGAACACACGTCGAATCGGCGGCATCCTACTCCCCTCTCAGCGACAATTGATACGGTTGATGCATTTGCTTAAAACGGCACGTCGGCGTCAGCCGACGCCTCCGGCGCCATTTCCGGTTCGTCGGACCGGCCCCGTTCCTCGACCGGCTCGGGCGGCGCCGCATCCTCACGCGCCCCCGGCCCGCCGGGACTGCCCAGGAACTGCACGCGGTCCGCGCGCACTTCCATGGTGGAGCGGGTCTTGCCTTCCGCTTCCCAGCTGCGGTAGATCAGCCGGCCTTCGACGTAGACCGACCGGCCCTTCTTCAGATACTGCTGGCAGATTTCCGCCTGCTTGCTCCAGACGACGATCGTCACGAAGCAGGTCTCCTCCTTGCGCTCGCCGGACTGGCTCTTGAAGCTCGAATTCACGGCCATGCGCAGGTTGGCGACGGGGGTGCCGCTGGGCGTGTAGCGCAGTTCCGGGTCTTTCGTCAGATTGCCGATCAAGAGCACGCGATTGAGGCTGACCATTGGGTCGTCAGGCCCGCGCGGCGACGGCCGCAGCCGGCTGCTGCAGCGGAGCCAGCTCCTCTTCGGTTAAGATGATAAACCGCACGATATGCTCGTTCAACCGGAGCAGGCGCTCGAGCTCCACCACCTGGTCGGTCGGCGCATGGAAGCGCACCAGGTAGTAGTAGCCCTCGGTCTGCCGCAGGATCTTAAAGGCCAGGCGGCGGCGCCCCATGGCCTGCAGGGTGTCCACGCGCCCGCCGAGCTTCTTGATGGGCTCCACGACGCGCTCGGCCAGCTGGGTCACTTCCTGCTCGGTGCCGCCCGGGCGCACGATGATCAAGGCTTCATACTCTCGCGTCATGCCGTTCAAACCTCCTTCGGTCCCTGCGATATTCGATTAAAGCGGGTCATGGCCGCCTCCAACCCTTCCGTCACCCAGGCTTCGCACGCGTCCTGCGCCTGCTCCACCGCGCGCGCCATCGCCGGCCGCTCCGCGCTGGTGAACGCCGACAGGACGAAGTCTTCCAGGTCGCGCGGCAGCGGTTCCGCGCCCACGCCCACGCGCAGCCGCGGTACATCGTCGGTGCCGAGCGCGTCCAGGCAGGACTGCAGGCCGTGATGCCCGCCGGCACTGCCCTGCGGCCGAAGCCGGAGCGTGCCGAGCGGCAGATTGACGTCGTCACAGACAATGAGCACGTGCTGCACCGGCACCGAGAGCGCGCGCAGCGCCTCGCCGGATTCGTTCATCATCGTCAGGGGCATGACCAGCCGGACCGTGCTCCCGTCGCCGGCCTCGTACTCGCCGTAGACCGCAGCGGGCCGCTCATCGCCAGGGCTCAGCAGCCGGTGGGCGATCTGGACCCGGTGGCGCTCAGCCAACGCCTGGATCACGGCGAAGCCCACGTTATGGCGGGTCCCGTGGTACGTGTGCCCGGGATTCCCCAACCCCACAATCGCCTTCACGATGACAACCACGCGCTCCCGGCGATCACGATTTCCCTTCGGACTTGTCAGACTTACCCTCGGCCTTCGCCGGCGGCGGCTCGGCCTTGGCCTTGGCCGCCTCGCCCGCTTCCGCGCCCTCTTCCTTCTTCTCGCGCAGCACTTCCGGCTCGGTCACGGCCGCTTCCTCTTCAGGCTTCTCTTCCTTCGGCTTCTGCACCGAGGCAATGACGCCCTCGGGATCGGTGGTGATTTTCGCATTGGCCGGCGGGGTGAGGTCGCGCACATGGATCGTCTGGCCGATCATCAGCGCGGTCACGTCGAACTCGACGTTCGCGGGGATCTCCGTCGGCAGACATTCGACTTCGATCTCGCGCAGGAAGTGCTCGAGGATGCCGCCTTCCTGCTTCACGCCGATGGGGTCGCCCTTCAGCACCAGCGGCACCTTCACTTTCAGCCGCTCGGTCAGCGTGACGGCGTGGAAGTCAACATGCAGCACGCGATTGTCGACCGGGTGGTGCTGAATCGCCTTGATCAGCGCCGGCTTTTCCCAGGCCTTGCTGTCATCGAGGCGCAGCGTGACCAGCGCGTGCTCGCCGGCCTTCGAATGGAGGACCTGCCCGAGCGCCTTGCGGCTCATGACGACCGCCACCGAGTCCATGCCCCGGCCGTACACGACGCCGGGCACGACCCCTTCGTCGCGCATCCGGCGCACCGGGCGCGTGCCGAGCGTGGTCCGGCGCTTGATGGTCAGCTCCAACTGTGCGGTGCTCTTCGCTTTTGCCATGCGGGAACCCTTTCCGGTTGCGGCGCGGGTCGTCAGCCCGGGATGCCGTCGAACAATGAACTGATGGACCGCTCGTAGTGGATGCGCTCGATCGCGTCGCCCAGCAGCGACGCCACGGAGAGCACCGTGATCTTCGTGTGCCGCTTCTCGGCCGTCAGCGGGATCGTGTCCGTCACGATCAGCTCCTCGAGGCATGAGCCCGCGATCCGGCTGCGCGCCGGGCCCGAGAGCACCGGGTGCGTCACGCACGCGTAGACCTTCGTGGCCCCGGCCTTGCGGACCGCCTCGGCGGCCTCGACCAGCGAGCTGCCGGTGGCGATCAAGTCATCGACGAGCACGCACGTCTGGCCCTTGACCTCGCCGAGGATATGCATGACCTCGGTCGACTCCGGACCCGCGCGGCGCTTGTCCACGATGGCCAGCCCGGCACCGAGCCGCTTGGCGTAGGCGCGGGCCATCTTGATGCCGCCCACATCCGGCGACACGACGACCAGCGACTTCAGGCGCTTGCGGCGCAGGTACTGCTCGAACACCGTGATCGCGTAGAGGTGGTCGAGCGGGATGTCGAAGAACCCCTGGATCTGCCCCGTGTGCAGGTCCATCGTCAGGACGCGGTCCGCGCCGGCCGTCGTGATCAGGTTCGCGACCAGCTTCGCGGTGATCGGCACGCGGGGCTGGTCCTTGCGGTCCTGCCGGGCATAGCCGTAGAACGGGATGACCGCCGTGATGCGCCGCGCCGAGGCCCGCCGGAGCGCATCGAGCATGATGAGCAGCTCCATCAGGTTCTCGTTGGTCGGCGGGCAGGTCGGCTGGACCACGAACACGTCTTTACCGCGGACGTTCTCGTTGATTTTCAAGCGGATCTCGCCCTCGCTGAAGCGGGTCACCAGCGAGTCGGTCAGCGGCACGCCCAGGCGCTTGCAGATGGCCTTGGCCAGCGCCGGATTCGCGTTGCCGCAGACAATCGCCAGCTCGTTCGCGAGCGCGACGGATCCCTTCGCCATCAGCGCCGCTTGGCCTTCTGCTTCGCCGGGCGGCGCGCGGCGCGGCGGACGGCGGCGCGCTTCACCGGACGGGCCTTGCGGACGGGGGCCTTCACCCGCGCGGGCTTGCGCCCGTTCGCTGCAGGCTTGCGCCCCACGGCCTTCGCCTTGGACGACGCCGGCGGCGGGCGCCCGTTCGTCGCGGGCGCCTTCTGGAGATCCAGCACGCGGGCCGGCACGCCGACCGCGACGCGGTTGGCCGGCACGTCGTGCGACTTGGTCACCACGCTGCCCGCGCCGGTCGTTGCCCCCGCGCCGATCTTCACCGGGGCGATCAGGACGGTGTCCGAGCCGATGAAGGCGCCCTTGCCGATCTGCGTCTGGTGCTTCTCGCGGCCGTCGTAGTTGGCGGTGATCGTCCCGGCCCCGATGTTGACGCCTTCCTCGACGATGGCATCGCCCAGGTAGCTGACGTGGCTCATGCGCACGCGCGGCCCGATCTTCGTCCGCACCAGCTCGGCGAAGTTGCCGACTTTCGATTCATCGCCGATCGACACGCCGCTGCGCAGCCGGGCAAACGGCCCGATCATGCAGCGCTTGCCGATGGTCACGCCGGTTTCGATGACCGTGTACGGCCGGATGGTCGTGTCGGCGCCGATCGTGACGCCGTAGTCGATGAACGTGCTCTGCGGGTCTTCAATCGTGACGCCGTTGTGCAGGTGGCTCTCGACGATGCGCTGGCGGATGACGCCGGTGGCGCGCGCCAGCTCCGCCCGGGAGTTGATCCCCAGGGCCTCGAAGACCTCTTCGACTCGCGCGACCGAAATCTTCGCGCCTTCCTGCTTGGCGATGTGCGAGATGATCTGCGTGAGGTACAGCTCTTTCTTGGACGCGCTCGGCGTCACCGCGGCCAGCGCGTCGGCCAGGGCCTGCGTGTGGCAGACCAGCGGCCCCACGTTGATCTCGCGGATGGCGCGCTGGGCCGCGTTGGCCTCGGCTTCCTCGACGACGCCGGTGATCTGCCCGGTCTCGTTGCGCACGATCCGCCCGTACCCGCTCGGGTCCGCCAGGTGCGCGGTCAGGAGCGTGCAGGTGGCGCTCGTCTTGAAGTGGCTCTCGACGAGCTTCTGGACCGTCGTGCGGCGCAGCAGCGGCGTGTCGCCGTACAGCACGAGCACGTCGCCCGTGGAAGTGCCAAGCGCCTTGCGCGCGATCGACACCGCATCGCCCGTGCCGAGCCGCTTGGTCTGGATGACGGCCTTGGCTTCCTTGGGCAGGTGGGGCTTGATCAAGTCGGCGCCGTTGCCGAGCACGACGATCGGCTGCTTGACGCCCACGGACGCAGCCAGGTTCAGCGCGTAGGCGATCATGGGCCGCCCGCAGATGGGATGCAGGACCTTCGGCATCTCGGATTTCATTCGCGTGCCTTCGCCGGCCGCCAGAATGACCGCGTGCAGCTGTCTCATGATCTCTACGTCAGCCTCATGGGTTGACTACTGCCTCTGCAATTTGGTCGTCCTTAGCTCCCGATGAAATCGCTGGGGAGCCAGGACTCGAACCTGGATACGGAGATCCAAAGTCTCCGGGCTTACCCTTAGCCGACTCCCCAATGCCCTGAGTGATCCCCTCGATCCAGCCTCGGATGGCCCGGTTCAGTGCGGCGCTTTGTTGGATCGTCATTCGAACCAGACCGACATACGAATGACCGATGTTCCGCCGGTGCGGAACCACTCGATGCCGCTTGAGCCGAATCCGAAACCGTTCCGCAGGAACTCGGAGAGTGGTCGCCCAAAAGATCTTTGCCGCAGCAATGTCGCCGGATTCGTGAATGCACAGTTCGAACGTCAGCCGTTCGGCAGGAATACGGCAACCGTCAGTGACCCAATGAAGAAACGCTCGAAGCATTGCCGGATCGGAGTTGGTAAACGCGACCCGCTGCGTTGGGTTATGCGGCTTTTGCTTCGTACCCTCCGCCCAATACAAGGCAACTCCGATCAACCATAATTCGCGTTCACTGATGCGACCGACGTCTTTCCGCGCACGCTCCAGAATCGCAGCGGTCTCGGCGAGATACTTTGCCCGGACAGCCGCTGCACCTTTCCGCTGAGCGACACGTCTCAGCTCGGTCAGCCGCTGCGGTTGCGTCTCAACGAGGCCTTCCGCCTTTAGCCAACGCCACAACGTTGACTTAGCAACCCCGACGTCACGCAGGATATCGTGATATCGCGCTCCATTGCGTCGCAATGCTAGAGCGCGGTCGAATTTAGCCGGGACTTGAGGCACCACGCTACTCCCCAAACTTCAAAACCATCTTACCCGTCGGCCGTCGGCAGTGGACTGTCCGGCACCGGCTCCGCCACGCTGACGCGCTCGCCGGCGCGGCCCTTCGCCCGCTCGGCTTCGTAGGCCTGGAGCACCCGCTGCTGCACGTACTGCCGGAACGGCAGCGTGATCGGGTGCGCGATGTCCCGGTGCGCCTCGCCGGGCTCCGGATCCGCGGACGGCTGGCTCACCGAACCGCCGCACTGCGCGCAGAATCGCCCGCCGGTGTCATTGCGGAAGGAGCAGTGGGTGCACACTGTCTTGGGCTTCTGCGAGGGCATCGCCACAAACAGGCCGTT
>Ga0247727_10018573_pt1 | contig 10910 bp, 14 predicted proteins | sample WisWelCaveWW1625_FD_202498 | JGI IMG/M metagenome (GOLD analysis project Ga0247727, IMG submission 202498) | Biofilm microbial communities from Wishing Well Cave, Virginia, United States - WW16-25 | ecosystem: Environmental > Aquatic > Deep subsurface > Groundwater > Cave microbial mat | place...
CCGGCCTTGTACAGGACTGCTCCTCGCAAAGTGGGGCGGGCGGAGGTTCTAGCGTATTCAACAGTCGCCGGAGCTTGGTCGTCGAGCCGCTGGCTGTCGAGAACGCCGGCGGCACGCTGCATTGGTCTGAGGAGGTGAAGGGGGACAAGCTCGCGGTGTTCGTTCGGGGCGGCCACCGGACGGGTGACCCTTGAGCTGTCCCGTCAGACCCGTCGGGGGGCCGGGCTCGTCGGCTTCGGTCGCTATCCGAGCGGAGGTCTCGGCCATCGCTACACTCGTCGGGTCGTCACGTTCATTGCATGTCGACGGGGCGAGATCTCGGGGCCGTATGACGGGTGGCCCGTGTCCTTCTGGATGGGATTTGTTCTCGCCGCCTCGCCTCGCTGTGTACCTCTCCTTGTCTGGGTGGACGATGAACCCTCACCCCGCCGCGCGGTCATCCGCTTCGGCGTGCGCGACTGCGGGTAGCGCGCGAGATCGCTACGGCTTCGACGTTAGCGGCAGCGGCTCGATCGAGCCATCCGTGATCGTCCAGCCGGCGAGCTCGTCCGTACGCAGGGCGTAGATGAGGTACGGCCGGCCTGCCCAGAGCCCGATGTTCTCGACATCCGTGCGCGACGGGCGGGGCGGCGACGAAAGGTGCGAGTGGAAGACGGCGAGCTCGTAACCGTCATCCTCGAGGAACCAGGTGTCCGGGTCGACATCGAGCTCGAAGCGATAGGGAGACGCTGCCACGTTGCGCCCGCGGACGTAGCGATCGGCGACTCCGTCCTTGACGACGACGATGCCGCACGCTTCGTTCGGTGCCTCCTCCTGCGCGTGCGCCTCGAGCTCGTCGCGCACGGCGGCGGGGATCACCACCAGACGGACCGCTCCATCGCGCCTTCGACGTCGTCGGCGTCCCAAAAATCGGCGGAGAGGTACTTCCAGCCTCCGTCCGCAAGCACGCAGACGATGACTCCTTCGTCGAGCTCGTCGGCGAGCCTGAGCGCCGCCTGCACGACTGCTCCGGACGAGACGCCGCCGAAGATCCCCTCGCCGTCGAGGAGAAGCCGGAGCCCCGCCACCGACTCCTCGTTCGTAACGAGCAGCTTCCGGTCGAGCTTCGAGACGTCCAGGATCGGGGGCACGTAGCCGTCGGCGAGCGAGCGAAGGCCCATGACCTCGTCGCCAGGGAGCGGCTCCGCCGCAGCGACGACGACATCCGGGAAGGACTCGCGTAGCCGTTCTCCGGCTCCCATCAGCGTTCCGCCGGTACCGAGCCCGGCGACGAAGGCGTCGACGCGGTCGAGCGCAGAGGCGATCTCGGCACCTGTTCCCTCGTAGTGAGCACGGGGATTCGCCTCGTTCGCGTACTGGAAGGGCATGAAGTACGACGGGTCGCGCTCGGCGAGCTCGAGCGCGAGTCGGACCGCACCGTTCGACCCTTCGTCGGGCGGCGAGTCGACGATCTCGGCGCCGTACAGCGCTAGCATGCGCCTGCGTTCCTCGGTGACGTTCGCGGGCACGACGCAGGTGAGGGGGTACCCGCGGAGCTTTGCGACGAGCGCGAGCGCGATTCCTGTGTTGCCGCTCGTCGGCTCCAGAAGCCGGCGTCCGTGCGTGAGCTCGCCCGACGTCTCGGCGGCGTCGATCATCGCCACGGCGACGCGATCCTTGATCGAGCCCGTGGGGTTCTGACCCTCGAGCTTCGCGAAGATGCGGACGGAGGGCTTGGGCGAGATGTGCTGCAGCTCGACGAGCGGCGTCGACCCGACGAGGTCGAGGAGCGACGCCGCGTGTGCCTTAGTTTCCACCGGCCATGGCAGGGAGGAGGATCAAGCTGTGCCTGTCGTCCACCGGTGTGTCGAGGCCGTCGAGCGTGCGGATGTCCTCGCCGCCGAGGTAGACGTTCACATACGAGGCGAGCTCTCCGCCGTCGAGGAGCTGTGCGCCCAGCGCCGGATAGCGCTCGACGAGATCGTCGATGACCTCGGCGACGGTGTCGCCCCGTGCGTCGAGCTCACGCAGGCCTCCGACCTCCGCGCGAAGCGTCGGCGGGATTCGGACTGCCGCCATCAGCCGAGCTCCAAGGGCGCGTTGCAGAACTCGACGTAGTCGACATAGTCCGTGATCGTCGGGGTCTCGCCGCAGACTGGGCAGTCGGGGTTCTTGCGCACCGTTACCTCGTCGAGCGTCGTTCCGAGAGCGTCGAACAGCAGGAGCCGGCCGGCGAGCGAGTCTCCGCGATCGAGGATCAGCTTGAGCGCCTCGTTGGCCTGAATCGACCCGATGATTCCCGGAAGCACCCCGAGGACGCCGCCCTCGGCGCAGCTCGGCGCGAGCTCCGGTGGCGGTGGCTGGGGAAAGAGGCAGCGGTAGCACGGGCCCACCGCGGGCTGGAAGACGGTGACCTGGCCCTCGAAGCGGAAGATCGAGCCGTGCACGACGGGGACGCCGTGCCAGACGGAGGCGTCGTTCACGAGGTAGCGCGTGGGGAAGTTGTCGGCTCCGTCCACGATCACGTCCCAGCCGTCGGCGAGGATGCGCTCCACGTTCTCCGAGGTGAGTCTCTCCTGGAACGGAACGACCTTCACGTCCGGGTTGAGCCCCTCGAGCGTACGCTTCGCGGAGAGGACTTTCGGCTCGCCGAGCCGGTCGGTCGAGTGCACGATCTGGCGCTGGAGGTTCGACTCGTCGACTACGTCCGCATCGATGATCCCGAGCGTTCCGACGCCCGCCGCCGCGAGGTAGAGCGACGCGGGTGAGCCGAGGCCTCCGGCGCCGACGAGCAGCACGCGCGCGTCGAGCATGCGCTGCTGTCCGTCCTCGCCGACCTCCGGGATGAGGAGATGGCGGCTGTAGCGCGAGCGCTGCTCCGGCGACAGCACGCGCGGGATGGTCACGTCGAAGCCGTTTCGCTTCCAGTCGGCGAAGCCGCCGGCGAGGTTGACGACGTTCTCGTAGCCGAGCTCCTCGAGCACCTTCGCCGCGAACACGGAGCGCGATCCCGCGGAGCAGTAGACGACGAGCTCGCGGCTCTTGTCGGGCACGAGGCCTTCGATCCGCTGCTCGAGCCGGCCGCGACCCGTGTAGATGGCGCCCGGGATGTGGCCTTCCTCCCACTCGTCGGGCTCGCGGACGTCGACGTAGAGCGGGTGCTCGGACGAAGCGAGGCGCTCGTGCGCCTCGATGGTCGAGATCTCGTCGATCTCGCTTCGTACTTGTGCCAGCAGCTCGCGATACGTCGCCATTACTTTCCGAACTATAGCGTCCGTGCCCAAGGGTCAGACCCCAGGACACGGCGCGTCGGGACATGTCCCAGGGTCTGACCCCTCGTGCGAGGTCAGACCCCGACGTGGACGGGACGTGGCTATCGTCGCCTGGTGAGCGCGCGACGCCGGATCGTCCTGCTTGTTGCAGCGGTGGCGGCTGCCGCCGTCGCGGTGGTCGCCGCCGCAGTCGTGTCCTCGAACAGCAAGTCGGCGCCGACCGCAGCAGCGCCCGAGCCCCGTGCTGGCCGGCCGCCGCTCTCGCTCGCGCTTGGGTTCCGAGCAGACCCGGAGGCGCATGACCTGGCGCGCGCGGCAGCCGAGTACCAACGCGGGAGCGTCGAGGCCGCTGCCGCTATCTTCGCGAAGCACGACTCGCTCGAGGCCAAGGTTGGTGGGGCGCTCGCGGCCTGGCCCGAGGGATCCCTCGACCGGCTCGAGCAGCTCGCCAAGCTCTATCCCGAGATTGCCGTCGTCCAGCTCCATCTGGGCCTCGCGCGGTTGTGGGCGAAGGAGGGCGATCCTGTCGCCGCCTGGCGTGCGTCGATCGAGGCAGAGCCCGATACGCCTTACGCGATCGTCGCGGGCAATCTCCTCCATCCTCAGCTCCCGCGAGGGTTGCCCGGGTTCATTCCGTCGTTCGCCGCGTCGCCCGAGATCACGCAGCTCGCGCCGGCCTTGCAGCTCGAAGCACTTCGCCGCGCCGCAGAGCGAGGCGGGGTCCGAGAGCGCTTGCTCTACGGGGTCGGGCTCCAACGCGTCGGACGTCCCGTCTCGGCCTCACGCGTCTTCACATTGGCAGCGCGGCGCGCACCAGGCGAGGTCGAGGCGCAGATCGCCGACGCCGTCGGACGCTTCGACAAGGACGCCCCCGAGCGGGCCTTCGGCAGGCTCGGCCCGCTGACGCGCACGGATCCGAATGAGCCGTCCGTTCGGTTCCACCTCGGTGTGCTCCTCCTCTGGACAGGGCGGATTGAGCCGGCGCAGCGCCAGTTCAGGCTTGCGGCGCGTGCAAGGCCAGGCTCGCCGCTGGCGCGCGAGGCGGATCGCTATCTCGAGACGATCAAGAGCGCGCGCTCGTAAACAGCGTTCGCGCCGCGTTTTGACGACAGCCTCGGCTGTGACTACCGTGTGACCGCCGTCGCGGAGGGAGGCTGGTCTGGCCACAGGAGAATCAAAGGGCGCGACCACTCGGACTCCGATCGAGGATGTCCTCGCGACGGACGAGGCGCAGCGGCTTTTGGAGAGCGGATATCGCACGGGCAGCCTCGACGCGGACGAGGTCGCCCTTGTACTCGACGAGCTCGACCTCGAGCCGGCGCAGATCGACGAGTTCTACGCCGCGCTGGAGGAGGCGCGGATCGCCGTCGTCACTCCGGACGACGTGGCGGAGCCCGAGGTCGAGCCCGACATGGAGATCACGACCGACGCCCTGCAACTCTTCCTCAAGGACATCGGACGCGTACCGCTCCTCACCGCAGCACAGGAAGTGGAGCTCGCCAAGCGGATCGAGCGCGGCGACCACGGCGCGAAGCAGGCGATGGTGGAGGCGAATCTCCGCCTCGTCGTCTCGATCGCCAAGCGCTACCGAAACCAGGGCCTCCCGTTCCTCGACCTGATCCAGGAGGGGACAATCGGCCTCGTTCGCGCGGCGGAGAAGTTCGACTACCGCAAGGGCTTCAAGTTCTCGACCTATGCCACGTGGTGGATCCGACAGGCAGTGGCGCGGGCGATCGCCGACAAGGGGCGCACGATCCGCATGCCCGTTCACGTCGTCGAGAAGCTCAACCGCATTCTTCGCTCGGAGCGGAAGCTCCGCGCGGAGCGCGGACGTGAGCCGACGACCGAGGAGATCGCGCGCGATCTCGACATGACGCCGGACGAGGTCGAGCAGATCCGGCGAAGCGCGCAGGTTCCTGTTTCACTCGAGAAGCCCGTTGGCGACGACGACGAGTCCGAGTTCGGGCATTTCCTCGCCGACGAGTCCACACCGCTTCCGGAGGAGCTCGCCGAGACGACGCTCCAGCGGGAGGCGCTTCGCACGATTCTCGCCGCGCTCTCCGAACGCGAGCGCCGGGTGCTCGAGCTCCGCTACGGGCTCGACGGCCAGCAACCGCGGACGCTCGACGAGGTCGGTCGTGCGTTCAACGTCACTCGTGAGCGCATACGACAGATCGAGCACCAGGGCTTGAAGAAGCTCCGCGCACTCGCGGACGCGCAACGCGTCCGCGACGTCGCCTAGGCCCGGAGTTCAGCAGGCCCAGCTACAGCAACCGGACGAGTTCGTCCACCGCGAGATCCGCCTGGCGCAGTGTCGAGCGGAGCGTCCCTGGTGCCAGTCGCGGTGCAACAGCACGATCACGGTCGCCTGAGCTCGAGGTGGCTGCGGGCTGCCTGACCTGTTCGAAACCGACACGTTCGAGCGCCCTCGCCGTCTCCGCGAAGCGCATCGTCACAGGAGTGTTGGACGACTCGTTCATGAACCAAGCTCACTCGGTGAGAAGAGCTCGATCTCTGCGGCGTGACCGGGCGCTCGCGCCAGGTGCGCGTCGCAGGTTACGAGCGGGGCCTGCAGGAGCTCTGCGAGAGCGACGTAGACGCCGTCGTACACGCTCAGGCTGTTGCGCAGCTCCCACGCCCTTCCGAGAAGCGGGAGGTGCGGGTAGCGCACGATCCTGAGATCGGCGGCGTCGATGCGAGCGTCGGATGCGCGATCGCTGCTTATCTCGTTGCGGTTAACGAGTCCGCGAAGCGCCTGCGCCACCTCGACATCAAGCAGGTGTGGGGCATGCAGGTCGTGTTCATCGAGTATCCGCCTCGCGAGCTCGCGGTTCATGGACTGTCGTGCCACGAAGTCGACGACCGCGGACGCGTCGACGACAATCACGTGTCCGCGACGTCGTCCCGCATTTCGCGAATAACTCGCACGATTGCCTCGTGTGAGGCGCCCCCGTGTCGAGTCTGAACTCGGGCGAAGACTTCTGCAATCGTCGGATGTTCCGCAAGCCGGATGAGCTCGCCACGAAGGTACTCCGACATGGACATTCCGGCGGAGGCCGCACGCGTCCGGAGGATCGCGTGCACGTCATCTGGCATGTCTCGGATCTGTATGGCTTTCGGCATCTCCATTCGGGAGTATACAACCACTATGCATGCATTACATGCAAGATGCCTTCAAGCGACGTGGCTGCCACAAATTACGCCGTTCTACCCGGCTCCTGTCTACACTCCGCGGCCGTGCCGCCGTCATCTGAGGAGCTTCGCGACCAGCTCGCCGAGCTGATCGCCATCCCGTCGGTGAGCGCCGACGCCGACCACGCCCCCGATGTGGAACGCGCAGCGGCGTGGGTCGCAGATCGCATTCGCGGGGCTGGCGGAACGGCCGACATCGTCCCGTGGAACGGCGGACGGCCGCTCGTCATCGGGGAGGTGGTTGCTTCTGAGCGCCCGGAATCGGCGCCGACGATCCTCTGTTATGCGCACTTCGACGTGCAGCCTCCCGACCCGCTCGAGCTCTGGGATACGCCGCCGTTCGAGTTGACTCACCGGGACGGCCGCCTCTATGCACGCGGGGTGGCCGACGACAAAGGGAACCTGTTCTTGCTCGTCGAGGCCGTGCGGCAGCTCGTCGAGGCGGGCGAGCTTCCGGTCAACGTGCGCTTCGGCTTCGACGGCGAGGAGGAGATCGGAGGCGACTCGATCGTGCAGTGGGTCGAGAGGGACGAACGCGGCGCGGACGCGGCGCTCATCCTCGACGGCGCCATGGCCCGTCGAGGACAGCCGGTCTTCTACGTGGGCGTCCGCGGAATGCTGTATTTCCATCTCCGGATCCGCACGGGAACGACGGACATGCACTCCGGCATGTTTGGCCTCGCCGCGCTCAACGCCGGACACGCTCTGATGGCTGCGCTCGAGAGCGTCCTTCCTCGCGCCGACGGTTACCTTCCCAACGACCTGCGCGTTGGAGCGACACCACCTTCGGAAGAAGAGCTTGCCGCGTGGGCGCAGCTTCCTCCGGGCGCAGAGCAGCTCTCGCATTACGGCGCGGTCCCGATTGCTCCGGGTGCGACCGACGAGTTCTACGTTCGAACCTTCGCGGACACCGCGCTCGACGTGAACGGGTTTGCGAGCGGGTCACCGGACCTCGTGAAGACCGTCCTCCCGGTCGAGGCACGGGCGAACGTCTCGATCCGCCTCGCACCAGGCCAGGACCCCGACGAGATTCGACACGCCTTCGAGCGGCTGGTTCGGGAGGCGACGCCCGCCGGAGCGGAGCTCGAGATCACCGTTCGCAATCGCGCGCACCCGGCACTGACGCCGACGGACGCACCGGCGATCCAACTTGCGGGTGACGCGTTCGAGCACGTTGTCGGGGCTCGCCCGCTGCTCGTGCGCTCCGGTGGCACCTTGCCGATCTACGCGGGGCTCGTCCGTCGCGGGCTCCCGACGCTCGCGACCGGGTTCGGGATCGAGAGCGAATGCAACGTCCACGCGCCGAACGAGAACGTTCCCGAGGATGCGCTCGAGGTGGGCGTGACGACGATGCGCGAAGTCTTCCTCCGGCTCGGACAACTTGGCGCCTAAGGCACCTTTCGCGAGCCCGCTCGCGGAGGAGCTTGCAGGAGATGCGCTCGAGCGGTTCCTTCGCTATGTCCGCGTCGACACGCAAGGGGACTATCGTGTTTCACAGCGCCCGAGCACCGTGAAACAGCTCGATCTGTCGAGGATGCTCGTCGACGAGTTGCGCGAGATCGGCCTTTCCGACGCCGAGCTGACCGAGAACGCGACTGTCTTCGCGACGTTGCCCGGGACCGTCGAAGCGCCGGTGGTGGGGTTCATGGCGCACGTGGATACGACCCCGGACGTGATCGGGGCGGGGGTCGCGCCGCTCGTCCACGAGAGTTGGAGCGGCGACCCCATTCAGCTTCCGGGCGACTCGCGCCAGGTGCTCGATCCCGGGCAGCTGCCGGCGCTCGCCGAGCGAGTCGGCCACGACATCGTCACGAGCGACGGGACCACTCTTCTCGGCGCCGACGACAAGGCGGGGATCGCCGAGATCATGGCCGCCGTCGCGTACCTCGTCCGACATCCGGAGAGGCCGCGCGCACCGATCCGTGTGGCGTTCACGGTCGACGAGGAGGTGGGTCGTGGAGCGGAGGACTTCGACCTCGACGCCTTTGGGGCCGATGCGGCGTACACCCTCGATGGCTCAGGGCTGGGCGAGCTCGAGATCGAGACGTTCTCCGCGACGTCGATGCGGGTCACCATTCGTGGGCTTTCGGTGCATCCCGGGTCCGCGAAGGGGAAGCTGATCAACGCGGTCAAGCTCGCTTCGGAGCTCGTGATGTCGCTTCCGGCGAACAGGCTCTCCCCGGAGACCACCGAGGATCGTGAAGGCTACGTCCATCCCCACCGAATCAGCGGCAACTCGGAGGAAGCGATCGTCGACTTCATCGCTCGCGACCACGACGACGAGCTCCTCGAGCAGCACATGAGCCTCCTGCGCGAGCTGGCCTACGAAGTGGTGCGGCGTGAGCCGCGTGCTCACGTTGACATCGAGGAACGCAGCTCGTACCACAACATGCGGCCGTACCTCGAAGAGCATCCGCGGGTCGTCGAGGCTGCGCTCGAGGCGATCCGGCGCGCGGGAGTAGCGCCGCGCCTCGCGATCACCCGGGGCGGAACGGATGGCGCAGTGCTCTCGGCGCAGGGCCTACCGACTCCGAACATCTTCACCGGCGGCCAGGAGTACCACTCGGTGCGCGAGTGGGCAAGCGTCCAGGACATGGCGGCAGCGGCGGCGACAATCGTCGAGCTCGCGGGCGTCTGGGCCGAACCCGACTGAGATTCCGGGCGAGAGTTCCGTGGGCCTCACCCCCGCTCGAGACACGTCCCGTGGTCTGACCCTTGCCCCAGGGATTCGCTGATCGCGTGCCGCGGCTTGTCTGTCCCAGGGTCAGACCCCGGGACATGGCTACTCTGGACTCATGCCCAGGCTCGTCGGGATCAACCATCTCGCAGTCGAGGTCGGAGACCTCGAGGAGGCGATCGCGTTCTTCGGCCGGATTTTCGACGACGTCCAACTTCGAGGCCGCGCGGGGAACATGGCCTTCCTGGACATGGGGGACCAGTTCGTTGCGCTCGAGTCAGTGAGCCGACCACTCTCGGCGGGGCACATCGGCGTCGTCGTCGACGACCAGGCGGAGACCGTACGGCGCGCACGTGAAGCCGGTGCGGAAATGGTCGGCAGCCACGACTTCCGCGATCCCTGGGGAAACCAGTGGCAGGTCGTCGACTACCGCGACGTCCAGTTCACGAAGACGCCCCGCGTGCTCGAGGGGATGGGCCTCGCCGGGCTCGCCAAGTCCGAGCGCGCGCTCGGCGAGCTCCGCGCCAAGGGTCTCGCCGACTAGGGTTGCGGCTCAGGTCTCGTGCACGCCGCAGCCGAGCCAGTCATGGCCGAAGCGGCGCATCTCGTGCACGACTGGGAGGAGCGCTCGCCCCTTCTCCGTCAGTGCGTACTCGACACGCGGCGGTGACTCCGGATAGCTCTGGCGCTCGACGATCCCCTCTGTCTCGAGCCAGCGCAGGCGCTCGGCCAGCGTTCGCGGACTGATGCCGGCGCACGAACGCTCGAGCTCGGTGAAGCGCCGCGGGCCTTCCGAGAGATCGTGGACGAGAAGGACAGTCCACTTGGAGCCCACGATCTCGGCGGCGCCTGCGACCGAGCAGGTCGGCGCCGCGTGAATGGGAAGCATCGTGCGGGCGGCCACGATCTGATTGTACGGGCGACCCGAGATCGAGTCAGACAGGCTTCCGTGAGGTGTAGATCGACGTGAGCAGCGTTCGCTCGACGTGACCTCCGAACTCGTGCTCTGCGATGCTCGCAACTCCGTCGAGAATCTCGTCTCGCCGGTCCTCTTCGAGTCGGGCTATCGGTGAGAACGTCCCGTAGAGCGCGCGAATACCGCCCGTGTCCCAGCTCGCGCCCCAGGTGACGACCTCGTGCTCGACGTCACGCAAGCCGGCTACCTCGAGCGCGGCGAACCTGGCTTCGGTGTCGAGCGGATGCCGCGCCGGTCTTCCTTCCGCGCCCGAGGAAGGGCTCGCGTCGAGGCCCTCGAGCAGCGGTGTCGTGGCCGCGATGAACGCATCCGGCTCTCCGGGCACTCCGAAGAGCGTCCACCACATGGCCCACCAGCCGCCCGGTCGAAGCGCCGACTGCAGTTTCTGGAGCCCGCGGGCTTCCTCGACCCAGTGGAACGACGACGCCGCAACGGCGAGATCGAAGGCATCGACGGTGAGCTCCGCGTCCTCGAGCGCCGTCTCGCGCACGTCGATGAGCTCGCCGTGCGAGCGTCGGAGGTAGGCGGCGAGGGCCGGATCGGGCTCTAGCGCGATGAGTGGACTCGCTCCGAGATCGAGCAGTCGGCGCGTTGCCTGGCCCGTTCCGGGGCCGATCTCGAGGGCGTGCGTGCCCGTGCGCAGGCCGCACCGCGCGACGAGCAGCTCGTACACGCGCTCGGCATGTCCAGGCCTCGCCCGGTCATACGCGGCTGGGTCAGCGCCGAAGAGTCGCCGGCCTTCCCTCCGGTCGATCTGCGGCACCGGTCAGTCCCAGGGCGGGGGGTTGTGCACCCAGCGGCCACCGACCATCGT
>Ga0247727_10018574_pt1 | contig 10910 bp, 4 predicted proteins | sample WisWelCaveWW1625_FD_202498 | JGI IMG/M metagenome (GOLD analysis project Ga0247727, IMG submission 202498) | Biofilm microbial communities from Wishing Well Cave, Virginia, United States - WW16-25 | ecosystem: Environmental > Aquatic > Deep subsurface > Groundwater > Cave microbial mat | place...
GGATGAATCGTTTTCGCCGCATCCTGATTCGTTGGGAGAAAAAAACTGCAAACTATGAAGCCTTCCTCCACCTCACCTGCGCCTACATCACTTTTCGCGCCGCTGGGGTTTCCGGATAGGCTCTAAAAAGGCAAAACTATCTTGGGCAAAACCATTCTTTAATCATTTTGCCCGAAATAGTTTTGCCATGATTTTTTGCTTATAAACTTCACCCCATAAACTCAGACGGCGTTTTGCCAAATTGCTTGCGAAACGATTTGGTGAAATAGCTGGGATCGCCGAAGCCCACCAGGAAGGCCACTTCCGCGATCGTGCCGGCTTTTTTTTGCAGCAGCTCGGCGGCGCGCTGCAAGCGAATCGACTGCACAAATTCCATGACCGATTTGCCGGTGAGCGCGCGCAGCTTGCGATTGAGCTGGGCGCGGCTCATTGCCGCCTCGTCGGCCAAAGTCTCCACCTCGAAATCTTCCTCGGCGAGATGTTTTTCCACCACGGCCAGCACTTTTTTGAGAAAAACTTCATCGGCGGAAGTGACCGCCAGCTCGCTCGGTTTTAACACGACGGCATGTTGGAAGCGCTCGCGCAGCGCGCGCCGGGATTCAATCAAGTTTTTCAAACGCGCGTGCAACTCTTTCGCATCAAACGGCTTGGACAAGTAATCATCCGCGCCGGTTTGCAGGCCCGCAACTTTGTCTTCGGTTCCGGCTTTGGCGGTGAGCAGAATCACCGGAATATGGCTGGTTCTTTCATCCGCTTTGAGTTTGGCGCACAGCTCGTAGCCGTTCATCTTCGGCATCATCACGTCGCTGATAATAAGATCGGGAACGGTCGTCACCGCGTTTTCCCAGCCTTCGGCGCCGTTCGCCGCTTCAATGACTTTGTACGCCGGCTCCAAATGGCTCCGAATAAAATGGCGGAAATCAACATGATCTTCGACCACGAGGATAATGGTCTCGTCGCTGGTTGCTGGTTGCTCGTCGCTGGTTACTGGATGCTCGTCGATCTCGAAGTCAATATCCGCTTCCACGCGCGTGGCTTTCACCGCGGTGGCGATGATTTCTTCCGGGCGGAGATGCGCTTTTCCCAACGGCAGATGCACGGTGAAGATCGAGCCTTTGCCCACCGTGCTGGTGACGCTGATGCTGCCGCGGTGCAAATCGACCAACTCTTTGACGAGCGCCAAGCCGATGCCCGTGCCTTCATGTTCGCGCGTGCTGGAGCTGTCCACTTGATAGAAGCGGTCGAAGATGTGCGGCAACTGCTCCGCGGGAATGCCGATGCCAGTGTCGGAGACAGTAGCAGTGGCAGAAGCAGTTGCACTCATTACGCTCGTACTGCCACTGCCAACTGCCACTGCAACTTCAACAGAGCCGCCTTCCGGCGTGAACTTGAAGGCGTTCGACAGCAGGTTGTAAAAAATTTTCTCCGCTTTGTCCTGATCGAAATAAGCGTCGATCTTCTCTGCCGAGGCGAAAAATTGCAGCGTGATGCGCTTGCGCTCCGCCAGCGAGGCGAAGGACATGGTGAGGCCTTTGAGAAATTCCACGAGATCGCCGCGGCTGGCTTTGAGCGCCATCTTCTTGCTCTCGAGGCGCGACAGGTCGAGCAATTGATTGATGAGCCGGAGCAAACGTTGCGCATTATTTTTGATGAGCGCCAAATTGCGCTTCAATCGGCCTTCCTCCGCCAGCACGATTTCCTGCTCCGCCGGCCCGAGAATGAGCGTGAGCGGCGTGCGGAACTCGTGCGAGATATTGGCAAAGAAGCGCGACTTCAGATGATCGAGCTCTTGCAGCTTGGTCGTTTCCAAATGCTGCTTCTCGGCTTGCAGGCGCTCGATTTCAACTTGATGCTTGAGTTGTTGCCGGTTCATCTCGTAGCGACGAAGGATGTAAAACGTGCCGGCGATGAACAGCGCGTAGAGCATGTACGCCCACCACGTTCGCCACCACGGCGGCGTGATGGTGATTTTTAGCGCCACCCCCTCTTCATTCCACACGCCGTCATTATTCGAGCCTTTGACGCGGAAAATATATTCACCGGGATCCAGATTGGTATACGTCGCCGTGCGACTCGTGCCCGCCGCTCGCCAATCGCGATCAAAATTCTCCATCTTATAAGCATATTGATTTTTGCTCGGATTGGTGTAATCCAGCGCGGCAAATTCGAATGAAAAAACTTTTTGATCATAGCGCAGCGTCAATTCTTTGGTTTCAGTAATTGACATCTTCAGCGGCGAGCCGGAAGCGGCAAAAGCAACCGGCTTATTGAAAATTTGAAAGCCGGTGAGCGCCACCGGCGGCGCGTGCGGATTGTCCTGAATATCTTCCGGATAAAACGCATTGAAGCCGCCGATGCCGCCAAAGAATAACTCCCCGCTCGCACTTTTGAAATAGGCGCCGGAATTAAATTCATTGTCTTGCAAACCGTCCTGCACGTAAAAATTTTTGAAGGTGAGCGCGCGCGGATCGAATTTCGCGAGCCCTTTATTCGTGCTCATCCATAAGTTGCCCCGATCTTCCTTCAAAGTTTTCAAAGGAAAGTCGGGGCCGTCGCTCAAGAGGGCATAGATGACGTTGTCCGGCAGACCGTCTTTCTCGGTGAAATGCGCGAAGGTTTCCGTGGCGCGGTCGAAGCGATTGAGGCCGCCGGCGGTGCCCACCCAAAGAATTTTGTCGGGGGCCAGGGGATCTTCGTGAACGGCGCGCACCACATTGTGGCTCAAGCTGGAAGCGTTGTGGGGAAGATTGCGATAATGCTTGAAGCGGCCGGTTGCCGGATCGAAGCTGCGCAGCCCGTCCTCGGCGCAGAGCCAAAAAATGCCGCGGCGATCTTTATAGAGGGAAGGAAAGCCGTGTCCCTCAATGATACTCGGATCTTCCGCGGAGAAGCGGTATTTGACCAGGACGCCGTTCCGTTGATCGACGCGGGCGATTTGCGTGATGGTGGCAATCCAAATGTCCCGCGAAGCGGGATCTTCAAAAATTTTATACACGGTATTCGCCGCGGTGCCGCCGCCGCTTTCCGGCTGATAATGCGCGACCGCGCGAAATTTGCCCGCGCGTTCTTCCAGCCGATACAGGCCTTTCCCGCTGCCAAGCCACAGTGCGCCTTCACGATCTTGCAGCAGAGAAAGGATATGACTGGGCATGGGAAAGCTTTGCCAATCCGGAAAAAAATCGGAGGCAACGTTCGTGCGGCGATTCAAGTGCAGCAAACCGCCTCGCGCGGGGGCGAGCCAAACCGCGCCGTCCGTGGTTTCGCAGATCGCGCGAATGCTCGTGCCGCGCCAGAGCGAGATTTTTCCCGTGCCGCTTGCTGGCCGGCTGAAAGGCGCCGCTTTGGGATCATGCTTATACAAGCCGTTGCCGTTCGAGCCAAACCACAGCACGCCGCCGTCGTCTTCATAAATCGACTTGATCCCGCTCTCCGGAACGCTGCGCGCGTCGTTGGGATCATGCTGAAAATGCTGGTGCCGGCGCGCCTTGAAATCAAAGCGCCACAATCCAAGCACGTTGCCGTACCACAGCGCGCCGGTGCGATCCTCCCACAACTCGGCGCCTGATCCCCAGGGCAATTCTGCCATAGGCTCATGGAAAGTATAGGCGTTCGCGGCCGCATTCCAGCTCATGAAGCCCAGCGCGTTGCCAATCCAAATTTTGCCTTGGGGGCCGGCCGCCATCGAGTAAGCCAGCTCGTTATGATCTTTTTCGAACCACTTTTTCCACGCCGCGTTCGGCAGCGCGCTGCCAAAACGGGTGACGGTGTGATCCGCCGGCAGGATTTGATAGATCGCGCGCAAGGTTGCAACCCAAATCACGTTTTTTTGATCCACCGCGAGTTTTAAAACAACGTTATCGCCGAGGCTCTTGGGATTGTTGGGTTCGTGCAGGAAGCGGGTATAAACGGCGCCCGCCAACGTTTTGGTTGCAGCGGGAAGGACGAGCTGGTGGAGGCCGCCCTGCGTGCCGATCCAAATGGTCCCGCCTTCGCGGGATTGGTCTTCCGCAATGGCGTTGATGCGATCGTTGCTCAGGCTGTTGGGATTGCCGGCAACGGGCAAGCTATGATGAAAAATCTCGCGCTCGCGCTCGAACAAATTAAGGCCGCCGCCTAACGTGCCCACCCAAATTCGTCCGGCGCGATCTTCCAGCAACGCCGTGACGTAGCTATCCGAGAGCGAAGTCGAGTCAAACGGATCGTGGCGAAAGACCGTGAACTTGTAGCCGTCAAACTTGTTCAAGCCGTCTTTGGTGCCGAACCACAAAAAGCCCTTGCGGTCCTGCAGAATGCAGGTGATGAGATTTTGCGAAAGCCCGAGCTCGCTGGGAATGCGGTCGAAGCGAAGCGGCGGCGCGGAGTTCGTCTGTGCGCGCAGCAGAGTCGTCGCCAACAGCAGGAGCGGGCATAAGAAAAAGCGTCTTTTCATGGCGGTAAGCATTGGAAGCACAAATCCGTTTTATGTTGGGCGCGGCTTGCCGCGCCATTTTAAATATAACACAAAAACTTTCGAAACCAAGACGCGCCATGAAAATAAAAAGGGCGATGGCTCGAATCACCATCGCCCTTCAAGAAACGCGGCGAAGTCCGACTGGCGCGCAACGAGTTTGCTAAATTGCCAACTTCTCGTTGCGCCAGTCGGACTTCACGCGCTCTTGCAGCGCAAGCAGACTGGAAGTCTGCGCTACGGATTTATTTCATCAACAAAAGCTTCCTCTGCGCCGTGAATTCACCAGCTTTGACCACATACAAATACACGCCGCTGGCGACTTGCAAACCGCGATCATCTTTCGCATCCCATCTGAAGCTGTGCCTGCCGGCATTCATCTCGCCCGCAACGAGCTTCTTCACAAGCTGGCCGTTCATGTTGTAAATCGACAAGCTCACCTCGCTCGCTTCCGGCAACTGAAAACTGATCACGGTTGACGGATTAAACGGGTTCGGATAATTCTGTTCTAAGGCGTAATCCGTGACTGCTACTGCTTCTGCCGCTGCTACTTCTTCTTCATCCGCAGAAGACTTGGGAAGATTCCCCGGCCCGGGCAAAGAACCCGGCGAATCATGATGCAGGAACAAGCAATCGCGCTCGACGAGAATTTCCTTCGCGCAGATCGCGCCGCGCAGTTGGCTGTTCTTCTCCAGCTTCACCAGCGCGTTCGGCGCGTTGTACGAGCCGAGCAAATAGGCCTCGCGGCCCAAAGTGACTTGACTCGTTTGCCGCGTGTTGAACGTCACGAGCTCGCTGTTCGCTTCACCGTTCGGCAACAACCGAATCGCGCTCTCTTGGCCCAGTTGGAAATTGCTCACGATGTTGATCGTCGCGGGATTGCCGCTCGAAAGATCGATCTCGATCACGCCGTTTTCCGCGCTGCTGGGATAGCGCAGCTCGTTCATGAAATAGTCGCCGCTCGTGAGCTTGAGCGTGCCGGAGCCATTCAACGTCACGATGCCATACGAGCCCGGCGCAAGGGAAAGCGAGCCGCCGCTCGGTACGGTTTTGTTCGCGCCACCCGCGCCGTAGCCAAAACTCGGCAGCGCTTCGTTGTCCACAGGCCCAACTGTGATCGTGCCGTTGACCGTGCCGGAGTTGGTGATCGGAAGCGGCGATTTCACGTTGCCGTTGACGGTGTTGTCTTTTTGAATGGTGATCTTGCCCACCGCGGTGAGATTCGAATTGTACCTGCTCGGATCGCCCTTCTCCACCGTGAGCGTGCCGTTGGAGTGAATGTCGCCGGCGGGCGTGTCTTGCTTGGTGCGCTTGAGCGTGATCTTGTTCGCAAGGAAAACGAATCCTGTTCCCGCCGGAGGAGGCGTTGTGCCGGTGCCTTGAATCGAAAAGTCATACGGATTCTCGTTCGCGTCGTCGTTGGCAATGCTGATTGTCGCGCTGCGAAGACCTGTCGCGCTCGGATCGAAATGCACGGTGAAAGTGGTGTTGCCGTTCGCTGCCACCGGACTCGAAGGTTGAACGGTGACGGAGAAGTCTGCTGCATTCGCGCCGCTGATTTGAACCTTCGGCGTGCCGGTGAGATTCGAACTCACATTGCCGAGGTTCGCAATCGTGAAGATGCGATCGACGCTGCCGCTGGTGATGTCGGTTGAGCCGAAGTCGGTGTGATCGGCACTCGAAGGCGTTGCATCCCCGTCGGCAATTGAAACGGAGTTGCCCTGCACGTCCATCTCCGCTGCGCCAGTGCCCGTGCCTTGAATCGCGAAGTCATACGGATTCTCATTCGCGTCGTCGTTCGCAATGCTAAACGTTACCGTGTGCAAGCCAGGTGCGTCAGGATGGAAGTGTACGGTGAAAGTGGTGGCGCCGCCGGGGCTGATCGACGAGGCAGGTGGTACGAGTACCGTGAAGTCCGAAACATTCGCGCCACTGATCTGCACTCTGGGAAGCGCGCCAGTCAAGTTGAGATCCGCCGAGCCAGTATTGGCAATGGTGAAAGTGCGCGACACAAAGTTGCCGGGTGCAGCCACGACACTGCCGAAGTCCGTGCCATCCGCCGTGTCGGGCGTGTTGTCGCCATCAACGATGGAAATCGCGTTGCCTCGCACGTCAATCTCCGGCGCGCTGATAGAGTTTGCCAGTGATTGATCCGCCGCAGTCCAGCGCGACAAACTGGCGACGCCGCTTTGCGTCACCGTATTGCCGCTGCTATTTGCCGTGCCGCCTTCCGCTGTCCAACTCGCGCCGCCGTCAGTGGAACGATACAATTCGAGATTGGCTTCGGTCTGGCCGTTCAGCTCGGAATCGTCGTAGCGATAAACCAGCGTGGCGTTCAGGCCGCTGTTGTTGGCCGGAATCACATCAAAGTAACGCAGGATGCTTTCATTGCCATTGCCTGATTGCACCGCGTGGCCGCGTTTGATCACCGTGCTGCCGAGATTGGCCGCCGAAGTGATTTCGAAGCCCATGCCCGCTACGTTGGTATTGTTCGGCGCATTCAAATTGCGTGTGGTCTCGAGGTGCCCGCTCGCGCCTTTCACGGTGTTGCCCGGCGTTTCGGATAACAGCGCAGTCGTTCCCAGAGTGATCACTTTGCCGTTGAGATCAACGTCGCCGCTGGTGACTGTCATCGCGCCGGTCACGGTGAAATCACCGCCGGCTTGCGCCTCGCCGCCGGTTTTATTGATAGTGAGATTGTTAAAGGCGCCAGTGGCGTTGGTGATGATCTGCGCGCCGCTGCCGTTGAACGTGATGATACTGTTGCCTGCCGTCAGCGTGCCGTTGTTGTTCCAGTTGCCGTCGAGCGCGATATTCAAGCCGCCGGTGACTGCGGTGGTGATGCCGGAGGTCGCCTCGACCGAGACTTGCGCCGAAGCCTCCTGCCGCCACAAGCTCAACAGCAGTATGAAGGCCGCAATGACGGCTGCCGGTTTGAGCTGGGTTTTATGTTTCATGATTTGTTCCTTTACCTGTGGAAAAAGTAGCGCAGACATCTTGTCTGCAGGCAAGGATGCCTGCGCTACCACCTGCTTGCCAATTGTGATTTTGAATCAGCAGATTCCGTCATCGCGCTCATTTTCTCCAAAGCTGATTCGATCTGCGCGAAGCGTTTTTCGAAGGCGTGGTTTTGTGTTGCAAGATTCCGGTTCTGCGATTTCAGCGCGGCAACTTCTGCTTCGAGCGCGGCAATCTTATCTTGCTGTGCTTCCACCTGCCGCGGCAACGCCATCGTCGTCGAAGCCGATTCCGGCAAGCCTACAACCGTGTTGACGCGCTTGACCTCTTCGGTTTCTTTCGCTTCCCACGCGCGGCCAACGATCAATCGGCCTTGTTCCGGCGTGATCTCTTGCAGCGAAACTGCGATGGCCGTGCCGTCGTTCAGCCCGGAAGCAACGAGGTAATCGCCCTTCGCAACTTTGCCGCGCACCTGCACCGGCACCTGGCCGATGAAGCTGACGATCTCGTAAAGATCTTCTGTCCCATCATAAACGGCATTGCCGAGCACCACCGCTTGATCACTGATCGCCATCACCCAATCTGCGCCTTCGGTACGCTTGCTGATTTGGCCGCCGAACACACCAACGACATCGCCGGCAGTAATCTCCTCTTCGTGGTCGAGGCGCTCCAGCAATTCGGCGTAGTCTGAGCCGCTGGATTGATATTGTGCGTCGCCGCTATTGTTGTTCTCGATCTTGCCGGCTGTTGCGTTTCCGCTTTGAAAAAACTGGATCCAGTTGCCGTTTCCGGGGTTACCGTCGAGGTCAGCCTGGAACTGCAAGGCCAAAATGCCCTGCGGCTGGCTTGCATCTGTGTTTGTGTTTTTTATTCTCGTGACATAACTACCCAACAGATTATTTCCTCCCACAACTGATTCCTCAACAACCAGCCGATTAATATCGTCTGTAGAACCGATACTGACGCCATCCGTAAAATCTGCCCTGCCGGAGACCGAAAGTTCGTTGGCAGGCGTCTCCGTGCCGATGCCGACATTGCCAGTGAAGTCGGCATTGCCCGAAACGGAAAGTTTATTGAAGGGTACTGTCTTGCCGATGCCAACATTGCCGCCTGGCAAAATCGTCAGGACTTCTCCGCCAGCGCTGTTCCAGAGCCGGAACCGGTCTCCCGTCGGGGTGCCGAGATTATATTCCGTGCCGCTGCCGCTAAAAGCCAGATTGCTCTCGAAAGAGTTGCTGTCTTTGGTGATACGGATATTGGCATGGGCAGCGTTGGCGGCGATAGCTAGAGGCGCGCCCGGCGTGCTGGTGCCGATGCCGACGTTGCCGCTGTTGTAGAATACATTCGAGCCGTTCAAAGACCATGGGCTGGAGGGCAAGCCCGTCAGCCCAGAGCCATCGCCAACAAAAGCCGTTGCGGTCACCGTTCCCGCGTTGGAAATGTTGTTGCCGCTCAGATTGAGTGTTTGCGTGGCAGTGTGATTGCCCAAATTATCGCCGGAACCAGTAATGCCAGTCAATCCCGAGCCATCACCAACAAAGGCCGTGGCGGTAACGGTACCCGCGTTGGAGATATTGTTGCCGCTGAGATTGAGCGTTTGCGTGGCGGTGTGATTGCCCAAATTGTCTGCGCCGGTTGGCAAGCCCGTCAATCCCGAACCGTCGCCAACAAAAGCCGTGGCGGTCACTGTGCCATTCACATCCAATTTTGTGGTGGGCGTGGTTGTGCCGATTCCAACGTTCCCATTCGACCTCAAACTCAGGATAGAAGGGGCAATGGTTGCATTATATGGATTCAATTGGCCGTGACCTAAACGGATATCCAACTGCGTGCGGGAAGCAGAACCACCTGGAGTTTCCCATCGGCTCAATTCGAAATCAGCAAGACCTGCGTAGGTGACCCCGGTGATGCCATCGCGCATGAGTTTGAGCACGCTCGACTTGGCTGGATTGTCATGCGATTCGCCAACTGCCGCTGCGACGATTGCAGTTGTAGAGAAAGGTGTGAAACCGGCATCAGTGACAACGTCTCCGGCATGCAAGCGCACAAGTGGTGACGCGTTGCCGATGCCGACGTTGCCAGTGCTGTTTACAAATACGCCTTCCCCGTCGCCATCGCCGGAAAGATAGTTGTTATTGAGTCTCAGATTTTGGCTGGCGGTGTGGCTGCCCAAATTATCGCCGGGTGCAGTGATACCAGTCAAGCCCGAGCCATCGCCGACAAAGGCCGTTGCGGTTACTGTTCCTGCGTTGGAAATATTGTTGCCGCTCAGATTGAGCGTTTGCGTGGCGGTGTGATTGCCCAAATTATCGCCGGAACCAGTAATGCCAGTCAATCCCGAGCCATCACCAACAAAGGCCGTGGCGGTGACGGTGCCGGTGACGTCGAGCGCAGTAGCCGGGTTATTTTTGTTGATGCCGACGCCGCCGCCGGCGCGAATCAGAAATTGATTCGGCGCCGTGGAATTGAAATCAGCGATATTGTTATCACCCCAAACAAAAGCGCTGGTGTGATTGGCTTTCGCATGAAAACCCGCGGCAAAGCTACGCGAGCCTGCGGCGGTGTTGTCTTCGCCCCCTGCAACCGTGGACATGAAGCCGCTGGCAACGTTATTTCTGCCCGCTAAAATAGCGCTAAAAGTATTGCTGGCTGGTTGTTTGAACCGCCGCCAATCACGGCAAAACTTCCGGCGGTCGAATTGCTGCTGCCTCCGCCAATAAAGCCGTGGTTCATGTTAACAGAATTATCATCGCCACCGCTGATTGTGCCCCAGTCTCCCGCCACTCTATTTTCATCACCGCTTCTGCCGCCGCCACCGATGGTTCCGCCTGCGATTCCGGCAGCAACCGAGTTTCCATTAAACCCGGCGATGAAGTTGGGAGAAACACGGCTTTGATTATCCATCGCATATTCAATGCGCAAATAGCGCTGATTGTTGACGCGCAATTCCAACGGCACATTGTCCGTCGTGCCGAGAAAATTTGTGCCGCTCACTGTCCCGCTGTTGCCGGTCAGGCTCCAGCCGTTGCCGGGAGGCAGATTAGTCAAGCCGGAGCCGTCGCCGACGAAAGCTGTTGCGGTCACTGTGCCGTTGACATGGAGTGCGGTCGAGGGGTTGTTCAACCCGATGCCAACGTTGCCGCCACTATAAAAAATATTCGAGCCATTCAACGACCACAGACTGCTGCCGCCGTTGAGCGGGCTGCCGTTGAAATAGAGCACGCCGCCGATGTTGTAAATTTTGTTGGTGAAGAGCGGCGGCGCGAGGCTCAAGCCGGGCAGCGTAATCGAGCCGGCCGCGCCTTCGTCGTTGACCTGCATCAGCAGATTGCTGTTGGCGTCTTTGACTTCCATTTTGTCCTGCGCGAAAACCGCAGCGGCAGTCGCCGTGAGCAGGAGCAGCAGGGTAAAAAGTTTGCGTGACATTTTGAACCTCCTTAGTCTGTTACAAGTGATACCTTTGCAAAAAAAGCAAAGATTTTTAACACGGAGACAACAGAGCAAA
>Ga0247727_10018576_pt1 | contig 10909 bp, 11 predicted proteins | sample WisWelCaveWW1625_FD_202498 | JGI IMG/M metagenome (GOLD analysis project Ga0247727, IMG submission 202498) | Biofilm microbial communities from Wishing Well Cave, Virginia, United States - WW16-25 | ecosystem: Environmental > Aquatic > Deep subsurface > Groundwater > Cave microbial mat | place...
GCGACCATTCTCGCTGCCAGGTCGATCCCGCACATAAACGCACTTTGAGCTTATTTCAACTCGGCTTGAGATGGTTGAAACGCACTCTCGCTACAGATATTCATTTCTTGCCTGATTTCCAGGCCGTTTTGTCCAATCTTAAGCTCAAGCCTGTTGCTATTCCCATCCCTCAAAACTTAATTGTGTAAGGTAATCAGGAAAGAAGTCTTGTTTGTAACATCATAAACAGAGATAAACCTGTTGTTTTGAGAATTCCAAGTTAGAATTTCCCTCCCGTTTTCCTCAACCGCGCGTTTTTCTACTTCAACGCCTTTTGAATATAGGCGGTCAAGAACAGACAAGGCGTAAATGTACTTTTCGTCAACTTCTGGAAAAGGTCTCCCATCATCTGATACGAAAACCTCAAGATAAGATTTTGAATCAGGAGACTGAAAATTATCAACAAAATAATCAAGGCCATCATCCCAATGACCCGTTAACCAGTTTTTAGGAATATCAATTGTATATAAATTATCTTTACCTGTAAGTGTTACCCATCCATCTACTGATATTGATGAAGGATAGGCTTCAACGCTATCAGTTGGCGGGTTAACTTTCAAAACAGGCTCAGAAGAATTAGTAGAAGGTGTATTTGGAGTTAATGCATTACATGCAATACTAGTAATAATGATAAGAAGAGCAAACCTAAATATTTTGGCATTTATTTGATTTTGGATTTTGTTTTCCATATTTTTTTATCCATTCTTTCGGGTGAAATTTCATGGCGAATTTAAAGATAGTTAGCATAATTCACTTGCTTAGGAATGTCACACTACTAATCTCCAGTCTCTACTCTCTGTTCTCTTTTACTTCGGCAACCCTTTCTTGATTTGCTCTTCTGTAAATTGAATCTTTGGTTGCATGTCTTCAGGCAAAGGAATGCTCTCAGGTGTGGGTTTACTGATCCCATCTGCCAGCATCTGTACTTGCGATTTGGTCACCAGCGGCTTGGGCATGAATCCCTCCGAGAACCAGGCAAGGATGCGTTGAAACAAAACGGGGAACGGCAGAACGATGATGGATTTTCCTAGCGTTTTCGCGATTCGCCGCGCGGCGTGAGAGAAGGGGAATTCCTCAGGTCCAGTAACAGCCACCGATTGACGCGAGAGGCGGTTTTCATCCAATAAACACGCGCGGATAACACCCACTAAATCCTCCACAGCAAGCAGTCGCACATTTTTTTCTTTGATCCCAACCGTTGCAAAAATGGGCATCTTTTTGAACAGATTGCTCAGGTTATTGAGCAGGTGATCGCCGGGTCCGTAAACAAGACCTGCCTTGAGGATGGTGTAATTCAACTTCGACGCGCGCACGATTTCCTCGCCCTGCCATTTGGTGGTGTGATATTTAGAGTTGACGTTCGGTCGCACGCTGAGATAACTGACAAGCACGAATTTTTTCACAACTGCATTCTCCGCGGCAGTGACAGCAGAGCGTGCGCCGTCTACGTGAAGCCGTTGATAGGTTTGCTTTTCATCTTCGGTGCTGGTGCCTGCGCAATGCGCAACCGCGTCGCATCCGCGAAAGACTTCGGTGAGTTTTGCCGTGTCGTTGATATCAAGCGAAGCAAACGTTGCGCCTTCGATGGGTTGCGTGTTCCGTGTGTACATCCCGCGTGAGATGACAATGACTTCGTGTCCGCGTGTGATGAGGTCGCGCGCGAGATGCCTGCCGATAAAACCTGTTCCACCAGTGATTGCGATTTTCATTTTTATTCTCCATTTCCGTCATTGCGAGGGCGTTAGCCCGAAGCAATCTTATGATTGTATTGGGGATTGCTTCGCCGCAAAGAACAAGTACGCGGCTCGCAATGACGAGGTTATCTTAATATAATATCCAAAATGATTCCCAAAATGTACATTGCACCAAATAAGCGAATGTGCATTAATTGTGGCGTGGAAAACCAACGAGGCCATAATTCAAAACCTACTGGCGCTTCGCTTGGGCGTGGCTTGCTCAACAATTTAATCACGTTCCATCCACGACCTGCGGCTAAGAAAACCAGCAAAACCGTTGGAGAATAAAAACCAATAACAACGAGATAAACGACAAGCACATACGCGAGTAAAACTGTAAAGATGTTGACCATGCGTGAAGCAGATTCGCCAAGCCGAACGGGAAGTGAGCCAACACCTTTCTTTTTATCTGCTTCAATCTTATCAATATGCTTGCCCCAATTGAAACTACCAAATCCAAAACCAAAAGCCATGCCTGCTATTACAAGTGTGGGAAGGTTGCTTGGAATTTCACCAGCCATCACTGTGTACATGCCAGGAATTAAGACCATGCCCCAATTGACAAAGATTAGCAATTCACCTAATCCTAAATATTTGAGCGGCCAAGCATACGTTGGGAGAATTGCCACACCGAATATGAAGAGTGCAATCACGATGGGTGAGAAGTTTGTATAAAACAAGACGAAGGTGCCACATATCAATGCAATTGCACCAGCAAAAACAAACCAACGCGTCCAATCTTGTTTTGTCCAAAATTTATGCACCAACGGATGAATGCCATATTGTCCGCGATAATAATTATCTTCGTCAATGCCGCGTGTGAAATCAATGTAATCATTGACCAAATTTTCTGCCGAGTGTGCAAAATAAATTCCCAATGTCATTGCCAGCCAAAGTGGAAAATCGAAGAAGCCATCGCGTAAGGCAAGTAAACCAGCAATCACACCAGATAACAAAGTGAGTTGAGTGACTGTGGCGCGAGTGGAAATTAACCACTTGGCAATCACATCAAACGAGTCCCATACTTTCTTGTCATTTTCTTTAACAGGTTTTCGTAAAGCGAACCACCAAAGTTTTAGATTCATATTTTATTCTCCATTATTTATTTCGTGTTATCACATCGACTGTGTATATTTCTTATACAGCTTGTCCCAACCCATCCCCAAACCCAGTAAATAAAAAGCATTCATACCTAATCGAAATAACCATTCAGATGCAAAGGCGGGGTGAGTAAGAGATTGTGCGTTCGCTTTCCTTAGCATAAACATGATTTTCGGAATGTTGACCAAACCTGTTTTGTCGTAATATTTGTCAATGGTTAACCCTGCGAAGCATTGCATCGTGATGTAATGATCCAAGCCAGGCTTATATTCCACAATGCAAACCAATGGCTCCTCTTTGTCATTGAAAGCGATATGTTTTGTTCCTTGGGGAATTGTAACTATATCACCTGCCTTGCCGATTGTATTTTTACCGTTTATTTTGCTCCGCATTTCCCCGTGTTGGATATGAAATATTTCATCTTGATAGACATGCACATGCTCAAAGGGGACGTAGCCTCCGGGATGCACAGTCCATTCCATTTGATAGGCTTCTGGTGTATACGAGATGCAACGAAACGTCTCACGGGTAATTGGATTGGTGAAGGGCTTGTAAAGATCAATTGACATCGTATTATCCAGACTTGTGAGGTCTCGCAGACCTCACAAGTCTATTCACCTATTTCTCTCTTCAAATTCCTCAACGTTTCCCACGCATGGACTTTGCCAACCAGTCCCGCGAACGGCTGGAAGAGTTTTGTCCAATTAGTCATCGTCAACTCAAGCCAGAAAGTGATTTCGGTTCCGTTATCTTGTTTGCTCAAAATATATCCATCTTTGAAAGAAATAGGCCCCATCAACCCTTTCATTGCTAGTTTATTAATCGGCTCATGCTCGATGATTTCATATTGCACAGGGATTTTGATACCAAAATAATTCAGCATTCCATCCGCTGTTGTGCCAACGTTGGCGAAGTCGCCTGATGAAGTTTGCTTCAATTCAATCATGCGGGGGATGAAATTCAAATGACTTTCCCGCTTACTGAGGAACAAGAAAATTTCTTCAACAGACTTCGATACGAAAATCTTGGATTCGATCCGCGCCATACTTTCCTTAAACCTTAGTGCCCTTTGTGTCCTTTGTGGTGAAAATCATTTCACACCTTTCAAGAAAGCCAGATCCCCAAAGAACGTCCAGAAGTAACCGGTGATCTCGGTCTTCAAACCGGGCGCGCCGAAGAGTTCAGGAAGTTTCCCGTCAATGTTATCGTTGGCTTCTTCAAATTTATGCAAAAATGGACGGAGTAACTTTCCATACCACGTGACAGGTTTACCGAAGTCAATGATGTGTAACTCGCCGCCGGGCTTCAACACGCGAAACACTTCACGCGCGGTCTTTTCTTTATCGGGCGTTTTCAAGTGATGGATCATGATGCTTGAAAGTATGCGGTCAAACGACGCGTCGGGGTAGGGGAGGGCGTTGGTAAAGCCGATATCGAATTTAACATCCAGCTTCGACTGATTCTTTTTGTAATTCGCCACTTTCAACATATCCGGGTCTGCGTCCAACCCGGCTACGTCCGCGCCCGGCTGTGTCTGCTTTGCCATCATCGCCAAAGTTCCAGTTCCGCAACCCAGATCGAGCACACGATGACCCGGTTGAATATTTGCCTGTTCGATCAATTGAGTTTTGTAGCGCACATCACGCACGATATATTTTTGAATGAAATCATAGAAAGGCGTCAGAAACCTGTAACTGAGCGCGGGGATATACTCTTTGTCTGTCGTAGTCATAAAACAACACTCCGTTTGTAAAACTGATTGCACCAACCCCGTTATTGTAACCGATTTCACAAACCAATTGCTGGGTTGACTTCCAAGTCCTTGATCTCCAGCCATGCCTCATCATTTTGCAAAACGCCCATCGCGATCTTTCCCTCTGGTGTGAACGCCGCGAATTGATTATCTATCCAGATGACCAATCCCAAAGGCGGATTCGGACTCACATGCGACTCAAACACGAGCGCGTTATCCACCTCAAATGACACTCGCTTCTCGCGCCACTCGAGCCTGTATCTGTGCCATTGAGTTGGATCTATCCCCGTGTAGGGCGCGTTCTCTAACGCGCCTCTCGGCGTAAGAGAACGCGCCCTACACAAATTAATTCCGTCCTCACCGATGACTTTTCCCAACAACTGACGCGTCATCTTGCGCGAAAAGGGGATGGCAACCCCCGCGAGAATCAGGGACGGATGAAACTTTGGCGAGCGAAATGTTTGCGCGATAAATCCGTTTGCAACTATCTCGCGCTGAGCGGAGCCGCCGTCCTGAGCGGAGTGAAACGCAGTCGAAGGAGTTGGCGGCGCAGTCGAAGCGTCTTTGAACGACAAATAACTTTCCTTCGACGCGCCGAAGAACCACACTGCATTTGGCAACGCAGGCAATCGAAACGGATTCCCTCCAAAGCCAAGCGACAACCCAAACGGATCATTCCAGAAGCCGAATCCCCATGTTCCAGCGATGGAGTCGCTTGAGGCACGCGCGGACAGGCTGAGGCTGAGTCCGAAGCGGTGCGGGAATCGTCCTCTTGAGAGTTGCGTATAGTCATCAAGTTGTGCGAAGCGATATTTATCTGCTTTTCCAGATGGGATGGATAAACGATACGCAGAACCGCGTCCGATTTCATCGATTTCTTCGACGCGCGCATCGGGTGTGAAGCGCGGAGTTAGTTTCGTGTAAGCCATTTTCGCCCCAGCGTGAAGAGACCGATGGCGACCCACACCGCGTTGAGACCCGTGGTGGCGTAGGCTTCGAGTGAGAAGGTGTAGATAACAAGGAACACACCCGCCACGATGTTCATGCCTTGATACAAAACTGAATCACCATCGGTCTTTTTCAAGGAGACCAAAGCATACGAAAGCAGAAAAAGAATCGAGCCTGTCCAGCCGAGAATTTGAATGAGGAGAGAAATTTCCATAAACAGTAGCAGTTTTATTGGGTATATTGCTAAATCTTTTTCGTTCCTAAGATCAAAGCCTCGATCTCGATTTCTAATTTCTTTGCCATTTTTCCCGCTTCAACAATTTGTTTAAGTGCTTTGTCTCGTGATTCGGCGATCTTAAGTTGCTCGTGTTCAGGAATTACTGGAACACGAATTTTCAAAAGGTTTTCGACGTACAACCTTTGTTTTACAGCACCTACACGGTGAAACTGAATCAGGCTAATAAAAAATAGCGTTCCAATCAACGCAGCAACATAGCTAGGGACTAATCCTTGCGTGATTTTCCAAACTTGATATTCCGGGCTGGTTACAGCATTTTCAGGCACATCAGGTACGATCCCTAATGAACCAACTGATGAGCGGGTAGGATTGTGAAAAAACCAATCCTTGTGAATCTTTTTGTATGATGTATTAAATTCTTGGCCCTTCTGATAATGGCTAAAGAAAACACCTTCTTTATTATTCACACCGTAAACGGCCCATTCTTTTTCGGGCTCTTCGTATGGCTTGACCAATTCAGTTGCTTCTTCGGCAAAATCACTTAAAGGGCGAAAGTTTTGGTTAGCTAACCGAAATGCTGCGGCACGCGCAGATTTCATATCCCATCCATCAAGCTCAGCCCAATTTACTGCCATCGCTCGGCTTTTCATCACGTCGTTTTTGACGTTTTTATGATAATGGTTATAAAGCCTTTCATTTAGATTATCTATGACTTTCCTCAATGAACTCCTGGCTTCAATAACTCTAACTTGTCCTGCTTGCCAGCGATAAACTATAGCTCGTTGATCATCTAATGGGGGTAAGGCAACCTCAAACTTTAAGAACTCATTCTCTTTAAATCTATTTCTGCTTACAGCCGCTGAACCACTCGAAGTGGACGTAACCAGTTTCGTTGTTTGCTCAAGTCGGAATATTAAATACAAAAATTCCGCTAAAATCTTTCTTTCATCCACAATAAATTGTGGAAACTCGCTTGATACAAAAAAACCATTATGTTCTTTTGGAACGACTGCAAAAGAGGTTTTCCATGCAAAAAGACGATTGTAGATAAACGCGCCTGATTTAACAGGGGTTAAATAAGTTGCACTTATTTCTTTTCCAGTTACAGTCTCCCGATGGAAAGTTCCTTCGCCATACCACTTAACGCCTATCAATTTGTATTCCTTTTCAGGCTCAACTTTAACTCTTTCATCAACCTGCTTCACTAGGTCTTCAATGGTTACCCAAGACCAGCCGCGTGGTAATTTCGACGCCAAGCGCAGCGATTTTGGAATACTCCACTTATTTAATTCTCTAAACCAAACAACGGTTGCAGCCATATTTATCAGTTTGCCATTATAGAATCGGGATTTTTTAAAAACTCTCGATACAAATCCAAACACGACTCCTCTATATTGGGGGGTAAATTGTCGTTTGGATACAATTCGTTGTAATCTGCCTCGCCTGTTGCAGAAATGCCAACATGTTCAGCCTCGTACATAAAAATTGGATAATCTACCCTTTTTTTCCATAAAGCGCGAGCATCGACTGTTTTGCGTTCTTCTATTTTGCTTTCAAATTCTTTCAATTCTTTTTGCAAGGCTTGGCGCTCGGCTGTATTTTTTATCGCTTTTGCTTTTTCGATTGCATCATGTAAACGGTTTTTCTCGTTTGTAACTTCTACAATGTATTTATTCTCGATCCCTTCTTTAGCTTTTTGATATTCCGAATCGATTTTCGCCTTTTCTTTCAGTGTAAATTTTTGTAAGAACAATAAAGAAGCCTTTACGCTTGCGCCCGATGAGTAAAAAGTTTCCTGTCGCAAACTCACAACAGCGCGAATGAAAGCTCGGTCTTCGCAGAATTGACGGACATATTGTAGGGAAGGGTTGTTGAATACGCCCTCGGGTAGAACAATTCCCATCCGCCCGCCAGGTTTGAGTAAATTCAAACAACGTTCAATAAATAAAATTTCGGTTTTGATATTGCTTTTTGAACTGCGCGGTAATTCATACATACTGGCAATCGGGCTGTCTTTCGCGGCTAACACCTTTTCATGCGCAGTAATGTAAGCCTCACCATACTCAGCCACATACCTTCGTCTTAATTCATTTGAAACGGTTATATCCGATTCTTGAACAACATCGCCAAATTCAACGTTTGCCCCAAAAGGTGGATTGGTCAAAACAATCTCAAAACGCCCATCAAAAATTCCGTTGACGTTGATAAACCCGTCGTGGTGATGTACACCTCCGTGACCGTCACCGTGCATAATCATATTCATCTTGCTGGTGCGAGCCATGCGGTCGTTTGCGTCAGTGCCGTAAATATAACGGTTCGCCAATTTCCACAAGCGCGAACCCTCTTTCTTTTGGTCAAGCGATTCTTGAATTTCAGCGTACTTCTGGCTTAATAACTTCGCCTGTTCTTCTTCCGTAAGTTTCCTGCGTTCGATTTGCGTTTTATATTCCTGATATTCGCGGTCTGCATCTGCGAGAATCTTTTGACGAACGATTTCAAAGAAGCGTATCAGAAAACCGCCCGAACCGCTGGCAGGGTCGCATACAACATCGCCTTCCTGTGGATCAAGCATATGGACCATGAATTCAACTATCGTCCGTGGGGTAAAGAACTGCCCAATTTCCCCTCTAAATGTTCTCCCTAGAAATCTTTCAAACGCAATGCCCTTGATGTCTTCGCTTGTATCTGAAAGATTGTAGCGTTCAAGAAGTTTAACAATTTCCTTAACTGTATTGAACTTTAGGTTAATCTTTTCGTCATCATCAAAAATGTTGTCGTCTTTGTAATCTTTCTTCGTTTGTTCAAAGAGATTTTCAATGGGGTTGGCAAAAACCTGTTTTTGATCGTCTAAAAATTCGGCTGTGAAAAGGTTGCGGCGCGATTTGCCTGCTCGTAAACGACGTTCAATATCTACTTTCACAAAAAGGATTTTCGCAATTTCATCAAACGCAGCGGCGGGGTCAAGTTTTTCTCGGTTGCGAATAACGTTATGACATTGATGGAGCAAATCTGCAAACTCATCTTCTTTGAAGGTTTTGAGTTTGCTTAATAAGGCTTCGACTTCTTTATCGCTCGCGTCAGCATGTGGAATGTTTTCAATTTCTTCCAGTGCTTTGGGCATCTTTTCGTGCACCACGCGCCAGTAACGAGTCTCGCGGCTGTTATGCGTTACGAAAAAGCGAGCATTTGTAAGGCGAGCGTAATTATCACCCTGCCCATAATCGTCTGCTTTGATTGTGACATTATCTGATTTACATTCAACAATAATCAGGGGACTTTTCTTGTCTGTCTTATCTTGCGCGTTACGCCAGATCACAAAATCCGCGCGAGCATGTCCTGAGCCACGTCCAGTGACTTCAACTTCTTCTGCTATTTGGTCAAGCGCAAACCCATATTCGTTTACTAATACAAGCAGATACTCCTGTCTTACGCGTTCCTCAGGAGTTTCATTTAGCCACTTAACGCGCAAGTGACTCCAGATTTTTACTTTTTTCTCGTCGCGCTTTACAACCAAAATCTCTTGATTTGTCATAACGCACCCTTTGCTTTTGGAATTATTCAAATTATAGCCCATGAAAAACAAAACCCCCGAAGGATTCCCCTCCTTTGAATTTACGTATACTCTCCCACCGTCTCCAATACCTTATACGGATCGAACGCGTCTCGCAGACCGTCACCGATGTAGTTGACGGAGATGATGCTGATGAAGATCATCAAGCCGGGGAAGATCGCCAGCCAAGGGTATTTGATGAAGTGATCCTGTGCGGTGCTAATTAGATTGCCCCACGATGGTGTTGGCTGTTGAATACCGAAGCCGAGAAAGCTCAAGCCTGATTCCTGGATGATTGCATAGCCGAGTTGCAGAGTGGCTTCAACGATGACGACGCCGATTCCATTTGGGAGGATGTGACCGAGAATGATGCGCCTGTCAGACGAGCCAAGCGCGCGCGCGGCGGAGACGTAGTCCAGTTCGCGCAGGGTGAGGAAGGCGGCGCGCACGAGACGCGCGAACGTCATCCACGAGAGAATACCGATGACGAGGCTGATGGTCAGCACGCTGTTACGTTGAAAGATGGGGAGTTCCACTTCGCGCAATATTGCCGCGAGCAGAATCAATACAAGAAAAGAAGGAAGCGAGAGAAACGCGTCGGTAAGGCGCATGAGGGTTGAATCAATTCTCCCACCGTAGTAGCCAGCCAGCGCGCCGATGGGGACTCCGATCAGCAGTGAAATCGCGACCGCAATCCCGCCGACTGCCAGTGAGATCCGCCCGCCGTAGAGGATACGGGTGAAGAGGTCGCGCCCAAGCGCGTCCGTGCCGAGGAGGTGAGATGCAGAGGGCGGCCGAAATTTTTCGGGGAGGTTCGATTTTTCGGGATCGAACGGCGAGAGGAAAGCGAGGATACACACGGCGATCAGGAATCCAAACACGAACACGCCTGCAATCGCGCCGCGATGCTTTGTGAATCGCTTCCACACGTTTTGGGTGAGGTCAATGGGTTGGGTGGTCATGTTGTCATGTTGTTATGCCGTCATTGCGAGGAGAGCCGAAGGCTCGACGAAGCAATCCCCAACACGGCGAGGGAGATTGCTTCGACCCCTTTGGGGTCTCGCAATGACGAGGGTGAGTTACTCATACCTCACCCTCGGGTCGAGATAGGCGTACAAAATATCGGCAATCAAGTTGCAGAGGATGATGAACGCCGCGCCGATGATGAGGACTGCGAGTAGAAGCGGGTAATCGCGTTCGACGGCGGCTTGATAATACAAACGTCCCATGCCGGGCCAGGAAAAAATTGTTTCTACCAACACCGCGCCTGTGAAGATGTAAGGCAAATCCAGCGCGAGCAAGGTGACAATGGGAATCATCGCGTTGCTGAGGGCGTGTTTGAAGATGACTGTTCGTTCCGTGAGTCCACGTGCTCTTGCAGATTTGAGATAGTTCAACGGGAGGATTTCAAGAAGGCTCGAGCGGAGGAAACGCGAATACCACGCGATCCAGCCCAGGGCGCCGGTAAGAACCGGGAGAACCAGATGGGAGATTCGGTCTGAGAGGGAGAATCCGCCATCGAGGGAGGCAATGCCTCCGGATGG
>Ga0247727_10018577_pt1 | contig 10909 bp, 8 predicted proteins | sample WisWelCaveWW1625_FD_202498 | JGI IMG/M metagenome (GOLD analysis project Ga0247727, IMG submission 202498) | Biofilm microbial communities from Wishing Well Cave, Virginia, United States - WW16-25 | ecosystem: Environmental > Aquatic > Deep subsurface > Groundwater > Cave microbial mat | place...
GAATGGGGCGGCGACGAGCAGGGCAGGCGCAAAAAATGCCGCCCACCAGCGCGGCGCGGGAAAGGTCGAGCGGTGGGCAATATACCAGAAAAATCCGAAAGCGATTAGGGCGGCGGGCGTAAAGCGCGCGGCCAGGTAAGTATAGAAGGTCAAACCATACAGCGCGCCGCCCAGCGCGACCCAGCCCAGTCGCCGTGAGCGCCATCCGGCGGCGGCGCACGCCACGCTCAACGCCACTATTACTGGCAAGGTGCCGACCCGAAACCCAATGCGGCTGAGGGCGATGGGCCAAAAGGTGAAGGCGACCAGCGCGGCGGCCAGCAGGCCAATGCGCCGATTAATAATGGTGCGGCCTAGCGCATACGTGGCCGGGATAAGGGCAATGCCAATCAGGGCTGATGTCAATCGAATGGCCAGGGGTGTGTTGCCCAGGATTTTGATGCTTAACGCGACGAGATAAATAAACAATGGCTCGCGCCCATTGTTGGCGGGGAAGTAAAGCCGAAAATCGCCGTTGAGGACATTAAGCGCATCGAGGCCGTAGTAGGCTTCATCGCGGTACAGGCCGGGTTGTGAGCCAATCTGCCACAGGCGCAGGGCCGCGCCGAGGAGGATAATCAAAAGCAACATCGCCCATTCGGTTCGCCAGGTGGCGTGGAATGGGCGATAGGAAAAGGAGGTAGAGGGTTTGGTTTTCAAATCTGAGTTCGGGACAAATCAGCACGCTCTTAATTGGAATCAAGGAGGTCAGCCAGTGGCAACGGATTGGGGTAACCGCTCCGCGTGTAACGGATGGGCCGCACTTATCCGTTACACGCGAAGCGGTTACTAAATCCGTTGCCATTGAGAGTCAACTTCATTCCTCCTTGAAATCTGTTAAGAGCGATTAGCAAATCGGTTTTGCACACGGATAAGCGCAAAATAAAACGCGCGGCGCACATGAATCCGCTAATCCGCTACCTATCCGCTGCCAGGCTACGCGGCGGGCGTCTTCTTCTTTGCCCGCGCCGCCCGCTGGGCCTTGGTCGGCGTGGTGCGCGCCGCCACCCCCAACTTCTCCAACAACTGCTTCTTGCCCCGCAACGCCACCCGCGCAATTTTGATGTATTGCGCCACCCACTCGTTCATCACCTTCAACGCCGCGTCCTGTTCCTGGGTGGGCCTGTTGGGCCGCGCCTTTGGCCGTCTCTTGCGCCTGGTTGGCCGTGTCCAGCGCCGCTATCTTGGCCCGCTCACTTTGCAGTTTGGCCTGAGGATAGCCATAGCCCGCCAGCGTGGTGCGGATGGCTGGGGTGTTGAGGGCGTTGTCAAACAACGCATACCCCGCCGCGAGAAAGGCCGCCGCCGTGCGCGGCGTGGGGATGTTAAGGCCCAGCGTGGCCAGGGTGGCCGTGTCGTCGTTGCCGACAAACACCGCCCGCGCCACTTTGGCCAACGCCTGATATGCATCGCGGGCGGTCTGCTCGGCGCTTTTGAGGGCCAGGGTGGTCTGCTGTTGCGCGCCGGAGGCGGCGGTTTAGGCGTTGACCTTGACCAGGGCGGCATCGTAGAGCGCCTTGCCCGCGTTCATCTTGGTTGCGTCATAGCCAAAGGTTGCGACCAGTTACAAATTGCCTGCTACCTGTCTCTCAACGTTTGCTACCGCTTGCAACGGGGATTGTAGGCCAAATAGTGTGGGGCGCAAGCGCTGGGCAGGCGAGTGATGCGCGCTTTACGACGAAATGCAACGCGGCTGAACTACATTAAACTCTCACCACTTGTGCCTAACGGTGGGCTTCACCCGCGCGGCGGTGAAGCAGAGACTCCTTCGCGGGGAAGAAACGTCGGAACTATCCAATACTCCGCGAGGGCGAGGCGTTAGCCGCGTCGAGTGCAAGCCGTTGTTAGGCAGCAGTTGAAACGTTTAAGTGCCTGAGTTGCACCATGATTCTACGACCATCGTTGGACTTTGACATTGTCTGATACCAGTTCGAATCCTCCACTTGGCCCAGGATCGAGCACAGAAGCGAAGTGAAGTGCCGCTGTTAGTCGTGTTTGCCGAGTATTCGCCTCATGGCTGATGATATCTCCGCCCTTAATTCGTGCAAAGACATCGTTCCCGTTGTCGAAGATCAGTGCGTCAGTCAGTTGCATTTCCATGCACAACTCTTTGGCAGCCTCAATAGTGATTCCCGATCTACCACTTCGCCCGCAGATGCTGATGTTTACAAGCTCTCCGGTGGGCTTCACGCCGACAATATGGTGAGGGTAAATCCCGGGTAAGAGTTTAACTGCGATTTCCCTCCGTTCATGATCGATGTAGAAATGCCCTGGCTCTATCACATCATTTCGGTTGTCCTTTCTAACATAGTCGGTGTTGAGAAAGTCCTTTTCCAATTCCGCCAGATCGAATTGTAACGCATAGCGTTCACGGTTGAATTGCGGTAGATTGGTGAGAACATCTTCCGGAATCTGGCACACGCTGCACATGGTCTCTATCCACTCTTCAGTCATTGATAGCTCCAAGGGCAAAGTTAGCACTTCTTTTCGGGTGGCCAAGACGAAATTCCGTTTCTCGCGAATCTCATCAAAGCCGAAGTAGAACTCGATTTTCTTAAATGCGCCATTGAGTTTCGAGACGCGAGCAAGATGCTGGACCAAAGAGTCCTGAAGTTTAGGCAGTCTCCAAACATGGCGAAAATCGCTCACATTCCTTGTTGTCATTTCCAAGGTGACCTTTTCTCCCCCGATGACAAGCGGGTAGCCACTTACAGCCCATCGAATTTGATCTTCGAACTTGCTTTTCGCCATACTGGTAGCTTGCACCGGAGTCCGAATATAGGTCTGTTTGTCAACCATCTGACAGCCACCAAGCTCGTTAAATAAAAGCAGCTCAACTCCGACTTCACCCGGCCTTTTCGAATCGGAGGAATACTCAACGAGGCAAGCATAGGGTGGTGGGTGATCGGGCCGCTCACCGACTACCATGTATGGCGTTCTATCGACATAGGCAAGGGAGCGGAGGTTTTGTAGCACATTGCCAAGACCAGTTGAGAGTTCGATAGGCACCCTTCGGTGTCTTCCACCCTTCAAATGTTCTTCAGTAGCTGCATCCGCCTCAAATACTGCTTCGTGGGTTTGCACGCTCCACTTATATCCGTGCAACTCCTCGGGATCTGAAAGGAGCCGTACGGCATCACTTCTGAAACGACCAAAGGGTATCCCATAGCTTCTTTCTATGAGTGTCAAGGGAAAGTTGCGTTGAATTGAGATCCCAATCTTAATCTTTTTGGGATCGGCGACAGCAACGATCACCGGAAGGTTGTCGGCCTCCAGGTAGGTAGTAACGCGTTTCTTGGTTAGCTCAAGAGTCTGATCGGCATTCATGCATCACCTCACAAATAGTAAATGACGGTTCTTCCTCGTGACCCCCATGGCTGAGGTCTGTGTTAAGAGCGTCAGCTATTTCGAGAAATCCCTCCAACCTAACGAATCCCGGGGCGCAGAGTTAACCATCAGATGTGAAAGGATTGTCGGCCGGCACACATGGATTGAATCGAGTTCTGCTGCCTAACTATTATTAGGCGGATTTTTTTCGTCTAACACTCCCCAGGGGCCTAAAGTGTGGAAAGGTATTTCCGCAATTCAGGACTGCGGCTGGGGTGAAAAAGCGGAAGCCATTCGGTAGGATGGATGGAAGTATATACCCAAGTTTTGCCGCCCGCAACTGAACCAACGCCGCCGGGTGCATTCGCCAATGGTGGTCAATCCCAGCCAGACTTCCGAAGTCCGCGCAAAAGTGATCCTAAATGCGAGCGCCCCGTGCGCGGACTTCGGAAGTCTCAGCGTGCGACCAAAAATCCCGAATGCACCCTCAGGCTTCCTTCGATTCACGAGGCGACACGCTCAACTCATCCACATACCACGCCCCCATCGGCAGGGCATAGCGCCCGCGCACATCCAGCGCGATGTCGGCGCTTTCGCCGGGCGCTTGTCCGACCTCGTTTACCTTACCCATAGGCCCTGCACAGCGGGAGATGCTACGACCTGCTTGGGAGCGGGCTGGAACGCGCGTAGCGGCCACAATCGAGGTCGAAAGATGAGCGGCGAAGTGCCGAGCGCATTGAGCCAATGAATTTGTGTGCCTCGTGCCAATCAGTGTTTCTCCCAGGTGGAATCACAATGGCAAGCCTTCACAGTTCGTCAACCTCATACCTGCTACTGGCTTGAACTGGCGGTATCAACTCGGCTGGCTTCGCCTGGCGAGGCCTCAAAAGGACCCAGATAATCGGTAATTCGCACCTCATCATTGATCGTACATTTGTCTGGATCCCAAATCAACATCGTCCGATCTCGGCTAATCTCATACTTCGTCCGCTCCTCCGGTGAAGCGTTGTACAGCGTCGGAATCCACCACAACGGCACAGAAAGTATGCGCCCATCCGTGAGTTCCATCTGCAGGTGCTCGTCGTCAAATCGCACTTGATGGATATGGGCTTCCTGCGGAAAGGTGTAAGCCGATATTGGGTATTGAACTTTGTAACGTTTGACGGAGGATTGTTCTTCAACCTGCTCTGCGCTTGTAACCATGCCAGGCCTCCAAAAAGTAAGCAAGATTCTTCTTGATGATTTTGAGGGCTTGCCTCAACTCATGGTCCTTCAAGGTGCGACCCGATTTGGCCACTTCAAGATCAGGGCCCCCTCTTCAAGAATCTTGGGACTCATGATGAATTCTCATTCCTGATTATATTCTCAGTACATCACGAAATGCTCCCGCTGGATTTGTAATCCAGCGGAAAAAGCGGCGGATTACAAATCCGCCGTGAGCGAATCGTGAACTACTGATTCTAGCATTGTTTGGTCGAGGCCATGGGCAATATAGGCTAATCGCTTGAGCCGCCCACAACTGAGCCAACGCCGCCCAACTCAGCCAGACTTCCTTCGATTTATGCGGGCGACACGCTCAACTCATCCACATACCACGCCCCCCTGGGCAGGGCCCAGCGCCCACGCACGTCCAGCGCGATGTCGGCGTTTTCGTTGGGCGCGGTGAAGTCGAGGGCCAGGCGGGTGTAGCGGCCAGCGGGCGTGCGGGTCAAACTAAACCAGCCCGTGCTAAAAACCTGTTCGGGGAAATTGGCGGCGAGCCGCACTTCGCTGGTGAACGGGTCGCTGGCATAAGCCAGTTGAGGATGAGTGCGCGCAATTACATCGGGCAGCAGGTTGATGGTGAAGGTGTAGCGTCCCCCGCGTTGCAGGCCGGAGACGCTTTGGGTGAGCGTCACCCACACCGGCGCGTTGACGCCCGCAATCTTCCAGCAAAAAACGCCGCCCGCGAAGATGCGGTTTTGGTCGGCGGCGATGACGGCGTTGCGGTTAATGAGGGCGGTAATCGGCTGACCCCACGGCGCGGTCTGCCCGGATTCGACGGCGGTGGTTTCATCCCGATAGGCAAAGCGCCAACCCACCGGCACGGCGCGCTCGCGCGTCTCATCCGCAAAAAATGTTTGCCCGGCTTCAAAACTGGCATTGTTGAGGAGATTGGGCATGGTCTGAGCCTTTAACTTTTTGCCGCCGATAGCGGGGACAATGTGCGCGGGAGTGAGTGCTGGCGCGGCCACTGGCGTGTCTTGTTGAGCCAGAATCTTTTCGACCAGAAATTGGCTGACGCGCTGGCCCGCGCCCGCCACGTCAAACGCTTGCTGTGAAGCGCCGACTGCCCCAAGCGTGAAGATCGCCGCGCCCATCACATAGGCATCTTTTTGCAATTCACGATCATACCAAAGCAATTGCTCGGCGTAATAGCGTTCGGGGTCGCGCTCGGGGGTGTGCCAATAGGCAATCGGGTCCGACCAGCCATCGTGCGTGCGCCAATAGTCAAGGTGTTCTTTCCATGCGCCGCGGGTCATGCCCGCGCACACCGCGCCCGCCGGCCCCAGCCCGCATTCGGTGATGAGGAGCGGCACGTTGCCAAAACCATTTGGCTCCAGGTAGTGCCGATAGACTTTGCGATAGCGGAGGGTGTGCCAGCCGGTGTCGCCCTCGCCCGCATAGCCCGCGCGCCCATCACAATTATTGGGCTGATAGTTTCCGGTTTGCCACCACAACCACGGGGATGAGTATTCGTGCAGGCCAAGAAAACCGTTGTGCTGTTCGACCGCATCCAGCGCCGGGAGGAAGGCCGTCCACAACGGCAGGTCGGGCGCGCCGGTGGCGAAGTTGCCCACCACCCCGCGCAAGCCCAACGCGGCCAACAAGCGCAAGCGCTCGGCCTCATACTCGGCATACCACGCCATCGCCCGCACATTTTCGGAATCGTCGGCGTTGCCAAAGGCCGGTTCGTGTGGGCCTTCCCAAATTTTGATGAGTGGGTGGAGGCGATACGTTGCTTGCTGGCGTTCAATAAATTCGTGAGCGGCCTGATGGGGCGAAATACCAGAGCGGGCCTCGATGTTGGGGTCGTAGTCTTCGGAGATGCGCCCAATGAGGATGAGATTGGGGTTGAGGGCGAGGAGTTGTTCGGCGATCTCAAAGGCATCCGCGTCCGCGAACTTGGCGAGGGGCGAACCGGCTTTGACGTACTCGCTGACCGCGCTATGGGCGTTGAACGAGTGCGGGCCAAGTTTGGTGGGCATCGGCATCTCCAGAGCGGGCGGTGGTGGGTGGATTATACAACCAGGGCCCGGACTGTCGGGGTCTCAGACCTGCCGGGTTTGTGCAAACGAAGTTTGCCGGAAACCCGGCAGGTCTGGTTCATCGCGTGAGCGTTGGTGTGGGCGTTTCGGTCGAGGGGGGCGGGGTGACGTTGGGATCAGGGGTTGGCGTGGCCAGAGCACAATTGGCCTGGGCGGTGGCCTGGGCCTCGACGTTGGCCGGGTCGGCCACCAGTGTTTGAGCCTCGGCATAGCGCTGGGCCGCGCCGCAAAAATCCCCGGCGGCGTTGAGTTGCGCGGCGTAGTTCAACGTTGCCTCATAGAGCCTCGACGAGGTATCTTTGAAATAGGGCGCGATGAGGGACAACTCTTTCAAAATCAGCACGGTCTGTTCCCAGTTCACGCCCCAATAGCTTTGCGCGGCCAGATAGGATTTGGCCCAGCGACGATAGTTCGCGGCCTCTTCGTCCAGCGGCGTAAAGGCTTCAGCCTGATCCAAATCGGTGATGCCCAACTCCATCTCATCGCCCTGAATGCGGGCCACCCCGCGATTTCGCAGAGCCTCAAAGAGCAGTTGGTCTACTTCCACCGTGTTGTAGGTTGGGTCAAGCGTCTGCAGGTTGGCAAGATAGGTGATAACTTCATCCCAGTGTTCGGCGGCGTGGGCCTGTTGCGCGAGGGCCAACAGCGTGGCGGGGTCGCCGGAGACAGGCAACAGGGTGGGCGTGGCCTCCGGTGGCGCGGTGGGCGTGATGTTGAGCGCGCGCCGCGCCTCCGCCAATTTGTCCGCCGCGCCGGGATAGGCCGGGTCGGTGGTGAGGATAAATTCAAACCGCTCCACCGCCAGCGCAAAACGTCTGGCGGCCAGGTCGGCCACGCCGAGGTCGTACTGTTTCCGGAGTTCAATGGTCTGCGTGGCCAGCGCATCGGTGTTGCGCTGAGTCTGTCCGGCGCGCACGCCCAGCCAGACCGCGCCGCCGACCACAAAGATCAACACAGCGGCCAACCCGAGGCCCATCAGCCAGCGGGGTGGTAAGCGGCGAGCGGGGGTGGGGCCGGTCACATCCATTGGGGACATACGTAACGATTGCCTGGGGCCATGGCCCTTAAGCGGCGGGCATTATAGCGGTAAACACGTGGACAAGTAAACAGGTAGACAGGTAGACAAGTAGACAGGTAGATAACAATCGCGCGTAAGCGTCGCAAATCTAAAAATCTAAAATCCAACATTGACAGCCCCCTCCGGGCGGGGTAAACTTGCGCCCGGCTCGCAAAAGGCATTTCGCTGATTGGCCCGAGACTTCCCAATAAGGGAGGTGAAATAATGACAACCGTTACCTTACGCCCCAACGAATCACAAGACCAGCTCTTCAAACGCTTTAAGAAAAAAGTCATGCGCAGTGGCGTGTTGAGCCAACTTCGGAATAAACGCTGGTTTGTATCCAAAAGTGAAGTGCGCCGCATTGAAAAGAAAAAAGCCATTCGCCGCATCAACAAACGCAAGCGCCGCGACGAAGACTAGAACTCTAAAAGAAAAGACTTCCGAAGTGTTCCACCAGACTTCGGAAGTCTTTTTTATTTCCCGACCCGGTCGCCCCCAACCGGGCCGAGGCGCAACGACTCGTTAGCGACTGACCACGTTTATCATCGCCGCCCCCACTTGCGTCTCAGCCGTCACGGCCACCGCCGTTAATCGCCAGTGGGTCGGCGTGTTGGGCAACGTCACCGTAAGCGTGACCTCGCCATTGGCGTCGGTGTGTAAGGCTGGCTCCCACAGCGCGGCCTCGGTTATCGCCTGGCCCGGAAACACGATACCGCCTCCATCGCCGCCGCAACCGCCACACCCTCCATACTCAAACAACGCGCGCCGCGGCTCCAGCGCCGTGTACGCGCTGGGCCGCGCCCCCCGCCCAAAGTAAAACGCGCCAAAGATCGAATCAGCCAAGCCCGCGTTTAGCGCAAACACATTTTCATCTACCAGCGCCAGCGAGAGTTGCGCGGCGACGGGCGCGCCAGCGGCATCGGTCACACGCACGGTGAAGGTCGCGGTTTCGCCCGCCGCATATTCAGCCTGATGAGACGTAATCGTAATGGTCAAGTCTTTGCCGGTGACCGGCACATTCAACGACAGGCTGGCCGTGCGCAGACGCGCCTCTGGCAAAGAGTCATAAGCGTATTCGTTGAAAACTGTCGTCGTTGGTTGCCACGCGTGAACGGTGACATGAACATTGGGCGCATCGTTGGTTTGAATGGGAAGCGTGAAACGGGTGACGGGCGCGGTGAGCATCAGCCATTCGGCGCGGCGCACCGTGCCGCGTTCTACCGTGAGCAGGGCCGGGCCGCTAAAGGCCGATTCAATCAACAGGCTGGCGCTCTCACCCGGCGCATAATGCGCGCGGTCGGCGATTAGGCGGATGTCGCTGACGCCGCCGTTGTCCAGGGCCGCGCCTTCGGCGAAAACGATCAGATCATGTTGGGTTTCGATGACTCGCCCGCGTTGGTCTTCGCCCGCGAAATGCAAACGATAGTGGCCCGGCTCGGCCACCGTGAGCGGCAACGTCGCGCGGCCCTCGGCGTCGGTCATCAGGTCGAAGGATTGCGCGATGCGGGCATAATCGTTTAAGGCCGTATCCCACTGCCGCAGGCTTAATTGCAGGGGCGCGTTGCCAAAGGGTTCATCCCAAATGGTGCGCGCGCCGAGGCTGACCTCGAAGGGTTGGCCGGGCGCGGCGATGTTGCCGCCGGGCAGAGTCAATTGCAGACTCGCGCCCACATTGAAAACGTCCACGGTGGTGAAGGCGCGGCCTTGTCCGCCCGCTCTGAGCGCAAAGCCCCAACGCCCGCCGGAGTAGCCCGTCTGCGCCAGAGCCGTGAGCGTCACTTCCCCATTCGCATCGGTCAGGCCGGACAGCGCGGGGCGATAACTGTCGTTCCACATCACACCACAACTGCCGTACCCACAACCGTAACTTGAACCCGCCTCATATTGCGTCAACGTCACGCGCACGTTGGGGGCGGGTTGCCCGGCATCATCGGTCACCTGGCCGGTCAATTGAATCGCATCGCCCAAAATATAAGCGGCGGCATCGGTGGTAAGCGTGATGACATAGCGCGACTCGACTTCGCCCGCCTGCACGATAAACGAGGCGGTGTGGGTTTCGCCCTCGGCGATGAGTTCGATGGTGTAGGGGCCGGGCGCGGCATCGGGGGCGAGACGGAACAGGCTATGCACCGCGCCAAACTCGTCGGTGGTCAGGAAAAATGTGCGGAGGTCGTTCCACATCGCATCGCGCAAACGCGCGGTGACGACGGTGCCGCTGGGTGGCACACTCAAAGTCGCATCCTGGTCTTCGCGCATAAAAGCGTTGAAGTACACGGTTTGGCCGGGGCGATAGGTGGGCTGGTCGGTGTACAGATGAACGGCATAGCGGCGCGGTGTTTGGCCGTAGGTGCGTTGCCAGGCCCCGCTCAGGCCCGCCACGGTTAAGTCGCCGTCTTTTTCGGCCATCACCAACATGGGCGAATTCAACGGGTCGAGCGTCAAGCGGCATAAGCCCTGCGCGTCAGTGCGACATTGGCCGATGCTTCCGCCACTGCTGGCATAAGCGTTTACCACAGCCTCGGCCACCGGCGCACCGGAAAAATCCGTCACCCAGGCCACGATTTCATCGGGCGTGTATTTGACGACGAGGGTGTGTTGAGTCAACACGATGAGTAATTGATCGTTGACGCGGCCCGCGCTGAGATTGAGCACATACACTCCGGGCGGCGCGTCGGCGGGCAGTTGGGTTTCGTAAACGTAGTTGGCGTAATCGTTCTTCACCACTTGCGTCAGGGCAACGCTCCATTGGGCCACCCGCGTAAGATCATCCGTATTGAAGGGCGGTGTCTCATCCCACCAATCGGCCGTGAAGCCGGAGGCATAGCGCTCCAACCATTGTGAAGGGTCGAGGCGATAGAGTTCCAATGAAACACCGGGGAACCGGGGCTGATAGACGGCGAACTGCACGGCCCGCCGCCCGGTGGCGCTTAACACTTGCGCGTTTGGGCCGTAGCCAAAACTTGCCACCGGCTCCAACGGTGCGGTGCGAAAAGACCAGGTGTAGGCCGTGTGCAACACCGGGGCCTCGGTGTCCAGGGCCTGCACTGTCGGGGCGAGGCTCACGGTGTAGTCGGTGGACTCATTGAGATAGCCCTCGTGCGGCGTAAAAATCAGGGTTTCTTCTTTCCAACTGAATGTGCCGGCGATGGTGGGCGTTATGCTAAAAGCGGCCTCG
>Ga0247727_10018579_pt1 | contig 10907 bp, 8 predicted proteins | sample WisWelCaveWW1625_FD_202498 | JGI IMG/M metagenome (GOLD analysis project Ga0247727, IMG submission 202498) | Biofilm microbial communities from Wishing Well Cave, Virginia, United States - WW16-25 | ecosystem: Environmental > Aquatic > Deep subsurface > Groundwater > Cave microbial mat | place...
GCTTCATCGCCGCGGGAGGGACCGCGGGGGCGCTGGCCGGCCCCGCGCTGACGGTCTGGCTCTCGGTCCCGCTCGGCCCGGCCAACCTGCTCATCGTGGCGGTTATCCTGCTCGAGGCCTCGATCTTCTGCGCGCGGCGGCTGGAATCGGCGGCCGCCTGGCTCGGGAGCGAAACCGCGGTGCCGGCAGTACCCGCAGGGCTCGGCGGGGGATGGGTCTCCGGCATCCCGATGGTGCTGCGCTCGCCTTACCTGGCCGGTATTGCGCTGTGGGTGGCTTGTCTCTCGGTCGCGGGAACCTTCCTCTACTTCCAGCAGGCGAATATCGTCGCTGCCGCGTCGGACGACCCTGCGGTCCGCACCAGGATTTTCGCCGCCATCGACCTCGCGGTCGGAGTGCTCACGGTCGCCGTCCAGTTCTTCGCCACCGGCAGGCTGATCGCGCGCTTCGGCGTGGGCGCGGCGGCCGCTTTCCTGCCGCTGGTGTTCGCGGCCGGCTTCGCGGCGCTTGCCGCGACGCCGGCGCTCGCCGTGGTGATCGCCTTCCAGGCGCTCCAGCGCACCGCCAATTTCGCGATCTCCAATCCGGCGCGCGAGGTGCTTTTCACCGTGCTCGAGCGCGAAGAGAAATACAAGGCGAAGAACGTGATCGACCTGGTGGTTTTTCGCGGCAGCGACGCGCTGGGCGGCTGGCTGTTCGCGGCGCTGCGCGCGCTCGGCATGGAGCTGCGCTCGATTTCCCTTGCGGCGATTGCGCTCGCCGCCGCCTGGCTCGCCCTGTCTCTGGCGCTCGGGCGCGCGCAAGAACGCCGCGCCAAGCGCCCAGCGACAAAATCAGGAACCGATGCCGAGAACCTTGCGTAACTCGCGCGCCGTAAGCGCCCGCCCGAACACCGGCGTTCCGACGTCGAACTCCTTCGCGCGCGCGAGCGGTCCAACCACCACCGGTTCGAAGCCCGCGTCCTGGACCAGGCGTATTGCGATCTTGAGCGCGGCTTCGTCATCCGCCGCGAGCGGGATCGCCAGCCGCTCCCCGGCGCGATGCGCCTCGCTGCGCATCGAAGTGGCGCCAACACAGCTGAAGGCCCGTACCAGGCGCACGCCGGGCAGGAACTCCACCGAGGCGACGCCCGTGCCCTTGGCCCGGGCCGCCACCGCCATCTCGCCGTCGCGGGCCTGGATCGGGTTGCAGGTATCGAGCACCGCCTTGCCCTTGAGTTCGGCGGCGTAATCGCGGCCGATTTGCGGCAGCGCCGAATAAGGCACCGAGATCAGCACGACCTCGCCAAACGCAGCCGCCTCGCGGGGCGTTCCCGCGCGCGCCCTGGGCCCGAGGCCCGCGACCAGCTCCTTGACCTCGCCGATCTCGCGCGCCGAGAACATGACCTCGTAGCCGGCCTTCACCCAGTGCCCGCCGATCGTGCCGCCGACCCGGCCCGAGCCGATGACGCCGATCTTCATGCTCTTGTCGGCGGCGGGGCGGGCGGCGAGAGGAAAGCCGGCCAGGGCGGCGGCGACTGCCAGGCCCAGCATTTCGCGGCGGCGCTGGTTCATCGGTTCATGCGTTTTCATCACCGGCATGTTACCCCTCCGGTTCCGCACAGGCGAAAAACCGCGCGGTGTATATTAGCCGCCGCCGTCATCGCCGGGGAGGCGGGTCATGGAACTGTGGATCGTGCTGGGGATCATCGCGGCGCTCGCAATCTGGGCGATCTCTATCTTCAACCGGCTGGTGGCGCTGCGCAACCGCTTCAAGAACGCATTCGCGCAGATCGACGTGCAGCTGAAGCGCCGCTACGACCTGATTCCGAATCTGGTCGAGGCGGCCAAGGGCTACCTCGCGCACGAGCGCCAGACGCTGGAGGCGGTGATTGTGGCGCGCGGCGCGGCGGTCAACGCGTCGCAGCGCGCGGCGGCCGCGCCGGGCGATCCCGCGGCGATGGCGGGACTGGCGCAGGCGGAGGGAATGCTTGGCGGAGCGCTCGGGCGCCTGCTCGCGGTATTCGAGAATTACCCCGACCTGAAGGCCAACCAGAACGTCCTGCAGGTGCAGGAGGAACTCGCCAGTACCGAGAACAAGGTGGCCTTCGCGCGCCAAGGCTATAACGACTCGGTGATGGCCTACAACACGCAGCGCGAGACCTTCCCCGACAACCTGTTCGCCGGCCCGTTCGGCTTCAAGGAAGCGATGCTGCTGGAGGCCACCGAGTCGGCCGAAGAGCGCAAGGCGCCGAAGGTCAAGTTCTAGCCAGGGCCTTGGATTTCTTCGAGCAGCAGGAGGTCGCGCGGCGCGCTTCGCGCTGGCTCCTGCTCTGGTATTTCCTCGCCGTCGCTTTCGTCGTCGCCTGCTTCAACCTGGCCGCAGCAGTCGCGTACGCGGTGTTCGCCCTGTATGGCGTGCTGCCTCTGGCTGGCGGCGAAGAGCTGGTCTGGCGCGGCCTGCCGCGCACTTATTGGCACGTGCTGGTGCACGTGCCGGCCAAGCTGCACTACGCGGTTTCAGGGCTGGTGGCGGCCGTCATCCTCGCGGTGACGGCGCGGCGCATCTGGCAGCTCTCGGCAGGCGGCCCGGCGGTGGCGCACATGCTCGGCGCGCATTACCTGGAGCGCGGCCGCGCCACGGCGTCCGAGGCGAAACTGCTGAACGTCGTCGAGGAGATGGCGATCGCCTCCGGCATCGCCGTGCCGCCGGTGTACCTGCTGGCATCGGAGGACGCGATCAATGCGCTCGTCGCCGGCCACACGCCGAACGAGGCGGTGATCGTGGCGACGCGCGGCGCGGTGCACAAGCTCTCGCGCGACGAGCTGCAGGGCGTGATGGGGCACGAGTTCAGCCACCTCCTGAACGGCGACATGGCGCTCAACGTGCGCCTGGTGGGCCTGCTCGCCGGCATCGCCTGCTTTGGCGAGTGGGGCGAGGCCATGGTGCATGCCGGCGCCGATGAGGCGCGCAAGAAAAGCCGCGAGGAGCGCGGCGGCGAAGTGCTCGTCGCCATGTTCGGGGCGGCGATCGCGTTCATCGGGTTCCCGGGGCTATTCGCGGCGGAGGCCTTCAAGGCGGCGATCTCGCGCCAGCGCGAGCTGCTCGCCGACGCGGCCAGCGTGCAATTCACGCGCAACCCGGACGGCATCGCCGGAGCCCTGGATTCCATCCGCTACCTCAAGGCAGGCACTACGCTGCGCACGGCGCACGCCGTCGAGCTGTCGCACATGTTCTTCGCGCCGGCGATCGTGCGCTGGTGGAGCTTTGCCACTCACCCGCCCATCGAGGAGCGCATCCGGCGCGCGCATCCGCGATTCATGCAGGAGGAGTACCGCCGCACGCGACATGCCTCGACCTATCGCGACGGGCGGGTCGCGGTGCTCGACGGCGCCGGCAACGTCGTGAAGGTGGTGGGCGGCATCGAAACCGCCGCGATGCTCGCCACCGCCATGGGCTCGCCGAGGCCCGAGCACGTGGACCACGCGCGCCAACTGCTCGAGCGCCTGCCCGCGGCGCTCAAACACCGGCTGGCCACGCCGGAGGGGGCGGAGCAGGCGATCCTTGCGCTCCTCGGCGCGCAGGGCGTGCTCGATGGCGTGGGGCGACATCAGGCGCTGCTCCTCATCGATCTCGCGCTGCCCGCGCTGAAGCAGTTCGAGCAGAAGCGCCGCGATGCCTTTCTCGCCGAAGTGAATCGCCTGGTGCAAGCCGACCGGAAGGTCACGCTGGCGGAATTCGTGCAGGCAACCCTGCTCAGGCAGCACCTGCGCGCAGGGGCGGGCAAACCCATCCCCACGAAGTTCAGGAAAATGGAAGTGGTGGCGCAGGACGCACACGTGATTCTCTCGCTCATCGCCCATGCCTCGCGCTCCGATGCGGCCGTGGCGCACGCCAAGGGCGCGGCGATCCTTGGCGTGGATCTGCCTGGCCCGATTCCCGTCGCGGAGCTTTCCACCGCGCGCATCGGCGAGGCGCTCGAGCGGCTGCGCCACCTCGAGCCCTTCACCAAGCCGCGCCTGCTCAAGGCCTGCCTCGAAACCGCCGCCGCCGACGGCGTGTTTCGCTTGGCGGAAGCGGAACTGGTGCGCGCGGTCGCTGCGACGCTGGACTGCCCCATCCCGCCGGTGATCGGCGCGCTCGACCCCGCTAAACTGGCGGCATGAAGCAGCTGGAGGCGGCCCTTGCGGCTGCGCTCGCGGGGGAAGTGCGCTTCGACGCCGGGGCGCGCGCCGCGTATGCCTCCGACGCGTCCAATTACCGCCAGGTGCCGATCGGCGTGGTGCTGCCGCGCTCCGCAGCGGATATGGTGGCCGCACTCGCCGCCTGCCGCGCGCATGGCGCACCGATCCTCGCGCGCGGCGGCGGCACCTCGCTCTGCGGCCAGAGCGTCAACGTGGCGGTCGTCATCGACTGCTCGAAGTACATGGACCGCGTGCTGGCCATCGATCCCGTGGCGTGCACGGCGAACGTCGAGCCGGGCGTGGTGTGCGACAGCCTGCGCGCCGCGGCGGAGCAGCACGGGCTCACCTTCGGCCCCGACCCGGCCACGCACAGCCGCTGCACGCTCGGCGGCATGATCGGCAACAACTCCTGCGGCGCGCACTCGGTGATGGCGGGCAAGACGGCGGAGAACATCGAGGCGCTCGAAGTGCTCACCTACGACGGCGCGCGCTTCTGGTGCGCTCCCACCGGCGAGGCGGAGTTGCGGCGGATCCTCGCGCTCAACAATCGCCAGTCGGAGATCTATACTGCGCTGAAGGCGCTGGCGGACAAGTACGCCGCCCTGATCCGTGCCGGCTTCCCGAAGATCAAGCGCCGCGTATCCGGCTACAACCTGGATCAGCTCCTGCCCGAAAACGGCTTCAACATTGCGCGTGCGCTGGTGGGCACGGAGGGCACCTGCGCGCTGACGCTGCAGGCCAGGGCAAAGCTGGTGAAGAGCCCTGCGCACCGCGTGCTGCTGGTGCAGGGCTACCGCGACATCTACGCGGCGGGCGACGCGGTGCCGGAAGTGCTGGCGGCGGGCCCGATCGCCTGCGAGGGCCTGGACGAGAAGATCATCGGCGGGCTGCGCGAGCGCAAGTTGAAGCTCGAAGACATCGGCTTGCTGCCCGGGGGCGGGGCCTGGCTGATGATCGAGTTCGGCGGCGACTCCCGGGAGGAGGCCCTCGCCAAGGCGAGCGCGCTGCGCGGGCTGATCGTCGCCAACCCCGTGCAGATGGACCGGCTATGGGCGATCCGCGAGACGGGCGCCTCGGCGACCTCGCTCAACCTCAAGGACACGCCGGGGCCCGATCCGATCGTCGGCTGGGAGGACGCGGCGGTGGATCCCTTGCGCCTCGGGGACTACCTGCGCGAGTTCCAGGCGCTGGTCGACCGCCACGGCTACCGCACCTCGCTCTACGGGCATTTCGGCGACGGCTGCATCCATGCGCGCATCACCTTCGAGCTGAGGACGCCGCAGGGCCTGGCGCGCTGGCGCTTGTTCCTGCAGGAAGCGGCGGCGCTGGTGGTGAATTACGGCGGCTCGCTCTCGGGCGAGCACGGCGACGGACAGGCGCGCGCGGAATTCCTGCCGGCGATGTACGGGCCCGAGTTGATGCAGGCCTTCCGCGAATTCAAGCGCATCTGGGATCCGCTGAACCGCATGAATCCCGGCAAGCTCATCGACGCCTACAAGGTCGATGAAAACCTCAGGCTGGGACCGCAGTACAAGCCGGTCAATTTGCAAACCAAGTTGGCATTCAGGAGCGAGGTCGGCGACGGCTTCGCTCGCGCCGCCGAGCACTGCATCGGCATGGGCAAGTGCCGGGCGAAAACCGGCGGCACCATGTGCCCGAGCTACCGCGCCACGGGCGAGGAGCGCTACTCGACGCGCGGCCGAGCACGCCTCTTGTGGGAGATGCTGCAGGGAGAGGTGATCACCGACGGCTGGCACAGCGACGCGGTGAAGGAGGCGCTCGACTGGTGCCTCGCCTGCAAAGGCTGCAGGAGCGATTGCCCGACCCACACCGACATGGCCGCCTACAAGGCGGAGTTCCTGTCGCATTACTACGAGAAAAAAACGCGGCCGCTCGCGCTGCAGGCGCTCGCGCGCATCGGCGAGTGGGCGCCACTCGCCGCGCGCGCGCCCGCGTTGGCGAATGCGGCGGGTGCGATGGGCAAACGCTTTGCCGGGTTTGCTCCCGGACGGCGCCTGCCGCGGTTCGCAGCGCAGACCTTTCGTGCCGCGTTCCGCGCAAGCGCAGGCGGGGAGCGCGTGATCCTGTTCGACGACACCTTCAACAATCACTTCCGGCCCGAGACCGCGGCGGCGGCGGCCAAGCTGCTCGAGGCGAGCGGCTGCCGGGTCGAGCTGCCGCGCGAGCACCTGTGCTGCGGGCGGCCGTATTACGACGCGGGGATGCTAGAGCGCGCGAAGGCAGCGTTGCAGCGGATCATGGCTGTGGTCGAACCAGGAATTCCCCTGGTGATCCTCGAGCCCGCCTGTCTGTCGGTGTTCCGCGATGAGCTGAAACAGCTGCTGCCTGGAGATGCGCGCGCCGCGGAGCTGGCACGGCAGGCAGTCTCGCTTGGTGAGTTTCTGCAGAAACGAGGCTGGACGCCGCCGCGCTTCGAAGGGCAGGCGCTGCTGCACGGCCATTGCCACCAGAAGGCGCTGGGCGGCAACTCTGCCGACCTGAAGCTGCTGCGCGCCGCGGGGCTGGATGTCGAGTCGCCGGACACCGGTTGCTGCGGCATGGCGGGGTACTTCGGCCTGAAGCGCGAGCACGATGCCGCTTCGCGGCGCATCGCCGAATTGGTCCTTCTGCCCAAGCTGCGTGCGGCGGCGCCCGGAGCCGTGATCGTCGCCGACGGGTTCTCCTGCCGCGAGCAGATCGAGGGCCTCGGCGGGCGGCGGACGCTGCACCTGGCCGAAGCCCTCACCCGCGCATGAGGCTCGTTGCCGCGCTCGCCGCGCTTGCTTGCGCCACCGCAGTGCAGGCGCAAAGCGCAACCGAGCGCCTGTTTCAGGCGATCGCCGATGAGAAGGAGCCGGTAGCGGCAATTCTCGTCCTCGGGGGCAAAGTCGATGTGCAGGCCCGCAATGCGCAGCGCGAGACGCCGCTGCACCGCGCGGCGGAAAAGGGCATGCGCGCGCTGACGCGGCTGCTGCTCGATGCGGGCGCGAACGTCCGTTCCCGCAGCAACACGGGGGAGACAGCCCTGCACCTTGCCGCGCTCCCCGCCGACCCGGCCTGCGCGCTGCTGCTCATCGATGCCGGTGCGGACCCGCGCGCAAGGAACGACGATGGCGAGTCGGTGCTGCACTGGGCAGCGTTGAGCGGCAATGCCGCGACGGCTCGGCTGCTGCTCGAGCGAGGCGCCGACCCGGACGGCTTCGACCTGCGCGGCAACACGCCCCTGCACGGCGCCGCCGATTCGGGCCAGGTGGAGACGGCACGCCTCCTGCTCGCCCGCTCGCGCAACCCAGGCGCGAGAAACCTGGACGGCAAGACCGCGCAGGACCTCGCGCGCGAGCGCGGCCACGCCGAGGTGATGGCGTTGTTCTAGTTCGCGGATTAGCCCTTCAGACAGGTACTCATGAATTTCTTGCGCTCGTCGCCCTTCAACTGCTTGTCGCCGGCCTGCTTGTTGCAGGTCTTCATCTTGTCCTGCTGCGCGGTCTGCTTGGCTGCGTCGCCGCCTTTCAGGCACGAACTCATGTAGCTCTTGCGCGCATCGCCTTCGAGCTTCTTGTCTCCGGCCTGCTTATTGCAGTTCGTCATGCGCTCCTGCTGGGCTTTCTGCTTCGCGCTCGGTTCCTTCTTGTCTTGCGCCAGCGCAAGCGGCGACGCCGCCAGCATGAAACAGACCGCGGCCATGAGTTTTTTCACGAAAGTCTCCCTTCCTTGAAGGTTGGATTGGCGTCCGGCAACGTGCCGGGCCGGCAGGCTAACGCACGACCGACCCGGCGCGTTGACCTACCCCGAACGCCTCCGCCAGCAGTTCGTAGGAACGCAGCCGTGTCGCGTAGTCGCCGGTGATGGTGATCAGCATCAGTTCGTCGGCGCCGTAACGCTCGACCAGGGCGGCGAGCTCGCGCCGGCATTTTTCCGGCCCGCCGATCACGGCGCGCTCGCGCTGGCTCATCACGTAGCGACGCTCCTCTTCGGTATAGACGTGGCGCGCCGCTTGTTCGAGCGTCGGCACCGGCGTGTCCAGATTGAGCGCCATGTGCAGGCGCCGCAGGTCGATCGAGGCGGCCAGCCGCTCCGCGTCGGCGTCGCTCGCGGCGCAGATCGCGAAGACGCACACGATAGCCGCGGGCGATTGCTCTCTCGCGCCAGGCTGAAAGCGCTCGCGGTAGGCGCGAGTCACGGTGTCGCCGCCCTTGGCGTTGATGAAATGCGCGAAGGCGAAGCGCAGGCCCAGTTGCGCGGCGAGCAGCCCGCTGTAGTCCGAGGAGCCGAGCAGCCAGACCTCGGGCGCGCTGTCGCCGCCGGGCTGCACGCGCACGCGCCTGTGCGGATGGTCGTCGGGCAGCGTGCCATCCAGGTGTCCTACCAGCTCCCACACGCGCTGGGGGAAGTCGTCCGCGCTCGGGAATTGCCCGCCCGCTACCGCGTGCGCGGTGCGCGCATCACCGCCCGGTGCGCGGCCGAGGCCAAGGTCTACGCGCCCGGGGTAGAGCGCTTCCAACATGCGGAACACCTCCGCCACCTTGAGCGCGCTGTAGTAGGGCAGCAGCACGCCGCCGGTGCCGATGCGCATGCGCTTTGTCTCGGCGCCCAGGCGCGCGAGCAGCACCTCGGGGCAGGGGTCGGCGAGGGCGGAGATGGCATGGTGCTCGGCAAGCCAGTAGCGGTGGTAGCCCATTTCCTCGGCGCGGCGGGCCAGGTCCAGCGTGGCCTGGATCGCCTGGGCCGGGGTGCCGCTGGAAAGCACCGGGGACTGATCCAGAATGGAGAGTCTGAGGGACACCCCGCATTATCCTTGGGAGCCCGTAAGCTGCGGGCAGTCCGGTTCGACCTATCCGCATGCGCGTCGCGCTCCTCCTCCTCGCCCTCGCTGCCCTCATGGCGCCGGCCCAAGCAGTGCAATGCCAGGCCCGCTCGGGCCCGCAAACCACGGCCCTGGTGGAGCTCTACACCTCGGAGGGCTGCGACAGCTGTCCACCGGCCGACCGCTGGCTGCAGGGCCTGGCGGGCCGGGGCCTCGCCCCGGCGCGGGTGGTGCCCCTGTCCCTGCATGTGGACTACTGGGACTACATCGGCTGGAAGGACCCCTATGCGCAACAGCGCCACTCCGAGCGCCAGAGAAAGCTGGCGCAGGTGATGCGCGCCAGGATCGTCTACACCCCCCAGGTGCTGCTGCAGGGCGAGGATTTCCGGCGCTGGGGCAGCAGTGCTTTCGATGAGGCGGTGGCCAGGATCAATGCGCGGCCGGCCCGTGCCAGTATTTCGCTCGTCCTGCAAGCCGGAAACCCCGATACGCTGGCCGCGGAGGTGCGTGCCGAGCTGCTCGACCTCGCCCAGGAGGCCGACGCGGCGCTGTACCTGGCCAGCTACGAGAACAAGCTGGTGTCCAAGGTCGCTGCCGGGGAGAACCGGGGGCGTATCCTGGCCCACGACTACGTGGTACTGGAGTGGGTCGGTCCCATCGCGTTCTCCGGGGGCAAGGTCGCCGAGCGGCGCGCTTTGCCCCTGTTGCCGAAGGCGGTCCCGGCAAACTCCGGGGTGGCCGCTTTCGTCCAGAACCGGCGCACGGCCGAGGTTCTGCAGGCCCTCATGCTGCCAGCCTGCCCCGGCTAGGGCCGCCAAAACCTCCCCTGCGGGGGGCGACGGCCTTCGGTATCATTCGCCCGGTCTCGAACGCTGGGCCACCCGCCCGGAGGCAGCAATCGTGCTTGCAACGCAGATCCGCCAGAAGGACGGGATCTTCTATTTCGTCAGCTACCCCGCCAAGGAGTTGCTGGCGAGGGTGCGCTTCATCAGCCGCTTCTATGGCGAGGGCGAGCAGATCCCGCCCTCGCGCATCGCCCAGGACGACGACATCGCGCAGTTCATCGCGCGCATCGAGCGCACCGACGCCGCCTTCCAGCGCGGGTTGTCGCAGGCCAAGGTGCGCCAATTGCGCAATTTCTACGAAACGGCGGTCACGCAGCCGCCGATTCCCGGCACGGTGCTGCTGTTCACCTCGGAGACGCTGCGCTACCAGTCGGCGGCCGACGGCGTCGGCCACCTGACGGAACCGGGCCAGAAATTCCTCATCATCGACGGCCAGCACCGCCTGGCCGCGTTGTACTTCTACCTGCAGGACCGGCCCGCCGAGGCCGCCACCATCCGCGTGCCGTGCATGATCTTCGACGGCCGGAGCGAGGACTTCTCCACCGAGATGTTCGTCATCATCAACTCCACGCCGACGCGCATCAACAAGAGCCACCTGGTGGACCTGTACGAGAAGGTGTCCTGGGCCGCGCCCGACCGCAAGTTCGCCGCGCGCCTGGTGGACAAGCTGTACCGCGAGGGCGACAGCCCGCTGCGCTACCGCGTCAACCGGCTCGGCGGGCGCAGCCAGCGCGACAAGTGGATCCTGCAGGCGGAGCTGTTCAACGAGCTGCACCGCTGGGTGCGCGCCGAATGGCGCAAGATCCAGGTGTCCGGCGGCAGCGCGAAGAACCTGGACCGCTACTACGCGGCGATCCGCGACTTCCTCAAGGCGGCGAAAGCCGTGTTCGGCGACGTCTGGGGCAAGGAGTCCCACATGGTCACCAAGCCGGTGACCATCAAGGCGCTGATTCGCGTCGCCACCGCGCTGGCGCGCGAGGACGCGGAACCGGCCGACGGCCGCCAGCAGCGCTGGGAGAAGCGCCTGGCGCCCTGGGCGGAGATGGTGCGCGAGTTCCGCGAGGAAGGCTTCTACGAGCGCTTTGCCGCCAAGGG
>Ga0247727_10018580_pt1 | contig 10907 bp, 7 predicted proteins | sample WisWelCaveWW1625_FD_202498 | JGI IMG/M metagenome (GOLD analysis project Ga0247727, IMG submission 202498) | Biofilm microbial communities from Wishing Well Cave, Virginia, United States - WW16-25 | ecosystem: Environmental > Aquatic > Deep subsurface > Groundwater > Cave microbial mat | place...
TTCGCCATTGGGCACCCGGAGCAGGGCGGTGAGGGCGTTGATGCCGCAGTTGACCACGAGTTTGCCCCATAAAAGAGATTGGAGACTGGAGATTGGAGATTGAGAAATATCGAAACCGGCGGCGCGCAAAAGTTCGGCCAACGGGACGAGGCGTGGATGGTCGGGCAGGTGGGTGAGGCCGTGTCCGCCCTCGCGGACATGCGCCGGGCCGAGGAGCGTTGCGCCCTGGGTGGTGACGCCGGGCCAGGCGCGTTCCGCGCCCAGCACATCGGCCAACATCTCCCAATTGCCAATGCCGTTTTGCAGGGTGAGGGCCAGGCCATCGGGTTTCAGCAGGCGGGGCAACTGGGCGGCAATCGCGGGCGTCTGCCAGGCTTTAACGAGGACGAGGGCGAAATCGGCGGGGGGAATGGATTCGGTGAGATGCGTGGCCTGAACAGCAACGGGCGCTTCGCCCTCCACCGTGATGCCATGTTCACGCAGAGCGGCCAACCCCTCCGGCCATGTTCCCACGAGAGTCACATGGGCGACGGACGCCAGCCGCGCGCCAAACAAACACGCCATCGCGCCGGTGCCGATAATGTTGAGTTGGGGTAGAGAGGTCGAGGGTGAATGAGGCATGGCTATCTTCTCAAGTCGAGTAAGATGCGGTGATGAGGCTGAGGGAGATTATACCCCCATCGCCAGTTTGCTTTGGTTCATGCTATACTCCAGCCGTCCTGAGCGGGTTGAAGAGCGTGTTGGTCTATCTTCATCAACCGGTCAGGCGGACAAATCGAGGCCTGGTCACTGACACGTTGGCGCGTCGGGAGCTGGCCTTATTTAATTGGCTGTGGGTGAGGCCCATGGACTTCGATACGTTTCGACACTTGCCGACCGCGCAGGTCGCCCAACACGTCCGGGCCGCCGGGACGCCCGTGTGCGTGTTTCCGCTCAATGGCACCCGGCGCTGGTTCCTGCTGGAACATCCCGCCGAGGCCCGCGCCGATTTTGCCGGGGCCTATTTGCGCCGGACCTGGCAACGCTATTTGGAAGTCTTTCAACTATGTTTTGAGCATGGCCTCGATACCCTGCTCACCCCCATTTTTGGGCCAGACTTGTTGGAGCGGGGGGAGGCCTATCGGCAATTGATTGAGCCGGGGTTGGTATGGTTCACCCAGGACCCGGCCTGGCTTAACTTTTATCGCGCGTATGATATCCGGGTGCGCGTCTATGGCGACACACGCCGCTATTTGATCGCCTCACCGTTTGCCCAGGCCCTCCCGGCCTTTGACGCCGTGACGCGGCTCACCGCCCACCATCGCGCGCGCCGGTTGTTTTTTGGAGTCTGCGCGCATGATGCGACCGAGACCGTGGCCGCCATCGGCGCAACCTTCCAGCACACGCACGGCCGCCTGCCGGTCAAACGCGAAATTGTCGAAGCGTATTATGGCGAATATGTTGAGCCGGTCTCGCTCTTCATCGGCTGTGCCCCGCCGACGGTGTTCGATATGCCGCTCATCGCCGCCGGAAGCGAAGACTTGTATTTCACCGTCAGCCCGTCGTTGTATCTTAATGAACAGACCCTGCGGGCCATCTTATATGACCATCTCTACACCCGTCGAATTGAGGAAGATTATGCTAAATTTACGCTGGCGGATTGGCAGACGCTCCGTGAGTTATATGCCCTCAATCCGTCGGCGGTGTTGGGGGTGGGGCGGCAAAATGCGGGCGGTCAGTTTTGGTACCCCACGCCTCAGATCCGACTGCCCGCCAACTTGGCCGCCTAATAGACCGGCCAGATAAACTTCGCAATTGGGTTTAGACTTCTCTTTCCAAGAGTAATCGCGTGACCTACCTCGACGAAGCCAGAACCCTGGTGAAGGCTCTTCATCAACACATGAGCCCCAGCCCGTATGATATTGCCTGGATGGCGCGCGTGCCGGGTGACGCGCCCGGTCAGGCGCGCTGGCCGGACTTGCTGGAGTGGTTGATTGAGCATCAACATCCCGACGGCAGTTGGGGCAGTCGCATCACCTATTTCCATGACCGCATCATCTGCACCCTGGCCGCCGCTATTGCCCTGCGAAAGCATGGCCCCTGGCCCGAAGCGCCGGTGGCGCTCAAACGCGCGCAGCGCTATCTCTGGCATCACCTGCATCGCCTGCCCAGCGACCCGTTTGAGCTGGTCGGCTTTGAGTTGATTTTTCCCACCCTGCTGGCGACGGCCCAAACCCTCAACCTGGATGTGCCCACCCACACCTGCGGGTATGGCGCGATTCAAAATGCCAAGATTCGCCTCATCCCGCCTGAAATGTTATATTCGCCGCGCGTGACCACGGTGCATTCGCTGGAGTTTTTGGGCCGCTCGGGCGATGTCGAAAAACTGCGCGCGGCCCTGGCGCCCAATGGCTCGCTGGGCAACTCGCCCTCGGCCACAGCCTATTACCTGCTGATGACGCCGGACGACGAGCGCCCGCGCACCTATCTCGAAATGATGCGCGCGCATCTGGGCCACGTCATGTATCTTTATCCGTTCCGGCTGTTTGAGCTCACCTGGACGCTCAACAACTTCGCCTTTACGGGCCGCCCGCTCACCGACTTTGCCGGGCCGGACGTGTGGAGCGCCCTGCAAGACGGGTTTGGCCCGGACGGCCTCGGGCTCGACCCGTCCTTTGGCATCCCGGATGGCGACTGCACCTCGGTCGGCTTGCGCCTGCTCACCCGCGCCGGGTATCATGCGGACCCGCTCACCTTGAAGCGCTTTGAGGATAACCACACCCATATTTTCAAGACTTATAATTACGAGCGCAACCTGAGCGTCGGCACCAACGTTCATGCGCTCGAAGCCCTGAATCTCTTGCCCGATTATCCCGACCGCCGGCTGGCCCAAGAGAATGTCCTGCTCATGTTGCTCGACCAGCGCAAATTCGATTTGTATTGGGTGGACAAATGGCACGCCTCGCCGTACTATGCCACCGCCCATGCGCTGGTCGGCCTGTTGCAAGGCGACTTCCATTTATTTTATTTCTGTCGCCCGACGGTGGAATGGATTTTGCACACCCAACGCGACGATGGCTCGTGGGGCTTCTTTCAGAAAGGCACCGCCGAAGAGACGGCTTACGCGCTGACCGCGCTGTTGCACTATCACCGTTACAAGCCGCTCGACCCGGAAGTGCTGTGGCGGGGCGCGACCTATCTGGCGCACGCCCACGAATCCAACGCGCCCTATCCCGAATTGTGGATTGGCAAATGTCTGTTCACCCCCTACGCCATCGTGCGGGCCGCGATTCTCTCGGCGCTCATGTTGTATGAGGACACCGTCGGGCGTTTGCCCGGCTAAGGAGAGAGACGGATGCTCCTGCCTCGACCGAAGTGGCTCCTGAATTTTGACCGGCTCACCCACGTCCACCACCCTGACCCCGCTCAGGCGCGGCGCGGGCGACTCTTGAGTATCCTGCTGATAGGCACGGGCCTGGCCGCCATGCTGGGGGTCGGAATCACGGCCGGCTATGCCCTCCTCACCCCCCAGGGCTGGACGACCGACACGACAAACATCGTCGCGGCCGGGCTGACCTTGTTGACGCTGACGGTCGGGTTGTATTTTCTCAATCGTCGGGCATCGCCTCGCGCGGCGGCCATCATTTTCCTCGCCGGACTGGTATTGATCCTGGCTTTGTCCGATGCGCCCGAAGAGTTGATCAGTGGCCGCACCACCATCACCTTCGTTTTGCCCATCATCATGGCCAGCGTGATTCTCGGCCCCACGCTCTCGTTTCTGGTGGCCGGGCTCACATGCCTGGTGTTGTTGGTCGTGGCCCTCAACGCCGGCCTGCCTGACCCGTTGCCGCTAACGACCCTGCTCGGTTTCTTTTTGGTGGCCCTGGTGGGCTGGTTGGCGGCCCGCAGTCTGGAAAACGCGCTGGCCGAATTACAAGCCATCAATCGTGAACTCGACCAGCGGGTGGCTGACCGCACCCGCGCCCTGGCCGCCGCGCTAACGCGCGAACAGGCCGAGGCCAGCCGCACCCAGGCCATCCTCGAAAGCATCGCCGATGGGGTAATTGTGTTCGACCACCTCGGCCAGTCCATCAGCGCCAATCCCGCCCTGAGCCATTTGCTGGAACGCCCGCGCGCCGAGATTGTGGGGCAGGGCTTGCACGAATTGATGACCGGCTCGGTGCCGGAGGCCGACCAGATGGACGTGCTCCAGGAACTGGGCCGCCCCGCCGAACAACGCCCGCCCCTTAAAATTCAGTGGGCCGACAAAACGCTCTCGATGAGCTTTGCGCCCGTGCGCGGGCAGGGCGGCGAGCCGAGCGGCGTCGTGGCGGTGTTCCGCGACTTTACCCGCGAAGCCGAAGTCGAGCGGATGAAAAGCGCCTTTGTCTCCATAGTGTCCCACGAACTTCGCACCCCGCTGGGCGCCATTTTGGGTCTGGTGGAAATTCTCAACGAAGGCGTGTATGGCCCGCTGGCCCCCAAACAACAAAACTTCATCGTCCGCATTCTCAACAACACCAAACGCCTGCTCAGCCTGGTCGGCGATTTGCTGGACCAGGCCCAAATTGAATCCGGCCAACTCTCGTTTCATGTGAGTGATTTCAGCCCGCTGGAACTGGTGGAGGGCACCATCAGCATATTTGCCAATTCGGCCCAGACGCGCCACATTCACCTGACCGGGCAGGTGGCGCCGGAAGTGCCCCGGACTCTGCGGGGCGACTCGCAACGCCTGCATCAAATTCTGATTAACCTGGTGGGCAATGCGCTCAAGTTCACCCTCCAGGGAAGCGTGACCGTGCGCGTCTTCTGCCCCGACAGCGCGCACTGGGCGCTGGAGGTGACGGACACCGGCACCGGCATCCCGCTCGAAGCGCAGGCATTGGTGTTTGAGCCGTTCCGGCAAGTGGATAGCTCCGATACCCGTGAGCATGGCGGGGTGGGGCTGGGGTTATCCATCGTGAAAAAACTGGTGGACTTAATGCGCGGCCAGATTACGCTCGTTAGCACCCTCGACCATGGCAGCGCTTTTACCGTTATCCTGCCCCTCACACACCCTCAGGAGGTTTTAGCATGAACACCGTTTCGCCCGAACCGCTCCCCGACCCGGACGTCACCGGCCCGGACGTCACCGGCCCGCTGGCCCTGTCACCCGAGCCGACCCCCGGCCCGGACGTCACCGGCCCGCTGGCCCTGTCACCCGAGCCGACCCCCGGCCCGGACGTCACCGACCCGCTGGCCCTGCCACCCGAGCCAGACCCCGAGCCCACCGGCCCGCTCGCCCTGGTGATTGAAGACGATGACGACCTCTGCACCGTTTTCTTTGAGTCGCTGAAGGCGTCCGGTTTTCGCCCGGAGGTTGTGCAGGATGGGGCGCTGGGCCTGGAGCGTTTGCAGACGTTGGTTCCCTATCTGGTGGTGTTGGATTTGCATCTCCCGCGCGTCAACGGGCTCAAGATTCTCAAAAGCCTGCGGGCCGACCCACGCCTGACCGATACCCGGGTGGTGGTGGTGACGGCCGACCCACGCATGGCCGATGATGCGCGCCCGTTCTCAGACATTACCCTCATCAAGCCGATAAGCTTTGGCCTGATGCGTGAGATGTCGTCGCGCTTCCAGGCCTTTGCCGCACGCCCGAAGGGGGGTGAGTAGACCGGCGCATTAAGACAAGGCCGCGAGAAACCGGGTTTCTCGGAGAAACCCGGTTTCTAATCCCGCTAACTTAACCGTATTGGCCCTACACTCGCTCCGCCTCTAACACCTCCAGCAATTCCCGAAACTCGTCGTCGCTTATTGAGTGGGAATGCTCCGGGCCGGGGAACTGGTGTTGTTGCACATCGGCGCTGTAATCCGTAAAGGCCGTGTTCATTTGCGCGTGCAGGTTGGCATATTTTTTGACGAACCGGGGCGTGAAGCGGTCAAACAAACCGAGCAGGTCATGCGTCACCAGCACCTGCCCATCGCACCCCGCGCCCGCGCCAATGCCAATGGTGGGAATATGCAGGCGATGTGAAATGAGTTCGGCCACCCGGTCCGGCACGGCCTCCAGCACCAGGCCATAGCAACCGGACTCTTCCAGAATGTGCGCGTCCTCAATTAATTGCCTGGCGGCCTGGGCGGTTTTGCCCTGGGTCTTATAGCCGCCCAGTTTGTGGACGCTCTGCGGGGTGAGGCCGAGGTGGCCCATCACCGGAATCCCGGCGGCCACAATCGCCTCGATGGCGCCGGCCACATCGCGCCCGCCTTCCAACTTCACCGCATCCATCCCGGCCTCCTGCAGGAAGCGCCCGGCGTTGCGGACCGCCTCCAGCGTTGACACCTGATAGGACATGAACGGCATATCGCCGATAAGGTGCGGAGTCTTCGCGCCGCGCGCCACGGCCTTGCAATGATGGAGCATAGCCTCCATCGTCACCGGCAGGGTGTTGTCGTAGCCCAGCACCACCATGCCCAGCGAATCGCCGACGAGGATTGAATCAATCCCGGCGCGGTCAATGGCCAAAGCGGTCGGGTAATCGTAAGCGGTGAGCATCGTAATTGGCTCACCACGCGTCTTCTTCTGACGCAGGGTGTGGAGGGTGACTTTCTTGCGTTGGGGGAGGGGGGTGGCGGACATGGCTATCTTCTCCTTTCAAGTAAGATGCCGTGGCCCAACTTAAGCGTTGGGGATGGGGGATGGGATTTTTCTCGGCCGTCCCGGTTGCGATGCAATCCAAGCGGCGAGGGAGATTATACTCGAAAAGAATTGGACACGGGGTAAAGTCAAAGTATACTGCCCCAATCTCCAATTCTCTAATTCTCTAATCTCCCATCATCGGAGGCAGTGTCAACCTCCATTTTTTTGTTTTGGGAAATTGACCAGCACGAGTCCACCGAAATTTATCTGGCGACCGCTACCGGGCCTTGGCCGTAATCCATAGGGCCCCGTTCAAGAATAAGTTCCGGCCGGTCTGAAGTAGCAACTTAAAGCAAAAAAGGAAGCAGGCGAATTGAGTCCTGCCTGCTTCCTTTTTAGAGGGTGCCTGATGGGTCTCGAACCCACAACAGCCGGATCCACAATCCGGTGCTCTGCCATTGAGCTACAGGCACCAAGTTGGATTTTAGATGGCCGACGCTTGCGCGTGATTTTAGATTTGGGACGTTTTCCGAAATCTAAAATCTGCCATCGTAAATCTAAAATCCCAAGCGCGGCGATTGTAACACGGAGTTTGCCGCCAATCAAGAAATTCGTTTAAATCCCCGGTTTTTCGCCGGAAAACAGGCTTTTTTGCAGGGCGGCGGCCACTTCGGCGCGGGCATAGGCTTGTTGCGTTCTGGCCCGCAAATCCTTTACCAGCACCATGCCTTGCGCGGACTCCTCCGGCCCGACGATGGCGGCGAAGCGCACGCCCGTGGCATCAGCATACTTCAACTGCTTGTCCAGCTTGGCGGCTTCGGGGTACCACTCGGCGCGCAGACCGGCGGCGCGCAATTCAGTCGCCAGTTGAAGTGAGGCGGCAAAGCTGGTTTTGTCGAAGACCGTCACCAAAACATCTGAGGGAGAAGGGCGCAGGGACGGAACCTCGCCATACTTTTGCGCCACCAGCCCGATGACGACATCGCCCATCGCAAAGCCCACACCCGGTATCCGATCACCACCCACATCGCCCACGAGGTTATCGTATCGCCCGCCGCCCAAAATCGCGCGGAACTCACCCTCGCGGTCACGCGCCTCGAACACGGTGCCGGTGTAGTAATCCAACCCGCGAATCACGATTGGGTCATATTCCAGATAATCGGCAATGCTCAGATTGGCGGCGGCTTCGCGGAAGGCGACGCATTCATCCGATTTCTCCCACAGGTTGGCGTCGGCCAGCAAAGCCTTCAGCCCGGTGAGTTGCTCCGGTGTTACGCCAAGGTCGGCGGCGTATTGGTCCCATGCCTCGGCCGTCATTTTGTCGCGGCGGTCAATCAGCCGGAACACATCGGTCTTCTTTTCGGTCAAGCCCAACGCGGACAGTTCAGCGTCCATCAAACGGCGATTGTTGAATTGCAGTTTCACATCGTCGGCGCTCAGGCCAATGAGCCGGAAGAACGTGACGGCGACGGCGGCTAGTTCAGCGTCGGCGAGGGCGCTGTCCACGCCGAGCAGGTCAATGTTCCACTGGAAGAATTCGCGGGAGCGGCCTTTCTGCGGGCGCTCGTAGCGCCACATCGGGCCAAAGCTCCACCAGCGAATGGGGCGCGGGAGTTGGGCCTGCCGCGTCGCCACCATCCGCGCCAGCGAGGGTGTGAGTTCGGGGCGCAACGTAATCTCATCCCCGCCGCGATCCTTGAAGACAAACGCCTGTTCCTTCACCAACTCTTCGCCCGACTTGGCCGCGTACAACTCCAACGTTTCGATATAGGGCCCATCATATTCCTGATAGCCAAACTGCTCGGAGGCGGCGCGCATGTTGGCATACAGCCAATTGCGGAGCGCCATCTGCCCCGGGTAAAAGTCGCGCATCCCTTTGACGGTGGGGATTTTGGTTTTCATGGTGTCTCTCTTGCCTCACCCCCCGGCCCCCTCTCCTAAGCGGACTTGCACACTCAGGCGAGGGGGTCGGGGGGTGAGGGCAAATAAAAAGCGCAGGCTGTGGTGGGCCTGCGCCGAAACGTTCCGGTATCAATCGCCAGTCAGCCCAAACTCAAATAACCATCGGATGATGGTGGTGATGGGAGTGAGGGCGGGCAAAGCGTTGGGCGAACATAGCCGTATTTTAGCACCAACTTTTATTTTGAGAAGAGGCAAACAGCGGTTGATTGCATCGCCCACACCTGACAGGTTTCTGGCTAAAGCAACCGGCTTAACGGTGGGCTTCACCCGCGACGGTGAACCAAAGACTCCTTCGCGGCGCAAACTCGCTGGAACTGCGCGAAACCCCGCGAGGGCGCGGCGTTAGCCGAGTCGGACCGCTTTGTCAATACCCAATCCGCGCGACAGGCGCACGAAAATAACGGTGCCAAGAAGCGTTCTTGGCCCGTGAGGCCCGGCCAGTGACTTGCCCGTCATCCGCTAGCGCTCGAGCCTCACGGTTCACGCTCAATTATCGGTCAATTACGCGCGGCGAGCGAGTCGCCGCGCACGGTTTTGTAAATGAAGGGCTTCGTCATAAGGCTGGCGCGACTGCCAGCACTTCCAGGCAATGGCTAACCAGCGATTGGCCAAGCAACGGTAAGCATGACTGGTGGAACGTGAATGTTCACGCACATTGTGCCAATAGGTGGTGGCCCAACTCGATTGGGCGATGGAGGCCTTGGCCCACTGCTGAGCAATCTGGCGAAATTCGTGATCGCACGCCTGACGAAAATGCACCCGTCGGCTTTTGCCACTTTGCTCGGTCACCGGACAGGTGCCCGCGAGGGCTTGCAAACTGCTGGGTTGCGGGAAGCGCTCGCGATCATCGCCGAATTTGGCTAACAGGGCCGGGGCGAGATAGTCACCGGTGCCGGGCAGCGACGCGAAGAGTTCATGATCGGGATGCTGTTGGAATAACTCGTGAAGCCGAGCGATCTCACTCTTTTTGTGCTCTATCGCGGTGAGCAAGTGTTGCGCCAGCCAGATGGCTTCCGGCTGGTAAGCCGCTACAGTCGTGGCATGGGCGACGGGATACGCCGCTTGCAGGCGAGCATACGCCGCCGACAGCACCGAGTCGGGCTGGCGGTAACGATGTGCACGAGCAAATTGACCGAAGGCCTGGCGGGTCAGAGCGGCGGACGCTTCAGGTGTGGGAAACGCCTGTAAAAACCGCAAAGCAATGAGGCTGGCGGGATCGCGAAAGACGTGGAGAGCCGCCGGATAGTAACGGGCCAGTACCGCCCCGAGCCGATTACTCAAGCGCCGGATCTCTTTGGTGAGGAAGTGGAGCAGGCTCACTTTGGCGCGAAGTTGACGCACGATGAGCCCATCTGGCCGCCAAGGGTGCAAGGTCGCCGGATCGGTCCGTAAGACATCGGCGATCACCCACGCGTCACTTTGATCCGTGTGGGCATTCGTTTGGCGGTAACGTCGTTGCGCGCCTTTGATGGCACCTGGCGGAATGACGAACACATGCGGATAATCTTGATCCCAGAGAAAGTCAATCAGCAAGGTGTGAGCAGTCTCCAGGCCCACCCAACAGTTGTCACGGCTCACGCCTAATTGGTCACGTGCTTGATCCAGTTGTGCCAGGCCGGCAGCAGTATGTTCCACCCTGACGCGACTCAACACTTGGCCCCGCTCGTCCAAGCAACAGGCGTCGTGGTGGGTATGACTCCAATCAATGCCAAGAAAGATTTGCATAGCGCCTCCTCGGGAACCATGAAACTGAGGCGCTGTCGGCGGACGCGGTGACAGTGTTCCTGTTAGAGCCCTCGTGGGGCCGACCGCTTTGGACGGTGACACCGGGTCAACCTGGGGAGACGGTCCGACGGGAGCGCTTCAAGCGCAGCTGCAGGCAGGTCATCAGTCCCCAGGCGAAAGACCGACAGGCCAAGCCAGCGAGACGATGGGCTCATCTCTACTCGCCTGATTCTGGGGCCTTCCTTCAAGATTGTACAGTAACAGGTTGCATGCCGTGTTAGGCGGCATGTGTAGGTGCGCGGGTAGGTTGGGCTGCACAACTCGGTCAGTTTGCGCTCACCGCTTTGTCGGCTGGGCCTGTTTCCTGACCTCCGCTTGCGCCAGTTTTTTCGCCCGCTTGAGCGATTCAGCAATCAATCTTTTCAGGACCGGCATATTCACATCGTCCAACCGCTTGATGTATAAACAGCCCTTGCCGAGCGAGTGCTTGCCCAACTTCGCCAGCAGCTCGGCATGGTGTTCCCACCCACCGAGCATGTACAGGGTCAGAGTTTGTTTGCGCGCCGACATACCCGCGAGGAGCCAATCGCCTTCGCGACCACTCTTGCCCACGTAATGGTAAACG
>Ga0247727_10018581_pt1 | contig 10907 bp, 9 predicted proteins | sample WisWelCaveWW1625_FD_202498 | JGI IMG/M metagenome (GOLD analysis project Ga0247727, IMG submission 202498) | Biofilm microbial communities from Wishing Well Cave, Virginia, United States - WW16-25 | ecosystem: Environmental > Aquatic > Deep subsurface > Groundwater > Cave microbial mat | place...
GCCTCCATGGCGACGCAGCGCACCCGGTTCTCGCCGAGGTGCTGCTCGACCTCGGCGGTGATGTCGATGGGCGTCGGCACCTTGAAGCCCGCGCTCGTGATCCGCACCGCGTTGTAGATCGGCGGCAGCGACTCCTCCGGGAACTCGACGTCCACCACCGGGCCGATGATCTGCACCACCCTGCCGACGCTCATGAACCGCTCCTTGGTGTGTGATTCCCGGGTGTGAGATTCCCAACGCCGCCGCCGGCCACCGCCGCGCGCCGCCGCACCTGCATGTCGATGATCGCGTCGCGCAGCGCCTCGGGTGCTGCTATTCCCTCGAGGCTCACGGCGCCGTGCTCGGCCGCGGTCTGTATCGTCACCTTCCCGAAGCCGAGCATCCGCCCGAAGAGCGTCTGCTCGCACGCCACGTTGTGGATGGTCTCCAACGGGCTGTCCACCATGCGCACCGTCAGCACCCCCGACTCGTCGATGACCCGGTTGGTCGTCACGACCCACAGGTCGCGGCGCCAGTCCGCATACTTCCACAGACCCCACAGCGCCGCCGCCGCGAACACCGCGCCGGCCGCCGCCAGGATCGCCCGGTTCGGCGCCAGCGTCGCCGCCCCGAGCGCGCCGCCGAGGAACAGCACGACGACCGCGGGTACCGCGAGCGCTATCGGGTGGCGGCGCACCACCAGCACCGCCTCCTCGCCGGGCCGCAGGCGTGAGCGCATCGCCGGCCTACTTCTGCGCCTCGGCGCCGCTCACCACCTCGAGGAGCTCCTTGGTGATCGCCGCCTGGCGGATCTTGTTCATGTCGAGCGTCAGGCTGTCGATCATCTCGGAGGCGTTGCGCGTCGCGTTGTCCATCGCGGTCATGCGGGCGCCCTGCTCGGCCGCGGCCGACTCGAGGAGCGCCCGGTAGACCTGGGTCTCGACGTGCCGCGGCAGGAGCGTGTCGAACAGCGCCCGGTCGCCCGGCTCGTAGATGTAGTCCTCGGGCCGCACCCCCTCGGCCGCGGCGCCGGTCTCGGCCCGCTGCGCGGCCGCCGCCGCCTCCTCCAACACCGACAGCGGGATCGGCAGCAGCGGCTCGATCACGACCCGCTGCTGGATCACCGACTTGAACTCGTTGTACACCAGGTGCACGGCATCGATCTCGCCGGCGGTGAACGGCCCGACCAGCGCCGTCGCGAGATCGCGCGCGTGCCCCGGGCCGAGGCTGCGGAACATGTCCACCTCGACGCGGCGCACGGCATAGCGGCGGCGCCTGAACCAGTCGCGCCCCTTCTTGCCGACGATGTCGACCTGCACCTTCCGCCCCGCCAGCCCGTCGAGGAAGCCGCGCGCCCGGTTGAGGATGTTGGCGTTGAAGGCGCCGCAGAATCCCTTGTCGGCGGTGATCACCAGCGCGACGACGCGCTCCTCGGGCCGGCGCGCCAACAGCGGGTGTTTGGCGGCGTCGGCGCGCGCCGCCAGCGACGACAGCACCTCGAGCATCCTGCGCGCGTAGGGGCGGGCCGCGACGATCCGCTCCTGGGCGCGGCGCATCTTCGACGCCGCGACCAGGTACATGGCGCGGGTGATCTGCTGCGTGCTCTTGACGCTGCGGATGCGGCGGCGGTAGTCGCGGACGTTGGCCATCGGCGGATGCCCCGGGAGGCCCCCCTCAGACCGCCACGGCGGCCTTGAAGTCCGCCTTGACGGCCTCGATGGCCTTGCGCAGCTCGCCCTTGACCGCGTCGTCGAGGCTCTTCTTCTCGGCGACGAGGCGCGCCACCGGCCGGCCGGTGCCGTCGAGGTACTTGTACAGCGCCGCCTCGAACGCCCGCACCTGCGCCATCTCGATGTCGTCGAGGAAGCCGTTGACGCCGGCGAAGATCGCGATCACCTGTTTCTCGACCGACAGCGGCGCGTACTGCCCCTGCTTCATGAGCTCGGTGAGACGCTGGCCGCGGTGCAGCTGCGCCTGGGTCGCCTTGTCGAGATCGGATCCGAACTGCGCGAACGCCGCCATGGCGCGGTACTGCGCCAGGTCGAGTCGGAGCGTCCCGGCGACCTGCTTCATCGCCTTGATCTGGGCGTTGCCGCCGACGCGGCTCACCGACAGCCCGACGTTCACCGCCGGCCGCACGCCCGAGAAGAACAGGTCCGACTCGAGGTAGATCTGGCCGTCGGTGATCGAGATGACGTTGGTCGGGATGTAGGCCGACACGTCCCCCGCCTGCGTCTCGATGACGGGCAGGGCCGTCAGCGAGCCGCCGCCGAGGCGGTCGCTCAGCTTGGCGGCGCGCTCCAGCAGGCGCGAGTGCAGGTAGAAGACGTCGCCCGGGTACGCCTCGCGTCCCGGCGGCCGGCGCAGCAGCAGCGAAATCTCGCGGTAGGCGGCGGCGTGCTTGGAAAGATCGTCATAGATGCACAGCGCGTGCTTGCCGTTGTCGCGGAAGAACTCGGCCATGGCGCAGCCGGCGTACGGCGCGATGTACTGCATGGTCGCAGAATCCGACGCCGAGGCGCTGACGACGATGGTGTAGGCCATCGCCCCGTGCTCCTCGAGCGTCTTCACGACCTGGGCGATGGTCGAGCGCTTCTGACCGATGGCGACGTAGACGCAGATGACGCCGGTGCCCTTCTGGTTGATGATGGCGTCCACCGCCACCGCCGTCTTGCCGGTCTGCCGGTCGCCGATGATCAGCTCGCGCTGGCCGCGGCCAATCGGGATCATCGTGTCGATCGCCTTGAGACCGGTCTGCATCGGCTCCTTGACAGGTTGGCGGTCGACGACGCCGGGGGCGATGCGCTCGAGCGGGCCGACCTTGTCGGTCGCCACCGCCCCCTTGCCGTCCTGCGGCTGGCCGAGCGGGTCGACGACGCGCCCGACGAGCGCCTCGCCGATGGGGACCTCCATGATGCGGCCGGTCCGCTTGACCGTGTCCCCTTCCTTGATCTTCATGAACTCGCCGAGGAGCACGATGCCGACCGACGCCTCCTCGAGGTTCAGCGCCATCCCGAAGACGCCGTGCGGCAGCTCGAGCAGCTCGCCGGCCATGCACGATTCGAGGCCGTGGGCGCGGGCGATGCCGTCACCGACCGACGCGACCGTGCCGACCTCGTTGACATCGACGCCGCCCTTGAACCCCTCGATCTGCTGCTTGAGGACGCTGACGATCTCGTCCGCCCTGATCTCCGCCATCTCTCTCCTCAGTGCGCCTCGGCCAGCCGGCGATGGAGCGCGCGCAGATGGCTCTTGAGCGTTCCGTCATAGACGCGCGAGCCGATGCGCGTCCGGACACCGCCGAGGATCTCGGGGTCGATCGTGACCGACAGCCGGACCTTGCGCCCGGTCATCGTCTCGAGCGCCGCGCGGAAGCGCGCCGTCTCGGTCTCGCCCATGCCCACCGCCACCGTCGCCTCGACGGGGACGATGCCCGCCGCGCGGTCGTGCAGCGCCGCGAACGCCGCGGCGATCGCCGGCAGCGAGGACATGCGCCGCTTGTCGATCACGACGGCGAGGAAGCGCCGCACGAGATCCGAGAGGCCGGCGCGCTCCGTCAGCGTCGCGAGGGCCGTCTCTTTGTCCGCCGCGCGCACCGTCGGACCGTCGAAGAACTTCGGCAGCGCCGGTTCACCAGCGACGACGCGCGCCAGGAGGTCGAGTTGCGCGCTCACGGTCTCGAGCGCCGCGGCGTCGTTCTCGCCGGCGATCTCGGCGAGTGCCTTGGCGTAGCGGCCCGCGATCATGACCGGTTTCACAGAGCCGTCCCCCGATGATCGCCCGTCCCGGCGGCGGCGCGCCTCGCGGGCCGCCTCGCCGCCGGCCGGACCTTCGCTAAACCACTGCGTTCAAAGCGGAAGGCGGACCTTAGCATACGCCCGCGACAGGTGTCAATTTCAGGCGATTCCAGGCCCTTCGCGCCGTCGGCGCGGCGTCGCCGGCGCCCCGCTCTCACCGCTCCGCCGGCGGCACCGTCCGCGGCGCCAGGATCGCGCCGAGCAGGTCGGGTGTCCCCTCCCGCCGATCGAGGCGGGGGAAGCGCAGGCCCGCGGAGTACTCGACACGGTGGGCGCGGAAGAACTCGCCGTTCTCGGCGAGCAGATCGATCGACGGCGCGCCGGCCCGCACCGCGTCCTCGAGAGCGGTGCGCGTGAAGCGGCGGCCGTCCACGGCGACGATCGTCATGCCGGGCGCCAGGCCGGCGCCGGCCGCCGGCGAGTCGCCGAGGGCGTCGACCACGAGGCCGGTCTTGTCGAGCAGCAGGCCGATCGAGAACCGTGCGTCGGTCAGGTCGTCGACCTCCTGGCGCGCCGCGAGGCGCGGCGTTTTTGCGTCGCTGAACCCGAGCATCCAGCCGGACGCCTCGAGGCCGGCCAGCGGGGGCTTCGGATTGATCGCGAGGACGCGCGCGGCGAAGAAGCCGCGCCAGTCGCTCGCCGCCACCTTGCCGAGGGCGGCGTAGACATCCTCGTCGGTGTAGGGCTTCACTTCCGGCGGGCCGTCGGCGCCGCCGTGGAAGAGGCGGCAGAAGTCGTCGAGCGACCTGCGACCGCCGGTCTTCGCGCGGATGATCGTGTCGACCTCGAGCCACAGGAGCGTCCCCTCGTCGTAGAAGTCGACGCCGCGGCGCAGCGACTCCCAGCCCGGCGGCGCGTAGTAGAGGATCTGCGCCGCCGTGCCGGTGTCCTCGAGCGGCCGCCAGGCGCGCCCGGGCCGCCGGCTGTAGCTCGCGGCGACCCAGGCGAGACCGTCGCGGGTCTCGTCGGCGGTCAGAAGACCGCTGCGCGCCGCGAGGACGACGCCCAGGTAGTTCGTCAGCCCCTCGTAGATCCACAGCATGCGGCTGTCGATCGGCTGCCGGTAGTCGGGCGTCAGCAGTCCCGCGGGTCGGCGGTACTTGGCGTTCCACGAGTGCACCATCTCGTGCGCCAGCAGGTCGGCGTGCAGCACCCGCCGGTCGTCGTCGACGAGACCGCGCTCCGGGATGCGGTTGTCGCTCGACTCGTGATGCTCGAGCCCGAACCACGCCACGTGGTCGCTCAGCGCCAGCAGGAAGTGATACTCGTCGTAGTGCCGGGCGCCGAACAGCGCCGCCGCCTCGGCGACCAGGCGGCGGTAGGCCTCGAGGACCTCCGGCTTCGCCCCGAGCGCCGCGTCGCTGTCGGCGGCGATGTGCAGGAACGCCGGCCGTGGGTCGCCCGCGGGCGACAGCGCCACGGTCCTGAAATGCGCCCCCGCCAGGAGCGGCGAATCGACGAGGGTGGTCAAACTGACCGGCTTGAAGCGGACCGTCGTCGCGGCCCCGCCGTCCGCTCCCGCCGCAATCCCCGCCCCCGCCGCCGGGCCCGGCGCATCTCCCCCCTTCGCGGGGCCGGACTGACTTCTCAATGCGGTGCCGTAGCGCCACCCTTCGGGAAGCCGGATCTCGGGCGCGATACGGATGTCGTCGGCCTTCGGCCCGGCCGGGTAGAGCAGCACCTGGTTCCACTCGAGCATCAGCAGGCGGGCGCTCGCCGACGGCCCGGCGCCGAAGCCGCCGGCCGCGGCCGGCGTGACGACATCGAGCCCCGCCTCGACCGCCGCCGCCCCCGGCGGGACCTCGACGTGGATGAGGAACATGTCGGCCGGGTCGCGCCGCCACGCGAGCGGCTGCCCCGCGGCGCTGAAGGTCATGCCGACGATCTCGACCACCGGCCCGCTCGGGCCATGCTCCCCGGGGATCCACTTCGGGTAGGCGAGGGTCAGCGGCCCCGACCGCGCCGGGATCGTCTCGCGCGTCCTGAGGATGCGACGCGCCGCCTCGGTGGCGTCGAGCGCCAGGGTGATGGTGCCGCCCGCCGGTGTCCGCGCCGCCGACTTCGCGGCGTTGCCTGCCGCCGGGGCATTGCCTGCCGCCGCGGCGTCGACCGTCGCCGGGCCGGCCGGCGCCAGGAGCGCCGCCAGCGCCACGAGCATCGCCGTCCGCGGCCCCGGCCGCGGAACGCGCCGCCTCCCCTTCTCCGTCATGTCCCCGCCCTCCCGTGGGGCGACATTATGCGGCAGGTCCGGCGCCACCCCTTCGGTCCGGGTAGACGCGGCAGGAATGCGTCTTCATGACCAGGTGCACCGGGCGGCCGGGCGCGAGCCCCAGGCGGTCGCAGGCCTCGGCGGTGAGCGCCGCGATCACGGGCGCCGCTCCCCGCCCGACCGCGGTCACGACCGCGACCGCCTCGCCGCCGGCCGCGGTCGCGGCGGCCGGGCGCCGCTCGAGGACCCTCGCCGGCAGGACGTTCTGCGCCGACAGGCCGTGCGGCGGGTCGATGGCCACGATGATCTCCTCGGCGCGCACGACGATGGCGATCGGCTGCCCGGGCGCGAGACCGCGGCCGGGGACGGTCAGCCGCAGGCCCGGCTCGATCTCGGCGTCGGCGGTCGCGGCGCGCGCCGCGACGACGCGCGCGTGCAGGACGTTCTCGTAGGCCTCGTCCCAGGCGAGCGCCATGATCGCGGGCCCGGCGAACAGCGCGTCGGGCCGGCCGCGCGCCGTCACCCTCCCGCGCTCGATCACGATCGCCTCGCGCGCCAGCAGGCGCACGTCGGTCGGGTCGTGCGACACCACGAGACTCGGCACGGCGAACTCCTCCTGCGTCCGCAGAAGGTAGTCGAGGAGGCGGCGGCGCAGGGCGGCGTCGGCCCCCGCGAGCGGCTCGTCGAGCAGGAGCAGGTCGGGCCCCGAGAGCAGCGCCCGTCCCAGCGCCACACGCTGCCGCTCGCCCCCCGAGAGCGACCCCACCGTGTCGTCCTCGCGGCCGCCGAGCTCGAGCACCGCGACCACCCGTTCGAGCGCGATGCGGCGGCCGGGCGCGCGGGCGGCGCGGCGCGCCCCCGCTTCCAGGTTGCCGCGCACGGTCCGGTGCGGGAACAGGCGCGCGTCCTGCGGGACATAGCCGACGCCGCGCAACTCGGGGGGGAGGCGGACGCCGCGCGCCGTGTCGAGCCAGGCCCTCCCGCCGACGCGGATCGTGCCGCGCTCGCCGGCCCTGAGACCGGCGAGCGTCTCGACGAGCGACGTCTTCCCGGCGCCCGAGGGGCCGAACAGCCCGATCGCCGGCTCGTCGCTCGTCCAGGCCACCTCGAGGGTGAAGCGGTCGAGCGGCAGCGCCACGTCGATCTCGAGGAGGCGGCTCATGCCCGGCCCGGCGCGCGGCGCAGCAGCGCCTCGACGCTCCACATGGCGGCGAACGCCACCACGACCGTGATCGCCACGAGGATCATCGCGTCGCGGTCGCGCCCCGCCTGCATGTCGGCGAAGATCGCGAGCGCCAGCGTCCGGGTGCGCCCCGGGATGCTGCCGGCGACGACTATCGTCGCGCCGAACTCGCCCAGGGCGCGGGTGAAGCCGAGGAGGGCGGCCGCGAGCAGGCCGCGGCGCGCCAGCGGCAGCGTCACGCCGGCGAAGGTGCGCACCGGTCCGAGCCCCAGGGTGCGCGCCATCGCCTCGAGGCGCGGGTCGACCTCCTCGAAGGCGACGCGCGCCGTGCGCACCACCAGCGGCAGCGACATGATCGCCGCCGCCAGCACCGCCCCCTTGAGGGTGAACAGGATGTCGAGATCGACCCCGAGGGTCCGCCGGCCGAGCGGCCCGTCGAGCGCCAGCGCCCGCAGCAGCAGATAGCCGACGGCGGTCGGCGGCAGCACCAGCGGCAGGGCGAGCAGCGTCTCGACCAGGCTGCGCCCGGCGAACCGGCGCCGCGCCAGGAGCCAGCCCAGGAGCGTCCCGATCGGCAGAACGACCAGCGTCGTCCACGCCGAGACCTGCAGGCTGAGAAGAAGCGCGCCCGCGGCCGGCGTCATGGAGCCGCCGCCGTCACGGGGCCGTCTGCGTCCGGTGCCGCCGCGGTGACGATGAACCCGAAGCGCGCGAAGACCGCGGCCGCCCCGGGTCCCGCGAAGCAGACGGCGACCCGGCGCGCTTCCGCGGTGTGCGGCCGGCCACGCAGAACGGCCAGAGGGTAGGAGATCCGCGGTCCTTCTCCCGCGGGGACCTCGTACACCACCTGGACCGTGCGCGCGAGCGCGGCGTCGGTGCGGTAGACGACGCCCGCCTCGGCCGCCCCCGACTCGACCGCCGCCAGCGCGGCGCGCACGTCGAGCGCCGGCAGGACGCGCGGCGCCACGGCATCCCAGACCCCGGCGGACTGCAGCCACGCCCGGGCGTAGCGCCCCGCCGGAACGGCGTCGGGATCGGCCAGGGCCAGCCGGCGGATGGCCGGCGACAGGAGCGTCCGCGCACCGTCCACGGCCGCGAAGTCCGCGTCGCGCCGGGCGATGACCGCCAGGTGGTTCGCCAGCAGCGCGCGGCGCGACCCCGGCTCGACGAACCCGCCCGCCTCGACGCGGTCCATCCACTCCTCGTCGGCCGACAGGAAGAGGTCGGCCCGTCCCGCCGCCATGATCTGCCGGGCGAGATCGTTCGACCCGGCGAAGTTGAACGCCAGCCGCGCGCCGGCCGCGCGCCCGCACGCGGGGGCCAGCGTCTCGAGGGCGTCGCGCAGGCTCGCGGCGGCGTAGATCATGACCTCGGGCTCCGGCTCCGGCGGCCCCGCCGCGGCGGCCATCGCCGACGCCGCGACGGCGGCGAGAACGGTCACGGCGGCAGCGGTGACTGAGGCGGCGGTGACCGCGGCGACGGTGGCCGCGGCGGCGCGCCGAGGCAGCGCCGGGGCCGGGCATCGCCGCGCGTCCGACATGGCCGCGTATTGTATACGGCGGGTGTGGTCCCGAGCCCGCTTGACGCCGCGCCAAGGCATCCCGGAGAATCCCGGCCCGATGAGCAGCGCCCCCTCCCCCACCGCCGGCTCGCCGCCTGCCGGCCGGGACGCCGACCACGGCTTCCGCTGGCGCAGCCACGAGATCACCCGCGTCGAGGGGTTCAGCGACGCGGTCTTCGCCTTCGCCGTGACGCTGCTCGTCGTCTCCCTCGAGGTCCCGGAAACCTTTCACGCGCTGCGCGAATCGATGCAGGGCTTCATCGCCTTCGCGCTCGGCTTCGTCCTCCTGTTCTGGGTCTGGTACAACCAGTACATCTTCTTCCGCCGCTACGCCCTGCGCGACGGCTGGACCCTGACCCTCAACGGGGCGCTGCTGTTCGTCGTCCTGTTCTTCGTCTATCCGCTCAAGTTCCTGTTCGTGACCATCATCAGGATGATCGCCGGGCGCGACACCCGGGTGGCGATGCCCGACGGCTCGCTCCACCCTGCCATCGGGCCCGGCGAGAGCGTCCCCCTGATGGTCATCTACGGCGCCGGCTACGCCGCCATCTTCGCCATCTTCTGGCTGCTGTACCGCCACGCCCTCAAGAAGAAGGAGGCGCTCCACCTCGACGAGGTCGAGCTGCTGCTCACAAGCGCCACCCAACGCGGCCACCTGCTCAACGTCGCCATCGCCGCCGTCTCGATCCTCGTCGTCCTCATCGGCGGCGACCGCTGGAGCGGAATCGCCGGCTTCACCTACATCCTGGTCGGCCCCCTCATGACCCTCAACGGCATCCTGGCCGGCCGCTCCCTCCGCCGCCATGAGGCAAAGCGCACGGCCGCGGCAGGCGCAGCGCCAGGTCCCCCGGCATCCCAGGAGCCAACCACCAAGCCCTGACAGCCGCGGCCCGGGGGTCGGCAGGGCGGCCCGAGGCCGGCGGGGCCGTCCGAGACCCCGAGGGATCAAGCCCGCGCACTTCAGCGGGCCCCGAGGGGCGAGGCCGAGCCGAGGGCGCGCGCAGGGCGAAGCCCGTTCCGCGCGCCCGGAGGCGGTGCCCCGCCGGCCTCGGGCCGCCCTGCCGACCCCCGGCCCCCCAACGCCCGGACATGGCGGTTTGCCGGTTGACGCCCAACCCCGGCTTTCCTTAGACTAGCCGACCCTACCGGAGGCCGACCAACCTGCCACGGAGAGACAGCGTCCGCGGAGTCGGGGGGATTCCGCCCGGTCACCACGCCGAGATGATGAGAGGAGTCGAGATGAGAGTCGTGCGATCCGTCCTGCGCCTTCTGCCGATGGCGCTCGTGCTCATGGCCCTGACCGGAGCGGCGGCCCACGCGCAGCCGGCCGAGGGGGGCGTCGCCGAACATCACGGCGGCGAGGCCAACCTGGTCGTACCACCCTTGGACCAGGTCAACTTCCTCGGCATGAACGGCCGGGCTCTCTTGATGACCGGCCTCGTCGTCTGCGGACTCGGCTTCGTCTTCGGCATCACCATGCTGCGGCAGGTGAAGAACCTCCCGGTGCACGCCTCGATGCGGGAGATCTCCGAGCTCATCTACGAGACCTGCAAGACCTACCTCGTCACGCAGGGGAGGTTCATCCTGCTGCTCGAGGTCTTCATCGGCACCATCATCGTCCTGTACTTCGGGTTGCTGCAGCACTTCGCGCCGATCAAGGTCGCCATCATCCTGATCTTCAGCCTCATCGGCATCGGCGGGTCGTACGGCGTCGCCTGGTTCGGCATCCGCATCAACACCTACGCCAACTCGCGCACCGCCTTCGCGAGCCTGCGGGGCAAGCCGTTCCTGCTCTACTCGATCCCGCTCAAAGCGGGCATGAGCATCGGCATGCTGCTCATCAGCGTCGAGCTCTTGATGATGCTGTGCATCCTGCTGTTCATCCCCGGCGACTACGCCGGCCCCTGCTTCATCGGCTTTGCCATCGGCGAGTCGCTCGGCGCCGCGGCGCTGCGCATCGCCGGCGGCATCTTCACCAAGATCGCCGACATCGGCTCGGATCTCATGAAGATCGTCTTCAACATCAAGGAAGACGACGCCCGCAACCCCGGCGTGATCGCCGATTGCACGGGCGACAACGCCGGCGACTCGATCGGCCCGTCGGCCGACGGGTTCGAGACCTACGGGGTCACCGGGGTCGCGCTCATCTCGTTCATCCTGGTGGCGGTGGCCGAGCCG
>Ga0247727_10018582_pt1 | contig 10906 bp, 8 predicted proteins | sample WisWelCaveWW1625_FD_202498 | JGI IMG/M metagenome (GOLD analysis project Ga0247727, IMG submission 202498) | Biofilm microbial communities from Wishing Well Cave, Virginia, United States - WW16-25 | ecosystem: Environmental > Aquatic > Deep subsurface > Groundwater > Cave microbial mat | place...
GCCGCGCGATTGCAGCGGGGAGTTGGTCGGCAGCGAACACCTCGGAATAGCGTCTGCGCCCCTCGTCGTCGACCTCGGTCACGCAGATGTTCTCGATCTCGAACGGTCCGGTCGAGATCGAGCCTTCGCGAGTGAACGCGTCGCCCCGGATGAGCTGGCGGACAAGACCGAGCGTGTCACCGAAACTGGCCAACGATTCGCATTGGACGAAAAGCCGGTTCCCGGCCGTGCCCATCCCCTGCTGCGCGTCGATGACGGCCGCTTTGTCCATGGTCAGGCCGGTCGGGTGATGCAGGATCTTGATGTCGTCGCGAAAATGAGCCGCCACGGCAGCGACGTCGCCCGCCGTGACGGCGGCGGCCAGACTCGCGAAGTTGCGAGTGGCGGCGTTCTCGCGCACGCGGCGGCGCACCGGGGCGGCTGGAGTGGGGGGAGCAAGGTCCGGCGACCCGGCTACGACGGTCGTCGTCCGCTTGGCGCTTCGTGCACGCTCGGCCAGCAGCGACGCTCCCTTGGCTTCCCACAGCTCGATCGCGCGCTTTTCCTCGGCGTCGGCTTCGGCGCCGAGCCTTGCCGCCCGCAGCGCAGCGGCCAGGGCAAGGCGGGCATCGGCGTGATCAAGCAGCGCGTCGGTGGCGGCGGCAATTGCGACCGACGCGCGCGCCAACTGGACCGCCGCCACGTGTTCGCCGCGCTTCGCCAATGCTTCGGCGCGCACGCCTCGCCATGCGATCGCAGCCTGCAAGTCGTCGCCGGCCAGCAACTCGCTCTCGTGCGAGAGCGCTTCGGCGTCGGCCGCGCGGTCGAGCACGAGCAGTGCGCGCGCAAGCAGCGCCGCCGCCCTCGCGGCGTCGATGCCGAGACCCAGATCACGAAGTCCTTCATACGCGCCACGCAGGCACCGCTCAGCGGCGGCGGCGTTGCCTTCGAGAAGCTCGATGCGTCCCGCGAACACATCGACCTCGAACAGGCGGTGCGAGATGCCGAGCTCCTCGACCATCTTGCGCGACAGCGCGATCATGCGACGTGCGGCGTCGGTGCGGCCGCGCAGCGCTTCGAGCACGCCCTGGCAGCTGAGCGCTACGGCTTCGACGGCCGGCGCACCCTGAGTGATACGGAGCACGCGCACCACGTCCAGGCAGCGGCCGCTCGCGCGCGTGACGGGACTCGGCCCCCACAGCGCGGCAACCGGCGCACCGGCGAGCACCGCGTTGGCGCGCCGCCGATCTCCCGCGCGACGAGCGGCAGCGAGGGCACGGTCGAGGGCGGCTTCACAGGCTCCGACGCGGCCGAGACGAGCAAGGGCCTGCGCATGGACCGCGTGGGCCTTGGCTTCGCCCGCATCGTCGCCCAGCGCGGCCAGGTCGGCGGCCGCCGCAGCGACCGCATCGGCAGTCTCGTTCAGGGATTGGGGAGCCGTCAGCACCGTGAGCTGGCCCGAGAAACAGATGTGCCAGGCGCGAAGACGAGGCGAGTCGGCCGTGAAGCGGCCAAGCTCGGCGATCGCCGTCGTCGCGATCGCGACTTCGCCGGCGGCAAGCAGCGCTTCGCACCAATCGAGGCTGAGATCCGCACGCGACCGGTCGTCGGCGCCCAGGCAGGGCAGGGCGCGACCGAGAAGTCCCGCAGCGAGTGACAGGTCATCACGCGCCAGCGAACGCCGTCCAGCCGCGGCAAGATGCCGCGCGGCCTTCTCGCCGAGCGCGCGGCCGCGATCGTCCAGGGGCCCGAGTTCGCGAAGATGCAGGCAGGCCTGCTCGAGGTGCCAGCCGATGGTCTCGTCGTGCACGGCGGCGCCGCCGGCTTTCGATTCGATCCAGTCGGCGAGGCGGCCGTGAAGTTCTGCGCGGGTGCCCTTCAGCAACCGCCGGTAAGCGGCGTCGCGAATGAGGATGTGGTGGAAGCGCAGCACCGGCTCGCCGAGGAACCAGCCGGTGTCGGGTTCGATCAGCTCGCTGCGCCGCAGCGATTCCAGGCGCGCGTCGAGGTCGGCGACGTCGGGTGGCAGCAGCGCGGCGAGCGCACTGCGCGAGAAGTGCCGTCCGACGACCGCGGCGCGCTCCAGCACTGCGCGCTCTTCGGGGCGCAGGCGCTCGATGCGCGCGGCCAGCAGCGCGTGAATGGTGGGCGGCATCTCCAGCGCGGCGAGTGCGACGCCGACAGTCCAGCGATTGCCCTCGCGAGTCAGCGCACCTTCGTGCACGAGCATGCGCACGAGCTCGCCGACGAACAGCGGATTGCCTTCGCTGCTGGCAAGAACCTTGGCGGCGACGGCTGCGGGTAGATCGGACGCGCCGATGATGTTGGCGGCCAGCCGCATCGCCGCGCCGGCGTCGAGGCCGGCCAGCGTGACGACCTCGGCGACCAGCGCGCCGGTACTGGTCAGCGACGAGCGCGTGTCGCGCAGTTCGAGTCTCGCGCCGACAAGCACGAACAGTGGCACGCCGCTGCCCCACTGCACGAGGTGCTCGATCAGGTCGAGAAGCAGCGGCTCGGCCCGATGGAGGTCGTCGACCACCAGCACCACCGGCCGCGCGGTGGCCAGCGCGACGAGCAGGCGGCGCACGACGAAGAACGTTTCCTCCGGAGACGCGGGTGATCCGCGCAGCAGGGCAGTGATGCCGTCGACGATGCGGGTGCGGTCGGCATCACTGCCGGACACCGCTTCCTCGACCGCCGCGCGCAGCCCGGCTTCGCCGGCGCCGTCGTCGATGCCGAGGAAGCGACGCAGGGCCTGTGTGATCGGCGCGAAGCTGGTGCCGCCGGCGGCGTCGCAATGGCCCGCCACGACGGTGACCTGGTGCTCGACGCGCCGGACGAACTCGCCGATGAGGCGCGACTTGCCGAGACCCGGCGAGCCAAGCAGCACGGCCAGTCGCGCCGCCGGCGTCGCGATCGCCGAGCGGTGCACCGAGGTGATGCGCGCGAGTTCTTCGTCGCGGCCGACGAACACCGCCGCCGTGGCGCCGGCCGGACGCTCCAGCGACACCACGCGGTAGGCCGTGACCGCCTCCGCGCGACCCTTGAGCGTGAGACTGCCGAGCGGCTCCAGCGTGACCAGCGCAGCGACCAGCCGCCGCGTGGCTTCGCCGATCACCACGTCGCCGTCGCGCGCCTGGTCCTGAAGGCGCGCAGCCACGTTGACCGGATCGCCGATCAGCTCGGTTTCGTCCCTGGCGACGACCTCGCCGGTGTTGACGGCAACGCGCAGGCCGACCTTGCCGACGAGGTCGTTGTAGCGTTCGGCCAGTTCGGCGAACACGCGTTGCATCTCGAAGGCGGCGTGGACGGCGCGGATCGCGTCGTCCTCGGCCACGCGCGGAAGGCCGAACACGGCCATCACTCCGTCGCCGAGCAGCTTGGCCACCTTGCCGCCGTGGGATTCGACGGCGCCGCGCATAGCTCCGTAGTAGCCTTCCATGAAGAGCCGCGCCGACTCGGCGTCCAGGCGCTCGTGCAGCGCGGTGGAGCCGGCCAGGTCCGCAAAGATCACCGTGACGACCTTGCGTGCGCCGTCGGCTTCCACTGCAGGAGCCGGCGCCGGACGGGCGGCCACCGAAGCGCCGCACTCGTCACAGAACTTGGCGCTCGGGCGCAGCTCCGCGCCGCAACCCGCACATGCGTACTTGAGCGGCGCAGCGCACTCCTCGCAGAACTTCGCGCCGGGACGGTTCTCGTGCTGGCAGGCGGGGCACTGCATGGGCGATGGTTCCAACGGCCGCACAGGCTACCGCGGACCGCTCCGGGTGGAGGCGGCGCCGTGCGGATGCGCAGAGGGCGATTTACAGGAAGAGCGCCCGGGAGTCGCCTCCATGGGCCCCGAGAGGGTCCGAGGATTCCGACTCCTACCGGGCCTTGCAGAGATCCGGCCGGCCGGACCGTGGTGCGGCCGTGGAGTTCCCTCATTGACATCTGATGCGGTACTAAACATCATCAGCGCATCATGAGGACCACGGTGGATATCGACCCGCCCATCCTTCGCGAACTCAAGCGGCTCCAGCAGCGCGAGGGCAAGTCGCTCGGAAGGCTGGTCTCGGAGCTGCTCTCGGACGCACTTGGCCGGCGCAGGCTGCCGGCCGAAAAGCTGAGTCCTCTTCAGTGGAACGCCACGCCCGGCAGGGCGCTGGTGGATCTCGCCGACAAGGAGGCGCTGTATGAAGCCCTCGACGCCGAGACCGTTCGGCCTCCGCGCGCGTGAGCTTCTCGGTCGACGTCGACATTCTGCTCTACGCAAGCTCGACGGGCAGCCCGCTGCATTCCAGGGCCAAAGAGTTGTTGCAGCAGTGCTCGACTGGTTCCGACCTCTTCTGTCTGGCGTGGCCAACGCTGATGGCCTACCTGCGCATGGTTACGCATCCGGCAATTCTTTCGCCGCCGCTTTCCGTGCGCGAAGCCGAGCAGAATGTGGAGTCGCTGGTACGCCTCCCGCACGTCCGCCTTCTCAGTGAGCAGGACGGATTCTGGGACCTCTACCGCGAATGCACGCACGACTTCGTCGTTCGCGGGAAACTCGTGCCGGACGCGCACCTGGCGACCTTGCTGCGGCAACACGGCGTCCGCGTGCTGTACACGAACGACAGGGACTTCCGAAAGTTCGATTTCCTCGACGTCCGCAATCCATTCGAGGGCGTGAAGGGCTGACCTGCCGAAAAACCCTTCGATCAGACCACTGGACTCTTAGCCTCGGGTTGGCTAAGCGCCGTCGAGCGGGCCCGGCAGGGGCGCGAAAGCGCGACGTTGTGCCAGGAGGAGCGCGAAAGCGCGACGTTCCGCCAGGAGGACCACCGCGATGCAGAAACTTCATCCCAACCACTATGACCGCGGCGCCGAGATCCCACCGGCCTCGCAGATCGACCTTGCCACCCTCGACGTTGCGGATCCGGAGCTGTGGCGACGTGACCTGTTCTGGGACCGTTTCGAACGGCTGCGCGCCGAGGATCCCGTCCATTTGTGTCCCGACAGCTTTGTCGGTCCGTACTGGTCGATCACGCGCTACGACGACATCATGGCGGTGGACACCAACCACAAGGTGTTCTCTTCGGACCTCAGCAACGGCGGGATCGTGCTCTACGACGCCGACCCCGACTTCGGCGCCGGCTTCATTTCGATGGACGAGCCGAAGCACACCGCGCAGCGGCAGACGGTGCAGCCGATTGTCGGGCCCGACTTCCTGCGCGAGTTCGAGTCGCTGATCCGCGTGCGTACCCGGACCCTGCTCGACGAACTGCCGCGCGGCCAGGCCTTCGACTGGGTCAACAACGTATCGATCGAACTGACCACGATGATGCTCGCGACGCTGTTCGACTTCCCGTTCGAGAACCGCCGCAAGCTGACGCGCTGGTCGGACGTGGCCACCGGCGAGCACAACGAGGCGGTCTGTCCGGGCGGCCGCGAGCAGTGGGAGCGCGAGATGCTCGAGTGCCTCGAAGTGTTCACGGGGCTGTGGAACGAGAGGGTCAACTCTCCCGAGCGCCGCACCGACCTGGTCTCGATGATGGCGCACCACGAGAACACCCGGACCATGACTCCGCGCGAGTATTTCGGGAATCTCATCCTGCTGATCGTCGGCGGCAACGACACCACCCGCAATTCGATGACCGGCGGCCTCTACGCGCTCAGCAAGAACCCCGACCAGTACGACAAGCTGCGCCGCGACCGCAGCCTGATCCCGAACATGGTCTCGGAGATCATCCGCTGGCAGACGCCGCTCGCGCACATGCGTCGCACCGCAATCGCGGACTGCGAGGTCGGCGGCAAGATGATCCGCAAGGGCGATCGCGTAGCGATGTGGTACGTCTCCGGCAACCGGGACGACCGCATCTTCGACGACCCGAACGCCTTTCTCATCGAGCGCAAGAACGCCCGCCAGCACATGGCCTTCGGCTTCGGCATCCACCGCTGCGTGGGAAACCGCCTGGCCGACCTGCAGCTGCGCATCCTGTGGGAGGAGATCATGCAGCGCTTCGACCGGATCGAAGTTCTCGAGGAACCGGAAAGGGTTCCGAACGCCTTCGTCAAAGGGTACACGCGCATGATGGTGGAGATTCCGGCGGCGTGATGAGGCCGCCGCGCGTCGCGCCGCAGAGCGAAGGCGCGGCGGCGAATCGCGGAACAGCATGACCCGCATCGTCATCGTGGGCGCCGGCCAGGCGGGCGCGCAGGTAGCCTTCTCGCTGCGCCAGTGGGGCCACGACGGGACGATCGCACTGGTCGGCGACGAGCCTTTTCCACCCTACGAGCGGCCGCCGCTGTCCAAGGAGTATCTCAAGGGAGAGCTCGGCCAGGACCGCCTCTTCTTCAAGACCGCTGCCTGGTACGCCAACAACGCGGTCGATCTGATGACCGGGGTACAGGTGTCCGCGATCGATCGCGACCGCGGCACGGTTTCGTTTGACGGCGGCGGCGAGCTGCCGTTCGACCAGCTCGTTCTGGCCACGGGATCGCGCCCGCGCGCGCTTCCGGTCGGCGGCGCGGATCTGGCGGGCGTGTTCGAGCTGCGCACGATCGCCGACACGCAGCTGCTGCGCGCTGCGATGCAAGCGGGGGCTCGAGTGCTCGTCGTCGGCGCCGGCTACATCGGTCTCGAGGTCGCCGCCGTTGCGCGCTCGCTCGGACTCCCGGTCACGGTGCTGGAGGCGATGGAGCGGGTGCTCGCGCGCGTGGCCGGCACCGTGGTGTCGGACTTCTTCGAGGCCGAACACCGCTCGCGCGGAGTGGACCTGCGCTGCGGTGCCCGCCTGGAGTCTTTCGAGGGGAACGAGCGACTCACCGCCGCGCGTCTTGCCGGCGGCAGCCGTGTCGAATGCGATCTGGCCGTGGTGGGTGTCGGAATCCAGCCTCGCGAAGAGCTGGCCCGCGCCTGCCGGCTCGACTGCGAGGACGGCATCGTCGTCGACCGCGACGCGCGCACCAGCGATCCACGGGTCTTCGCCGTCGGCGACTGCGCGCGGCGTCCTCTTGTCCACTACGGACGGGGCGGCCGTCTCGAGAGCGTGCACAACGCCATCGAGCAGGGAAAGCTCGCAGCGGCGGCCATCCTCGGACGCCAGCGGCCGGCCGAGGACGTGCCGTGGTTCTGGTCCGACCAGTACGATCTGAAGCTGCAGATCGCCGGCCTCGGCGAAGGCCACGACCGCATCGTCGTGCGCGGCAGTCCGGCCGAGCGCAAGTTCGCGGCGTTCTATCTGCGCGAAGGCGTGCTGCTTGCCACCGACGCCATCAACAGTCCGATGGAATTCATGGCCTCCAAGCAGCTGATCGCCCGTGCCGCCCGGCCTGATCCGGTTGCGCTTGGCGATCGGAACGTGTCGATGAAAGAGATCGTCGACGCGCAGCGAAACTGAGGAGAAGCGTTCATGCCGAAGGTCATTTTCACCGATCACGATGGCAACCAGCGGACGGTCGACGCAGCGTGCGGCGAATCGGTGATGCAGGCGGCCCGCACGAACAACGTGCCGGGGATCGACGCCGACAGCGGCGGCAAGTGCGCGTGTGCGACCTGCCACGTCTACGTCGATGAAGCGTGGCTCGCCAGGGTGGGCGGACGCGGCGAGACGGAGGACTCGATGCTCGCGTTCGCGCCGAACGTCGCCGACAACTCGCGCCTGAGCTGCCAGATCAAGATGAGTGAGGAGTTCGACGGCCTCAGCGTGACGACGCCGGAGAGCCAGTCCTGACCGTGAGGCGCGAGAAGCGGAGCCGCACCGTCCTGGTCGCGGCGATCCTGGCTGCAGCGATCGAGGCGAGGGCCGAGCTTGCTGCGCTTCCTCCCCATCACCTCGAAGACGGTTTCCGCAACCCCGGCGGAATCTCCGGACACGGAAACGCATCGGCGGCGGTGACCCTGCCGTTCTTCCTTCGCCGCGCAGCCGGAGCGCTGTCGCGCCAGGGCGTGCCCGCGCCGCCGATTGTCGCCAACGACGGAGCTTTCCTGCGCGAGAACGCGCTCGGCAGTGTGCCCACTCTCACCTGGGTCGGTCACTCCACCTTTCTCGTGCAGATGGGACACCTGACCTTCCTCACGGACCCGACCTGGTCCTCGACCGCAAGTCCGGTCGCCCTCGGGCCGCGGCGCTTCGTGGAACCGGGCCTTTCGATGGACAAGCTTCCGCCTGTCGATTTCGTGATCGTCTCCCACAACCACTACGACCACATGGATCTGCCGACGCTGAAGGCGCTGTCCGGCAGGGGCGCGCGGATCTTCGTCCCCCTCGCCAATGCCGAAACGCTCCGTTCCGCCGGCATCGAGACGGTGGAGGAACTCGACTGGTGGCAGACGGCGACGGTGAAGGGCGTGAAAGTCCACTGCGTGCCCGCCCGGCACTGGAGCCGCCGCGCGCTTTTCGACGGCAATCGCGCGCTGTGGAGCGGCTGGGCCGTGGTCGCCGCCGACCGCAGGTTCTACTTCGCCGGCGACACCGGGACCTTCGCCGGCTTCCAGGAGATCGGCGAGCGTCTCGGGCCTTTCGACCTCGCCGCCGTTCCGATCGGCGCCTACGAGCCGCAGGCGATGATGGCGCCCGCGCACATGACGCCCGAGGAGGCCATCGACGCGGCGATTGCCTTGCGCGCCACGAGGTCGGTGGCGATGCACTTCGGTACTTTCGACCTCAGCGACGAGCCGATCGACGAGCCGCCGAAGCGCTTCCGCGCCGCATCCGCAGCGGCCGGTCGCAGCGAAATCAACGACTGGGTTCTCGCGATCGGAGAAACGCGGGTCTGGTGAGATTTCAGCCCGGACGACCGAGAAACAGCGTGTGCCGGCCGCCGCGCCTGCTGTCGTGTCGCGCGCTCAGCGTGCGTACTTCGACTGCGAAGCGCGCCCGCGCCAGCGCCTTCTCGAAGCTCCTGCTCGCAGCGGCTGACCAGACCGCCAGCAGGCCGCCCGGGCGCAAGGCGGCGTGCAGCGCAGCCAATCCCGCAGGCGAGTAGAACCAGGCGTTGGTGTCCGTCGTGAACGCCTCCGGACCGTTGTCGACATCGAGCAGGATCGCGTCGAAGCCGCTTCCGGGCGCGGCCACGACTCGTTGCACGTCGGCGATCTCGAGGCGCACGCGCGCATCGGAGAGCGCAGCGGCCGACAGCGAGAGCAGGGGACCGCGATTCCACTCCACCACGCAAGCGAAGATCTCCGCGAGCACCACCTCTGCGTGCGGGGGCAGCAGGTCGAGCGCCGCACGCAAGGTGAATCCCATCCCGAGACCGCCGACGAGGACTCGCGGACGCGCCGCATGCAGCGCGGGCTCGAGGCTTGCCGCCGCCATTGCCTGCTCGGAGCCGCGCGAGCGGCTGGTCATCAGCACTTGGTTGCCGATGCGGATGACATAGCCCGCGCCTTCGGCGTGCAGGGTGACGGAACGGCCGTCCGGAGTCGTGCTGGAACCGAGAAGCTCGCGCGCGCGCATTACGGTGCGAGCTTGCGCAAGCTCGTCAGGCCTCGGCGCGCTCTTCGGCGTCTTCCTCGATGCGGCGGATGCGCACCTGGCTGATGCGGCTGCCCGACACGTCGACGACGACGATCTCGTAGCCGGGTAGCGTGACGGTTTCCCAGCGCCGCGGTGCACGGCCGAGCTCGTTGAAGACCAGCCCTGCCAGCGTATCGCCGCGCTCGGCCGGGATGCTCCAGCCGCTCTCGCGGTTGAAATCCAGCACCTTGCAGCGGCCGAGCGCCTCGAAGTTGTCGTCGCTGAGCTGCCGGATCGTCAGCAACTCCTCGTGGTCGAACTCGTCGCGGATCTCGCCGACCAGTTCTTCGAGGATGTCTTCCTGCGTGACGATGCCGAGCGTGACATTGAACTCGTCCTTGACGATCGCCATGTGCAGGAACGCGCGCTGCATGTCGGCCAGCAGCGGCAGGATCGGCTTGCGCTCGGGCACGCGCAGGACATTGCGCAGGATGCCGCGTACGTCGCTGCCGCCGTCCTGCACGAGCTTGACGAGGTCCTTCAGGTGCAGCACGCCGACCACATGGTCGATCGAATCCTCCTCATAGACCGGAACGCGCGTGAAGCGCTCCTCGAGCACCTTCTCCAGGATCTCGGAGGCTGCGGTCTCGACAGGGAAGGCCGTCACCTCGGCGCGCGGGACCATGATGTCGGACACCGTCATCTCGGAGGCTCCGGCGGCCGCGCCGATGATCGCCGAGAGCGACCCGGTGGGGGCGTGCGGCTCGTTGTCGACGCGCGCCTCGCGCGCCAGCCGCAGGATCTCCTCGGTGCGGCTGTGGCTGCCCTCGATGATCTGGCCGCCGGCCAGGCGCTCCACCAGCGGGGTCAGATAGCGGTCCATCAGGATGTGGAACGGTCTCAGGCCCTGGTGGATCAGGTAGAGGGGAATCGCGATCGCCAGCGAAACTCCGCGCGGGTGATGCGCCGCGACCGTTTTCGGGAAGATCTCGCCGAAGAGGAAGATCACGATCGTCATTCCGAAGGCGGCGATCAGCACGCCCCACTCCCGGCCGAACAGCTCGACGAACACGACGGTCGCCACCGATGCGCCGAGAATGTTGACGATATTGTTGCCGAGCAGCAGCGTGAACAGCAGCCGGGAGGTTGACGCGACCAGGTCACGGATCGCGAGCGCCGCAGGTCCGTGCCCCCTCTCGATTTCCTCGTCGATTTCGTGCTGGCGAATGCGCATCAGCGCCGTTTCGGCGGCGGAGAAAAACGCGCACATGACGACGCAGAAGAGGACGATCAGGAGTGAGGTGAAGATGCCCATCGAAAGCTGCGCATTCTACGGGGGAACCGAAGCTGCTTGCAAAACGGCTTACGCGCGCCAGCGCTGTTTATTGCTGTCGAGTGATTTCTCGGGAGGAAGTTCGCGTCTGGTGCGAGGCGGGGGACTTGAACCCCCACGACCTTTCGGCCACTAGGCCCTCAACCTAGCGCGTCTGCCAGTTCCGCCA
>Ga0247727_10018583_pt1 | contig 10905 bp, 9 predicted proteins | sample WisWelCaveWW1625_FD_202498 | JGI IMG/M metagenome (GOLD analysis project Ga0247727, IMG submission 202498) | Biofilm microbial communities from Wishing Well Cave, Virginia, United States - WW16-25 | ecosystem: Environmental > Aquatic > Deep subsurface > Groundwater > Cave microbial mat | place...
AGGCGGTGAGCGGCTTATTGGAAATGAGATCGATAATTCCGATTTTGAGCGCCTTGCGGGAAGTCTGTCGTGGCGCGACTCGAATAGGATCCATGCTCTTCTCCTTAATTGGGAAGTGTACGTGAGGGAAACTACGCCTGTAAATTTACATCTGTGGAGTTGCTGCGGTCAATCAACTTCACCGGCCCGATAGCGTCCGGCCGGCAGAATGATGATTTCACGTGCTGCAAGTGGGAACGAAAAACGCGTCGAATGCAACGCCGGAAAGGCTGCGCCCGAGGGCAGGAACATGATAACCAGAGAAACCGAGAATGTCAAGCGAAATTACGGCGGGAAATGTAGCGCCCCGTTCGCGGGAGAGGCAAGGATGCCGGCGCTACCGCCGCGGTAACTGAGGTGCGACGCGGATTATAATTTATACTTCTGAATTTTATATCGCATCGTGCGCAGGCTGATGCCGAGCTGTTTGGCGGCTTCGGATTTATTGCCGTCGGCGCGCTGGATGGCTTCTTCCAGAACCAGCTTTTCCGCGGCTTCCATTTTTTCGCGATAGCTCGCGCCGCTGGCCGTGAAAAAATCGTTGGCATTGGCTCGCGCCGCCATTTCCGTGGCGGCTTTCCGCATCGACACCGTCACCGGCAAATACTCCGGCAGAATCTCTTCGCCCTCGCCCAGCACCACGGCGTTTTCAATCGCATTTTCCAGCTCGCGCACGTTGCCCGGCCAAACATAGCTTTCGCAAAATTCCAGCGCTTCCGGCGAAATTCCGAACACCGGCTTGTTGTTCAGTTTGCTGTAGCGCTTGATGAAATGATCGATCAATAGCGGAATATCTTCGCGCCGCTCGCGCAACGGCGGCAAAAAAATCGGAATCACGTTCAAGCGATAATAAAGGTCTTCGCGAAAGAGGCCGTTGTTGAGCGCTTGTTCGAGGTCGCGATTGGTGGCGGTGATCACCCGCACGTCGACTTTAATCGATTCGTTGCTGCCGAGGCGGTTGAATTCTTTTTCCTGCAGCACGCGCAGCAATTTGGTCTGCACGCCCGCCGACACGTCGCCGATTTCGTCGAGAAAAAGCGTGCCGCCATGCGCGATTTCAAAGCGCCCCTTTTTGCGGCTGTCGGCGCCGGTGAACGCGCCTTTTTCGTAGCCGAATAATTCGCTTTCCAGCAACGTTTCGGGAAAGGCGGCGCAACTGATTTCCACCATCGGGCCATTGCCGCGCGGGCTGTTGTAATGAATCGCGCGCGCCACCAGCTCTTTGCCGGTGCCGCTCTCGCCGCGAATCAGAATCGTCGCCTGGCTTTTCGCCACTTTCATGATGGTTTTAAAAACCTGCTGCATTGACGCGCTTTTGCCGATGATGCTCTCGAAACGATAACTGCCCTGCAGCCGGTCTTTCAACTCTTCATTTTCCCGCCGCAGATTCTGCTCTTCCACGGCTTTTTTGAGAATCACGAACAACTCGTCGAGATTCAGCGGCTTGGTGAGATATTCATACACGCCGCGCTTCATCGCATCGACCGCGTCTTTCACGGAGCTGAAAGCCGTCATGACGACGGTTTTCATCTCCGGCGCCATCGCCAGCGTTTGCTCATAAAGCTGCATGCCGTCGATCTCCGGCATTTTAAGATCGGTGAGCAAAATGTCAAACCGGTCGCGCTCCAAAAGGCGCAACGCTTTCTGGCCGCTGTCCACGCCTTTGACTTCGTAGCTTTCGGCCTCCAAAATCTCCACGAGACCGGAAAGGGTATTGCGATCATCCTCGACGATCAGGATGCGGGGCATAGCGTGACCTCGTGTATCGTTGATCGTGTAACGTAAGACTTAAAACGTAAACCGTCAAGGGGGTCAAAAAAAATTCATGGCAAAATCTCAACTCTCAACCAGTTTCAATTTTAACGGATGCCTTTCTAGCTTTTCTGATTTCTACCCGTTGGGTTGGGAAATGAATAAATAAAGAACATTCGCGCAATAATTCGGCCTCTGATCATCGCGGCGTCCTAATCCAGTGAGCAGCCGGATAGCCAACCCGAATCGAATGGAACACTGTTCCGGGATGTTTTTTTCTTCCTTTCTTCACGGCTTCAAGGGTGGTATCACCGATAAAATAGTCGCCCGTGTCCGGATCAATAGCAACCATTTTGCCGAAATACTTTTTTTCTAATTTTGCCTTGAGCCGTTCACTATAAATGGCCTCGCCTTTTTTGACGATGGCATGGACATTAATTGGCTTGTTCATGGCTCTGGCCTTTCATAAAAAATCTTAACCCGTTTGTCACGCATAAACTTTTTGCACCGCGGCAACTCCAGCCCCCAATTCAAATTTCCAACCCAGATCGCGCAGCGCCAGCTCGAGCGCGGCCACCAGGGCGACCATGTCGAGATGGTCGTAATAGCCCATGTGGGTCATGCGAAAAATTTTTCCTTTCAACGGGCCCTGGCCGCCGGCAATCGTGACGCCGTATTGCGCGCGCAACGTCTCGACCAATTTACGGCCGTCAATACTGATCGGCACTTTGACCGAGGTGAGTGCATTCGACGGCGCTTGCGCAAACAATTCCAAACCGAGTGCCTGCACGCCGGCGCGAACGGATCGCGCCAGCTTCGCGTAATGATTCCACAAATTTTCGAGGCCGATTTCGCGCATCATCCGCAGCGATTCCTGCAAACCCATGAGCAACGTAATCGCCGGCGTCCACGCCGTCATGCGCTCTTTCGCCGTCTCCAGCGCTTTGCCAAAATCCAGATAATAATGCGGCAACCGCCGCTTTTTAAATGACGCCTCACTTTGATAGGTTTCATATCGTTTCAGCGCGCGCTCGGAAAGCGCGACGTAAGCCATGCCCGGCGGCACCATCACGCCTTTTTGCGAGCCGGTAACGCAGACGTCGATGTTCCATTTATCCATATAAAACGGCAGCACGCCCACCGAGGTGATGCCGTCGACAACAACGAGCGCATCGGTGTGCGCGTGCGTCAACTCGGCAATAGCTTTGACCTCGCTGACGACGCCAGTCGAAGTTTCGTTGTGCGTGCAAAATACCGCGGCGATATCGGCATGCGTTTGCAACATCCTTTTGAATGCATCTAAATTCGGCGCTTCGCCCCACGGCGTTTCGAGCACGACGTTTTCAATGCCGAAGGCTTCAGACAACTCCTGCCAGCGCTCGCCGAATTTTCCGGCGACGATGGCGAGCGCTTTTTGCCCCGACAACAGCAGATTGGCAACACACGCTTCCATGCCGCCGGTGCCGGAGGCGGTGAGCAATAAAACTTCGCTCTGTGTTTGAAACACATATTGCAAATTCGCGGTGACTTCGGCAAATAATTTTTTAAATTCCGGACCGCGATGATACGGAAACGGCTGCGACATCGCGACGGTCACGCGTTCGGGAATCTGGGTCGGGCCGGGGGTGAAAATTCGTTGGCGCATGGTCGCTTTATATGTTTTCGGGGTTTGTGTTTTTTAAAGCGCGTTTTTCCAACCAGCTTTTAAACGAACGCTGGCTTTCATTGGAGGGTCTTCCTGATTGTAATCCTTCAACGCTAATGTCTTCATCAAGATCGGGCCAATGAATGCCCTCGCCCTGACCAATAAATCGCCATTTACTACGCTCTTCGGAGCTGCCATAAAAAAGTCTGGGATACCATGCAAGCGGCACGGTTATTGTGCGTCCGTCAACAAGATCAACCATAAGCGCGTCTTCAGTGACAATAACGTTTTGCGCTCTGACGGTGGCCGGTGTTTCAATCGTTAAAGTATTCATCCCATTTCCTCAAAAATTGTTCTCGATTTTGCTCAACGAGGGTTTGCATTCGATTAATTTCCTGTCTGCTGAAGCCTCCGCTATTCTGCAGCCTGACTGGATCAAGCCAGAATTTAGCTTTTTTATCATCACGCTCAACATGAATGTGGGGCGGTTCGTTGCGATCACTGGCGTAAAAGAAAAAACGATAAGGGCCGCTTTGCAGTACAGTTGGCATCTATTGATCAGGATAAATTTTCTATCAAAAGATACTTGATACAAATCAAATAAGCAAGTACGAATTGGAAATGAGATGCACACACACGCTCATATCCCCGTCGGAAAATCCAGAAACCGATAGGGCAAACCAAATTTCGCTTCGAGATGCTGGGCGAGGGCGATGACGCCGAACGTTTCCGTGGCGTAGTGGCCCCCGTAAACGGCGTTGAAATGGTTTTCTTTGCACAAATGATAGCGCGTGTGACTCGGCTCGCCGGTGATAAACGCGTCGACGCCGGCGGCAATGGCTTGCGGCAAAAGAAAAGCGCCGTAGCCGCTCACAATCGCGAGGCGTTGAATCATATTTGTGCCGAAAAAATCCGCGCGAACCTCGTTGCCGAGCGCCTCGTGCAATCGACGCAGAAACTCGGATGGCGCGATAGCCATTTTCGCTTCAACGATGTAACCGAGGTCTCGTCCGTGATGATTGCCGAATCCGGCGATCGGCTCAAAACCCAGTCGCCGCGCCAACACGGCGTTGTTGCCGACTTCAATATGCGCGTCAAGCGGCAGATGCGCACAGTAAAGATTGAAACCGGATTCGATGATTTTTTTCACGCGCCGATAATTCGGGCCGACGAGTTTTTCCGGTTTATCCCAGAACAGGCCGTGATGCACGAGCAGCAAATCGACATTCGCATTGGCCGCGGCGTCGATGGTTTCCTGACACGCATCGACGGCAGCCGCAACCAGGCGAATCTCTTCGCGCCCCTGCACCTGCAAACCGTTTTGTGAATTGTCGACGAAAGCGGTGATTTGCAGATAGGCGTCGAGGTCGGTGGTGAGTTCTTTGAGGTGCATGTGATCTTGTTGCTGGTTGCTGGTCGCTGGTCGCTTGGTCACTGACAACTGATTACTGATCACTGATTCGGCGCCAGCGGCATCAATGGCCGATCAAAACTCTTGAGCGAATCCGGCTTTACACTTTCTTTCGGCAAATTCTCCGCCGCATTGCCGGCAATCGGATAAGTGGCGTACAGATAAACGTCGCGCTTGCTGCCGCAGCCGGCGGTGCGGCGAAATTCAAACGCCACGCGCGTCTGATTATAAACCCAGGTTTCCGTCCAGAACGGATCGACGGTGGTGCGCCGGATTGAATCAGGCTCGCCATATTGGCCGCGAATATCGTTGCGGTCGTCGCGCGTGCCGCAGGAAAGCAGAAAAATTCCCACCAGAAAAACGGCGACCAGAGCCGTAAAGTAGCGCATTTTTTTCTCCATAAATTGAAGGCTGAAATTTTCACATACCGCAGGCAAAATAAACTGCCTGTAATTTAGAGCGGCAAAAAACGAAAAGCAAGCACGATTTATTTCTGCGAGCGTTCAAACTCAGTGGGCGGTAAATTATTTGTCTGAGGATCCGGCGCGGGCTCTGATTTGTCGGCACACGGCACATATCCATCACACCGCAAAACCGGCAGGCGCGGATATTTCGCAAAGCGGGGATCGCTTGCCGCCAGCCGGCAGAGATAAAATGGGTTGCCGCGATCATTTTTAATGACGCGGCAGTAGCCGCAAGTTTTACAAAGGCCGATGCCGTCAAACAAAGGCGCCATGATCTCAATTTCAAATTTGTGCGACTAAATTGCAAGAGATATTTTACGCCGGCCGGCTATTGAACATAAATCCAGCCCCGCCGGTCTTCTTTTAAAGCTTTTAATAGTTTTGCCCCAAATGGTTTTGCCTTTTTTGAAACACCTGAATAGTTACGAAAAATTTAGCCGCAAAATGAAACTTCTGTAACTGGCATGTGGTTTGTTTTAAAGGAACAGATTCGAATGATTATTCTGTTGATCTTTATGGAAAAAATTCCGAACTTGTAAAGTGAAGTCGGACCTGGTCAGAGAAATTTTCTAAATTTGAAAAATCGTTGTGACCAGGCCCGACTTCGCCAACTCTTGGAGATCGCGTGATGAAGAAATTATACCGTAATGTGTTACTAACGCTCATTCTCGCCGCCGTTCCGCCGGGTTTTGGCCAGAACTTCGGCAAGAATCACGTCCAGTACAAAGAATTCAAAACGAAATACCTGCAATCCGAACACTTCGATATTTATTTTGACGAAGGCGGGCTGGACATCGCCGAATTTACCGCGGAAGTCGCCGAGCAGAGTTATAAAGAGCTCAAAGACGACTTTCGCTACGAGCTGGGCAGCCGCATCACGATCATTTTATACAACAGCCACAACGACTTCGAGCAGACCAACGTGCAGGTGGCGCCGGCGGAAGAGTCGGTCGGCGGCTTCACCGAGTTTTTCAAAAACCGCGTCGTTATTCCTTATGAAGGAAACTGGGAAAAGTTCCGCCACGTGATTCACCATGAATTGACGCACGCGGTCATGCTGCAAATGGTTTACGGCTCGGGCGTCCAATCAATCATCACCGGGCTGGCGCGCCTGCAATTGCCGTTGTGGTTCGTCGAAGGGTTGGCGGAATATGAGAGCCGCGGCTGGGACACCGAGAGCGACATGTTCATGCGCGATGCGGCGCTCAACGGCTACATTCCGGAGATTCCGTATATGGGCGGCTTTCTCGCGTATAAAGGCGGCCAGTCGGTGCTGTATTATATTTCGCAAAAATACGGCGGTGAAAAAATCGGCGAGATGCTGGGCAAAATCAAAATCAACAAAAGCCTCGACCGCGGCATTCACAGCGCCATCGGCATGAATCTCGAAGATTTGAACAAGCGCTGGCAGAAACATTTGAAAAAAGAATACTGGCCCGACATCGCCGGCCGGCAGGAGCCGGATGAAGCGGCGCGCAAGCTGACCGATCACGTGAAATACGGCAACTTCATCAACAACAGTCCGGCGCTTTCGCCGAACGGCGACAAGATCGCATTTCTCTCCGACAAGTCGGATTACTTCGATATTTATTTGATGAGCGCGATCGACGGCAAAATTATTTCGAAGCTGGTGAGCGGCCAGAAAACCGGCGAGCTCGAAGAGCTGCACTGGCTGCGCCCCGGCATCACGTGGTCGCCCGACAGCAAGTACATTGCGTTTGCGGCGAAATCCGGCGGCGAAGATGCGCTGAACATCGTCGACGTCAAAAAGCGCAAGATCGTGCGGTCGATGAAGTTCGGCATGGACGGCGTATTCTCGCCGGCATGGTCGCCGAAGAATGACGAGATTGCGTTTGTCGGCCTCAAGCACGGCGTCTGCGATCTCTACGCCGTTGATCTGCAAACGAAAGCCGTGCGTCAGATTACCAACGACGTGTTCAGCGACCTCGAGCCGTCCTACTCGCCGGACGGCAGCCGGATCGCTTTTGTCAGCGACCGCGGCCGCCACGCCGACGCTTCGAAGTTGCCGGTGAATTTCAAAATTTGGCGTGCCGATTATCGAAATTCGGATGTCTATCTCATTGACGCGAAGGGCGCGCCAAACGGCGGCAAAGTCGAGCAGATTACCGACACGCCGTTCCTTGAAAAAACTCCGGTGTTCTCGCCCGACGGCAAAAAACTGGCATTCACGAGCGATCGCTCCGGCATTTACAATATTTATCTACATGACCTCGCGAGCCAAAACGAGTATGCCATCACCAATGTTCTCACCGGCGCGTTTCATATCTCGTGGACCGGCGACGGCTCGCGCCTGGCGTTCACTTCCTTTTATAACGCCGGCTACGATGTGTATCTGTTGAAAAATCCGCTCGACCTCAAACCCGACGAGATGAAACCGGCGAAGACGACGTTTCTCACGCAACTGGAGAAAAAGCAAAAAGAGGAAAACGTCGATCTCACCATCACCGCGGCGGAAGCGCGCGAAGATCGTGACGCCGGCAAATACCGGCACTATGTTTTCGGCGAGGAATTTGCCGAGGGCGTCGTGAAAACGAAAGCCGAGCAGATTGCGTTTCGCGACACGACGCAATACAAACAGGCGAGCGGCGCATACAAAGTTTATAATTATAAAACCAAATTTTCGCCGGACCTCATTTACGGCAACGCCGGCTACAGCCAGTTCTTCGGCGTGCAGGGCCAGACGCAGCTCTCGCTCTCCGACGTGTTGGGCAATCATCGCATCGAATTGTACACGGATCTGTTCTACGACATTCGCAACTCAAATTATCAGGTGAATTATTTTTATTTGCCCAAACGCACCGATTACGGCATCGGCGGTTTTCATCACGCGTGGTTTTTTTACAGCGATCCGTTTTTCGGCGGCTTCGGCTTGATGCGCGATCGCTACTACGGTTTGAACCTGTATGCCTCGCGCCCGTTCAACACGTTCAGGCGTCTGGACGGCGGCCTGTCGTGGGTCAATATCAATCGCGAATTTTTGGATGAGTTTATCACGCGCGACGGCGAGGTTTTCCGCGAACCGACAATTCGTATTCGCACGCTCATCGCCAGCCTGTCGTATGTGACCGACACCGCGCTGTGGGGTTGGACCGGCCCGAACAACGGCGGCCGCAGCGAGTTCAATCTCACGGTGTCGCCGAAATACGATAAGAACAACGGCCTCGGTTTCGTGACGTTTCGCGCCGATATTCGCAAATATCTCAAATTCGGCAAAGACTATAATCTCGTTTATCGGCTGGCTGGCGGCCTCAGCGAGGGCAGCGAGCCGCAGCAATTTTTCCTCGGCGGCCTGGACAACTGGCTGAATCGGCGCTTCAGCGGCGGCCGCATTCGCATCGACCGGCCGCAGGATATTTATTTCTCCAGCTTCGAAACGCCGTTGCGCGGCACGAATTATTACGAGCAATCCGGCAATCGTTTTGCGTTGATGAACGCCGAATTTCGCTTTCCGCTGATTCGCTATCTCATTCTCGGCTGGCCGCTGCCCATCGGCTTGCAAAACGTGCGCGGCGCGTTGTTCACGGACCTCGGCGCGGCGTGGGAAGGCAAGCTCGGCAAGTTCGAGCGCTTCCGCGCTTTCAAAGGCGGATCGGGCTTTCCGCCGGCGCTGGATAATTTGCTGATGGGCTACGGCTTGGGCTCGCGCGCGAATTTGGGCTTTCTGCTGCTGCGTTTCGACGTGGCTTGGACGACAGACCTCGAACATAGCAGCTCGCGGCCACGCTATTATTTCTCGCTGGGCACGGAGTTTTGAACATGAATTGAAGTTAGCGTCCTGATTCGATCAGGAAAGTTCTCCGCACAACTGTCATTTTGACAGTATGAAAATAAAAGTCAACCTCCTGGAGTGAGTCTATGGGGTTGCGACATAACCACGGTTTTTTTGTCTATCTTTAATATGATCATCGCAAAAAATCTTCTTGAAAATAAACTGAGAAAGCATGCTGCCGCGTATTTTCGTTTTGTTGGTTTAATTTGTTTGTTGTCAGCCGCTTGCTTTTTGCTCGCGCCGCAAAACGCGCCCGCGCAAATGGCTGCAAACTATGCCCGTCCGGCCGCGGCGGTGGATTTCGATCAAACCATCGGCATGCCGCCGTATGTTTTTCGCACCTATCAATTTGCCGCCTCGCCGCCCGGAAAAATTCGCGTTGAAATTTTTATCGGCATGGTCAACGACATTTTGCAATTCGTCAAAATTTTCGCCGACAGCAACCCCGATTCTTCTTTAGTCTCTTTAAATGAAGATCGGGGTTACCGCGCGCAATATGAAATCAACGTCACCGTCTGGGATAAACAAAAAAATGCCATTGACAGCCGCAATTGGAAACGCGAGCTGGTGGTCAAAAGTTTTGCCGCCACCAATGATCGAAAAAAGCTGAATCTCGAACATGCCGCATTTGATTTGCCGCCGGGAGAGTATGAGGTCGCGCTGGAGATCACCGACCGCGACACCGGCAAAAATTTGCGCGAGCGTCGGCCCTTGAAATTAACCGCGCCGGAAGAAAAGCAATTACAGCTCAGCTCGATTGTTTTTACGAAACCGGTTCCGGCGGCGATGGCCGTGCCGCGCGATTCATTGCTGCGCCATTTTGCGGCCATCGCGATGAGCTTGCCCGTTGCTGCCCGCCCGCAGACTGAAGCCACGGCGAACAATGCGCGCGACCTGGTCGGCGCGGCGGCGTATTTTGAAATTTACGGCGCACCCGCCGGCGAAAAGCTGCAATTGCATTATCAGCTTCTCGACTGGCGCCGGCAAGTGCAGGAAGAATGGAAAGAAACGCTCACCGTGGCGCAAACGCCGGTGCGCCATATTGTCGACTTCGCCGGCAAAATCAAGCAGGCGGGCTTGCACACGTTTAATCTGACCGTCAAACGCGACGCCGAGGCGAAGCAGAAAGACGTTGCTGTTGAAGGCAGTTTTCAGATTCAGCTCAGCGCCGAGCCAAATTACACCGCGGCCGTGAGCGAGAACAAAACGCTGCGGTACGAGCCGCTGCGCTACATCGTCAAAGGCGCGGAATACAAACGCATTGTGGAAACGGGCGACGCGGCGCGCGACAGCCTCATCGCTGCGTTCTGGCGCCAGCGCGATCCCGATCCGGCCGCGGCCGGCAACCAACTGCAGGAAGAATTTTATCGCCGGGTGGCGTTTGCCGACATGCGTTTTGCCGCGGCGAATGCCGACAAATCCGGCTGGGAAAGCGACCGTGGCCGCATTTACATCAAATATGGCCCGCCGCGCGAAGTGCACCACCAGTTCGCCGAACAAGGCGCGGCGCCGTATGAAATCTGGTTGTATCCCGATCTCGATCTCTCGTTCATCTTTCGCGACAAAAGCGGTTCGGGAGATTTTGAGTTGGTAAACCGTTGACGGTTAGACGGTTTGCCCGTTTGTCCGTTGAGCGGTTAACTGACGAACCAGCCAACTGACTAACCGTCAAACAAACTAACCGTCAAACTGTCAAACCTTTTTCTATGCACACCATCCTTTCGGGCATGCTCGCCGGTCTCGTCGTCGGCGTGGTCTGCATCATCTACGTGCTCGCGCGCACGCGCAAGCTGGAAGCGGCTTA
>Ga0247727_10018584_pt1 | contig 10905 bp, 11 predicted proteins | sample WisWelCaveWW1625_FD_202498 | JGI IMG/M metagenome (GOLD analysis project Ga0247727, IMG submission 202498) | Biofilm microbial communities from Wishing Well Cave, Virginia, United States - WW16-25 | ecosystem: Environmental > Aquatic > Deep subsurface > Groundwater > Cave microbial mat | place...
AGGAGTTTCCCCGAGGAGCAAGAAGGTGAGCCGGTTCATGATGATAGTCAATTTCGAATTGACGATACTCCGAACCCCTCGCCTTCAAGGCGAGGGTAGTTCAGTATTACAACTTCACAATACCCGAATAAATCAGTTGATAGTAAATCATGAACCCACCCGCAAACATCAAGATGAACGAGTTTAAGATACGCGCAGGCAGTTCCCAGTGCTTGAGCTGGGAAAAGAGACTTAAAACAAGTGCCGGAGCCAATATCAAGAGCAAGAGCTGATTGTTCTCATACGCTGTCACAGAACCCCAGTCGTTCTGCCAAGAGATAGATAAGAGCGCAAAGGTTGAAACCGTCAAGCCACCCAGGGCCCACTTGAGCGGCAGCGTGCGATCCATCCCGCCCTTGCTGAAGGCAAGCCCGAGAGAGAGTAAGAGCATCATCAAGGTCATGCCCAAAGCGTAGGCCAAAAAACTGAGCGTGCCCGTGATGCCCGCCGAGAGTGATTGCAAAACAACTGCCAGAAAGATCGGGAGCGTACAGCCGCACGACGCAATCGCATAGCCTACTCCGTACAGATAGTAAAACAAAAAACTTGAGCGATTTGGGGTAAGCGCATAGACACGCCCTGCCATCGCGGTGAACGGAATCGTCGCGTCGTGGGAGACGAGCAGTTTCACCCCCATCAAGATGAGCAACAATCCGACGAATGCGGCTACCCAGGGCAAGTAACTCCCTACGGCGCTGCTAATGCCGGCGACAGCGAGCCCGACAACCATAAAAACAGTGAAGAAACCCGCACTCACCACCAGCCCTAGCTTGAGTCCGTGCAGCCCACGGCTCATAACGCTATTGGAGGGTTTCGAATTGGGAGCAGCAGCTTCGCTGCGCAAATAATGCGAGACATACGAGGGCAACATCGCAAAACCGCACGGATTCAAGAAAGCAAAGATTCCAGACTGCAAAGCCCAGCCAATCAAACCAAGGTCGATATTCATAGTTTCAGAAAATTAAATGGGGCGCAGCGCGCCGTGCCCCCAAAGAGTTCATTACAAGTCAGCTTTGCCGTCGCCGTCAAAATCTACGCTGATCTGATCGGCCTTTCCATCGAGATCAGAGTCCACAATGATAATCTCGGCTTTGTTGTCATTCTTGAGATCGATGCGGATACTTTTCACGACTTTCTCATTGTTTTGTGAAATGATCTCCAGCGTGACGCTTTTCTGTGCGGCCAGGCCGCGTGCCGCTTTCTTAAAGAGAAGAGCGGCTGTTTCAAATTTTCCGTCGCTGTTCGCATCAATGCGCGCGCCGTCGGCTTTGCCATCTGCATCGGCATCAATCAGCTCGGCTTCGGGCTTTCCGTCATTGTTCTGGTCCAGCGTTTTCAACGCTTTGACCTCCAAGCCTACCGGGATCAAATCGCTTTCAAAGAGTTTGTTCGCGATCTGGAGTGCGAGTTGGTCGGTATCGAGCCCGCCCTTTTGCGTGCTATGGCGGATGAGGCCTTGCGGATCGACCCAGACGGACACATCCGTGCTGGGCACTTTGTAAAGGCGAGTGACAGTGCCCTCTTTGTCCAGCACGACGGGATATGTCAGTTTGAATTCTTTGTAAAACTGCCGAACTAGGTTCGTGTCTTCGAGCATGTCGACACCTAAGATCACGACCTCATCACCGTAAATTTGGTAAAACTCTTGCAAGCTAGGAATGACACGACGACACACCGGACACCACGTTGCCCAGAAGTGCAAAAAGATGGCTTTGCCCTTGAACGCATCGGGAAAGGCAACAGTTTTCCCATCTAGATTTTCAAGCTTGAAGGCAGGCGCGGCTTGGTTCTGTTGCGCGCTTACCCACATACCACCCAGCAAAAGAACGAGTACAATTAACGAGATCGATCTTGCGAATTTCATCTGAAAATCCTCCTAGGTTTGTATTGGAGTACGCTATCGAATAATTTTGCCCTGACTCAGGGCCTAACACCAATTAACGATTCTTAAGTACGAGCAAGTGCGCGTTTTGGATTTATAAACCCAGCTTTCTCATTAACCATCGAGCTCAATATGGCGCACTTTGAGAACGTTGCGATATTTGGAAGTCAAAACATCCGCAACGATCTTCACTCGCTTGTTAAGAATAGTGTCAACTCGACTCGGATACTTTGTAAGCTCGTTCAGGTCAAACAAGAGCAAATAATTTTTGCTTTTCTGGTCATGTAGCCAGTATTCAGTCTCAGCAGTGCTGTCGAGAAAATCATCTCTGTAAATTTTCGTCATCCATCCAGTCAAAATTATTTGCTGGAGCGATTCAGAAGAATTCAAAGGTTCCATCGTGTGCACCCAGAGTCGCTCTGGCCGGGTGGTCATTACAAAGGCCTTGATTCTCATTCGCTGGCCTTCGAAGCTTTCCGGTGAACCAAACTCTAATGCTGGTTTGCTCAGCCGTAATTTCTGTAACGAGTCAGTTCCATTGGCGAGCCAGAACTCATGCCCATAGTTCCAACTCGAAATGAACCAGCCTTCGAGCGTCGTTTCTGGAGCTGTCTGAATCGGCTCTGCAAGACTTATCGTATGGACGAGCAATAACCGAGAGGGCCTGATCGTTGCAAACACTTTCACTTTTTTCCCATTGAGAAAATCTAGGTTTTTCCCTTCTGATAACTTAATTTGAGCATCACGCAAAGAAAGTGAGAAAACTAGCTCATTCGCTCCGATTAAAATATGCTCTATTCGCCAATCAGGGTTAGGGAATATCAAACTTTCGTAGTTGAGAGTGAAAAACCATCCTGAAACAGAAAAATAGCTTGGCAATTGACAAGAAGTCATACTCAATCCGATCAGAAACAGCAAAATAAACTTGATTAAAAATTTCTTCATCGAAGCCTCTCCCTATCAAGTCTTTGTATCTCTAGCATAGCACAAGAACTTCTTGATTGTAAAAGCGCTTGTCGCTATAACTGAGGCACTATGCAACTTTATGTTCAGCCGCTGAAAAACGGGCTGACGATCCTCGGCGAGCCATCCCGTGAACGACAATCGGTCGCTTTTTCGTTTTTGATTCCATGTGGTTCTATTCAAGATAGTGCGGGCAAAGAGGGCACGGCTCTGCTCTTGCAAGATTATCTCTTCAAGGGCACCGGCGATCTTGACGCAAGAAAACTCGCGCACCGGCTCGATGCGTTGGGTTTGCAACGCAGCCAATCGGTTGACCGAGAGTTTTCTATTTTTTCGGGGGTAACGATTGGAAAAAATCTGCACGACGTTCTTAAACTTTGTGCCCGGATTTTGCGCCAGCCCAACTTTCCCCCTGAAGAATTAGAATCGCTCCGTTCTCTCGCTCTTCAATCGCTCGATGCGCTCGAAGATTCTCCCTTGGGAAAACTTTTTCGTGAGCTTTTGAGAAAATTTTTGCCCAGCCCCTTCTCGAATTCACCCGCCGGCACCCGTGAAAGTTTGACCGCGATTGCGCATCAAGATATTGACACCCAATTCAAGCGCGGCTATTTGCCCAAAGGAACGATTCTCGCCTTCGCGGGGAGTTTTGACTGGAAAGAAGTGCTCGCGCTTTGCGAAGAACTTTTTGGCGACTGGGTTGGCAGCCCGCCCGCGCCCGCGCAGACCAAAGCGCAAACCAAAACAGTGACGCATCTGGAGAAAGATTCGGAACAAGTGCAGATCGGCGTCGCTTATGAATCCGTGACGCCCGCGCACGAAGATTATCTTTTGAGTCGCTTTGCATTAAATGTCTTGCGTGGGGGCATGAGCAGCCGTCTCTTTAACGAGGTGCGCGAAAAGCGCGGTCTCGTCTACACCGTCGGCGCGCAGTATGTCACGACCAAACCCTTTGCGGGCGTGGCTTGTTACGCGGGCAGCACCACGGCAAGAGCACAAGAAACGCTCGATGTTATGCTTACTGAACTCAAAAAACTCAAGAAGGGCGCCTTTCAAGATGAGTTTGAGCGAGCCAAGACGCGCATCAAGACGGGCTTAATTATTCAAGGTGAGTCTTCGATCTCGCGGGCGCTCTCGCTGACGCAAGATTGGTTTTTTATCGGGAAAATTATTTCTGTCGACGAGCGGCTTCGTGAAATCGAGACGGTCACGCTTGCCAAACTGAACGAGCATCTGCAGAAATGGGCCCCTCACGAATTCACCGTCGTGACGCTGGGGCGAAATCCGCTGGAAGTGAGAGTATGAAATTTTACGAAGCGACGTTAACAAACGGGCTGCGCGTCTTTGGGGAAGTCAATCTACTGATGAAGTCAGTCACAATGGGGTATTTTGTCAAAACGGGCAGCCGCGATGAAACAGCCGAAATCAACGGCGTCTCGCATTTTTTGGAGCACATGTGCTTTAAGAGCAACGAGCATCGCACCACGGATCAGATTAAGCTCGATTTTGATAAGATGGGCGCTCAGTACAATGCCTTCACCAGCAACGAGAACACCGTTTATTATTTGCAAGTGCTGCCCGAATTCTTAGAGCCCGGTCTTGAATTAATTTCGGACATGATGCGCCCAGCGGTGCACCAAGAAGACTTTGATACTGAAAAAAAAGTGATCTTGGAAGAGATTGCCAGGGCAGAAGACATGCCGATGTTCTTGGCCTACAAAAAAGCGCTGCAACTCTATTTTGATAAAAATCCCTTGGGCAATCTGGTTTTGGGGACGACGGACTCGATCAAAGCGCTGACGCACCTGCAAATGCAAGACTACGCGCGGCGTCGCTATGCTCCCGAAAATCTCTTGCTCGGCTGCACCGGCAATTTTGACTGGGCGCACTTTGTAAAATTGGCCGAAAAGTACACGAGTCATTGGAAAGCGACTGCGACGAACGAGCGAGCACATGCGCAGATTCAGAGCAAAGAAACAATGCAGCTCGTGCACAAAAGCTCGGCTTTCCGTGAGCAAATCGTGATGATCGCGCCTGCTCCGGCAAAACAGCACCCACAGCGCGAGGTCGTCGATCTACTGTCAGTCATTCTAGGGGCGTCGAGCAATTCTCGTTTGTACTGGGCCTTGGTAGACAAGGGGCTGGCGGACGATGCCGGGTGCGATTACATGGCCTTCGATCAAAATGGCATCTTATATACGCAAATCAGTTGCGACCCGGAGCGCACTCCGGAAGTGCTGGAGATCGCTCAGCGCGTTTTAAGAGAAACCTATCAGGAGAGCTTTGCGCGCGAAGAGATTGAAGCCGCTAAGAATAAGCTTCTTACGAGTCTTGTCGTAGGCAGCGAGCAGTCTATCTCCAGACTTTTCCCCGTAGGCATGGATCGGCTTTATCACCTGCCCTATCGCACTTTGGCTGAAGAAGTGCAATTAATCGAAAAGATTGGCGAAAAAGAATTGGCTGGCCTGCGCGAGATCTGCCCCCTGGGGAAATTCACGACCGTGCTCTTGGGGCCGCTCGAGCGTCTGAATTTAAGTGTGCGAGATTCATGAATCTCGCTGCACAACGCAATTCTGCAAGCCCGGATTCTCGTTCTTGTTCAAAATTGCCAGAGTTACTTTCCTTGACCAAAATAGTCACTTTGGCCACGATTTGAGCTCTTATTCTAAAATAAGAGCGATAGAGTAAAGCTAATTTGTTTTCACCGAATTTCCACCTTGGCTCCATGTCTTCTCCACCTAACTTGTCCTACAATGCAAATCAAGCTAGAAATTTCCTAAACATTTACGCGCCAAAGCCTGAGCAGCCAGGCGAGGTGCAATAAAGAAGAAAACTAGAATACCCCCAGCTGGCCCCGGATAAAACCGGGGCTAATTTCTTTTTGGCTTGGTTCTCGCCTCGCGCATCGTTAGAATAAGCGAAACCTTAGGAAAGCGAGTTTTTCAATGAACCCATCTCCGCGCCTGCGCCTTGAGTATTATCAAAAACAATTGAAGATCGCTTACGAAGAAAGCCCCTGGCACTCGTTCAAGCACGTCATGAAGGGAGTTAAACCTGAAGAAGCAGCGTGGAAGCCCGCCCACTATAAAGGCTTTCCCTGGATGTCAGGCAATATTCTTGACATCGCATTTCACTTGGGCGGAGATACGAGTTATCAACTCAGCAATGCTCTTGGTGACAAGAGCGTGACGTGGGAAGTACTCACCGCGCAATTCAAAGCGCGCGGAGGAGACATTAACGCTGCGGTGGCCATGGCCGAGGAGAGCTTTTCTTACTTACAGAAAACGCTTGACACGCTGACTGATACAGATTTAACAAGGCGCTTCAAAACTCCTGACGGCAAGAAAGAACAATCTATCGAAGAGCTTCTGCAAATGCTCTTAGAACACTATTTTTATCACTCGGGTCAGATTATGTACATTCGCTGCCTCTGGGAGGGCGAACGAAAGAGCGCTAAAGCTTCTCCAGTATTATAATCTCAAAGTATGCGAACGAAATAGACGATAACCTGTCCCCAATGCGGCGTTGCCCAACAAGAAGAAATGTCGGAAGATAGCTGCCGGTTTTTTTACACCTGCTCAAATTGTCGTGCAGTACTCAAACCGCAGGAAGGCGATTGTTGCGTTTTCTGCTCATATGCCGATATTCCTTGCCCCCCGAAGCAACAAGATAAAAAAAGAGCAACAGATTCTGTAAATTCACAGCATTGATGTGTTTCTCAGTATTCGCTTCACATTGATCTCGATCGTCCCGGCCTGAAAAATAAGAATTTGATGAGATATTCAGATACTACTGCTGCTGGCTCTTCTTATTAGAAGCAGACGAACTCTTACAAAACTCTTCATAATCAATCAGTTCAGCGATCGTCGGGTTTGCTCCGCAAAGAGAGCAGTTTGGATTTTTCTTGATGAAAATTTCTTCAAAGCGCAATTGCAAGGTATCAACTAAAAGCAATTTCCCGATCAACGTTGGCTCTAACTCAAGTAAGAGTTTTAAGACTTCATTCGCTTGCAACGTTCCGATCACACCTGCGACAGTGCCCAGGACTCCCGCTTCGGCGCAACTTGGCACTGTGCCCGGCGCAGGCGGCCTTGGGAAAAGACAGCGATAGCACGGACCCGTCGGTGCAAAGAGCGTCACTTGTCCTTCAAAGCGCAACACACTGCCAAAGACGTTTGGTTTTTTGAGCAAGACGCACGCATCGTTCACCAAATAGCGCGTTGGGAAATTGTCCGAGCCATCGACAATCACGTCATAGTTTTTGAGAATTTGTAGGGCATTTGCTGAGCTCAATTTTTCTTCGTAAGAGATAAGTTTTAGATCAGGATTGAGTTGCGAAAGCTTGGTGCAAGCTGAGTCCACTTTGGCTAATCCAATATCTTCAGTGTTGTGCAGGACTTGACGCTGCAAGTTCGAGCGATCAACTTTCTCGCCATCAATTAAGCCCAAGGTGCCCACCCCAGCCGCGCCAAGATAGAGTGCCGCAGGCGAGCCCAATCCGCCAAGCCCGACTAGTAGCACTTTGGCGCTCAACAATTTTTGTTGTCCCTGACCACCCATCTCGCGCAACAGAATCTGGCGCGAGTACCGTTCGATCTGCTCTGCGTTTAATCTCATCAAAGTATCACCGAGTTTCTCCTATCTTAGCTGCATCTGCGAGGACGCACAATCTTTGCGGCTGCCCGAGGCTCGTGATAGAATCTCGTCCATAACAGCGCCTCACAAAACGTCAGCGCAACCAAAACGTTTGACCGAGGAGATTTTTCCGTGCACCTAGGAGCCCAGCTCGCTCTCTTACTGACATCGGCTATCTGGGGCTGGACCTTTGTTTTAGTGAAGGAGAGTGTCGCAGAAGTCACACCCTTTCTTTTTCTCTTCGCGCGATTTACAGTGGCTACCCTCATTCTCTTCTTCATATTTCGCAAACCTCTTATCGAAGCCTGGAGTACAAAGATCATCTTGAAAGGCAGCGTGATTGGCCTTGCGCTGGGCGCGGGTTATCTCTTTCAAACGTGGGGGCTTCAGCACACGACGGCGACCAAGAGCGGCTTCATCACGGGAATTTCCGTCGTGCTCGTGCCCTTGCTGGGCATTTTTTTTAAAGAGCGCATCGGGCTTGGCCCGTGGATCGGTGTATTGCTTTCGTTCGTAGGACTTACCCTGATCTTGCTTGGGCAAAATGGTTCGATTCAAGAATTTTTATTGCAGCTTAATTGGGGAGATATTTTGACTTTTTTCTGTGCGATCTCGTTTGCTGTGCATCTCTTGCTCGTCAGCCATTTTGTCGATGCGCACAGTTATCGAGCCTTGCTCGTCATTCAGATTGGCGCGTCGGCTGTTTTTAATTTGGTGGGCACGCTTCTCTTCGAGCGAGTGCATTTTGATTTCAGTCTCACTGTCTGGAATGGGATTATCGTCACCGCCTGTTTTGCGACCGCTTTAGCGTTCTGGGCGCAGAACAAGTTTCAGCCGCTTTCTACACCGACACGCACGGCGATCATTTTTTCGACCGAGCCTGTCTTCGCCGGTTTTTTCGGGTTTTGGCTTCTGGGCGAGCGTTTAACGCTTTTTCAATTAATAGGGGCCAGCTTGATTTTAGTTGGCATTGTTGCCTCGCAATTCCCGATCAAATCTGAAGCAATTCGAATTGAAAATTCTCAGAAAAAATCGTAGAGCGCTCTTTCTTTAAGTGCATGGGGCTTTGTATTTAAGAAAATATCGAGTGAGGAAGAGGAAGAGCTTGGCCTGTGGCTCAAATAAACCGCTCGGCTACAAGGGGAAAAATCCCACAGAGGATGCGGGCAAAACCTTGTCAGCGTCGAGAGTTCCCTCGCCTTGGAGGTGCCAATCGTTATCCAAGCTCTTCCTCCCTACAAGGAGGTCCGTTTCATTCATCATATGCTATGTATTGAGCAGTGCTTTCCCACGCGGCTGTATCGTGCTTCTGTAGATAGAGATGGGATTGCCCCGCTTTCCCTGTCTGAACTCTCGTCGAAGTCTCTTTTTGGGGCAAGGACATGTGTCCCGATAAGACAGAACGTTAGTCACCCTCAATCTTGGTGCAACAAGCCAAGTTGAAAGTACGTATTGAGCCTCGCTTCTGACAAAGAAGCACTACAACAAAACTCAATGAGGCATCACAGGCACTTGCACTTTCTCTGCAAAATCGCTAGCTTGTGAGCAAGGTGATTCAATGAACAATGTGATTATCATAATCTTGGTTGTTTTGGCTGTGATTGCCGGTGGATTTGTTACGTTTGTCGCGATCAATTCGGGCTTTAAGACGCCGCCCCCGTTGCCTACCTGCGTTCCGACAAACTCGGCTGTTCCCCCTGCACCGGGATCGCTTGAGCCGAATGCGTTGATCAACTGGCATGATGGCCTTATCAATCCCAAAGTAACCCATGTTCAGGGGCCGGTTATTTTCTTAGCTTTTAACAATATCGGCCACAAGAAACATAACTATGTGCTGGCCCAAGTGGCTTCTAATTGTCAAGAGACGGTGCTGCGCTCGATCGAGGGCGTGATGAACGCCGAATCACGCAATATCCGTATCTCATTGACGCCGGGACATTACACTATCTATTGCGATATTCGCGAGGGGAAGTCGAGCCATCGCGCTCAGGGAGAGATCGCGACGATCATCGTCCACTAAGCCAGCAAGTTAAACTGGGCAATAAAATGACGGAGCGGGCCTTCGCCCTTCACCAGGCGGAGGCCTTTTAATTTTGCGCTTCGCTCGCGGAGGCGCACCATGGTTTCAACGACATCGTCCAAATGCTCTTGAGTGTAAACGCGTCGGGGCAAGGCAAGCCGTACCAACTCTAAGCGCGGGTAGGCCATCGCGCCCGTCTTCGCGTCACGTTTGGCGAACATCAGGCTGCCCACTTCTACCGTGCGAATTCCTCCTTCGCGATAGAGCTCCACGGCGAGAGCCTGGGCAGGAAACTCAGCTTGGGGGATGTGGGGCGCAAAACGCCGCGCATCGATATACACGGCATGTCCACCCGTCGGCGCGACTACGGGGATATTCTGCACGGAGAGCGCGGACGCTAAGTAACGCGCCTGGCCGATGCGATCCCGCAAATAATCTTCTTGGAGCACTTCATAGAGACCTTGCGCCATGGCGTCTAAATCTCTCCCAGAAAGCCCGCCGTAGGTCGGAAACCCTTCCATGAGAATCAGTTGGTGTGTACAACATTCAAAGAGCGATTCATCGCGCATCGCCAGCAAGCCCCCGATATTGACGATGGCGTCTTTCTTGGCGCTAAAGGTCATGCCATCGGCGAGTGAGAAAATTTCTTGCGCGATCTCGATCGGCGTTTTGTCAGAATATCCCGGCTCGCGTTCTTTGATGAAGTAAGCGTTTTCGGCAAAGCGGCAAGCATCGATGAAGAAGGGGATCTTGGCAGCGCGTGCCAGTTGGCTGACGCCGCGTATGTTTTCCAACGAGACGGGTTGCCCGCCCCCGCTGTTGTTGGTGATAGTCAACATCACCAAGGGAATTTTTGCGCGATTCGGAGACTCCAGCAGTTGGGCGAGTGCAGCGAGATTCATATTGCCCTTGAATGGATGCTCCATTTCAGGGTCATAGGCCTCTTCGATGGCCAAGTTCGCGGGATCGCCGCCATTCACGAGAATATTGGCTCGCGTTGTGTCAAAGTGCATATTGCTTGGCACGATGTGCCCGGGGCGCACGAGCGCGGAAAAAAGCACATTCTCGGCCCCGCGCCCTTGATGCGTCGGCATAAAGTGCGCAAACCCAAAGATATCTTTAACGACTATCTCCAACCTGAAAAAACTCTTGCTGCCGGCATACGATTCATCGCCGAGCATCAGCGCGGCCCACTGTTCTTGGCTCATTGCCCCTGTGCCCGAGTCGGTCAGCAAGTCTATATAAACCAGGACTTTCGCTTGAGACAACTGCAGGGTAAGATGCGGCTATGATTACCAAGCTGCAGTACGTCGAATTTCTCATCAGCACGATGGCCAACTTCACCGGGACGCACCTGGCTGAACACCTG
>Ga0247727_10018585_pt1 | contig 10905 bp, 7 predicted proteins | sample WisWelCaveWW1625_FD_202498 | JGI IMG/M metagenome (GOLD analysis project Ga0247727, IMG submission 202498) | Biofilm microbial communities from Wishing Well Cave, Virginia, United States - WW16-25 | ecosystem: Environmental > Aquatic > Deep subsurface > Groundwater > Cave microbial mat | place...
TTTTACGTTCTTGTTCGAATACGCGACCGACTGACGAATCTGATCATAGACCCGCCCCGTAGAAAAATTGGCGAAGGTTCCGGTAAACGGAATTTTTCCTCCGATTGTCAGCCCAGCGGCAATTCCAATCATATTGGCTTCTGCAATACCAACTTGAAAAAAGCGATCCGGAAAGCACTCCTGGAAAGCGTCCATTTTCAAGGATCCGGTAAGATCGGCGCACAGGGCAACTACGTTTGCGTGCGTTTTCCCGAGCTGTAATAATCCTTCACCAAATCCGGAACGTGTATCCTTGCTTTCCTTTGAGACAATTTTATTGAGGGGAGTGGTCATTGTTTTAATCATAATTAAAGATTGATGAATGTATTCTGGCCGGACTGAATGCTGAACATTTTCGAACCGGTATAGTCCGTTGAAACGGCTGCGTCCGGACGATAGAACATTTTATAATTCCCGGGTTGCAGATTCACGACATCCGTCAATTTTGCCGGATCGAAATCATAAACCCAGACGAAGGTTCCGTTTCCGTTGTCAACAAAAAGTTGCGCGACGTGGGCTTTACTGAAGGTGTATTTGAATTGACCGGAGCCCGCGATGTCGATGTACGTAAAAGAACTCTGCGTGACATCCACGGCGGTTTTGTAAATTCTTGGGATCGTCAGAATTTCAAGGTCGTATTTTCCGACGATGTACTTTTGTGTCTGGCCTGTATTCTGAACGTGCAGTGTGGCCGGGTTCGCGTGTTGGGTAATCCGGACTGGAACGTCCTTGTTTTTCGTCTGGCCCTCGAAGCGAAACTGAATCTGACCTCGCGGACAATCGACCGGAATGTGGTTGTGCATTCCACGTTTGATGATAATGCCGGCTTTCTCAACTTTCGGTAGTGTATTCACCACAAGATCGTATTTCAGCTTGGGGTCGATTACAGTAATGGTGTCTGGATGGTTGTTTGAGTTCAACGTGTGGACGAAGGTGTACTTCAAATTTTTTGTCCCGGCTTCGTACAAAAACATCGTGACATCCGTTTCCGTTGGTTTGCCGCTGATGTCTTTGAGATCGAACTGAACGGATGTGGCTAATACCGCATCCGATATAACCGATTTCATCACTTGGCGGAACGATTCAAGGGTAGATGCCTCATAAAGTCTGCCAACACACGCCAATTGGCTCAAATACTGCAAATCTATTCCCAGGCCAACCACAAAAGGCGTGATGCCGATTCCCTTTTCCTTGAGTTTTTTGGCTATTTCACAGGGAAATTCATCACAGGCTTCGAGTCCGTCCGTGATCAGAATGATGATTTTGCGTGAGTCATCTTGTGGAAAATCGCCAGCGGAAGCCTCGAGAGAACGGGCGATAGGCGTTGTTCCCTTGCAGCTGACATTGTTGACAAATCCCTTGATGGCGCCGTGGTTGTTCGCCGAAAATGGGACCTCGAGTTTGGTGTCGTTGCAATCTTGAAAAGTCGGAGTAACCTCCGACTGATGGCCATAAACCCGTAGGGCAAGTTCAAGATTCGGAATCCCTTCGAGTTCGTTGATCGTCTCGGTGAAGATCTCGCGCGCCCGATCAATTTTGGTGGATCCTTCCCAGCGTGCCAACATCGAATTCGATGCGTCGAAAACAAAAAGTATCCGCGTCAGCTGCTGGCTGAACACAGGGCTCGTGAAGACTAAAAGCCCGAATAATATGTAGCAACGTGTTCTCAATTCAATAGTCACCTAACGTTTCCTGCAGCTGCGAAAGTGCCTTATCTGTTTGGTCTTTGTTGGGTGGAGAACCGTGCCATTTATGCGTATGCATCATAAAATCCACGCCATTGCCCATTACCGTGGTCATAATGACCGCAACCGGTTTCTCTTGTCCCGAAAGTGATTTGGCCTTTACCATCGTGGCAAGAATGTTTTCGTAATTGTGTCCGTCCATCTCGAGTACTGTCCATCCAAAAGCTTGCCACTTTTGCTTTAGATCGCCCATCGGTAACACATCGTCTGTGTCTCCGTCGATCTGTTTGTGGTTGTAATCAATCGTTGCGATGAGATTATCAATTCCTTTCCCTGCTGCATACATCGCGGCCTCCCAAATCTGCCCCTCTTGTAGTTCTCCGTCACCGTGTAACGAATAAATGAGGTTTTTGTCACCGTTCAATTTTTTGCTCAGAGCTGCACCAATGGCAACTGAAAGCCCTTGCCCCAAAGATCCCGAAGAAACGCGGACTCCCGGCAATCCCTTTTCGACCGACGGGTGGCCTTGAAGCCTTGAATTTAAACGACGGAACGTCGAAAGTTCAGCGACTGGAAAATACCCGCGATGTGCCAGAACGCTATAAAATACGGGCGATATGTGGCCGTTGGACAGAAAAAAAAGATCCTCTTCCTTGCCGTCCATCGTGAATTTTTGAGGGTCGATGTTCAGAATTTCATAGTACATACAGGTGAAAAAATCCGTACAGCCCAGTGAACCGCCCGGATGCCCGGACTGAACAGCAGAAACCATTCGAATGATGTCTCGGCGCACCTGAGATGAGATGCGTTGTAATTCCTTAATTTCCATTAATTTTTGCTTGGAGTGAGCGCCAAAAGTAGCTGAAATGTAGCGCCGTGACAGGAGGTAAGTTTGAACATTTAACCAAAGTTCTTCACAGGTCTTTCTGGAGCCAGGAAAGCCACGAATTCGTTGAAAATTTCACCTTATGTTTAATAATCAATCGGTTATCCCTCGGCTACAGTGGATAAATAATTAACATAATCCTTGCCCACTCGAAAAAAAAATCACAAATTTACCAACGGTCTTGCATCTTATTGCAAGTCCAATGCGTTTATCCATAAATCTCTCGAAATGAAAAGACTTCTCACAGTGGTTTCCATTCTGTTGATTTCCGCCGCCTGGTCTGACGGAATTGCGCAGGATTCCAAGCCAGACCGCATTAAACTGGTCAAGTTTGAAAACGGAACGAACAGCCTCACAAAGGAGCAGCAAATTGAACGTTGCACTGTACTGATTGAGTCGCTTGACAAAAAAGAGGCATACATCCGCAGCAATGCAGAGTATACAGCGCAGGCCGAAGCGTCAGGGTGGTTCACAAAAGCGGAACAAACCCGTGAGAAAATGAGAGCACAAATCCTCATCCTTCAATCCAAATAAATCCAGTTATGAAAAGAAATCTGAGCATTTGTTTGTGGATTGCGGGATTCAGTTTGATTCCTTCAATTGGACTTTCGCAAGGTGCAACCTGTGCGGAAATGGAACCGATCTGTACAGACGACGGGGCTTTCTTCACCGCTACCGTTGGCAGCTTTTCTGAACCTGGTAACGACTACGGCTGTTTGTTTACCACACCGGATCCAAGCTGGTACTACTTCGAAATTGCTACTGCGGGTGATATTGATATGGAACTCTCGGCGGCCGAAGACATCGATTTTATTATCTGGGGACCTTTCGCCGATTTAGCCACCGCTATTTCATACTGTGGTTTGATGGGTGTCGCTCCGGAAGCTCCCGAAGTAGACTGCAGTTATTCGGCCTCCGCAATTGAATTCCCTGTCATTCCAAGCTGCATACCCGGCGAGGTTTACGTTATGCTCATCACCAATTACGCAGGTATTGTTCAGGATGTTTCCCTAACTCAGATTGGAGGAACCGGTTCGACAGACTGCAGTATTGTTGTTCCTGATCCTTGTGAATCCATTCCAGGTACCTATGCCATTTTGAAAAACGGTGTGCCAACCAGTTCGCCAGTTTACCTTTGCCAGGACGACGAACTAGAAGTCATTTCCAATGACGACTATACCTTGCCGATTGATGTGATCGCAGAACCGATTGGCGATGGAGTTTGGACTGCAGACATTCTGTGGCTGGTATATGATACTCCTCCGATTTCAGCCTTGACGGATCCTACAACTGATCCAGGTTATCTGGATTACATTTTTGCCGGTGAAGACTTCAGCGACATCAACGATGCTGCGAGTGCCATTGTTGCCGCATTGGGATGCGGAACCTATTATTTTGTTCCGGTTGCAGGCGATGACGGAATCGGTTTGAACGGCGGCGTTGTAGGAACGAATGACAACGGCGAACTTCACTGGGATCAGGACGGCAACGGATGCTGGTTGCTTGGCACACCAATTGAGGTGACGTATTCCTGTGAAATTGTCGGTGTGATCACCACGCATTGCGATCCACCAACGGTTATCAACGGCGTGGACATTGATCTCTCCGGAGGTTCAGGAAATTTTGACGTGGTAAATACCGGTGATGGCGATCTGTCGGCTGGTTTGGTTTCCAATCCAGGAACTGCGCTCGTCGAGAATATGGAAAACGGCGATGACTGGGAAATCGAAGTTACCGATGATATGGGCTGTACAGCCACTTTTAGCGGAACATTTGACGCACCTGTGCTCAATCCAGTTGTCGTGACCAACGCCGCATCTTGTCCCGGAGGTTCATTCGGAAACGTAGATGCTACAATTCTTGCCGGATCTGGAAACGGCGGACCTTACACCCTTACATTGAACGGCATTCCAACCGCTGGCACCAATGCAGACCTCGACGGTACAGCAGGTACTGTAGTAACGATTATTGCAATTGACGGAGAAGGTTGTATTTCTGACTCCGTAGTAACCATCGGCTCGGCCGGACATTTCATCGACATCGATGTGATAGAAATCATAGGTGTATCTTGCAATGGATCGGATGACGGCAGTGTGACCATAAGTGCTGATCCCACACCGACCGGATCTGTAACAGATATCGTTTGGACAAGTCCGACGGGTACTCCGTTTGCTGGCGGCGCAGGTTTTACAACAAAAACGGATATGGAAGCCGGCTCTTGGGAAGTTTGCGTTACGGACGATGTCGGCTGCGAAGTCTGCATTGTAGTCAACGTACCCAATGTCGCAGCGCTCGATATCTACGTTCAGAATTCGAACATTCCAACGTGCTGGGGTTTCACCGACGGATCGATCACTGTTGCTTCGAACGGCGGAACACCTTCGTATACCTACACCTGGGACCCTACCAATCCGATTTCTGGCGGAACCTTCAATAACCTCGGTGCAGGAATGTATATGGCATACGTAGAGGACGCGAATGGTTGCATCGACTCGATTGCGATTCTGCTCACCGAACCAGAACAATTGGATGTGGAGCTGACCATCTATAACGTGGCGTGTTACGGTGACGCAACAGGTATCGCAGTGGTCGATTCGGTATTGAACGCACAGGGCGATTACGACAACGTCAGTTTCTTCTGGAATCCAAATCCATCGGGTGTTTCGGGTGACAAAGCAGATTCAGCATTCGCGATGGGTGCCGGAACCTACACCCTCACGATCAACGACGACTACGGCTGTACTTACGTGGTAGATGTCATCATCACGCAACCGGAGCCACTTGTTTTCACGGAAATCGGTTTTGAACCAGCCTACTGCCGATTGTTTCCTTACCAAAGCGGAAACGGAATTGTTTTTGCGGCTGCGGCTGGTGGAACCGGTGATTTTGACTATGTCTGGAAGGATTCACTGACGGGTGAAACAGTTCCGAACACAACGTGGGGTGGCCTCAACAGCGGTTGGTACATCATCACGGTGACGGATGATAACGGATGTATTTTAACGCAGAACATTTATGTGGATTCATTGAATCCGATTGCGGAATTCGATATGACATCGCCACAATTTGAAAGCGAATGGGCTGGTACCGCGGTTATGGATATCCACTTCATCAATCAATCGCTTTATTTCGCGAATCCGAATGACCCACTTGCGGACACCACATTCTTCTGGAATTTTGACGATCAGGCGGGATGGATCATTACGCACGATTATTACGAGACCTACGATAGGAGTTATACCGAATCCGGAACCTACGAAATCTGTCTCGTTGCCCAAAACAAAAACGGATGTACGGACACAACCTGCAAAGAATTGATCGTTTATGATCCGATCAAATTTGAGCCGGTTAACGTATTTACGCCAAATGGCGATGGGGTCAATGATGTCTTCACATTCGATTACCACGCGCTTTCGATCAACACCTTCAGCTGCCTGATCGTTGACCGCTGGGGAAATAAGAAGTACGAAATGACCTCCCTTACGGATGGATGGAACGGACACGACAAGTCTGGTTCAATGTGTCGCGACGGTGTTTATTTCTATACCTGGCAAGCCGTTTCAGACAATGGAACTCAACTTCAAGGCCAAGGCAACGTGCAGTTGCTGTCCGCCCCAGCGAAGTAAGGAGAAAATAAGGGTTAAAAAAAAAGGGGTTGCGAAATGCGCCCCTTTTTTTTGTCTTTAGAAGGGAGTATTTAGCTACCTTCGGATTTCATCGCGTATGCATTTCTTGACACCATTGGAAACCCCGAAGGTTTATTGGCCCATACTCTTTCTGACGATCCTGTGGATTTGTTCTTGTACCAGTTCCCGTCACGCCAATTTCCAGAAGCGGCAATACCTCGATCTGAAGACGCGGAATGTCGAGAATCCCGCTGAAGAAGTGTCCGTTAATTTCGTTGAAAGGAGCGCAAGCGATGAAACCGACAGCGCTCTTTCTTTGGTTCCACCCTGCGATACCATTGTTATGAAGAACGGAAAAGTAATTCCTTCCACAGTAATTTTGAGCGACAAGGATAAGGTCCTTTATCGCCAATGCTGTTCGGAACACAATTCGGGTAGGATGGATACCCTCCTATCTGAATGCGATAGCAACGAGGTCTGGACATTGAATGCTGCCGATGTAGATTTTATTCTTTGGGAAACGGGCGACTATGACAAACCCTTCGGTGGAACAGGAGATCGGGAGATATTCGGAAATCAGGTAAGGACGTGTTTCACACTGGTTCTGCTTGGGCTGGCCATTGCCGCGTTCATTACTATTTCCTTTGTGAATCAGGTGACCTGGGGTTCGGGGTTGTTTTGGATTACCCTACTATTCCTGGGAATTGGCTGTCTTATCATTGGTACCGGCATCAGTATTGCTGCAATTGTCCGATCGCTTGGCGTACCCCGGAAAGAACGGGATAAAAAGTTTAAACTCGGCCTGGGCACAGTATGGTCAATATTCGTTGGGTCACTGATCATCGACTGCATTCTTATAGGTGCACTGATCAGTTCCATGTAATATATCCAAAATGGATGATTTTCAAATTGTAAAAATGATCTGAGGAGGAATATTGGGACAATTCGGCGAAAACCTATCTTTGCCATCCATAAATTTGAAACGGAATGGCTCTGAAATGCGGAATTGTAGGTTTGCCCAATGTCGGAAAGTCGACCTTGTTTAATTGTCTCTCGAATGCAAAGGCACAATCGGCGAATTTTCCATTCTGTACAATCGAACCCAACATTGGTGTCATTACTGTACCCGATCCACGATTGACTAAACTTGAGGAATTGGTTAAGCCCCAGCGCACCGTTCCGACAACCATTGAAATTGTAGACATCGCCGGTTTGGTAAAAGGGGCATCCAAGGGAGAAGGACTTGGCAACAAGTTCCTGGCAAACATTCGCGAAACCGACGCCATCATTCACGTTTTGCGTTGTTTTGTAGATGACAACATCGTACACGTCGATGGCAAGGTGGATCCAATCCGTGACAAAGAAGTGATCGATATGGAACTTCAGCTCAAAGACCTTGAAACGGTCGACGGCAAAGTGAATTCACTGGCCCGCGCTGTGAAATCCGGAGACAAGGAACTTGTAAAGCAGTTCGAATTGTCCAAACGTCTAAAGGAGGCCCTGGAGGCTGGAAAATCGGCCCGTGTGGTTAAACCTTCCGGTGATGTAGAAGAGAAATTCTACAAGGAACTGCAATTGCTCACGGCCAAACCGGTTTTGTATGTTTGCAATGTTGACGAGAAATCGATCACAAGCGGAAACGAACTGGTTGAAAAGGTACGTCAAGCCATAAAAGATGAATCGGCCGAGGTACTGGTCGTAGGAGCGAAAATTGAAGCAGACATTGCGGAATTTGAATCCTTCGAGGAAAGGAAAATGTTCCTGGATGAACTGGGTCTCACGGAATCCGGAGTGAATCGCTTGATTCGTTCAGCCTACAAATTATTGAAACTTCAGACCTATTTCACTGCGGGTGAAAAGGAAGTTCGCGCGTGGACCGTTCGCGTCGGAGCCACAGCTCCGGAGGCGGCAGGGGTCATTCATACCGATTTTGAAAAAGGATTTATTCGCGCCGAAGTGATGAAATATGGCGATTTTATTGAACTCGGATCAGAGCAGGCGCTGAAGGATGTTGGAAAATTACACGTGGAAGGAAAGGCGTACCTCGTCGAGGATGGCGATATTATGCATTTTAGGTTTAATGTTTGAGTGGAGGATAAAGGTTATTGAATCACAATTTTTCGTGTAATTACGCTCTCTCCAGTGCGTATTTTCGCCAAATAAACTCCCGACTCCGGAAGCGAAACCTCCACCTGCTGATCGGTACTTTGCTCAAACACCAAGTCGCCTATAGAATTGTATATTGCAAGATGGAAATTTTTTTGTCCCTTCCACTCTACATTGACAATCGATGAAGATGGATTAGGCGAAATACTCGGCGCATTCATTTCAACATCGACAAAACTCAGATCAATAAATCCGGTATCATTGTAGCGGACAGTAAGGAATTGATCGTCAGGAACGAATCTCATATATCCTGTCAGAACAATTTTTCCGTCCGTCTGGAGAGCAACGTCGGTTGCGTACTCGTCCGACCAGATACTCGTTCCGATGGAATTATTCACGATTCCTTCAACGCCAAAAGTATTGTCTAAACTGCCGTCGTTATTGTATCGCACAATGACGAAGTCATTATTGAACCCTTTGTCGGAGTAACCGGCAACAACAATTTTGTCATCATCCTGAAGGGCTGAGCACGTTGCGAAATCATCACTGTTCTCAATATCGGTCTTAACCTTTCCGCCAACACCAAAAGTGTTGTCCAGGCTTCCATCCGAATTGTACCGGACGACGGCAAAATCAAAGTCTGTTTCCTCGGCAGAGGAAGATCCTGAGACAACAAGTTTACCATCATTTTGAATCAGCAGTGATGTGCCCATATCGTAATAGTCGTCAACTGTGGTGACAACAATGCCATCTCCATCAAAGGAATTATCCAGGCTGCCGTCGGAATTGTAGCGAATGAGTGCAAAGTCATACCAGGAGCCCGTTTCGGCAATGCAATATCCGGCGACAACAATTTTGTCATCACTTTGTATGGCCACCGAATTTGCGGCTTCCCCTGAAGGTAAGACCGAGGTCAGGACAATGCCATCTGAATCAAAAGCTAAGTCCAAACTTCCGTCTGTATGTACGCGTGCCAAAAAAAAATCGGATTCATCAGCTACGTAACTCTCACCCGATATGACAATTCTTCCATCCGCTTGCACCACTGCCGCGTAAGCGATTTCACTGCGACCGCCAACTGGTATCTTCACCATCCCGTCAACGTCAAAGGAATTGTCCAAACTTCCGTCAGCATTGAGTCGCATTACGACAACGTCATAATCGGTTCCATTGAACCAGTTACCCGCCAACACTATTTTTCCGTCATCTTGCAGTTCCATTGCACGGCATTCATCATAATTGCTTCCAGCATCGGCAATAATCAAACCATCTGACCCGAATGTGGCATCGGGAGTTCCGTCAGAGTTATATCGGACCAATTCAAAATCTCCGGTAGGCAATTGACTAAAGCCAGCGACAAGAATTTTTCCATCTGACTGGATTTTAACCGCAGAAGCAAAGTCATCAGCGGCGCTACAGTCTGTATAAACGGTGCCTCCCGTACCAAAAGATAAATCGAACATCCCTGATTGTGAATCCGCCTGTATCGGGTTCAAAAAAATCCCAAAGCAAACGATAACAAACCTATTCACACAAAAATCCATCTTCATAAATTCAATAGTTAGGCCTCATACAAACCACTCCGATTGAAAGAGCGGGGCAAGATATCATACTGAGGATAACGCAAATAATACGAAATGCGTTGAAGTAAAATGATTTTATGGAATGTTATTTGAATCAGTGGCAAACCAAAGGAAAGAGTTAACGCGTCCTGGATGGAGATATTGTGCATTTTAGGCCTATTGTCTAGCGCCAGCTCACCCGAATAAAATTTTCAGATTTCACAAAATCATCTGGCAAATTGGTCGCAAAGTGGACGTATAAAGGGCTGCAGGCTATTGAATGACAATTTTCTCCGTGCGAATTTTTCCCCCATTGCTAATTCTTGCGAAATATACGCCCGGTTGAGCAAGTGAAATTTTGGTGTTCTCAGTAAGTGATAAGCTCAGAACCTCAGTTCCTAGGGCATTGAATATTTTCACTGAGGCATTTTCATTTCCTCGCGCTTGAAGAGTTAAAATTCCCGACGAAGGATTTGGAAATATTTGTATTTCTTCCGCTTCGGTCGTAGGCAAAATTTGGTCTGACCCCATACCATTGTATCTGGCAACAGTGAAATCTGCGTCCGTTCCGTTGCTACTCCAGCCAGCCAAGATAATTTTCCCATCCACTTGGATTGATGTTGAAGTGCCCCATGAGTTGGAGGGGCCAATAGATGTAGTTACAATTCCATCAGAATCAAATGTACCATCAAGGCTACCATTGCTGTTGTAGCGCACCAAAGTAAAATTAGCGTTAGATCCAACCAGACTGTTACCAGCTAGAATTATTTTTCCATCAACTTGAAGGGCGAGAGACGAACCACTATCACCTCCTGTACCAATTGGTGATATGACAATTCCATCCGTGTCAAAGGAATTATCCAGGCCACCATCGCTATTGTATCTTACCAGGGTAAAGTCATTATTGGAACCGTCGAAGCAACTCCCGCCGACAATAATTTTTCCGTCAGTTTGAACGACTACGGAAAATGCTCCTCCTTCGTTGTATGGGCCAACCGACG
>Ga0247727_10018586_pt1 | contig 10904 bp, 12 predicted proteins | sample WisWelCaveWW1625_FD_202498 | JGI IMG/M metagenome (GOLD analysis project Ga0247727, IMG submission 202498) | Biofilm microbial communities from Wishing Well Cave, Virginia, United States - WW16-25 | ecosystem: Environmental > Aquatic > Deep subsurface > Groundwater > Cave microbial mat | place...
TGACCTGCCCCCGAAAACTAGTCCAATCATAATTACAGTCCTGCCGGGGCTAGCCGCATAGTCCAGTCCGTCCGGAACTCCTCGGGGCTCAGGTTGCCGAGGGAGCTGTGCGGACGCTCTCGATTGTAGTCGATGCGCCACTCCTCCACGATCCGCCGGGCGTCCGGGAGGCTCAGGAACCAGTGCTCGTTCAGGCACTCGTCGCGCAACCGGCCGTTGAAGCTCTCGATGAAGGCGTTTTGCACGGGCTTGCCCGGCTCGATGAAGCGCAGCGCGACCCTCTGCTCGTAGGCCCACTGGTCGAGCGCTTTGCTCGTCAGCTCGGGCCCGTTGTCCAGCACGATCTCCTCAGGCGCCTGGCCGCGCTCGCCGATGACCCGGTCGAGCACGCGCGCCACCCGCACGCCCGAAAGCGAGGTGTCCACCTCGATCGCCAGCGACTCCCGGGTGAAGGCGTCGACCACCGTGAGCAGGCGGATCTTCCGGCCCCAGAAGAGGGCGTCGCTCACGAAGTCGAGCGCCCAGCGCTGGTCCGGTCCCGTCAGCGCGGGAGTCGGACAGCGCTCCCGCGCCACCCGCTTCCGGCAGCGCCGGCGCACCGACAGTCCCTCCGCCCGGTAGATGCGGTAGACCCGTTTGTGGTTCACGACCCAGCCCTCCCTGCGCAGCAGGACGTGCAGCCTGCGATACCCGAACCGCCTCCGCTCCGCGGCCAGCTCGCGCAGGCGGTCCCTGAGCGGCCCGTCATCCCGTCCGCTCCCGCGGTAGCGACAGCTCGACCGGTTGATGCCCACCAGCCCGCAGGCGCGGCGCTCGGAGCGCCTCCAGGACGCCTCCAAGTATCCCACCGCCTGCCTCTGGGCGGTGGGCGTCAGAAGTTTTTTGAGAGGACATCCTTGAGCGCCCGGTTGTCCAGCGAGAGCTCGGCCACCAGCCGCTTCAGCCGGCCGTTCTCCTCTTCCAGCATCCGCAGCCGCCGCGCCTCGCTCACGCCCATCCCGCCGTATTTGCGCTTCCAGTTGTACAGCGTCTCGGTGGCGATCCCCAGACGCCGGCTGAGCTCCTGCGTCGAGGCGCCCGCCTCATGCTCCTTGAGCACCGCCACGATCTGTTCCTCTGTGAACCTGCTCTTCCGCATCCCGTCCTCCTTCAACTACCCGGAGGACTGTCATTTTACGTGGTACAGTTTTCGGGGGGCAGGTCACTACAGCAGAGAAGATCATGAATTGGGTCTACGCTCAACCTGGCTCTTCAGGCCAGATGCCACTGGACATCTAATGCTGGAATTTCGTCCCACGTCCGGCCGTCAAGCAGCCTGCCCGCCTTTGTCTTGCCCACTCGCGCGGCTTCCTGATTGAAGGCCCCCCATTGCTTGAAAAAGAACGGTACGCCTGCCTCAAGGCATTGTTCTCGAATGGCTCGAGGCCACTCGGGTCGCATTGGCCGGGCTCCGCGCCCAGATTCGCCACCAGCTATCACCCAGTCGATACCAGCCAGGTCTAGCGACAAGGGCCCAAGAAGGGGCTCACAGGACAGAAAGCGTACCGAGGCGGGTAACTTCCGAAGGCTGCTGACGCGGCTCACCCACCTCTGGTTCTCCACCGAGACGCCCATCCAAATGTTGCGTGGCCAGGGCAGGCGGCGGGCGATGGAGACGGCTCTATCCGGCCGCTTGGTGAGGAGCTGAAATGTGTGCCGCGTCGCTATCTCCATTACTCGGAACACCTCGATGATGAATGTCTCTGGTACGTCCTCGTGGAAGAGGTCGGACATGGAATTGACGAAAACCAGGCGGGGTCGGCGCCATCGGAGTGGCAATACTAGCCTCTCAGGCCATAGTCGAAGGTCAAAACCCTGCTCGTAGGGATGGCCGCGGACGCCGCGAAACCTCTCTGCGAATGTTTCCGCGTAGCAGTGTGCACAGCCTGGCGACACCTTGGAGCAACCCGTGACGGGGTTCCAGGTGGCCTCCGTCCATTCGATCTTCGAGTACTCGGCCACTATCGTTAGCCTCTCCTTGAGTATCATCCATCTCACCGGGCTGAGCCAGCCCCCTGCGTTGACCCGCCCGCCGGGCCGCCCTATGCTGGCCTCACGCCCCGGGGGCGAGGAGGTGGCCGCATGACCGTGGAGCGCGTCAGCGTCGGCAGCGTCGAGATCGTCAGCGTAGTGGACGGCATGATGCGAGCGCCGCCCGCGTTCATGTTCGCCGGCATCCCCGACCAGATGTCGCGGCCCGCCCTGGGCGACGACCTGGCCGCGGACGGCACCTTCGCGGTGAAGTTCGGGAGCTTCCTGGTGCGCTCGTCCGGGCGGACGGTGCTCGTCGATACCGGGGCGGGCGTGAAGAACCCGCAGATGCGCGGCGGCCAGCTCCTCGACAACCTGGCGGCGCTCGGCGTCAAGCCGGAGGACATCGACATCGTTGTGATGACGCATCTGCACGTCGACCACGTCGGGTGGAACTGCACGGAGCGTGACGGGCGCCTGGTACCGACCTTCGCCAACGCGGAGTACTGGATCAACCAAACGGAGTGGGACTACTGGACCGAGCCGCCGACCTGCGACGAAGAGTCCTGCATCGCCACCGACGTGCTGCCGCTGCGGGACAGCCCGCAGCTCCGCCTCGTCGACGGCGAGGCGGCGATGACGGCCGAGCTGAGCCTGCTGCCGACGCCGGGGCACACGCCCGGCCACTGTTCGATCGCCGTCGCCTCGGCCGGCGAGCGCGCGGTCATCCTGGGCGACGTGGCGCATCACCCGCTGCACCTGACGCGGCTGTGGGTCTCGGCAATCGACGAGCTGCCGCGCGTCTCGCGCCGGACGAAGCGGGCGCTGGCCCAGCGGCTGGTTGACGAGCGCTGGTTGGTGGCCGGCGGGCACTTTACGCCGGGCAGCTTCGGCCGGTTGATGCTGGCGGACGGCCAGCGCGCCTGGCAGTCGCTCTAGCGACCTCAGGAGTCGGGCGCGGCGACGCGCAGCGTCGGATCGTTCGGACGGGAGACGTCCACGCGAAGCTCCCAGGAGATCGGCGGCGGTAGATCGAGGTCGTCGAGCAGCGGGCTGCCGTCAACGTTGTCGCGAGAGACGAGGAGGCGCACGGGCCATTCGCCGTCCGCCGCCAGCCAGAGCTCCCAACGCACGTTGCCCGAATCTCCGGCGAGCACATCCTCCGACAGGAGCGCCTGAAAGAACTCGCTGCTTGTTGAGTCCGCCTGGAAGTGATTCGCGGCGACGCCGTTGACGAGTTGCGCGTCAGATGGGAGGCGGGCGGCGACCTGGCGCACCTGGTCGAACTCCGCGCCGCCGAGGAAGTCCGGTCGCAGCGCGGAGAAGGCGTGGCGGAGGACGTCGGTCAGCGTCGGGTCGGCGCGATCGACCTGGCGCCAGGGGTCATCGCCGCTACGGAGCCACGCGTCCTGCTGGATGACGACGACGCTGCGGCTGATGGCGTCGCCGTCGCCGCGCCTCATCACATAAGAGAAGGCGTGTCGCCCGGGCGCCTGGAAGTCGCCGTCGGTGGAGATGACCAGTTCGTCGCCAGGCGCGGTGTCGCGGCCGCGCACGGTGAGCGTCGCGGCGTAGTGGAAGCTCTCGAGGGGGAGCGGCGCGGCGTCCTCGGCGGTGGCGGCCGGCTGCGGGCTGAGCGAGGCGCCGGCGGCGGCACCTTCGGTACCGGCCGACTCACCGCCGCCGCAGGCCGCCAGCGCGAGCGCCAGCAAGAGGCCGCCTGCGCAGGCGGCCTCTCGGATGCCGGCCAACGAGCGAATTCGTCCCATCCCGCCTTCCCTCAGAGCGTCGGGTTAGCATAACGGACGAAGGCCGGAAGCGCGAGGCCTGTTGACCCATGCCCAGGTCGGGGCTATCGTGAACCGACACCGCCGACTCTAGCAGGAGCCGCCTCGTGCCTTTGCCCCACACCTATCGACTGGGCAGCCTGGACCTCTGCATCCTGAGCGACGGCACGTACTACCAGGACGCCGGCGCGGTCTTCGGTCTGGTGCCGCGCGTGATGTGGGAGCGCGCCGCCGCGCCGGAGCTGGACGGCCAGCACCGGATGGCCCTGGGGCTGAACTGCGTGCTCGTCCGCTCGCGCGACAAGCTGGTGTTGATCGAGACTGGCGTCGGCGATAAGGAGGGCCACCGGCGTCAGTCGTCGCCGGCGGCGGAGGCCAACCTGCTCGCCGCGCTCGACGAGCTGGGCGTGCGGCCGGAGGAGGTCGACGTCGTCATCAACACGCACCTGCACGCCGACCACTGTGGCTGGAACACGCGTCAGACCGACGACGGCCGGCTCGCGCCGACGTTCCCACGCGCCCGCTACCTGATCCAGCGCGGCGAGTGGGAGGCGGCGACTCACCCGAACGAGCGCACGCGCGCGACCTACCTGGCCGAGAACCTGCTGCCGCTGGAGGAGGCGGGCGTGCTGGAGCTGGTCGACGGCGAGCGGGCGGTCACGCCGGAGATCACGTTCCTGCCGACGCCGGGGCATACCGAGGAGCACGCGTCGGTCGTGCTCAGCTCCGGCGGCGAGACGGCGATCTACCTGGGCGACGTGGTGCAGCACCACGTTCAGCTCGAGCGGACGGCCTGGGTCTCGGCGTTCGACTTGCTACCGCTCGTGTCGATGGAGACGAAGAAGCGCATCGTGGAGCGGGCGGTCCGCGAACGAGCGCTGATCGTGAGCGTGCACAGCCCCTTCCCCGGCCTGGGGCGCCTCGTCCTGGGCGAGGACGGGCGGAGGCATTGGGAGGTGGTGGCGTGACCACCACCTCCCTGCGCCAGCTCCCGCTCGCCGACCAGCACCGGGCGCTGGGCGCGCGGTTCGCGCCGTTCGCCGGGTGGGAGATGCCGGTGCAGTACGCCGGTATCGTCGAGGAGCACCGGGCGGTGCGCCAGCGCGCGGGCGTGTTCGACGTGTCGCACATGGGGCGGCTGTTCGTCGCCGGCGCTGCCGCCGGGCGGCTGCTCCGGCGCACGCTCACCTACCAGGTCGACCAGCTCGCCGAGGGCGAGGCACACTACGCCCTCCTCTGCGCCGGCGACGGCGGCATCCTGGACGATGTCTTCGTCTACCGGCTGGATGACGCGCGTTTCCTGGTCGTGAACAACGCCTCGAACGCCGAACTGGGACGCGAGCGCATCGAGTCGCTCGTCGAGGCGGGGATGGACGTGGAGCTGCTGGACCGGCAGGCGTCGACGGTGATGCTCGCGCTCCAGGGGCCGGAGGCGGCGGCGGCGTTGCGGCGGGCGCTGGGCCCGGCCGCGCCGGTCGACCTGGCGAAGCGGCGCTGCACGGAGTTGGAGTTCGCCGGGTACAAGCTCTTCGCCTCGCGCACCGGCTACACCGGCGAGGACGGTTTCGAGCTGGTGACCTCGGTCGACGCGGGCGCGCACCTCATCGCCCGGCTCACGGCCGAGGGCGTGGCGCCGTGCGGTCTGGGCGCGCGCGACACCCTGCGGCTGGAGGCGGCGCTGCCGCTCTACGGCAACGACATCGACGCGACGACGAACCCATGGGAGGCGGGGCTGGGCTTCGCCGTCAGCCTCGACGACGGCGCGGCGTTCGCCGGACGGGAGGCGCTGGTCGCGGTGCGAGAAGCCGGCGCGACGCGGCGGCTGGCCTGCCTGCGGGCGATGGAGCGCGGCGTCATGCGCGCGGGTTATGTTGTCTTGCACGGCGGCAAGGCCGTAAGTACAGTGACCAGCGGCAGCTTCTCCCCGACGCTTGAGGTCAGCATCGGCATGGCCTACCTGCCGATCGACCTGGCGAAGAAGGGGACAGAGCTGGAGGTGGACGTCAGGGGCCGGCCGCTCCGGGTCGTGGTCGTCCCGCGACCGTTCTATCGCAGGCCGGAGACGGCGAGCGCCTAGCGCCTCTGCAACTTGATCTTGAAAAATGTGGCATGCCCGGCGCGTCGAACCGAGCCCCCTGTCATGCTGAGCGTAGCGAAGCATCTCGCGCCCCGCGAGGGGCCAGACCCTTCGCTTCGCTCAGGGTGACATCAGTGCCGCGCTTGCCTCCGGATCAAGTTGGAGCGGGACTAGCTGTCTACCTTACTGCCCAGAGGAGGCTCTTCGTAACGAAATGAACGTCCCGCCCGACCTGCGCTACACGAAGGAGCACGAATGGGTCAGCCTGGAGGGCGACACGGGCAGCGTCGGCATCACCGACTTCGCCCAGGATCAGCTCGGCGACATCGTCTACCTGGACCTGCCGGCCGCGGGGGCGCCGCTGACGCAGTTCGGCAAGCTCGGCGAGATCGAATCGGTGAAGGCGGTCTCGGACCTCTTCTCGCCGGTGAGCGGCGAGGTGGCCGAGGTGAACCAGGAGGCGATCGACTCGCCGGAGCTGGTGAACCAGGAGCCGTACGGTCGCGGCTGGCTGATCAAAGTGCGCCTCAGCGATCCGGGCGAAATCGAGGGCCTCCTCTTGGCAGAGGCGTACTCGGCGTTCGTGGCGCAGGAGCAGGCGGAGGCGTAGGGCTGGCAGCCGCCGCGGGAACGACCGGATGACGGGCGGAGCCGCCACCCCGCTGCGCGGTCGGAGTGCGCGGTGATCGAGAGGGGACAGATGCTTCGCTGCGCTCAACATGACGAGGCCGCTTCACGATGACGATGCTGAATTCCGCGACCCCGGGCGTCTGAAGCTAGGATGCCCCACCCCTACGTCCCGCTGACCGACGACGACCGCCGCGCGATGCTGGCGACGGTGGGCGTGGCGTCCGTCGACGAGCTGTTCGCCGACATCCCGGCGGAGCACCGCGACCCGCCGCTCGACCTGCCGGCGGCGATGTCGGAGCCGGAGCTGCTGCGCGAGCTGTCGGCGCTGGCGGGACGCAACCGGCCCCCGGGCGAGACACTCAGCTTCCTGGGCGCCGGCGCCTACCGCCACTTCATCCCCAGCGTCGTCGACCACATCATCCGCCGCGGCGAGTACCTGACGGCCTATACGCCTTACCAGCCCGAGATCAGCCAGGGCACGCTCCAGACAATGTTCGAGTTCCAGTCGCTCGTTTGCGAGCTGACCGGCATGGACGTGGCGAACGCCGGCATGTACGACGGCGCCAGCGCGCTGGCCGAGGCGTGCCTGATGGCCTGCTCCGTCACCGGCCGCAAGCGCATCGTCCTGCTCGACACGGTCCACCCAAACGCGGTCGAGGTCGTGCGGACGTACGCGGACGGGCGCGACCTGACGGTGGAGGTGGTCTTGCCTGGCAACGCGACGGTTGGCGCCAGTGACGCGTGCCTGGCCGCCCAGCAGCCGAGCTTCTTCGGCTATCTGGAGGACCTGGCGACGCTGGGACGAACGGCGCACGAAGCGGGCGCGCTCTTCGTCGTGTCGGCCGACCCAGTGAGCCTCGGCCTCCTTCGCCCGCCGGCCGGCTTCGGAGCGGACATCGTCGTGGGCGAGGGGCAGCCGCTCGGGGTGCCACTCAGCTTCGGCGGACCGTACGTGGGGCTGTTCGCCTGTCGAGAGCGGTTCGTCCGCCACATGCCGGGGCGGATCGTCGGGCGGACGAATGACCTGGAGGGGCGCGCGGGCTACGTACTCACACTCCAGACCCGCGAGCAGCACATCCGCCGCGAGCGGGCAACGTCCAACATCTGCACCAGCACCCAGCTCGTCGGGCTGGCGTTCACGGTGGCGCTGTGCACGCTGGGCAAGCAGGGCCTGCGGCGGATGGCGGAGCTCTGCTACCACAAGGCGCACTACGCCGCCGAACGCATCGCGGCGCTGCCGGGCTACGAGCTGCCGCTGGACACCCCATTCTTCCAGGAGTTCGTCGTGCGCTGCCCGCTGCCGCCGGGCGAGGTGAACGCGCGCCTCCTGGAGCGCGACATCATCGGCGGGTACGACGTATCGGACCGGATCGAGCGCGGCCTGCTGCTCTGCGTGTCGGAGCTGCACACGCGCGAGGAGATCGACCGGCTGGTGGAGGCGCTGGGGGCGGGCCATGCCTGACGATCCCGGCGCCACGCTGTCGTTCGACCTGAGCCGCCCCGGGCGGGTGGGGTGCGCGCTGCCGCCCCTCGACGTGCCGGCGGCGGCCCTTCCGCCCGCCGACCTGCTGCGCGACGAGCTGTCGCTGCCGGAGCTGTCGCAGCTCGACGTGGTGCGCTACTTCACGTCGCTCTCGCAGCGCAACTACAGCATCGACACGGGATTCTACCCGCTCGGTAGCTGCTCGATGAAGTACAACCCGAAGGTGAACGAGGACGCGGCCCGCTTGCCAGGCTTCGCGGGGCTGCACCCGATGCAATCGTCGAAGACGGCGGAAGGCGCGCTGGAGCTGCTCTTCCGTCTCCAACGCCTGCTCGCCGAGGTCACGGGCATGGACGACGCGTCGCTGACGCCCGCGGCGGGCGCGCACGGCGAGCTGGCGGGCATCCTGGTCGCCCGGGCGTACCACAAGTCGAACGGCGGCGGCGGCAAGCGGCGCGTGCTGGTACCCGACTCCGCCCACGGGACGAATCCGGCGACCGCGGCGATGGCCGGCTTCGAGGTGGAGAGCATCCCGTCGGACGGCGACGGCAACATGGACCTCGCGGCGCTGGAGCGCGCGCTCGAGACGAACGGCGACGACGTGGCGGCGCTGATGCTGACGCTGCCGAGCACGCTGGGGCTCTTCGAGCAGCGCATCCTGCGCATCGCGGAGCTGCTCCACGCCCACGGGGCGCTGCTCTACGGCGACGGCGCGAACATGAATGCGATGCTCGGCCGCGTCAAGCCAGGCGACCTCGGCTTCGACGTGTTCCACCTGAACCTGCACAAGACGTTCAGCACGCCGCACGGCGGCGGCGGGCCGGGCGCGGGGCCGATCTCGGTGAAGGCGAAGCTGGCGCCGTTCCTGCCGACGCCGCACGTCCGCCAGAACGAAGGCAACGGCCGCTACGTCCTCGCGAGGCCGGAGCACAGCATCGGGCGGCTGGGGATGTTCCACGGCAACTTTGGCGTGCTGGTGCGCGCCTACGCCTACATTCTCAGTCTGGGCGCTGACGGCCTGCGCGCGATCAGCGAGGCGGCGGTGCTCAACGCCAACTACGTACAAGCGCGCCTGCGCGACGCCTACCGCCTGCCCTACGACCGCGCCTGCATGCACGAGGTGGTTTTCTCGGGCTCGCGGCAGAAGGCGCAGGGCGTGAAGACGCTCGACATCGCCAAGCGGCTGATCGACTACGGCTTCCACCCGCCGACGATCTACTTCCCCCTGATCGTGGACGAGGCGCTGATGATCGAGCCGACGGAGTCGGAGAGCAAAGAGACGCTGGACGCCTTCTGCGAAGCCATGCTCGCCATCGCCCGCGAGGCGGAGGAGTCGCCCGACCTCGTGCGCGCCGCGCCGACGAAGGCGCCGCTCCGCCGCCTGGACGAGGCGACGGCGGCGCGACGCCCGGTGCTGCGCTGGCAGCCTCACTGAACCGCGGAACACCGGAACCTATCGGCTGAGCGCTCGCGGCGCAGCTCGAACCACGTCAGCTGGCGTACCTGCTGAGCCACTCACGAAACTTACTATCATCAAGGTTCCCGCCGGTTACACCAACCTCCCTGTCGGCAAGGAACGCGGCCAGCATCTCGCCGTCCATGCCCACCACCTCGGAACGAGCGACGAGACTCCACACGTTCGCGCTCATTCTCGCGGTGGTGAAGAAGAGGTAAAACACTGGATCACACGCCCTAATTTCTAGGTCAGCGTACTGGGCATCTCCACCCGAATAGGCGCGTGCCTTGGCTAAGTCAACTGACCCGACGAGTTCCCGAATCGCTGGAGTTGCTATCTTCGTCGTCACATAGTGCTTAGCCTGGCCGATCATCCATACCCGGAGCTGCTTTTGGACTGTGGGGTAGACATCTTCGGCAAATACATGGGCCTCAAGGTGGAGACGCCCATAGAAGTCCAAACCGTCGTCGCCACTTCGCGGTGTCAGCCTCGGTTCGGCAACACCCAGCAATTGCAAGATGCCAGCGCAAAGCGCTTCGAACTCAAGGGGGCTCAGGCCACGCAGGAGTCCAGCGTACGCCGAGAACCGGGAGCGTCGGTTCTTCGCTTCCTTGACATCTGGCGCGTCCAATGGCTCTACAAATGCGCACCCTTGCAATATGTAACGCGACGATGAATTAAACTCGAACGGTGCGAATTTCCCCATGTGGCTCAGCGCGCCATGTTCGCGTCCCAGGGCGGTTAGAAATGGTTTCTCCTTCCGCTCCGCCCACTCGCCGGCATCATCCCCTTGTCCCGGAGCCGCGAGGTTCCTATAAATCTCAGCCAGCCAGTCTGTGGCGGGCCGAGGCGGGTCTGTCGGTTTGATCAGTTGGAGAAAGCTTCTTACGGCACTTGGTATCGTGACAATCATGCCCGAATGAGCTTCTCGTAGTTCTCCAGCACCTCGCCAGCTACCTGCTTTAGCTTCTCGATCTCCGCAATGTCCTCGTCGGTCAGGCGCTTTGCTTCCAATATACCTATTCGACCGAGAGCAGCAATGGTGCTGGCCACTTCGGCCCTCCAGGATCGCGATAATTCGTCTCTCTTAGCTATGGTTAACGCATCCAGAAGCGAACGGTCGGGATCTAGCAGAACTCTCTTCGCCTCCACATTGGGCAGAATATCTCGTAAATCACGCACCTGAGAGTACGACGCGATTTTGGGCGGTCTTGTAGCACCCTCGTCTTCAGCGGCCGTAGAGAGCATACTATAGAATTCCTCTAGGGCGTCGTAGTTCGTGAATGCCTTCTCATCCTCATCCCATCCTAGCCAATTTCGCACTTCGGGCTGACTGACCTGCCCCCCGAAAACTATACCACGTAAAATGACAGTCCTCCGGGTAGTTGAAGGAGGACGGGATGCGGAAGAGCAGGTTCACAGAGGAACAGATCGTGGCGGTGCTCAAGGAGCATGAGGCGG
>Ga0247727_10018587_pt1 | contig 10903 bp, 16 predicted proteins | sample WisWelCaveWW1625_FD_202498 | JGI IMG/M metagenome (GOLD analysis project Ga0247727, IMG submission 202498) | Biofilm microbial communities from Wishing Well Cave, Virginia, United States - WW16-25 | ecosystem: Environmental > Aquatic > Deep subsurface > Groundwater > Cave microbial mat | place...
CTGTCAAAAGCGTCATTTCTTTCTCCTCAACATGAGTTTGGGAAGAAAGATAAATAAACTAAATTCTTTTTTAAACCTGTTTGGTTGCGGCTCGTCCGCGTCAGGATATAGGGTATAGGGTTGCGCGATCAAGGTTTTGGCCGATGTGGCCGAAATGTGTGGACAAACAAGTAAACAGTGCGAGAAATTGATTACATGAAACTGATGTCCGTCAATGTTGGTCTGCCGCGTAACGTGCAATGGAAAGGAAAAACCGTGACGACGGCTAGTTTCAAAGAGCCCGCAAAAGGGCGTGTATCGGTACGGCGGCTCAATCTCGACGGCGATCGCCAGGCCGATTTGTCGGTGCATGGCGGAGAGGACAAAGCAATTTATGCCTATCCCGCCGAGCATTATCCCTTCTGGCGCAAGGAGCTGCCGGAAATGGAATTATCGTGGGGCAACTTTGGTGAAAATTTCACCACCGAGGGGTTGCTGGAAGATGCGGTCAACATCGGTGATCGTTTTCGAATCGGTTCAGCAGAAGTTATGGCAACCCAGCCGCGGCTGCCGTGCTACAAACTGGGCGTGCGTTTCGGCCGACCCGACATGGTCAAACGCTTTCTCGCCAGCCGCCGAACCGGTTTCTATTTGCAAGTTTTGAAAGAGGGAGAAGTGAGCGCCGGCGATGGCATCGAACTGGTGAGTCGAGATGAACATAACGTGACGGTTATGGATATCGTTCGCCTTTATGCGTTTGACAAAGATGATGTCGAGTCACTGCGACGAGCTATTTTAGTTCCCGCTTTGCCCGAAAGCTGGCGCGGGTACTTCCAGCATCAATTGGAAAAGTCTGACCTTGTCAAAGTTCATTCATAATCGCGCCGCAATGTGTGCTGCTCCCAGCAGCGCGGCATGATCATCTTTAATAATGTACAGCGAGGTTTTCTCCACCAGCGGCCGCAGCCGTCCCTTGTTGAAATACGATTTCAGAATCGTGCCGTCAGTCAACTTTTTGGAAATTTTGGGCGGGATGCCGCCGCCGAGATAGACCCCGCCAGTGGTTAGCATAGTCAGAACGAGATTGCCGGCCTGGGCGCCTAAAATGGATACGAAAATATCAAGAGCCTGGACACAGATGGCGAACTCGCCGTTCTGCCCGGCATTCGCAATCACCGCGGCGTCGTCTTCTTTTTGCAACCGCTCGCGCAATTCCGGCGGCTCGGTGGCCTGCCCGCTCTGTTTTAGAAATTCGTAGATATTCACCAGCCCCGGGCCGCAGAGCACGCGTTCGTAACTGACGCGCTCGTATTTGGTCTGGAGATATCGCAGCAGCTCGATTTCGATGGCGCTGTTCGGGGCAAAATCGACGTGCCCGCCCTCCGAAGCGTGCACGTGATACTCGCCAGCGTGGCAGTATAAAAACGCCTCGCCCAGCCCGGTGCCGGGCGCCAATACCGCGCAGTTCGAATCGCTATTCTTGGCCTGTTTGCTGTCGTATAAAATCGTCAGCTCCGCTGGCGAGAGGTGGGGGATCGCCGTGGTGACGGCGACGAGGTCGTTAACCAATTTGACCTTTTTGATGGACGTGCGTTGGGCAAGGGTTTTTTCGCTGATAAACCAGGGAAGGTTGGTGGCCTTGGCCTCGCCATTGATGACCGGCCCCGGAATGCCTAAGCAGGCTTTTTTGACCGACGCCTGATGTTTCTGCAGGTAGGCGCTGACGATCTCTTCCAAACCGCTGTATTTGGCGCTGGCAAAATCCGCTTTGTCGTGGCGCTGCATCCGTCCGCCTTGGCGCTTGTACAACGCCAGCCGCGTTTTGGTGCCCCCGACGTCGCCGACTAAGATCATAACCGTCTCCTTCTTAAAGCTTGTGCTCCATTTCAGAATTGCTTGTAGGGTCTATAGCGAATGAACCTAAGGAAGCTAGCGTAGAGAGTAGAGCGAATGTACGCTCCACACTCTACTCTCTACGCTCTACGTTTTGCATTCAAAACAAACACACTTGAATCAATGAATTTACCCGACAAAGATTTTTGAAACGGGCATTTAATGTCCGCGCTTCAAAATCCCGAAGAAATTTTTGACCACGTAGCCCGCCAACTGCGGATTTTCTTTGAGGCGGCGGACAGAGTATTCGTACCACTGTTTGCCGAACGGCACGTAGACCCGCAGTTTGTACCCTTCTTTTAAAATCAGTCGGCGCAGTTGTTCTTCCACTCCGAGCAGCATCTGGAATTCGTATTGATCGTGGGGGAGTTTTAACTGGTCGATCAATTTAAACGCCGCCCACACCAGCTTTTCGTCGTGTGTGGCAATGGCAGCGTAATGGTCGTGGGCCAGCAGTTCCTCCAGAAGATAGAGATAGTTGGAGTTGATAATTTCTCTGTCCTTATAAGCAATTTCGCGGGGTTCGATGTAAATCCCTTTGCACAGCCGCACGTTGATTTTGGAGTTGCAATTCATCTGCTCGCGGATGTCTTTGATGCTCCGCCGCAGGTACGCCTGAATTACAAACCCAACATTGTCAAAATCTTTTTTGAGGGCATGGTAAACGGCCAAGGTATCGGTGGTGCAGGAGGAATCTTCCATGTCAATGCGCACAAAATTTCCAAAACGGCGGGCGGTTTGCACGAGCTTGCGCATATTCTCGATACAAAACTCGCGGTCGAGCTTCAAGCCCAGCATGGTGAGCTTTACCGAAATGTTGGAATCGAGTTTTTCTTTATTGATGCGTTCCAGCGCTTGCACGTATTCCTGAACCGCGGCTTCGGCATCATCTTTTTTAGTGATGTGTTCGCCCAGCACATCCAGCGTGGCGCAACATCCTTCCTGATTCAGCTTGCGGACCACTCGCATGGCATCATCCAGGGTTGGCCCGGCGATATAGCGATTCGAGACGCGCCGCACCAAAAATTTCGGCACCAGGGGGAGCGTCCAGACAACCAGCTTGTCGAATAAACGCAAATTGCAACCTTTCTGCGGATTATACCCTTTAACGAGAGCGTTGAGCGGAGAGCGTTAAGCAGAGAGTGTAGAGGAGTGACGCGATAAATATTCGCATTTCGCTCTACGCTTTTCGCTCCACGTCTCTACGCCTTTCCTAGCACTTCCGGATTCACTAAATTCGCCGGCCGTTTTCCACTAAGTCCATCCACCAGATTTTGCGCGGCCATAGTGGCCATTTTGGTGCGCGTCTCAATGGTGGCGCTGGCGATGTGCGGGGTCAGCACCACATTTTCCAACGCGAGCAAGCCTAGGTGGATTTTGGGCTCCTCCTCGTAGACATCCAGCGCGGCGCCGGCGAGGTCGCCCTGTTTTAACGCCTGCACCAGGGCCGCTTCATCGATCACCGGGCCGCGCGAGGTGTTGATTAGATACGCGGTTTTCTTCATCAGCTTAAATGACTTTTCGTTAAAAAGATGGTGAGTGCTGGGAAACAGGGGCACGTGCACGGACACAAAATCCGAGTCCCGCAGCAGTTCCTCGAACGACACCTTTTTTGCGCCGAGCTCTTGTTCGATTTTCGGATTGGGGACTTCGTCGCAATACAGCACGTGCATGTTGAAACCCCCCGCGCGCGCGGCCACCGTGGCGCCGATTCTTCCTGCGCCCACGATCCCGAGCGTTCGACCGGTGATGTCGCCGCCCAGAAACATCATCGGCCCCCAGCCATGATATTTTCCAGCGCGGGTGAATTTATCCGACTCCACCACTCGACGCGCGATCGCGAACAGCAGCGCCCAGGCATGATCGGCGGTGGCGTCGGTCAGCACGCCCGGTGTGTTGGTGACCATGATGCCGCGCTCCGTGGCCGCTTTCACATCGATATTGTCAAACCCCACGGCGTGATTGGCGATGATTTTGAGCTGCGGCCCGGCCGCGTCCATCACCTCGCCGTCGATGTGCTCGGTCAGCAGCGGCAGCAAGCCGTCGCGGCCTTTGACTTTTTGCAGCAGCTCTTCGCAACTGAGGATGTGATCGGCGGTATTGACCTCCACTCGCGCGATGTGCTGCCGCAAAATCTCCAGGCCGGGTGCCGGGATAACGCGCGTGACGTAAATATTGAAAGCCAATTTTGCCATTTCCCTCCTCGCTCCCGTATTTTGCTCTTCTCTCATTCGAACAATTTTTTTTCGATTACCTCTTTCACCACGCTGGCGTGGTTAGGCAGCAGATCGCGATTTCCATGTAAAAGTGTAATCGTACCGTTCTGGGAAAGAGCGGCCAATTCCCGCAGCTTCTCTTTCTTTATTCGATCAGACAACAATTCTTCGATATACTTCGTTCGGTAATCTTCCCAATGGTTGGGATTAAAATGGAAGCGTTGCAGGTCGTAGCTGGGCCCCAATTCTTGCAGCCATTGGTGCACCTGAGCATCGCGGGTTTTCAATCCCTCCGGCCAGAAACGATCCACCAAAAAGCGCTGTCCATCGTCTGGAGCCACTTTGGCGTAAACACTTTTAACTTTGATCATGGCCGTCACTTTCCAATGGCAAGCCAGCCTGCTGCCAGTGCTCCTTTCCGCCTTTCAGGAGCAACACATTAGAGAACCCCAGTCGCTGCAGAATTCGAGCGGCCGCCACTCCGACACTGGAATTGGATTCTTTGCAATAGACCACAATCTGCTGGAACTTGCGAAATTTTTGCGGCGCCGCGTCCCGCAACGACTCTAATGGAATAGGGATGGCGCCTTTGATGTGCCCTTTCTTAAAATCTGCGGGATTGGAAACTTCCACCAGCTTGAAGATTTCGCCGTTATCGATCTTGGTTTTTAATTCCTGCACATCGATTTCGGCGACCATCTCTTCGAGGTGGCTCAGGCGTTTTTCGGATAGCAGGTCGCGAATTTGCATACAATTTAATGGAGACTTTGTTAATTTAGGCCGAGGCAAATATAAAAAAGTGAATCGATTTGCGCAACAGGAAAGTGGCATAAAAATCGTTGCCTAGCCTGAATAATTCACCCCGACCGGTCGGGGTCGCTGAGATCGCAGAGGTTTTTGTAATTCAGTTTTTAATTCCAACAAATTATAGAAAGGAATTTTGTGGTATTCAATCAAATAATTTTAGTCTCAAATCATAAAAAATCAACTCTGCGTTCTCCGCGGTGCAGGCTAGTTAAAAGTTTTCTCTTGCGCATAAGGTTGAAATTTTTTATTTAATACTACTTTTTAAAAAAATTAAGCAGGATGGAATTAAAATGGCACTTAGCCAAGAAGTTGACAGAGACATTTTTGTTGTAGTAAAGGTTCATAGTGGCATCCCGGTAATTGTAGAGGCGTTCCAAAAAGAGACCGACGCTGAAAAACTTGCAAACGATCTATCATATGATATCAATCTAGATTATGATGAAGTTGAAATCTTCAAAACGAAATTAAAGGGCGATTTATGAAATCAATACATACGATAGTGTCATGTTGTATTACTTGCCTGACTACGATTATAAGTTTCGCTTTGAGCGAGGTACCGCGATTGTTGACAACGAGCTGTATTTAAGGGGGAGAAAATTCCTCTACTGTATTGCCGAAAATTAGGAGCCGTCCATGAGTGTGTTGGCGAATGTTCTGTGGGTTTTTCTTGGCGGCGGAATTCTGATCTTTTTGCTTTATCTGTGGGGTGGGCTGGTTCTGTGTGTAACCATCATCGGCATTCCGTTTGGAATTCAGTGCATCAAACTTTCCATTCTTGGACTGGTACCGTTTGACAGAGAAGTCGTGCAAAAGGAATCGGCCACCGGCTTTTTGGCCATCCTCATGAACGTGCTGTGGATTTTGGTTGGCGGTTTCTGGATTGCCATTGTACATCTGATATTTGCCATCCTGTGCGCCATCACGATCATTGGGATTCCGTTTGCGAAGCAGCATCTCAAATTGGCTGCGTTGGCGCTAACGCCGTTTGGGCGAGCGCTGGAATGATTCCTCCCTAATAACAAAATCTTGACAACATAGTTATTTTTTGGTATACTTTTTCAATCTTTGAAGAATTATGGAAGTCTCAATGCAATGTTATAATTGTAAAACCGAAATCAGTTTAGCCGGCCAACCCACCCGCAATCAAACTTGCCCGAAATGTACGGCGTATTTGCACTGCTGCCGCAACTGCCGCTTTTATGACCCGCAAGCCCACAACCAGTGCCGCGAGCCGCAAGCGGAGTGGGTGAAGGATAAAGAGATGGCGAACTTTTGTGATTTTTTCGAAGCGTCGGCCAAAACTGCATCCGCAGAATCGGGCCGAAAAGAAGACGCGCTCCGTAAGCTTGATGACCTGTTTAAGAAAAAAAATAAATAAAAAACGTCTTGCGCTTCCTTAGTTTTTACCTTACATTTTGCCATGAAAATTGAAACTACAATCACCCTTGAAGAAGAACTTTTACAGGAACTAGAGCGCCTTTTAAGGGCAAATGGTCAAGCCTCGCTTTCCGATCTTATTGAAGAGTTACTCGAGCGTTTTCTTTTAAACGCGAAAAAACCTGCCTATGATTTGAGCGAACTGGAATTAATCAACCAAAATGCCAATCGGCTTAACAAAGAAGCCGAGGATGTACTGACTTATCAGATTGCTCTGTGAAACGAGGCGACCTGTACCGGGTTTACAAAGGCTCAACTCGGGATCCGAAAAAATCTCGCGTCTTCGTGGTCGTAAGTCGCCAACTGTTGATTGACTCACGCTTTTCAACGGTGATTTGCGCGCCGGTTTATTCCGTACACGATGGTCTTTCCACCCAGGTTGAAATCGGCAGCGAGGAGGGTCTTAAATATGCCAGCAGTATTCATTGTGACGAACTCGTGAGCATACCGAAGTCTAAACTCACAGACTATATTGGCGCGCTTTCCATCACAAAACTCAAATTTCTCGACCAAGCTCTCGAAAATGCTCTCGAACTGACGTCTTGAAACTATTCTGACACCCTTTGTGGTTGCCTGCCGCAACTGCCGCTTTTATGACACGCAGGCCCACAACCAGTGCCGCGAGCCGCAAGCGGAGTGGGTGAAGGATAAAGAGAGGGCGAACTTCTGTGACTACTTTGAAGCGGCGACCAAAACTGCATCCGCGAAATCGGTTCGAAAAGAAGACGCGCTGAAAAAACTGGACGATCTGTTTAAAAAGAAATCGTAATTTTACAGTATGAATAACTTAGCGCGATTATGCCCCGGATGTTTTTCCTAAGGGCAAAAAGCGCGAAACGTGTTCAAATCCGGGAGGGGCAACCGTCTGGCTTTCGCGGTGTCCGAGATGCGCAATAATAAACTTAGCGGCTGACAATCTGCTTGACAATTAATTTATTTTTATTATATTAAGTCTGCAAAGGAGAGAGGTATATGCGATGGGTTTTCAGCGGTAACAATGCATTTTCTCTTCAAGTCTCCCAATTAGTAACTTACCACAAGTTTCGAGATCACAAGTGATAGGAATAAGTGCATTATTAATTTTGAAGTTCAAAAAAGGAGGAAAGAAAAATGAACAAGATTTTAACTAAATCCGTGAATTGGTTCATCGTTCTTGGATTGGCGGCAATTCTAATTGGTTGCGCATCAATTGTATCCGGGACTAAGCAGAGTGTGCAATTGAGTTCGACTCCCGCAGCAGCTAAGGTTAAAATTGAACGTTCTGTCGTTGGGCAAAGGATAAGTGTTTGGGAAGGATCAACGCCAGCGACTGTCAAATTGAAACGTAAATTCGAGTACCTTGTTACCATTTCGATGGAAGGTTACAAAACGTCAGAAGTTGCATTAGAAAACGGAACTAACGGATGGGTGTGGGCAAATCTAGTTTCTTGGGGACTGATTGGTATTATTGTCGACTTTGTAAATGGTTCAGCAAAAAAACTGCAGCCAGATGAAGTCAATATGCAACTCGTGATGTCTTATAATCCGCAAGGTGAGAAAACGGTTTACGCCGTCTTTCAAGCGTTGGATGATAACGGGCAATTGCGGGTCTTGCCTGTTCCTCTCATCCCCGAACAGACTCATTTGAGTTCAAGGTTGTAAAAGTTTTTTCCCGCTTTTTTCACTCCCTATTGCTTGTGAACCTTTAAAATACTTTGATGTTACCGAGCCCTTCAGATTCACCGGGGCTCGGTAATATTCCCTGTCCGCTACTGATCTCGGGTGCAAAATTAAAATCTTGGAGAAAGTCTATGAAACGCAGTGTGATGTTGTTTATTTTTGCTTTCATGGGTTGTGCCTCTATCATAACGGGTACTAGGCAAAATATTAAAATCAACTCCACCCCCACGGGCGCCAAAGTTAAAATTATGCAAGGTCAAGACATGATACCCAAAAATATCTTGGCTTGGGAAGGCACGACCCCGGCTACGGTTAAACTTAGGCGTGAATACCAATATATGGTAATCATTTCGCTCGAAGGGTACAAAACTACCGAGGTGAACCTAGAGCATGGAAGAAATGGCTGGGTGTGGTGGAATATTTTGTTCGGAGGGATCTTGGGCTTCGCTGTTGACTTCTCTAATGGCGCGGCAGAAAAACTAAAACCGAATGAAATTCATGTTGAATTAATCATGTCGTCGACTCCGTATGGAGAGAAAATGATTTATGCGGTATTACAGGCTCTGGATGTGAACGGAGAATCGCGGGTTATCTCGGTACCTCTGATTCCGGAATCCCATCCTTTGAGTTCAAGATTATGAAGTTATTTCTACGCGGCATTTGCGTTTTTCTACTACTCACCGCTGTGCAGTTGAGCGCCCAGGATAGGATATCGGATTTAACCAAAGAATGGAGTTATTCTGTAACGGAGTCATGGGAGCCGGACGATGTGAGTGGCAGCCAGATACCCGACGATAAAAATAAAAGTTTGATTTCCCCGTTCACGTCCGTAACCCTGAGGCTCATTCGCGCTATCGAGATCGACCGTAGCGAAGTGGTTAATTTTTGCCCGTTTAAGACTTCGTGTGCCCGTTTTGCCTATCAGGCCATTTTACATCGCGGTCTTTTTCACGGGGCGCTGCAATTTCTCGATCGCTACTATTACCGCAAAAATTCCACGGCCAGTTACCTTTACCCGCTGGTTGAAACGGAGGAAGGCCTGCTAAAACTCGATGACGATTTTTTTCTCAAAAAATAAATTTCTAATCTGGCTAGTATTTCTGGTGGCGCCGATTTCGGCGTTCAGTCAAACCGATGTCGATTTTGCTGAATATTTAATGAATCAAAGGGATTATTTTCGCGCCATTACGGTTTACAAACGGCTGCTCTTTGATGCGACTGAAAATCAATTACGTTATCGCTACGCCCAGCACATTGGGGAGGCGTACCGGCTGAGCGGGAAATATACCTCGTCCATTTATTTTTTTACGGAGTCTTTGAACTACGCGTCGACCGCGGAGGAGCAGGCGAAATCGTTGATGGGCCTGGGTCTGGATTATTATCACATGAACATCGTAAGTCTCGCCAAAAACTATTTAAATCAGGCTCTGGCTTATGACGCCTCGGGCAAAACCAGGCTTCTGCTCGGGCTGGTGGAGATGGAGGAAGGGAAATGGTCGTCCGCCGCGGCAACGTTCGAGGGTCTGGCAAAATCTAACAGTGACGCGAAATTGGCGGAAACGTCCAAATGGCTTTTAGGCAAAGCGCAAGCGGGTACGCGCTTGCCGAAAAAAAGTCCGGCCTTAGCGGCCATGATGTCGTCCCTCTTGCCCGGCAGCGGACAAATCTATTGCGGTCATGTTTTCGATGGCCTGCAGGCGATGGCGTTCGTGGGCGCTTTTGCGCTCGCCACCTTTCAAGCCTATCGCTACGACCGCGACGTTAACGACAGCGATGCCATTCTCTATCTCAGCGCCAGCGTCAGCGGGTTTTTTTACCTGGCCAATGTGATGGGCGCCCACCAGACCGCCAAATTTCGCAACCACCAGAGTAAGCAACGTTTCATTGCGGAAGTCAGAAATATGGTCTTTGAAGTCACCGTAGAATCTCATCAAAAATCTTTTGAGGAGGAAGAGAAATGACAGCGAAAAATTTAACCACCGTTTTGACCGTCCTCGTTACTTTCCTAATCGTGTGTTCAACGCCGTTTACCTGGGCGCAGGAACAGGAAGCGGCGAAAACCGACACCACGGCTCCCACAGTCGACTGGTTAACGAAACCGCCCTCTGGCAGCGCGGAAAAAACCCAGGGGCTGGTGGCGATGGCCCTCGGCGGCGTCAGCGTGATTGTGGGGGTCATTCGGCTTGCTGAAAAGGATCCCTGCGAGGACTTTGGTGGACCGGGATTTTGCACCAGCAACATCGATGAGGTGCACACCGTGGGCGCGGTCTCCGCAGCGATCGGCGCGGGCGCGATTATTTTTGGCATCATCCGGTATAACAATGGCGTCCAAAAAGCCAAGGTGTACGAAGAGTGGAAAAGAAAGAACAAAGTCTCGATTCGCCCCGAATTGCGCTTTGAGAGAGATCGAGTGACGGTTGGGGTTCAATTCGGATTCTAAAGTCGCTCGAATTTTTTTGGTGCTAATCTGGTTTATTCAAAGAGAGGGCCGGAATGCTGCGGCCACGCGGAATTTCTCAATAAATTCGGAGGAGAGCTTCCATGTTTAGAAGCTGGAACCCGCGAGCGGTTACATCACTGTTTGTTTTGCTGCTGCTTATTCAATTGTCACCTTCTCTTCAGATTGGTGCCCAGGAAAAAGAAGCGGATTCCAAAGAACTTCAGCAAATTTTTACCAACTACTGGGAATACATCCTCCAGGAAAATCCCCTGCTGGCCACCTCGCGCGGCGATTTGCGTTACAACGACCGTCTCGGAGAAGTTGGGTTGGAGGCGAATGGTAAAAGTTACGAGGCCGACCAATCCTTTTTGAAACGCATTCAGGAAATAAACCGCGCCGCGCTCTCTGCCGACGATCAACTCAATTACGATCTGTTCAAAGGCCAACTGATGTGGCAAATTGCAGAATACCG
>Ga0247727_10018588_pt1 | contig 10901 bp, 11 predicted proteins | sample WisWelCaveWW1625_FD_202498 | JGI IMG/M metagenome (GOLD analysis project Ga0247727, IMG submission 202498) | Biofilm microbial communities from Wishing Well Cave, Virginia, United States - WW16-25 | ecosystem: Environmental > Aquatic > Deep subsurface > Groundwater > Cave microbial mat | place...
ACCCCCGTCACGCTGGACACCGCCCAAGCGGCGCGGGCGCGTTTCTAAAGCAACCCAAGAGCTCATCAAACGCTGGTGTTAGCTCCACGATTTAGTGGGGTGCTACCAGAATAGGCGTACGGCTATTCTATCCTTTTTAGAGATTCAATCAAACATCATTTTTTGGGTGTGCGTTACGATTTTGGGCAAACCACTTCGGGCGAATGCAATTCGCAGCAACAAAAACACGAAACGTCCCTACGGACGTTAGAATTGCAACCCGCCCAAAAATTTGACGCACACCCTCATTTTTTGATTTTCCGTTTGCGTTTTGGCATGGAAATTTTTTGATTGGCGGGCATCTCAAATTCTTTTTCGCCAAGCAGGGTCAACGCCTCAAGGTCGTGCAAATCTTCAGGGCTATATTGCGCGATCACATCCCGAATCTCTGCGCGGATTGCATCGGGGGCTTGAGCAACCATGCGAGAAACGTCCGCCCAAGCTTGCATTTTGTTCGTTGTGAGCTTGAGCAATACCAGATATGAAAGCGGAATGATCGGATACTGTGCAGTGTCGTGCGCGGGATTGGCAAGCGCGTCGTTGAGCCAATGCTCCCTGCTCGGAATAATGTGAATGATGCGCCCCTCACCCGTTTCATATCGAATCGCGTGGGCTGATCCGCCAGAAATTTTTCGGTATCCCGCCGCGCGTAATTTTGTTTCTACGCGCCGCGTGTCACGGTGCCGAATGAGAATGTCAAAATCATTTGTAACCAGCTCTGGCATGTACGCGCGCGTCGCCACGCTGCCTACAACCACCCATGCGATTCCCTTAAGAATTTCGCGTAAATCGGGCCATTCGTGGTCCGCCGTTCGCGTACGCAAAAATTCAATGCCGCTTCCCGTACCGGGTTGGACACGCCGTTTGACCAAATCAATAAAGAAACGCCGTTTTTGGCGCAAGGTCAAATTGCCATCGGGCGCAATCGCCGCAATCGCGGGGGGAATTTTGAGCGTCATAGTTTACGCAACTTCATCGCACCGCGCGCGGTCGGCGCGTCCACCATTCGTTCACATCGCCCAAACGCACATCGTTTTGATTGGTGTGCCAAATCCCCGGAACACGCACGCGGCATTTTGGGCACGTTCCCTCATTCGTGATGTGATATGCGGAAATCAAATAACCGTAGCGTTCGATCAACGACGCGCGGCAATGCGGACAGTGCGTATTTTCCCATTCACCCACGCGCCCGGGCAAATTGCCTGCGTACACAAAATTCAAACCCGCGTCGCGTCCGATTTCACAGGCGCGCAACAAATCGGACACCGACGTATTGTCCTTGTCCAACATTTTGTAATCTTGATGAAACGCCGTGACGTGCCACGGAATATCACGCGAGAGCGATGCGAGAAACTGCGCCGCGTCGCGCAATTCTTCTGCCGAATCATTAAAGCCCGGCACAACCAGCGTCACAATCTCCAACCAAAAACCCATCTCGTGCACCATTTTGATTCCATCCAAAATGTGATCCAACGGCGCGCCGAGTTGGCGATAATTTTTGTCGCGCATGGATTTCAAATCAATCTTGTACGCGCGCACGAAGGGTTTGATGTATTCCAACACCTCGCGCGTCGCGTTCCCATTTGAAACAAACGCGCACAAAAAACCCGCGTCCGTTGCTTCCCGAAACACTTCCACCGCCCACTCGCTCGTGATCAATGGTTCATTGTACGAACTCGCAAACACGCGCGCCTTTTGTTCGCGTCCGATTTCGACAAGTTGTTGCGGCGTGACAAGGGAAGGTGGACGCCCCGCCGTTGCGTCGCGTAGCGCTTGTGAGATGTCCCAATTTTGGCAGTACCCGCAATGCAAATCACAACCCAACATCCCAAACGTCAGCGCATCGCTCGACGGCAAAACATGAAAGAATGGTTTTTTCTCGACAGGATCACATTGCAGCGCGGCAACATACCCGCGCGGCACAAACAACGTTCCGCCGACGTTGTAGCGCACTTGGCAAATCCCGCGTCCGCCGTCATTGATCTTGCAATCATGCGCGCACGCGAAACAATGCACGCGGTTGTCGGCTAATTTTTCGTACAACTCGCCTTCGCGCACCATCGCGTTCACGGCGGACGCAAGCGCGCTTTCGCCCGCGATCGGTTTGCGAACGGGAATGTCGCGGATTAAATCCGCGCGGTCTGTACGACGCGGTTGATTCGTATTCATTCGCAGCACACTTTCAAAAGTCGTATAAACGATCGTAATGGCAATGGAGACGGTTTGCTTTGCCACGCTTCCCGATGCGTCAATCACACACGCGCTGCAATTTCCTCCAAGCGCGCAATCGTCATTACAATATCTTGCTCTGTCACCTGCGGATTTATAGGACACAAACGCAAACAAACTTTGCCGCGCAATGTCGTCGCGGTGAGGAATGAAAAACCCTCGCGCATGTTTTTCGTCACGAGCGATTGATTCAAAAGATTCAGTTCCGTCTCGGTCGCATTTGCGCGCACATGGCGAAATGCGACAATGCCCAACTGCGCGGGCGATACGATTTCCCAAACTGGCGACGCGCGCAAAATCTGTTCCGCATATTCCGCCAACGCGATGCCATGTTCAATCGCCGCGCGAAACCCCGCCGCGCCGAATACTTGGATCGAAAACCAAAGTTTTAGCGCTTTGAAATTGCGTGTGAGTTGCAGCCCTTCCTCAAAAAAATTCACTTGCGCTTCGTCGCCCTCCGCTTCGGATAGATATTCGGGCGTCATGCTAAACGTCTCGCGCAGCCAACGATTTTCACGCACCAACATCACGCCGCACTCGTAAGGTTGAAACAACCATTTGTGCGGATCGAGCGCGAGCGAATCCGCGCGTTCGATGCCGCGCATCGCGGCGCGCCCACGCGGCGTCAACATTGCCGCCGCGCCGTAAGCGCCATCCACATGCAGCCACAACTTTTCGCGCGCACAAAGGTCAGCGATTTCGTTCAACGGATCCACTGCGCCCGTGTTTGTCGTGCCCGCGTTCGCAATCACGCAAAACGGACGTTTGCCTCGCGCGCGGTCTTGCGCGATTTTTTTCTCCAACGCGTTCACATCGAGGCGATAGCTCTCATCGCCCGGAAAGTTTTCGATTTGGTGCGGTTTGAATCCCAAAAGCCACACGGCGCGCAAAGAAGAAAAATGCGTTTGATCTGAACAATAAACGACCGCGTTTTCAAGGTCGTCGTTCAAATGAATGTGCCGCGCGACGGCGAGCCCCGTGAGATTTCCGGCTGAACCGCCCGACACAAAATGTCCCCCCGCCGTTTTGGGCAAGCCGCACATTTCGCGCAGCCAATCGGTCGTGACCAATTCGATCATGGCGGGACCCGAGCCCTCGAGCCATGTTCCCGCGAACGCGTCATAACCCACCATGAGCGTATCCGCCATCGCGCTGACAAAATTGCTCGGACTGGGCACGAACGCGAAAAAACGCGGATGCGACGAAAACATCATGCTGCCCCACACCTGCGTTCGCAGACGTTCCATCACGCGCGCGGCGTCCTGCCCGTGTTCAGGCATCGGCTCGCGTAATGCCGCCTCCAACTCTGCGCGCGTTCCAATACGCGTGACGGATTTTCCGCGCAGTTCCGCGAAATGTTCTACTACTTCATTCAGCACACGCGTCGCGAGTTCTTGCATTTCGCCGCGCGTCATTTCCAAGGTGTTTGGATTCATAGCTCAGAATGATACACGCGCGCGTTTTGAACGTTCAACAATTTTTCCAACACGCGCGCAAATTCGTTCGCGTCTCCAGTCGTATAAAACGCGTGCGCGTCTGAATTGGTTTCTGGTACTGCGAGATCATTCACCACACGCGCCGTTTGGCGCGCCACCGCCTCGCTCGGATCCAAAATCGTCGCGCGTCCTCGCGTGATTTTTTCGATCAACGGAATGAGAAAAGGATAATGCGTGCAGCCCAACGCGATTTCATCCACGCCCGCGTCGAGCAATGGCTCAATCACGCGGCGCACACTCTCAACCGTAGCGCCCGAATCGCTCTCGCCGCGTTCGACGCGCTCCACCCAATCCGTTGGATACACTGTCATCACTTGAACATCGCGTGCGAACTCGTCGCGTGTATTTGCAAATAATTCACCCTCCAACGTTCCGCGCGTAGCCAACACCGCGATTTTTCCCGAACGCGTTTCACTCGCGGCGGGTTTCACCGCGGGCTCCATTCCCACAAAAGAAATGTCTGGAAACATCTCGCGCAAATGATACAACGCCGCCGCCGATGCCGTATTGCACGCCACCACGATCACGCGACAATTTTGTTGAATGAGAAATTTTGCAATGCGCGCCGACAATGCGCGAATTTCTTGAGGAGGACGCGGACCATAAGGACAATTTTTTTGATCCGCGAAATAAACGAGGTGATGTAGAGGTAATTCACGCGCCACCGCGCGCAGCACCGACAAACCCCCCACGCCCGAATCAAACAACCCAACAACCCCCCCTCTCCCTTGGGGAGAGGGGGCCGGGGGGTGAGGGGTTTCAGCGTTTCGCACGATAGTCGCGCGCGCTCTCGACAAACGCTTCAAACAATTTCCCAAACCGTTCGTCGTCATCCAACAATTCGGGATGCCACTGCACGCCAATCAAGAAACGATCATCTTCCGATTCAACGGCTTCGACAATCCCATCGGGCGAGCGCGCAATCACGCGCAAACCGGGCGCAACATCTTTCAGCGATTGATGATGCAAAGAGTTCACTTCAATCGCGGGCGTGCCGAGCCAATTCGCCAAACGCGATTTGGGATCAATCTCGACAGGATGCGCGCGCAAATTGTACGGATCGCCTTTGCGGTACGAATGATTTTGCTCCGTTTGCAATTGCGCGGGAATGTCTTGGTACAAACTGCCGCCTGCCGCGACATTCAACATTTGAATCCCGCGACAAATTCCAAAAATTGGATGCCCGTCGGCGAGCGCCCAACGCGTCACGCGCAATTCCGTTTCATCGCGCGCCGTGTCAATCTCACCGCAAAAATCTTGCACCTCTTCGCCAAATTCTTTGGGATGCACATCCACGCCGCCTGCGAGCAGCAGCGCGTCAATACGCGAATAAATCGCCTTGAGGGTTTCTTCCGATAGATGCAGCGGAATCAAAATCGGCGCGCCGCCCGCGCGTTCCACCGCGTTGGAATAGGTGAGCGGAATGCCCGAATAGCGAAAACCGTTGCTCGAATCCACAACGGAACGCGCGGGAATACCGATTACAGGTCTCGCATCGTTAGACATCTTAATCCTCCACAGGATTGATTAGTTTGCCGAGGTTTCCCACCTCTATTTCTATAACGTCCCCTTTTTTTAGATACAACGGCGGCTTGCGCGCATCGCCAACCCCGTTTGGCGTCCCCGTCGCAATAATATCACCGGGCTCCAGCGTGATCCCTTGCGAAATGTACGAAATCAATGCGGCGACATTGAAAATCATATCGCAAGTGTTCCCATCTTGCAATAGCCCACCATTCACCGTCGCGCGCACTGACAAATTTTGCGGGTCGTCAATTTCATCGGCAGACGCAATGCGCGGACCCATCGGACAAAAGGTGTCGAACGATTTGCCGCGCACCCATTGCCTGCCATATTGCTCGCCTTTTTGAATATCACGCGCGCTCACATCATTGATGTTCGTGTACCCAAAAACATAATTCAGCGCGTCGTCAACAGAAACGCGTGACGCCGCTTTGCCAATTACCACACCGAGTTCCGCTTCATAATCTACGCGCTGCGTCACATCGGGAATGACGTGAATCGTATCGTAGGGTCCGATCACAGATGATGAAAATTTCGCAAACATAATCGGTTTTGTCGGAATCGCTGCCCCCGTCTCGCGCGCATGATCCAAATAATTCAAACCGATGCCGATAATTTTACCGGGGCGCGGAATCGGCGCAAGCAATTTTACATCCTCCAGCGCGAAGGTCACTTCGGGAAATTCTTGTGCGCCGAGCCACGCCAACGTCTCGCGCGCCGCGTTCCATGTCGCTTCGCCTGCGCGCAAAAAATCCAACACGGTGGGCGCGAGAAACATATCTAATCCGCGTTCCGCATGCGCGCCGTTCAAATCAATCGCGCGCCCATTTTGTAACGCGCCCCAACGCGTGCGCCCGTGAACTTGAAAGGTGATGATTCGCATGAATGAATGGTCAATGGACAATGAAGAATGAACAATCTTTGATGTATTGTTTGTCCATCGTTCATTGTCCATTGTTCATTGATCTTTAACCGCAATACAAGCCACTTCGATAAACGTGTGCATCAACAATTGACAGCCGACCGTTGCGCGCGCGGGATAGGGTTCCGTAAAAAATTTTTTGTACATTTCATTGTATTTCGCAAAATCGCCCAAATCCTGCAAGTACGTCGTGACTTGTACAACATCGCTCATGCTAAATCCCGCCGCGTCGAGAATCGCTTGCATGTTTTCAAACGTGAGTGTCGCTTGTTCTTCAATCGTCCCGATCACAACTTTTCCCGTTTTGGGATCAATCGGTCCCTGTCCCGCCACATAGATCGTATTGCCCGCGACGATGGCTTGATTGTACGGTCCAACGGGGTTTGGCGCGTTGGGCGTACGAATTACTTGTTTCGGCATTGTGTCTCCTCATTAAACATTGTGCATTAAGCATTGTTCATTGTCCATTGTTCATTCATCTTGTCATCCACCAATACGCCACCACAATTCCCAAAATCATTCCCACCAACACTTCAAATGGCGTATGTCCCAACAGTTCGCGCAATTTCGTGTCCGAGATCGGGTGTCCTTCAAACAACTCTTGAATGATCTGATTCAAAATTTTTGCTTGCATCATTGCCGCGCGGCGAATCCCTGCGGCGTCGTACATTGTCACCGTCGCGAACCAGAACGCCAGGGCAAATATCGGTGAACCCATCCCCTCCGCGATTGCGACGCCCGTTGCCAGCGAACTGACCGCCGACGAATGGGACGACGGCATGCCCCCCATTGTCGTCAACGCGCGAAAATTGATCTTGCGTCGCCACAGCAGATCAATAAAAAATTTCAAAATCTGCGCGGACGCCCACGCGATGATACTGGCTTGGAGAACGCGATTGCCGAGAAGGTCAGACATTGAAGGGAAAGTCATTCTGAGCGGAGCGAAGAATCTCTTAATGGCAAAGCCAGAGATTCTTCACTCCGTTCGGAATGACAGCTGCTTATTCATCCTAATCACCATCCAACAATTCCAAATCGGCATCGTCCGTCTCGAACGCGCTTGCGCTCGGCGCGAGTTCTTTAATCCGCAATTCCGCGCGATCCAACATTCCGCCGCATTGTTTCGCCAACTCCATGCCGCGTTCGTACAACGCCAGCGCGTCGTCCAGCGACAGATTGCCGCCCTCTAATTTTTCAATCGTCGCTTCGAGTTCGGTATAGAGTTGCTCGAAGGAAATTTCTTGATTTTTTTTCGCCATATCTACTGCCCGCGAGCATAAATTTCGTTTCGCCAAATCACGTCGGCGTGGAACCCATTCGTTTATTCGTCGCGATGCACTTTCATCGCACTATTCGTTGACACCGCCCGCAAAAAACGCGCGTAGCCCGCGCGCTATTCCACGCGCGCGCTAAATTCTCCCTCGCGCACACGGACATTTATAACATCATTTGCGGAAACCTGCGCGGCAGCGGTCACAACGCTCTTTTCTTTTTGCACAATCGCGTAGCCGCGTTCCAGCGTCGCTAACGGATTCAACGTATTGAGTTGACGCGTCGCGCTCGCTAATTCCGCGCGCTGGATTTCCACGCGCCGCTGCAAATGACGCCTCGCGTTACTCGTCAAATCATCGAGACGTTGGCGGCGATTTTCGATCTGTGCGCGCGGTGACGCCCGCTGCAACGCGTTGGTGGAGTGAATCAAGCTGCGCCGCGTTTCAAGCAGCTGTTCGCGGATCGCGCGCTGCAAGCGTTGTTCGTACAAGATCATGTTCGCGCGCAATTCATTTTGATCGGGTGTGCAAAATTGCGCGGCGGCAGTTGGCGTCGGCGCGCGCAAATCCGCGCAAAAATCCGCGATGGTGAAATCCGTTTCGTGTCCGACACCAGAGACGACGGGAACGCGGCAAGCCACAATCGCGCGCGCTACGCGTTCATCATTGAACGCCCACAAATCTTCAATCGAACCGCCACCGCGCGCGAGCAGAATGACATCAAGATTTGGAATTTGCTGCACGCGTTTCAATGCCGCGACAATTTGGGGCGGCGCGTCCGCGCCTTGAACAGCTGTGGGCGCGAGAAACACTTGGGGGATCGGATAGCGGCGTTCGAGAATGTGGCGAATGTCTTGCAGCACCGCGCCCGATTTGGATGTGACGATACCGATGCGCTGCGGAAATTTTGGAAGGGGACGTTTGCGCCCTTCGTCAAACAATCCTTCGTTCGCCAACTTTTGTTTTAACTTTTCAAATTCCTGCCACAACGCGCCCGCGCCGAGCAGTTCCATCGCATCCACATACAACTGCACTTCGCCGCGCGCATCGTACACCGAAACATGCCCGTGTGCATTGACCGCTTCGCCTTCACGCGGCAAACGCGGCAACCGCGCCACTTGCCCTTTCCACATCACGCAGCGCATCGCCGCGTTTTCATCTTTGAGCGAAAAATAAAAATGTCCCGACGCGTAGCGATTCGCGTTCGAGATTTCACCCTGCACCCACACATCCGCCATCAGATCATCGGCTTCGACAACATGGCGCAAATGCGTCGTGAGTTCGCTGACGCGGAGGATGGTGGGAGTGAAAAGGGAGAATTGCATGAATGGCGAATCGCGTATCGCGTATTGCGAATCGCGTATCGCGTATCGCGTTGAAACGCGTAATGAGCGCTCTCTAGCGCGGTGTAGAAAATAGCGCACGCACAAACAAGAGAGGGGCGAGTCCAAAAAATTTTCGCGCGCGAAAATTTTTTGGAACTCGCCCCTACAAAAACATCAATCCATTACACACGCGTCAGATATTCGCCGCTTTCGGTATTGACGCGCACCGTGTCGCCCGTGTTGACGAAAAAGGGAACTTGGACGACTGCGCCCGTTTCCAATATCGCAGGTTTGCCGCCGCCCGATGCGGTGTTGCCTTTGTAGGCGGGCGCGGTGTCGGAAACGATCAAGTCAACCGTGGTGGGCAATTGCAAGTCGAGCGATTCTTCTTCGTACACCAACAGTTCGACGTTCACGCCCTCTTTCAACCATTGCGCGTGATCGCCAATGGCATCTTCGGATAGCGCGGGCTGCTCATACGTCTCGTGATCCATGAAAACAAAATTGGTTCCATCTTTGTACAGATACTGTACTTTTTTGGTTTCGAGATGCACATCTTGAACTTTGCCGCCCGATTGAAAACTTTTTTGGGTATTCGCCCCTGTGCGTAAATTGCGCGCCTTGATATTGATCGTCGCGTTGCCGCGCCCTTGTTTGTTGTGGGCATAATCGGTGACGACTAATAAATTGCCATCGTCGTCGAGAAAGGTTGTGCCTTTGCGTAAATCTTGTACGCCAATCATTGTAAGAAAACTCCATACTGTGATGTGATGATGCAAAATTTTTACGAGGGGCGATTATAGCGCGGGGGGAAAAAATGGTCAAAGAAAACAGGCAAATAGGCAGAGATGCGAATTGCCTGCTTTCTTTTCCCCAACAATACTCATTACCGCAAGGGAACGAGGACAATGTCTTTCACTTCCTCGTACCATGGGTCATGCATTATGAAATCAAATGGTTGTGTCGCGTCCTCCAGGTGGGGAAAAATCCACCACCATTCATAGGTGCCACCTGGTTCTATTTTTTCCACAGTGCCCGGGTTTTGACTGCATAACGACTCGACAGGAAACGATTTGATCTGACTTGCGAAGAGCAGATAAGTCGTAACGCCCTTACCGTCATTTGAGGCACATCCGTATTCTCTGGTTCTTGTATCGTTATTGCGCCCAACGAGATTTAATTTTATTCGCCCGTCTGCAAAAACTTCAATGTCACGCAACAGGGCCGAACTTTGGGATTCTTGCCATGCTTGAAGGTTGACGGGATAGATTCCTGGCTTTGCTTTCTTAATAGATGCTTGAGCGGCACCTAGCTTCTCACTCGCCCCCTTAAAATTTGGGTCCGACTGGACGAGGAGGCTCAACAGACGGATAGCTTCTGCGTAATTTGCCGCATCGTAGGCTTCGACACCAAGCGCATAAATCTCCTTGTGATATTCGTCACGCTTTTCTTTGATATTGCGATAGTTTGGCGCTGCTTGTGCAATTTGGTATGCTGCTTGTAATGCTGTCAACCAATCTCCATCAGTGGCACTCTTTTCCATCTTGCCATATTCAGCATCAAGTTGAGACTTGAGAGCTTGCATCTGCTGTGCCATCTGATCGGCTTCTTTGAACTTACCCGCCTTCTTGAGGGTTTTGATTGCTGCATCTAGATTTCCTTCTTCGATTTGCTTTTGCGCGTCCTCAATAATGTTCTCAAGCTCTTGCTCCGCTTCTTGACGTAACGCGCCAGCATCCTTGTAATCAGGCGCCAGGCTCAAAACAACCGTCAGTAGGGTAATCGCTTCGTCCCATTTTTGGTTGTTGAATGCCTTGCTGGCGCGCTCATAAGCTTTCGTGACTGTCGCGGAATTCTTCTGGGCTTCCAAGGCGCGCTGTTTTGCATCTTGATAATCTTGCGCTGCATCAAATTCTTTGCGCGCATTCTCCCAATCTCCAACCTGTGCTGCTTGCAAGCCTTTTTGGCAATGCTCACTTGGATTTTCAAGCGGGAGTGAACTGCAACCAGCAATAAGAAAAACCAGAAGGAGCAACAGTCGATAAAACGCTATTTTTCGGGGGGGGGGGGGAGGCCTTCCCACCAAAAAAATTGA
>Ga0247727_10018589_pt1 | contig 10901 bp, 8 predicted proteins | sample WisWelCaveWW1625_FD_202498 | JGI IMG/M metagenome (GOLD analysis project Ga0247727, IMG submission 202498) | Biofilm microbial communities from Wishing Well Cave, Virginia, United States - WW16-25 | ecosystem: Environmental > Aquatic > Deep subsurface > Groundwater > Cave microbial mat | place...
CCTCGACTGCCTCGAACGCGCCGCGGACCTTCGTGATGCCTCCACGTCCCGTGCGGTCCACGACGGCGCCGAGCACGTTCCGGTGGACCCGTCCGCGCGGCATAAGGGTTCGCGGGCCCTTCCGCCGCGATGCCGGGATGGCTTTTCCGAACTGCATGAAGATAACCTTTAAACCGGAAGGGACCGCTTCGTCGGACCGTCGCGTTCTGGTGTCCCATGCCCGGCAAGAAACGCGGTCCCACGAAGGGGACGAGTCCTCCCCCCGCCGAGGACGTGGAAGAGAAGCTCCGTCGGGCGAACCTGCCGATGGAGCAGTCGGCCAAGTACCACCCGTTCTACCAGGGGAAGATCGAGGTCGTCCCCCGCGTGCCGATTCGGAGCCTCGACGACTTCGCGATCTGGTACACGCCAGGCGTCGCCCAGCCCTGCCAGGAAATCAAGGCGGATCCACTCAAGGTCTGGACCCTCACGAACAAGTGGAACCAGGTCGCCATCGTCACGGACGGGACGCGAGTACTCGGGCTCGGGGACATCGGACCGGAGGCGGGCCTCCCCGTGATGGAGGGCAAGGCGCTCCTGTTCAAGTACCTCGGCGGGGTCGACGCGTTCCCCGTGCCGCTCGCGACGAAGGACCCCGAGAAGATTATCGAGACGGTCAAGCTCATCACCCCCGCGTTCGGCGGCGTCAACCTCGAGGACATCGCGCAACCGAAGTGCTTCGCGATTCTCGACCGCCTCCGGAAAGAGTGCGACGTCCCCGTGTGGCACGACGACCAGCAAGGGACTGCGACGATCAACCTCGCGGGCGTGATCAACGCGCTCAAGGTCGTCGAGAAGCGGATCGACGACGTGTCCGTCACCCTCATCGGCGCGGGGGCGTCGAACATCCGGACCGCGAAGCTCCTCCTCGCTGCGGGTGCAAAGCCGGAGCACCTGATCCTCGTCGACTCGAAGGGGATTGTCGGCGGGCATCGCGACGACATTCGCGCGTCTGCGTCGGAGTTCCGGGAGAAGTGGGAGCTCGCACAGGCGACGAACCGGGAGGGCCGCGTAGGCGGGATCCCGGAGTCGATGCGGGACGCCGACGTCGTGATCGCGGCCTCGAGACCCGGGCCCGACGTCATCAAGCAGAACTGGGTCGCCTCGATGGCGGACGACGCGATCCTCTTCGTGATCGCGAACCCGGTGCCGGAGATCTGGCCGTGGGAGGCCAAGGAGGCCGGGGCGCGCGTCGTCGCAACGGGTCGATCAGACTTCCCGAACCAGGTGAACAACTCCCTGGGCTTCCCGGGGATCTTCCGCGGCACGCTCGACGTGCGCGCGAAGACGATCACGGACGAGATGTGCATCGCCGCCGCGCGCGAACTCGCGAAGGTCGCAGAGGAGAAGGGCCTCGACGAGGAGCACATCGTGCCGTCGATGGAGGAGACGGAGGTCTTCGTGCGAGAGGCCGTCGCCGTGGCCCTCAAGGCAATCGACCAGGGCATCGCCCGCGTCAAGCGCACGCGGCAGGACCTCTACGACCACGCGTTCAACCTGATCCGCCGTGCCCACGACGAGGCGAAGTTCCTCATCGACGACGGCTTCATCCGGCCGCCGCCGTAGCTCGCGCTAGCCCTCGGCGGGCCTTCCTGCGAACGGTTTATCTGGGGAGCGGGCCATCGGCACCCCATGACCGTCGTGGAGGAGGTCAAGCGGCGCCACGAGGCAGACCTCCTGAAGACTCCGGGCGTCGTCGGAGTGGGCATCGGCCGCAAGGAAGGCAGGGAGTGCATTCGGATCTACGTCTCGAAGGAGACCCCAAAGATCCTCGAGGCCCTCCCTCGCAGCCTCGAGGACGTCCCTGTCGAGGTCGTGGTCTCAGGACTCTTCAAGGCCCGGTGAAACCTCGATGAAACCGCTCGAGGCGAAGCAGGTCTGCGAGTGCCTCTACCTCGGAGTGAAGATGGATGGCATGACGCCCTCCGTGCATCCGAACGTCGTTGGGGTCGGCGTCGCCCACAAGTCTTCGCGAGGCGCCTTCGCGGACGACCTCGCGATCCGGTTCTACGTGCGCCACAAGCTCCATCACCTCCTTGTCAGGGAGGCGGAGCGCATCCCGCCGGAGATCGAGGGCGTCCCGACAGACGTCGTCGAGTCCCGCGAGTTCTCGATTTGGCGGCCAATCCCGCCCATCTACCATCGGAAGGTGCGCCCCGCGATGGGCGGCCTCTCGATCGGCCACTACGACATCACGGCGGGTACGCTCGGCTGCCTTGTGAAGGATCGCCGCGCGCGATACGTCCTGAGTAACAATCACGTCCTCGCGAACGAGAACCGCGGCGGGGAAGGTGACCCGATCCTCCAGCCGGGCCGCTTCGACGGCGGGAAGCTCGACCGCGACGTCCTCGGGCGGCTCGTCACGTACGTCGCTCTCGACTCGGGCGGGCTGAACCTCGTGGACGCTGCGCTTGCGGAGCCGCACAACCCGGACGACGTGACGCCCGACGTCCTCAACATCGGACGGCTGAAGGGGACACGGGAGCCGGAGCTCGAGGAGGAGGTCCGGAAGAGCGGGCGGACGACGCGCCTCACCCAGGGCGTCGTCGAGGATGCGAGCGCGACGCTTCGTGTCGGCTATTCGCGGGGGACCTTCGTCTTCACGGACCAAATCATCGTAGGCGCACGCTCGGGCGCGTTCAGCGCGGGCGGGGACTCCGGGGCCATCGTCGTCGGCCACGACGGCAAGGCCGTCGGCCTTCTCTTCGGTGGCTCGCCGTTCTTCACGGTCGCGAACAAGATGACCCACGTCGAGAAGACGCTCGACGTGACCATCGCCTAGCCCAGGGTCTCCCAGCGCGCGAGGGTCGCCTGGGGCTCCGCCCGGTCCCTCAGGTTCGTGACGCGTACGCCGACGAGGCGCAGCTTACGGCCGCCCCCGAGGACCTCCTTGAGCATGAGCTGGCTCAGGATCAGGATCGGGTCGAGCTCCGAAGTGTGGACCTTGAGGCTCCGGGAGCGGGTGCGGGTCTCGAAGTTCGAGTACCTCGCCTTCAGGGTGACGGTCCGGTACGCGAGGCCCTCGTCCTGGATTTCGCGGTGGAGGTCTCTCGCCATCGCCTCGAGCTCCGGCCAGATCGCGTCGTAGGCGTCGAGGTCGCGGTCGAACGTCGTCTCTGTACCGACCGATTCCGGCGGCCCGGTGGGCTCGACCACTTCCTCGGAGTCCCGGCCGAACGCGACGTCGTGGAGGTATTCGCCGAAGCCCCCGAGGATCTCGACGAGGTCCTCCCGAGGCATCGCCTGCACCTCGCCGAGCGTCGTCAGGCCCATCTCCCTGAGCCGCTCCGCCGTCTTCGGTCCGACGCCGAGGACCTCCCGGACGGAAATCGGGGCGAGGAACGCGACCGCGGCATCGAGCGTTACGACGGTCAGCCCGTCCGGCTTCTCGAAGCCCGAGGCGATCTTTGCGACCGCCTTGCTCGGCGCGACGCCGACGGAGCACGTGAGACGGTGTTCCTTTCGCACGGCGGCCTTGAGGTCCCGCGCGAGGTCCTTCGCCCTGCCGAAATTCCCTCCCGTCCGCGCGGTGACCTCGAGGTAGGCCTCCTCGATCCCCGATGGCTGGAGCCGGTCCGCGAAGGCGCGAAGGGTCGCCATGATCTCGCCCGAGACGCGGCCGTATGTCGAGAAGTTCGGAGGCACGAAGAGGGCGTCCGGACACAGTCGATGCGCTTCCCGGCACGGCATCGCGGAGCGCACGCCGAAGCGGCGGGCCTCGTAACTCGCCGTCAGAACGACGCCGCGCGGCAACTCCCTCGGGTCCGCCCCCACGACGACGGGCTTGCCTTCCAAGTCCGGGTTCTCGCGAATCTCGACCGCCGCGTAGAACGCGTCCATGTCCAGGTGCAGGATGACGTGGTGCGCGGGCTCCGCCCCGGTAGCCATCGAGTCCTCATGGACCGAACGGCGGTAAAAGCCTTGCCGGCGGCGCGGCGGCTACGCGAAGCCGAAGAAACCCTTCGCGGCCTGCTCGAGGTAGCCGTAGAAGAACGCGACGAGGAACGTCACGAGGATGACGACCGCCAAGGCGACGAAGACGGCCGCCGTGATCGACTTCGGAACGCGAACCCGCGACGCCTCCCCGGCGGGCTCCAGGATGTACATGTACCAGATGACCCGCGCGTAGTAGTACAGGGAGAGGGCACTGTTCAGGACGCCGGAGATCGCGAGGGCGAGGTACCACGGGTTGAAGGAGAACGCGCTGACGGCGCTCGAGAAGAGGACGAACTTGCTGAAGAACCCGCCGAGGGGCGGGATGCCCGCGAGGCTGAGGAGAAAGATCGTCATCGAGAACGCCAGGAAGGGCGCACGCCGGCCGAGGCCGCGGTACGAATCCATGTCGTCCGGGACGCCCTGGGACTCCGTCCCCGCGACGACGAGGAACGCGCCTGCCTTCATCGCCGCATGCGTCAGGACGTGCAGGACGCCCCCGATCATGCCGGCGACGGCAACGACCTCGGCGAGGGCCCGCTCCTCCGCGGTCAGGCCAGTGTCCGCGGCGAGCGCGATCGCACCGACCGCGAGGGCGATGAGGATGTACCCGGCCTGGGCGATGCTCGAGTACGCGAGCATGCGCTTCACGCTCCGCTGGGGGATTGCGAGGACGTTCCCCACGGTCTGCGTCGCGATCGCAAGGATACCGAGGGCCGCGACCCAGTCGATCTGCACGGCGAGGAGTCCGATCAAGAACACCCGGAACATCGCGACGATGCCGACCTTCTTCGACCCGGCCGCGAGGAACGCGCTGATCGTGGTCGGGGACCCCTGGTACACGTCGGGCGCCCACATATGGAAGGGGACCACCGCGACCTTGAACCCGAAGCCCGCGATGAGGAACACGAGGGCGACGATCAAGGGCGGCTCGATCGCCGGATAGGTGGCGATGCTCAGCTGCTGCAGGCAGTCGAGCCCCGTGAGGTTCCCGACGCATTCGGGGGGCCCTAGAGGTCCGCCGCCGTCGAACGACGTCGCCGCGATCCCGTACACGAGGGAGATGCCGAAGAGGATGAGCCCGGAGCTGACCGCCCCGATGACGAAGAACTTCGCGGCTGCCTCCGTGGCCTGCCGGTCCTTCTTCCGGAACGCGACGAGGGCGAAGGTGCTCAGGCTCGAGATTTCGAACGCGAGGAACAGGACGAACAGGTCCGTCGCGGCGGCGGTGAACATCATGCCGACGACGGAGATCAGCATGAGGGCGTAGTACTCCCCCTGGTGGGGCTCCTCCGCGCGCAGGAAGCCGCGCGACGCGAGGATCGCGAGGAACGCGACGAACAGGAAGATCGAGTGGAAGAACAGCGTGAACAGGTCGATCCGCACGCGGAGTTCCCTGGCGAAGTCCCCGCTCGGGCCGACGGGCGACTCCCACAGCGGGACGCCGAAGATCCCAAGGAATCCGAGGCCCATGAGGTCCAGCGTGAGGACGCCTGCGACGACGAGCCCGCCGATGGCGACGCCCCACAACCGTTGGGGTTTCTTCGACCACGGGAACCCGAGGACGACGGACGCGAGGGCCGTTGCGACGAGGACCGCCTCCGGGAGGAAGACGTAGTAGTTCGGCGCTCGCTACACCCCCAGGACGCCGGCTGCCCAGCGTGTGATGAGGTCGAAGAAGAACAGGGGGAAGATCCCGAAGAACGCGAACGACGCCGTCAGGACGGCGAGGGGCGCCACCTCGAACCGATGGAGGTCCGGCATGTCCTCCCACCGCGGGTTGATCGGCCCGAAGATCGCGCGCTGCATCGCCCAGATGTAGTACGCCGCCGTCAGGACGACCGCCAGGATCGGCACGAAGACCCAGAGGCCGAACGCCGCATACACGCCGAGGAACGTCGTGAACTCCGCGACGAAGCCCACGAGGCCCGGGAGCCCGAGGGACGCCAGGAACGCGATCATCATGAACGTAGCGAGCTTTGGCACCCGCTTCGCGATCCCGCCGAGCTCGGAGATGTTCCTCGTGCCGATCATGTGGCCGAGGGAGCCGGCGATCATGAACAGCGCGGCGGACACGAGACCGTGGGCGAACAGCTGGAAAATCGCGCCGCTCAGGCCGAGGAGCGCCCCCGGCTCGGCCCCCGCGATTTGCGCGCCATACACGCCCGCGGCGATGCCGAGGGTCACGAACCCCATGTGGCTCACGCTCGAGAACGCGACGAGGCGCTTCAGGTCGTCCTGGGCGAGGCATACCACGGCGCCGTACAGGATCGAGATCGTCCCGAGGACCGCGAGGACCCACCACATCGTCGACGCGGCGTCGGGGAGCATCTGGACGTTGAACCGCACGAGGCCGTACCCGCCGAGTTTCAGCAGGACCCCAGCGAGGAGGACGGACCCGCCCGTCGGCGCCTCGACGTGGGCGTCCGGCAACCACGTGTGGAAGGGCCACGTCGGGAGCTTCGTCCCGAACGCGACGACGAGTCCGACGAACATGAGCTCGCCGATCGCCCCGACGGGCCCGAGGCCTTCCCGGATGATCCGGATCATGTCGAACGTGCCGCCGTAGAACACGAACGCGAAGATCGCGACGAGGAGCGGGAGGCTCGCGAGGAACGTGTACATGAAGAACTTGATCGCCGCGTACCTCCTCCGAGGCCCGCCCCACACCGCGATGATGAAGTACATCGGGACGAGCCCGACCTCCCAGAAAATGAGGAACAGGAAGAGGTCGAGGGACAGGAAGACGCCGTTGATCGTCGCTTCCATGAACAGGAACATCGCGAAGAACTCCGGCACGCGGTGCTTTTCGTCCCAGCTGATCGCGAGGGCGAGCGGCGTCAGGAGGGCGTTCAGGAACACCAGGACGATCGACAGTTCGTCGACGCCGAGGAGGTACTGCACGCCGACCTGGGGCACCCACTCCGCCCGTTCGACCGCGTAGAAGTCGTCCTGGGGCGGCGGGAGCGCGACGACATCGGGCACGAAGAACGTCAGGAGGACGACGGACGAGAGCCCAAGGACGACGAGGCTGAACGCGAGCGCGATCCCGCGCGCGGCGCGCGGGCTCACGCCGCCGAGGTACGCGACGACGGCCCCCACGACCGGGAGGAAGACAATCAGGGAGAGGATCGGGAAGTCCAGGAGCACGTCAACCGCCTCCGAGCCACGGGAGGGACTGCCGCACGTACGTGTCCATGAGGGACAGGAACGGGATTGGAAAGATCCCGACGAGGATGATGAGCGCGACGAGGACGACGTACGACACCCGCTCGTACGACGGCAGATCGTGCGGCTCGCCGAGCTCCTTCGGGAGGTCGCCGAACAGGATGCGCTGCATCGTGTACAGGTAGTACGCCGCCGTGACGACGATCGAGATCAGCGGAATGAACACGAGCCGCCTCATGTCCGCGAAGTTCGCCGCGGAATACGTGCCCAGGAACACCATGAATTCGGACCAGAAGGAATTCAAGCCGGGGAGGCCGAGGGACGCGAAGAAGCTGATGATCAGGACGATCGAGAACTGGGGCATCGCGCGGCCGAGCCCGCGGAGGGCGGGGATGTCCCTCGTGCCCGTGCTGTGCTTGACGGACCCGGCGAGCATGAACAGGACCGCCGTGATGAGGCCGTGGTTGAACAGCTGGAACACCGCGCCGACCGCGCCGATCGTCGTGAGGGTCGCCGCCCCGAGGAGGACGAACCCCATGTGGCCCACGGAGCTGTAAGCGATCAGCCGTTTCAGGTCGCGCTGCGCGAGGCACACGAACGCGGCGTACACCATGCTCACGATGCCGAAGATCGCGAGGACCCACCACAGGTCTTGCGCCGCGTCCGGCAGGATGCCGAAGTTGATCCGGAACAACCCGTAGCCGCCCATCTTCAGCAGGACGCCCGCCAGGAGCACAGACCCGGCCGTCGGCGCCTCGACGTGGGCGTCCGGCAACCACGTGTGGAAGGGCACGGAAGGCAGCTTCACGAGGAAGGCGAACAGGAAGCCGAGGAACACGGGGAGCTGGACGCCGAGCTCGAGGAACGCCGCGCCCTGGTCCATGTGCCGGATCGCCGCATGGAGGAACGCGGTCATGTCGAACGTGCGCTGTCCGACGACTCCGTAGACCGTCTCGTTCACCGTCTCGCTGTAGAACCAGAAGAGGGCGAAGATCGAGATCAGCATGATCACGAACCCGACGTGGGTGTAGAGGAGGAACTTGAGGGACGCGTATCGACGGTTCGGCCCTCCCCATATCCCAATCAGGAAGAACATCGGAAGCAGGACGAGTTCCCAGAAGACCGCGAAGGCGAAGAAGTCGAGCGCGAGGAACACGCCGGACAGGCTGAACTCGAGGAACAGGAGGAGCGCGTAGAACAACGCGGGCCGCTGGGACTCGTTCCACTGGAACACGATCGACAGCGTCGTCAGGAGGGGTGTCAGCCAGAGGAGCGGCAGGCTCAGGCCGTCGAGCCCGACGATGTACGAGATCCCGAGCTGCGGCACCCAGGGGTACCGCTCGACGAAGTACAGCTCGACGCTCCGCGGCGGCAGCGGGCCCTGCCCCGGCAGGAGGGGCGTCGGCTCGGGGATCAGGGGGCCGAGGAGCGCCTCGACGATCGACAGGGACGGCGCGAGGAACGCGAGGAGGAGGAGCGTCACGAGGCCCGTCTCGACGAGGCTGAACGCGAGAGCGATGCCTCTTGCCGCGCGCTGGGACTTCCCGAGCCCCAACGTCAGGAGGAACCCCACGAAGGGGAGCGCGATCACGAGGGACAGGACGTACGACACGGCTCACCCGCCTCCCCGCGCACGGAGGTACCAGCTGATCCCGAAGATAAGGGCGATGAGGAGCGCGATCCCGAAGACGACGACCCAAGCGTAGCTCTGCACCTGGCCCGTCTGCCGCTGCCGGAGGCGCAGGCTCGTGCGGACCGTCTCGAGGCTCAGGGCGTTCACGAAGCCGTCCACGGCACGGCGGTCGACGACGTCGGAGCCCGTCGCCACGGCGAGCCCGCCGCGGCCGACGGCGTTCACAATCCCATCGACGACCTTCCGATCGAACCAGTCGAGGGCCCACGCGAATCCGGTCACGGCCTTCGCGCCGAACGCGTCGTACGCGTCGTCGATCCCGTAGCGGCGGGTGAGCATCGTGTGCAGGAACCTCCCGCTCGGGCGGGCGATGAAGCGGCTCGCGGGAATGCGGCGCGTCGCGTACACGGCCCACGCGAGCAGGATGCCGAGGGCCGCGATGCCCATCGACGCGGCCTCGAGGACGTACTCCGACGCCGGCACGTTCACGAGAGGCAGCGCGGCGTGGGCGCGCTCGAAGAACACGAGGTTCCCGAAGCCTCCCATCGCGTACGCCAGGAGGCCGGAGAGGAGCGCGAAGCCGGCGAGGATTACGAGCGGCGCGGTCATCACGGGCGGGGATTCGTGCGGGTGCCCATGCCCCCGGTACTCCCCGCGGAACGTCATGTACCACATCCGGAACGTGTAGAACGCGGTGAGGAACGCGGTCACAATCCCGAACGCGTAGAAGAGGTAGAACCAGGCGTTCGCGGACGCGACGTCGAACGTCACGCTCAGGATCTCGCCTTTCGAGAAGAACCCGCTGAACGGGATGATGCCCGCGAGGGCTAGGCCACCGAACAGCATCACGTTCGAGGTGATGCGCATGTGCTTGCCGAGCCCGCCCATCGCGCGCATGTCGTTCGTGTGGACCGCGTGGATCACGCTGCCCGCGCTCAGGAACAGGAGGGCCTTGAAGAACGCGTGGTTGAACAGGTGGTACAGGGCCGCGCTGTACCCGATTGTGTTCGGCTCCTCGCCGGCGACGACCTGCTCAGCCATGAGGAACGCGCCCGCGCCGAGCCCGAGGAACATGTACCCGAGCTGGGAGATTGTGGAGAACGCGAGGACGCGCTTGATGTCGTACACGACGAGCGCCATCGTCCCGCCGAAGAGCGCCGTGAAACCGCCGATTCCCGCGATGAGGAGGATCGCCTCCCAGGGCGGCTCGACGCCCGACGCCTCGGGCGGGACGAGGAAGATGAACGAGCGCGCGGTCAGGTAGACGCCCGCCTTGACCATCGTCGCGGCGTGGATCAGCGCGCTGACCGTGGTTGGGCCCTCCATCGCATCCGGGAGCCAGGCGTGGAGCGGGAACTGGGCGGACTTGCCGATGGCCCCTCCGAACAGGAGGAGCGGGATGATCAGGAGAAGCTGCGGCGTCAGCGTGACGGGGTAGAGTGCCGGGATCTGCGCGCGGATCTCCTCGAAGGAGAAGGTGTGGAACACGTTCCAGATCACGAGGATGCCGATCAGGAACAGGACGTCCCCCACGCGGGTGACGAGGAACGCCTTCTTCGCGGCCTTCGCGGCCTCAGGCTTGTGGTACCAGAAGCCGATGAGGAGGTACGAGCACAGGCCCATGATCTCCCAGAAGATCATGAGTTGGAGAAAGTTGTCCGCGCTCACCGTGCCGAGCATGCCCGTGATGAACAGGCTGATCTCCGCGTAGTAGCGGGGCTTGCCCTCCTCCTCGTGCATGTAGCCGAGCGAGTACACCGTGATGAGGAGGGACAAGAACGACACGAGGAGGAGCATGAGGGCGCTCAGGTTGTCGATGAGCAGCCCCATCCGCATCGCCTCGAGGCCGGGGACCGGTAGGGGGATCCAATCGAGGGTCGCCGTCGGGCCGACCGCGATCGCGTTCCCTAGGGCGCCCGCGAGGAGGACCTCGTAGAAGAGGTACGCGGACAGCGCGACCGACCCCGCCACGGCCGCCACGGCGATGTGGCCTCCGCCCTGCGGCAGCCTCCGGCCGATCAGGCCGATCACGATGAACGCGAGGACCGGCAGGAGGACGATGAGCCAGGCGTACTCGAACACGTCACAACCTCAGGAGGCGGACCTTGTCGAGCTCGATCGTCCCATG
>Ga0247727_10018590_pt1 | contig 10900 bp, 4 predicted proteins | sample WisWelCaveWW1625_FD_202498 | JGI IMG/M metagenome (GOLD analysis project Ga0247727, IMG submission 202498) | Biofilm microbial communities from Wishing Well Cave, Virginia, United States - WW16-25 | ecosystem: Environmental > Aquatic > Deep subsurface > Groundwater > Cave microbial mat | place...
TGGGCTCGCTCGCGTCGTTCGCGACCGTGTCGGAGTTCGGCTTCATCCAGACGCCGTATCGCGTTGCCAAGGGCGGGAAGGTGACGGACGAGATCATCTATCTCGACGCGGCCGAGGAGCGCCAGTTCACCATCGCCCAGGCCTCGGAGCCCGTCGATCCGAAGACGGGCAAGTTCCTCAACGACCAGGTGCTCTGCCGCTCGCGTGAGGGCGAGGCCGTGATGGTGTCGCCGAAGGACGTCGAGTACATGGACGTCTCACCGGCGCAGATCATCTCGGTCGCGACGGCGCTCATCCCGTTCCTCGAGCACAACGACGCGAACCGCGCGCTCATGGGCGCGAACATGCAGCGTCAGGCGGTGCCGCTGATGATCCCGCAGGCGCCTCTGGTCGGCACCGGGCTCGAGTTCCGCGCGGCTGTCGACACGGGCGATGTCGTTCTCGCCCACAACGACGGATCCGTCGTGGACGTCGACGCGGAGCGGATCGTCGTCGAGGGCAGAGGTACGCGGGACGAGTACCCGCTCACGAAGTTCATGCGCTCGAACCAGGGCACGCTCATCCACCAGAAGCCGGTCGTCACGCTCGGCGACAAGGTGAAGAAGGGCGAGGTCCTCGCGGACGGGAGTTCAACGGACGGCGGCGAACTGGCGCTCGGAGCGAACCTGCTCGTGGCGTTCATGCCGTGGGAAGGCTTCAACTTCGAGGACGCGATCGTCATCTCCGAGCGCCTCGTCAAGGACGACGTGCTCAGCTCGATCCACATTCACGAGTACGAGATCGACGCCCGCTCGACGAAGCTCGGCGACGAGGAGATCACCCGCGACATCCCGAACCGCTCGGAGGAGTCGCTCGCGAACCTCGACGAGCGCGGAGTCGTGCGGATCGGGGCAGACGTCGACGCCGGCCAGCTGTTGGTCGGCAAGGTCACGCCCAAGGGTGAGACCGAACTGACGGCCGAGGAGAAGCTGATCCGCGCGATCTTCAAGGAGAAGGCGCGCGAGGTGCGTGACACGTCACTCAAGGTCCCGAACGGCGAAGGCGGCAAGGTCATCGGCGTGAAGACGTTCTCCCGCGACGCAGGTGACGACCTTCCGCCGGGCGTGAACGAGCTGGTGCGGGTGTACGTCGCCAAGAAGCGCAAGATCGCAGAGGGCGACAAGCTCGCCGGCCGTCACGGCAATAAGGGCGTCATCTCGAAGATCGTCCCCGAGGAGGACATGCCGTTCCTCGAGGACGGCCGTCCGGTCGACGTGGTGCTCAATCCGCTCGGCGTGCCGAGCCGGATGAACATCGGCCAGATCCTCGAGACCCACCTCGGATGGGCAGCGGCGCACGGTGTCTTCCCCGAGGGCGATCCGGTCAGCGCACGAGCCCCGATCAACGCGCCGGACCCGCGCTGCGTCGCCACTGCGGTGTTCGACGGGGCGACAGAGGGCGACGTCGACGATGCACTCGTCGAGCTCGCTCGGATTGCCGGCCCGACGGCGTTCAACATGAACGTCGACGACTCGGCGGTGCGCGGAAACCGCTGCTCGGGCAAGGTCGAGCTCTACGACGGGAAGAGCGGTGAGCCGTTCGCACAGGAGGTGACGGTCGGCTTCATGTACATCTTGAAGCTCCTCCACCTGGTCGACGACAAGATCCACGCCCGCTCGACAGGCCCGTACTCGCTCGTCACCCAGCAGCCTCTGGGCGGCAAGGCGCAGTTCGGAGGCCAGCGGTTCGGGGAGATGGAGGTCTGGGCGCTCGAGGCGTACGGCGCGGCGTACACGCTGCAGGAGATGCTCACCATCAAGTCCGACGACACGATCGGCCGCGTGAAGGCGTACGAAGCCATCGTCAAGGGCGAGAACATCGCCGAGCCGTCGATTCCCGAGTCGTTCAAGGTGCTGCTCAAGGAGATGCAGTCTCTCTCGCTCGACGTCCAGGTGCTCTCCGACGAGGGTCGCGAGGTCGAGGTGCGCGAGGAGGACGACGAGCTATTGCGGGCTGCCGAGGAGCTCGGTATCGACCTGTCTCCCGGCTCCCTGCGCGCGGCCGTGCGTCAGCCGACGGCCGAGGAGGTCGAGGAAGGCGAAGAGCACGCCGACGGGGGTGGCGAGCTGGTGCTCGCGGCAGACGAGGAGCTTCCGGGCCTCGAGGGCGACGAAGCTCCGCTCGAAGCCGACCTCGCCGACGTCGAGGTCGACGAGTAAGGCCACTTGCTTCGCAAGTGGTTAGAAAAACCAAGAACAGGAGAGAGAGAGGTTCGAGGCTCTAGATGGAATCCAGTAGACGCGGTCCCGACATCAACGACTTCGACTCGATCCGGATCGGTCTGGCATCGAGCAAGCAGATCCGCGACTGGTCCTCCGGCGAGGTAACCAAGCCGGAGACGATCAACTACCGCACGCTCAAGCCCGAGCGTGACGGTCTCTTCTGCGAGCGCATCTTCGGTCCGACGAAGGACTGGGAGTGCTATTGCGGGAAGTACAAGCGCGTCCGCTACAAGGGAATAATCTGCGAGCGCTGCGGCGTCGAGGTGACTCGGCAGAAGGTGCGCCGCGAGCGGATGGGCCACATCGACCTCGCCGCGCCGGTCTCGCACATCTGGTTCTTCAAGGGCGTCCCCAGCCGAATCGGCTACCTGCTGGACATCGCGCCGCGCGAGCTCGAGAAGGTTCTCTACTTCGCCGCGTCGATCGTGACGACGGTCGACCGCGAGAAGCGCCAGTCCGATCTAGCCGACCTCGAGGACAAAGTCGCGGGCGAGAGCGAGCGCATCTACCTCGACCGTGACGAGGCGCTCTCCGGGCTCGACGACCGGTTCTCTCGCCGGCGCGACTTCTTCGCCGCAGGCAAGGAGCGCAACTTCGACGAGGACGACGACTTCTGGGTTCGCGGCCTCAACAACTGGGCGGAGGAGGCGGTGCTTCCGACGCTCGAGGACATCCGGACGCTCGGGAGCGGAGTGTTCGTCGAGCTCGCCAAGAAGATCACGAACGAGGATCCGCGGAAGGTTCGCGAGCTCGTGCGGCAAACCGCGACTCGCGAGGATCGCAGGCTGGCTCCTCGCGAGGTCGAGTCCGTTGCAGCCGCTGCCGTTCAGATCGAGGCCGCGTTGGCGCCGCTGCGCGCCGAGCTCGACAAGGCGACGGGATCGAAGAAGGGCGCGATCACGAAGCATCTGAAGCGGCTGCAGGAGAGCCTCCTGACTGGGGCCGAGCTCACCGAGGAGGACACCGCTCTCGCAGCCGAGGTCGATCGAAAGAATCTCGACCGAGCGCGAGAGGTCGGCTCGGGGCTGCTCGCAGACGTTCTGGCCGCCGGCGACCCCGACGCAGACGGGGCGGCCGTGCGCGAGCTCGCGTACGACCTCTGCCTGGTCGAGGGAACCCGCAAGGAAGACCTCGACGCGATCGGACAGTGGGCGCTCAAGGTCCGCGAGATGGTCGCGGACATCGACCTCCGGCGCGAGGACACGCGCGAGGCTGCGGTCGACGCCGTCCGCAGGCTCGAGCAGACCTGGCTGCTCTTCAAGGAGCTCGAGCCGAAGATGATCGTCGGCGACGAGCAGATCTTCCGCGAGCTCAAGGATCGGTTCGGGTCGCCGTACGGATTTGGCGTGTACTTCCGTGGCGGCATGGGCGCCGAGGCAGTGCGCGACCTGCTACGCGACCTCGATCTCGACGAGGAGTCGCTCTCGCTGCGCGACACCATCAAGACGTCGAAGGGCCAGAAGCAGCAGCGCGCGATCAAGCGCCTGAAGGTCGTCGAGGCGTTCATCAAGTCGGGCAACAAGCCCGAGTGGATGATCCTCGAGGCGGTTCCGGTCATTCCGCCGGAGCTCCGCCCGATGGTCCAGCTCGACGGCGGGCGCTTCGCCACGAGCGACCTCAACGATCTCTATCGCCGCGTCATCAACAGGAACAACCGCCTGAAGCGGCTGCTCGACCTGGGCGCCCCGGAGATCATCGTCAACAACGAGAAGCGCATGCTCCAGGAGGCCGTCGACGCGCTGTTCGACAACGGCCGGCGTGGCCGTGCGGTGACCGGCCCGGGCAACCGCCCGCTCAAGTCGCTCTCGGACATGCTGAAGGGCAAGCAGGGCCGCTTCCGCCAGAACCTGCTCGGGAAGCGCGTGGACTACTCCGGCCGCTCGGTGATCGTCGCCGGCCCGAACCTGAAGCTCCACCAGTGCGGGCTGCCCAAGCTCATGGCGCTGGAGCTCTTCAAGCCCTTCATTATGAGCCGGCTCGTCGAGCGCAAGGCGGTGCAGAACATCAAGGCCGCCAAGAAGATGGTCGAATCGATGATCCCGGAGGTCTGGGACGTCCTCGAAGAGGTCATCGCCGAGCACCCGGTGCTCCTGAACCGCGCGCCGACGCTGCATCGTCTCGGAATCCAGGCGTTCGAGCCGGTGCTCGTCGAGGGCAAGGCGATCCAGGTCCATCCGATGGTGTGCCAGGCGTTCAACGCCGACTTCGACGGCGACCAGATGGCCGTGCACCTGCCGCTCAGCGCCGAGGCACAGGCAGAGGCCCGCGTGCTCATGCTCTCGTCCAACAACATCCTCTCGCCGGCCAGCGGACGACCGCTGGCGACGCCGAACCAGGACATGGTGCTCGGGGCGTACTTCCTCACGTACTGCGCCCACGATCTGATCAGCATCTCGGCCGCGGACATGGCCAAGAAGCTCGGCAAGAAGGGGCTGGCACGCTTCCGCACCGAGGAGGACGTCGAGTTCGCCGTCGATGCCGGGTCGATCGACTACCAGGACCCGATCGAGTACGAGTGGAGCGGCGAGCGGCTGCTGACGACGCCGGGCCGGGTCATTTTCAACGCCGAGGTCGAGCGCGCGCTGGACGAGGCCACGGGTGGCGACTTCCAGGACCATCCGTTCCTGAACAAGACGCTCACGAAGCGAGAGCTCGACAGCTTCATCGGCGAGCTCGTCGAGCTGTACGGGCCGAACACCATCGCGTCCGCTCTCGACGCGATCAAGTCGCTCACGTTCCGCTTCGCCACACGAGCGGGAATCACGATCTCGAAGAACGACATCGTCATCCCGCCGGACAAGGAGGAGATCCTCGTCCGCTACGAGGGTGACGTCGCGAAGGTGGGCAAGGAGTACGACCGCGGCCTGATGACGGAGGAGGAGCGCGACGAGCGCATCATCGCCATCTGGACCGAGGCCACGGATGAGGTCGCCGAGCGGATGATGGCGAACCTCGAGGAAACGAACCCGATCTACATGATGGCCAACTCGGGAGCCCGAGGCTCGTTCAATCAGATCCGCCAGCTCGCCGGTATGCGCGGCCTGATGGCCGATCCGAAGGGCGAGATCATCTCGCGGCCGATCAAGGCCAACTTCATGGAGGGCCTTACCGTCCTCGAGTACTTCATCTCCACGCACGGCGCGCGAAAGGGTCTCGCGGACACGGCGCTACGCACTGCGGACTCGGGCTACCTCACCCGGCGTCTCGTCGACGTGTCACAGGACGTCATCGTGCGCGAGGAGGACTGCGGGACGGACGACCACATCGAGCTCGCGCTGATCCTCGACGACACGCCAAACAAGAGCGTCGCCGGTCGCGTGGCCACTTTCGACATCGCGAAGCCGATCAAGGATGGCAAGCCCGGCAAGACCGTGATCGTGGAGAAGGGCGCCGAGATCACGATGAGCGCTCTGCGACGGCTCGTCGAGGAGTTCGGCGAGTACGCCGAGACGGCGACCGTGCCCGTTCGCTCGGTGCTCAAATGCCGCAGCGAGTACGGGCTGTGCCGGCGCTGCTACGGGGCGTTCCTCGCAACGGGTGGTATGACCGAGATCGGAGATGCGGTCGGGATCATCGCCGCACAGTCGATCGGGGAGCCTGGGACGCAGCTGACCATGCGGACGTTCCACACCGGCGGTGTCGCGGGTGCGGACATCACGCACGGTCTCCCGCGTGTCGTCGAGATCTTCGAAGCCCGGAACCCGAAGGGTGCCGCGACGCTTGCGGATGTCGCGGGCAAGATCGACATCGAGGACGCCGATCGCACCATCAAGGTGACGATCACGCCGACTGGCCTCGATGCGAGCGGCGAGCTCCCCGACCCGAAGGAGTACAGCTTCCCGCGACGGACGCGGTTCAGCGTCGTCCTGGGCCAGATGGTCGAAGCCGGAGACGCGCTCAACGAAGGGTCGCTCAACCCGGCCGACCTGCTGCTGCTCAAGGGTGCGACCCAGACCGAGCTGTACCTCGTCGGCGAGGTGCAGAAGGTCTACAAGTCGCAGGGAGTCGAGATCCACGACAAGCACATCGAGCTCATCGTCAGGCAGATGCTGAAGAAGGTCCGTGTCGAGAGCGCCGGTGACACGGCTCTCCTGCCGGGCCAGCTGGTCGATCGGGTCGTCCTCGAGCGTGAGAACGCTCGGGTCAAGAAGGAGAAGAAGGAGCTGGCGACCTTCGAGCCGATCATCCTCGGGATCACGAAGGCGTCGCTCGCCACCGAGTCCTTCCTCTCGGCCGCCTCTTTCCAGGAGACCACGAAGGTGCTCACCGACGCCGCGATCGAGGGCAAGGTCGACCACCTGAACGGGCTCAAGGAGAACGTGATCATCGGCAAGCTGATCCCGGCTGCGACCGGCCTGAAGCAATACCGGCAGATCACGATCGAGCCGACCGAGCCGCTTCCGGTCACGTTCGCGCGGCCGGAGGCAGAGGCCGAGCTCCTCGCCGCGCTCGAGGAGATCGGCGAGGGCGACGGCTTCGATCTCGACTCCATCGATCTCCCGTTCGACGGCGGGCCCGAGCTCGATATCGACGGCGAGGCGGCTGAGCTCGAGCCGCCGGCTGAGGAATGAGCGAAAGGGGTCAGGTCTCGTTTGTTGCATGGTCTTCGTGCAACAAACGAGACCTGACCCCACCGTTGCGAGGTTCGATCAGCTACGCGGGGTCAGACCCCACGGGTCTGACCCCTTTTCTTTCCTAACGGCTTTCTGCTACCTCTGATACCCATGTGCAGGGCTTTCGTAGCGGTTGTCGGCGCATTTCTCGCCGTTCTCGCGTGGCCCGCGACCGGTTCGGCCGCCCTGTCGTGCGGTCTCCCGGAGACGCAGCCGGTCTGGCTTGACTTCGCGGATTCCTCCGTCTCCTTCTGGCGCGAGCGGTTTGCGCGCCCGGGCGTCGTCGTTGCGACGGGTGGCCCAGCGCTCGCAGCCGAGGCTCGGTCGGCCGGGGCTGCAACGGTCCACTGGGACATGTACCTCCGCAAGCGGGTCGGCACGCCTTCGGATCCCGCTGATCCTGCGGTGATCGACGAGCGGGCGGACAAGCTCTTCGACTACGCCGTGACAGTGAGCGGGTGTCAGCAGCCGTTGATCGCCCTCAACGAGCTCTGGGGGGCGTCGCTTCCCACACCTCTGACGCCTACCGCAGAGCGCTATCGCGCGAACGTCCTCCGCTTCGTCAGCCGGCTCGCAGCGCGCGGCGGCCGGCCTGCCATCCTCGTCTCGAGCGCGCCCTACACCGGCGGTGACGCGGCCGCATGGTGGAAGTCCGTTGCCGCCGTCTCCGACCTCGTCCTCGAGAACTACGCCAACGCGAACCTGGTCTGGCGCGAGGGGGCGGTCGACGGTTCCCGGCGACTCCGTGTGCGCCACCGACAGTCCGCCGCGAAGCTCCTCGCACTCGGGATCCCGCCCTCGCGAATCGGGATCATGATCGGCTTCCAGACGGGGCCGGGAACAGGAGGACGCGAAGGGCTGGCACCGAGATCCCGCTGGTTCAGCGTCGCGAAGTGGCACGCGCTCGCCGCGCGGCAGGTCGCGCGCGAGCTGAGGCTCGCGCATCTGTGGTCGTGGGGCTGGGCGCAGCGAAACGAGCGCTCCAACGATCCGGACAAGACCTATGCCGCCTGCGTCTGGCTGTGGGCGCGCGAGCCGAACCTGTGCGACGCTCCGGGCGTCCTCGGGCGCGAGCTCGACGCGGATGTGAAGACAGGCCAGCTCGATTTGCCTTCGGGGACACGCTGCATGTACGGCTCGAGCGCGCTCACGGCTTCGAGCGTCGCTGCGCTCGCGAAGGTGACCAGAGATCGAGAGCTCGCCTTGACTGCTCTCGTCGTGCGGGCGATCGAGCGCGAGCGGGCGCGCGTGTCTCCCACCGACGCGCTCGCGGTCGAAAGCCGCATCGTGGCCGCTCGGTTCGGCGGCAGCGGGGCGGCGTATCGCTCTGCACTCGCCGAGGCGGGTGCGAGTCTCTCCGTCGCCCGCGGGATCATCGGTGACGAGCTCAGAGCTCGGGAGGTGCTCGATCGTCTCGCGGTGTCGAGCCCGTCATCGGGTGACATCGCACGCTTTCGAGCGACGTACGCACCCGTCCTGGCGCGTAGGCTGGTTGTCTCGCCGGCGCCCAGCTGGCTTCCCGGGGGATCCGGGCTCGCGCTCGCTACATCGGCTCCCGAGAGCGTGTTCAGGATGGCGAGGGGCGGACGGGTGACGATCCGCACGGCGGAAGGGGTGTACTCCGTCAAGGCGATCGACGACACGGCGCCGCTCGGCGCGTACCCGTACGACATCGCCCGACCGACGGTCGTGCATGCGTTGCGCAGCGAGCTTCGTGCCGACGCGTATGCCGTCTGGACCATCCGCGCCCAGAAGGCCGCCGAGAGCCGCCTGGTCTGCGAGCGCGACCGACTTCCGGAGCTCGGCGTAGTCACGCTGTCGGGGTACGCGCCGTTCCTCTCGCTGCACGAAGCCGAAGCGGCCCGCTGGGCGTCCGCGCGCCGACGCTAGCTCCGCTTCATCTGGTTCCATTAGGCGGAGCCGACCGCAGGTCGGTTCCGCCTCATGGCCAGTCGGCCTCGAGGCGATCCTTCCCGGCACGCTTGGCCCGGTTGACGGCGGCCGAGACGCGGGCGTCGAGTGACTCGACCGTCTCGTTCGGGCGCCACTCGACGAGGCCGGCCGAGAATGTGAGGCGCCCGATGTTCGAGAAGCCGGTCGTCGCGACCTCGTCGCGGAGACGAACGTAGAACAGACGTGCTTCGTCGCCTGTCGTCTCGGGCAGGAGGATCCCGAACTCCTCGCCGCCGCGGCGGCATACCGTGTCGGTCGCGCGCGCAGCTCGCTCGAGGAGATCGGCGAACTCCTGCAGCACGAGGTCGCCGCCCGGGTAGTCGAAGCGGGAGTTGACGTCGGCGAAATTGTCGAGATCGAGCAGGAGGAGCGACAGCGGGCGACCTGTACGCCGCGCTCGCGCGAGCTCGCGGTCGAGCTCTTCGTCGTACCCGCGGCGGTTGCGAACTCCCGTCAGGCCGTCGGTGACAGCGCGTAGCTCGGCTTCGGCGAAGCGGCGCGCGTTGGAGATCCCGGGCGCCGCATCATCGGCCAACGCCTGAAGCGCGCGCGCGTGCTCGGGGCGGAATGCCGCCGCACCGCGCGCATATGCGGCGAGCGCGCCGGTCTCGATGCCGTCCTCCACGATCGGAACCACGAGCCCGGATCGATACGCCACTTCCTCACCCTCGAGTGCGGGGGGGTACGTCCAGTTGAGCGTCAGTGCTCGAAACGGCCTCGTGTCGGGAGGGCCGAGACTCGCTTCGAGCAACGCGGCGCCGTCGCCGGTGCCGAACGACGCGATCGCGGGCATTTCTCCCGGCCCCTGGACTCTCACCGTTGCGGCCTGGGCACCCGTCCGAGTCGCGGCCTCTTCGGCGAGTCGCTGGAGGAGATCGCGTAGGTCCAGCGTGAGCCCGAGCTCGCCGAGGCCCCGCCCGCGCGCGTCGTCAGAGCGTTCGACCGCGCGCTGCAGGTTCTGCGATATCGCCTCCATGTGCCGGTCCAGCTGGCCGACGACGGCCTCGAACCGGCGCTGCGAGCGCGCGCCGGCCAAGCGGGCCAGAACGACCGCCACGACGAGCACTGCCGCGACCGCAGCCGCGGCGACAACCGCAGTCACCATCTCAATCCAACCACTCCCCTGCGGCTCACTGTATTCGGGGAGACCGCCGTTGGCTATGGCTGATCGTCGAGGTCGTATCGGCGTGGTTGGCTAACCGCCCGAACTGGCTCGTCTGCTACCATCTCGCGGCCCGGATGGCGGGTCTGTGTGCCCGCCTTCCTTTTCTGTCTGAGGAAAGCATTCGACCTGTAGTAGGAGCCGCGCGTGCCCACAGTGAACCAACTCGTGCGCAAGGGGAGGAGAACCCCGAAAGCGAAGACGAAGACGCCTGCGCTCCGGGGAGCGCCGCAGAAGCGCGGCGTGTGCACGCGCGTCTACACGACCACCCCGAAAAAGCCGAACTCGGCGCTCCGTAAGGTCGCGCGCGTTCGTCTGACGAACAGCGTGGAGATCGGCGCGTACATCCCGGGCGAGGGTCACAACCTGCAGGAGCATTCGGTCGTGCTCGTCCGCGGCGGCCGTGTCAGGGACCTTCCGGGCTTTCGCTACAAGGTCATTCGCGGCGGGCTCGACTCGGCCGGCGTCTCGGAACGCCGCCAAGCTCGCTCGAAGTACGGGGCCAAGAAGGCGTAGACACGAAATGACGCGCCGCACCGAGATCCAGCCCCGCCAGCTCGAGCCCGATGCCGTTCACGGCTCGGTTCTCGTCACGCAGCTGGTGAACAGGCTCATGCTCGACGGTAAGAAGTCCCTCTCGGAGCAGATCGTCTACGACGCACTCGCGCTTGCCGCGGAGAAGACCGGCAAGCCGCAGCTGGAGGTGCTCGAGCAGGCGGTAAAGAGCGTGACCCCGGTGCTCGAGGTGCGGTCGCGCCGCGTCGGCGGGGCGAACTACCAGGTCCCCGTCGAGGTGCCTCAGCGCCGGGCGCGGACGCTCGCCCTCCGCTGGCTCGTGCAGAACGCGCGCGATCGGCGCGAGAAGGGCATGCCGGCGAAGCTCGCCGGCGAGCTCATGGATGCGCTGAACC
>Ga0247727_10018591_pt1 | contig 10900 bp, 9 predicted proteins | sample WisWelCaveWW1625_FD_202498 | JGI IMG/M metagenome (GOLD analysis project Ga0247727, IMG submission 202498) | Biofilm microbial communities from Wishing Well Cave, Virginia, United States - WW16-25 | ecosystem: Environmental > Aquatic > Deep subsurface > Groundwater > Cave microbial mat | place...
CGCCCTGCGAAAAATTTTCTCGGCCATGAACAGCGAACCCGAGATGGTGCGCGGCCCCGAAGGCTTCGACACCGAATTGATGCGTGTCCTTCCCAATCTAATCGCGGCCAAGGGTGGCGCGGAGGGTTATCAGGCGTTGGCCATTGCGCCCGGCGCTTTTGGCCCCAATTCGCCCGCGCTGGGCGTGGCCATTAAATGCGCCGATGGCGCGGGCCGCGCCACCGCGCCCGTGGCGTTGGAAGTGTTGTCGCAATTGGAAGTGGTGGGAGAAAAAGAACTTAATACCCTGGCCCCATTCGGCTATGCCCCGCGCCAGCCGGTAAAAAATTGGCGCGGCCTCGTAGTCGGTGAAGTCCGCCCCTGCTTCACCCTAAAAACCTCCTAAGTAAACCTACCAAAACCCTTAGGGTCTTAAAGACCCTAAGGGTTTAGAGATAGGTTCTAAACAGAAAATTGGCGCTCCCGTCTTTGGCGGGAATTTGGTCAACGGATTGAACCGCTTTGCGTAGACCGGATGAAATGATTATCTCTCCGCTTCACGCGAAACGGTTGCATCCGTTGACTATTTTTTCGGAAGCAATCCCAGTTTCTCGGCCTGCTCCCACGAGAGGGCGTCCGCGCGGATGGACTCCTCTTCAACCTCCGCCAACGCGGTATCCCAAAACGAATTTGCATCCGATGACTTGGCCTGTGAGAGCGCGGCGTCGAGGGCCTTCAACTCGGCCTCGGTGAGGGGCTTGGCGGGCGGCGGCGGTGGTGGAGCCGCCGGCACGGCGGCCATGATCGGCGCAATAGGCGTAGGCTGGGGCGCAGGCGCGGACTTGACTGGAGCCTGGGTCGGCGCTCGTCCGGGCTGGGCGGTGGGCGGCGGAGCCGCGGGCGCTGAGGCAGTGGCAAAGAGTGATGGCGGGGCCGGTTCTTCGGTCACGCCCATCATCACCAATGAGTTAAGCAAATCATCGGCGCATTGGCGACCATAGCGCATCACCGGCCCCATTTGGCCCGCGCCCCGGTCGCCATCGAAGATGATGACGAGCGCAAAGAACTGGCCCACGTTGGCGGCGTACACGTCAAAATCATCGCCGTCAAAAAAATGCACGTTGCTGGGGATGAAGCCCCCCAATAGGCGGCAGACTTTCATGGCCGCGCTAAAGGCCGTCATCAAATGGGCCAGCACCGCGTCCAGGTCCAAGCGTATCACATCGCCCGCGCGCACCACCACCTTAGCATCCAAATCCACCAGACACACGGCGTTGGCCCCCAGGTCGCGGCGTAAGGTGCTGAGGCGGTCGGCGATGCCCGGTTCTTCGGGCTGTTGCGTGGCGGCGGCGGGCGCGTCTTTTTCGCCGAGCGCCGTTAGCACCGCTTTCAGAAAGGTGTCCAATTGCAAGGGTTTGTTGAAAAAGGTGGCCCCCAGTTTTTTGGCGTCGGCTTCGTATTGCGGTTGGCCGCTGATGACGATGGCTTGCGCTTTGTCGCTGTTCTGGCGCAGACGCTTCACGACATCCAGGCCGCTCATGCCCGGCAAGCGCACATCCGTAATCAACAGGTCAACGCCGCCGCGCCGGATTTCCAAAAAGGCTTCTTCGCCGGAGGGCACTTCCACCACAATAAAACCGCGGCCCAGCGTTTCCAGGCCGACGCGGATGGCGCGCATAACATCGCGCTGGTCTTCGACAATGAGAATGCGGCGAGTCGCCATATCAAGCTCCCATCTCTGAGCGCAAAATTTCGGTCAGGCGTTCCGGGCCGACGATGCGGCCCAGAGCCTTAAGCCAGTCGGGGTCATCGGCCAGCAGGTCGTTGACGTTAATCCAAAAGCCGGGCAGGGCCGCCGAACGATACACGCCATCGTCGTCTATCGTCACCCGTTGATAATGGCCAGTGCGGTCCGGCTGATAAAAATCGGCGCGGCGGGGATGACCGGTGCGGTAGTCAATAATCCAATACTCCGGCACCCCGCCCGCTTCGTATTCGTCGAATTTGTCCACCCGGTCGCGGTGAACACTCTCATCAGAAACAATCTCGATGATCAGGTCGGGCGGGCCAATGACTTTTTCGGGGGTCACGCGGTCACGGTGCGCGTTGGCAATGAACATGACATCGGGTTCGCGTGAATTGCCGCCGGGTTTAATCCGCAATTCAAACGGGGCCACAATCACTTCCCCCGATTTAAACACGCGGACAAAGGCACCCAGCAAGCGGTCTAAAAAACTTACCATGATTTGATGCACATGTTTTGGTGGCATAAGCAAAATCACTTCCCCGTCCGCCCATTCGGCGTGGGTATCTTCTCCGGCCCAGGCGCGAAAGTCGGCGTACGTCATCCGCTGGGGGGTAGGCGGAACTTCTTCAATCCGGGCAGGCGCTTCAAGTGTGGTCATGTCTAAACACCAATGAAAGTCACCGTGATTGTAGCACGGTGGTCAAGGCGCAACAAATTAAGCGCCACCCCAAAAAAAAACTTCCGAAGTCTGGCGGACTTCGGAAGTTTGACATGCGTTATTCGACGCGCCAGCAGGCCACCCAGTGGCCGGGGCTGGCTTCCTTGAATTGAGGCTCTTCTTTGGAGCAATGCTCCAACGCCACCGGGCAACGCGGGTGAAAGCGACATCCCGAAGGCGGGCGCAAGGGGCTGGGCACATCGCCCTTGAGGATGATGCGTTCCCGCTTCAAGTTCGGGTCCGGGATGGGGATGGCCGACATGAGGGCCTGAGTGTAGGGGTGCAGTGGGTTGCGGAACAATTCATCGCGCTCGGTCAACTCCACCATCTTGCCCAGATACATCACCGCCACCCGGTCGGAGATGTGTTCGACCACGCTCAGGTTGTGGGCAATGAAGAGGTAGGTCAGGTCAAACTCGCGCTGCAATTCTTTGAGGATGTTCAGCACCTGCGCCTGAATCGACACGTCCAGCGCCGACACCGGCTCGTCGCAGACGATGAACTTGGGGCGCAGGGCCAGGGCGCGGGCGATGCCAATGCGCTGGCGCTGGCCGCCGGAAAACTCATGCGGGTAGCGGCGGGCGTGATAATCTTCGAGGCCTACTTTGCGGAGGGTGTTGATGACGATCTCAAACCGCTCACGGCTGTTGCGCATGCCATGCACCAGCAGGCCCTCGGCGATGCTTTCGCCCACCGGCATGCGCGGGTCGAGCGACGAGAACGGGTCTTGAAAGATAATCTGCATATTGCGCCGCAGGGCTTTTAACTCGCGGGGATTGGCCTTGAACACGTCCTGCCCTTCATAGTGCACTTCGCCGCTGGTGGCCGGCACCAAGCGTAGAACGGTGCGGCCAATGGTGGTTTTGCCGCACCCGGATTCGCCCACCATGCCCAGGGTCTCACCGGCTCTGATGTTGAAGGACACATTGTCCACCGCTTGCACCCAAGCCACCACCCGCTGGAGCAGGCCCCCGCGCACGGGGAAATACTTCACTAGATTTTTGACCTGAACCAGGTCATGACCATTGGCTGAGTCCGTCACGGCAGGGCCTCTTTATTTAGGGGATAGGGTAATTTGGACGCGGACTTGCGAACTGCCCGCGATGCTTTGGATGGTCACCGAGATGTTTTGATCGGGCTTCTTGCGCAGGAGCGTGATGGAGTCGCCAAAGCCCGAATCCGTTTTGTTCACGCGTTCCCAACCTGCGGCTTCCAATTGTTCTTGATAAAACGTGGTAGCCGCCTCGACCGTCGCCTCGGCTTTGTAGGAAATGAACGTGCCCTCGGAGGTGATTTTTAAATCCACCGGGTTGTCCAACATCGGCACATCATCTTGAAGGGTATTGGCATCCGTCGGGGCCACGGCCGGGGTTGAGTCCGGGCCGCCCGAGGCCGCCGGGGTATTGGCGACCACCGGCGCGGTGGTGGGGGCGACCTCCGTCGGTTGGGGGCCAGCGCTACTCCCGCACGCCACCAGTAACCCTGCCAGGAGTGTGAAAGCCAGTCGAGTGAGTGTGCGCGAGTGCATGAGTGGCTATCCTCAACTGGCGAGTGGGGCGGTATGTTTGTCGGTGCTGTGATACAACCAACACCGCACCATGTGTTCTGGCCCGATAGGGCGCAGTTCGGGGAGTTCTTCGGTACAAATACTTAGATTGTGCTCAATGCGTGAGAGACAACGCGGCGCAAACCGGCATCCCGGTGGCAGGTTGACGAGATTAGGCACCGAGCCGGGGATGGTATCCAATTTGTCTTTGATGATCCCCAGCACCGGGATGGAGCCAATCAGGCCCTGAGTGTAAGGATGGCGTGGGTTAGCGAATAATTCCTTGACATCCGTTTGTTCGACAATTTGCCCCGCGTACATCACCGCCACCCGCTCGCACATCTCAGCCACCACGCCCAGATCGTGGGTGATGAGGATGATGGAGGCGTTCATCTTGGAGCGCAGGTCGCGCATCAGGTCGAGGATTTGCGCCTGAATGGTCACGTCAAGGGCGGTGGTCGGCTCATCAGCAATCAAGAGTTCTGGCACGCAGGCCAGCGCCATCGCAATCATCACCCGTTGGGCCATGCCGCCCGAGAGTTCATGCGGGAAAGCGTGCGCGCGGCGTTCGGCGTCGGGGATGCCCACCATCTTGAGGAGTTCCACCGCACGTTGCCAGCCCTGTTCTTTGCCCAGGGAGCGGTGAATGTCCAGCACTTCGGCAATCTGATCGCCGACTTTGAAAACGGGATTGAGGCTGGATTGGGGTTGCTGGAAAATCATGGAGATACGGTTGCCGCGAATCCGCACCATCTCGGCTTCAGGCAGATTAAGCAAATCGGTGCCGTCGAAGGTGATGGAGCCATCCACCACTTTGCCGGGCTGGCCGATGAGGCGCATGATGGTGAGGGAGGTGACGCTTTTGCCACAGCCCGACTCGCCGACCAGGCCCATCACTTCGCCGCGCTTTACGATGAAGTCCACCCCGTCCACCGATTTCACAATGCCATCCTCGGTATAGAAATAGGTCTTGAGATTTTTCACTTCAAGGATGGATTGGTTTGGGTCTATTGCGGCGGCGGGTTCTGTATTAGGTCTGTTCAAATTGACCTTCCTTCCTATCCAGCGTGGGCGGTGATAGGGGTATGTGATTTAGGAAATGGGTTGCGGATGATGACCGTTAGTATAATAAAAAGCAACGTCTCTGGCAAATAGGTTACAACAAACAGCTTGCCACGGGCTTTCAGTTGGTGGATTAAAGGCGTGTGGCAAATTGGGCGATGGCGCACACCGAGCGTGGCCGAGCCGGGCGATGTCATTAGCGCTTCAAGCGCGGGTCAAGCGCATCGCGCATCGCATCCCCCACATAATTAAACGCCAGCGAAACCAGGAAAATACATATACCGGGATAAAAGGCCAGCCAGGGTTGTTGCCACATGCGCTCCTGAACGTTTTGGAGCATGTTGCCCCAGGTGGGCACGGGCGGGTTGATGCCCAACCCCAGGAAGGAGAGCGCGGCTTCTAACACAATCACGCCGCCTAGCCCCAGGGTGAAGTCCACAATGACGGGCGCCATCGAGTTGGGGATCATATGGCGGATGATAATTTGCCAATCACTCATGCCCAAGGCCTTGGCGGCCTGGGTAAAATCCTGCTCACGCAAACTGAGCACCATGCCCCGCACCAACCGGGTAGCGCCCATCCAGCCAAAGACAATCAGGACGAAACAAATAATCAGGGCATTCGACCAGGCATCGGGCAGGCCGGGGATGGTAATGCCGCGCAAAATGGCCGAAAAGAACAACAGCAAGGGGAGTTGCGGCAAGGTGAGCATAAACTCGACAAAGCGCTGAATCGTGTTATCAATCCAGCCGCCGTAATAACCGGAAATGGCTCCGACCACCACCCCAATGACCTCCGAAACAATGTTCACCACAAAGGTGATAAACAGCGAGAGTTGTGCCGCATACAGCAGGCGACTTAATACATCCCGGCCCAACTCATCGGTGCCCAGCCAGTGCGCGGCGCTGGGGTTGGAATAGGCCGGGGCCAAATTTTGTTTGTCGTAGGGATAAGGCGCAATCCAGGAGGCGAATAGACCCAACAACACCAGGAGAACGATGACGATCATGCCAAAGACCGCCAACTTGTGGCGAACAAATCGCCGCATGACGATCATATAGGGTCGTTCTTCTTTGGGGGTGGCGAGCGTCTCTTTACTAAGCTCAGCAATCGCGGCCATTCGGCTTCTCCTTGCCCGGTAATTTAGAAACCCGTTCTCTCCAAAGAGAACGGGTTTCTGCAAACTAGCTAAAGCGGATGCGCGGGTCAATCATGGTATATAGAAAATCGCCCAAGAGTGTGGCGACCACCACCAAAATCGAAGTGATAAACAAGAGCGCCATGGCCACCGGATAATCATTGGTGCCCAACGATTGGAAATACAGGAAGCCCATGCCTTTCCAATTGAACACAGTCTCGGTGATGATGGCCCCGCCAAAGATACCGGGCAATTGGAAGACCACGATGGTAACGAGCGGGATGAGGGAGTTGCGCAGGGCGTGCTTCATAATCACCACCCGCTCAATCAACCCTTTGGCGCGGGCCGTGCGGACGTAATCTTGTCGGAGCACTTCCAACATCGAGGAGCGCATAAAGCGTCCCCAACCTGCCATATAGAGCAGGGACAACACGATGGTGGGCAGGACGGCGTGAACCAGGATGTCGCCTAAACTACTCGGTTTGATATTGAGGATGTCAATGATACTGCCCGGCAAAACCTTGGCCGTGGTCACATTGCCGGTGGGGAAGTAGGGCAAATTCAGGAATTGATGCCAGGGGGATTGATTGCCACTCACGGCAATAATGACCAGCAAGGCAAACCAGAACACCGGCATGGCGGTGCCAAAAAATGTAAAGGTGGTGAAGGCATAATCGAGCCGGGAGTATTGATGCACCGCCGAATAAATGCCGACCGGGATGGCCACCAGCAAAGAAAACACTGTGGCCGCCACCATTAAAATCAGGGTGTTCTGCAACCGGTCCCCGATGACTTTGATGACGGGTGAGCCACGCGCCACTTGCCAGGAGATGCCAAAATCCAGCCGGAGCACCCCGCGCCCGCATTTATCGGGATTATCCCGACAGATGGGGCGTTGCAGGGAGACCGGTTCGCTCGTCACCCGGTCGCGTGGCCAGAGGGCTTGCGGCACATTGGCCATCCAGTCCTCGCCCGCAATCCAGGCCACGAACCCCCAGACCGGGCCGCGGTGCAGGCCAAGATACTCAGCGACCCGTTGAATATCCTGCTCACTAAAGCGCGCCTTGCGATCCGAGATACCCTGATTGATTTCGTCCAGCGGGCCACCGGGGGCCAACCACAACAAGAAGTAGATGGCCATAGACGAAACAATGACCACCACAATCATTTGAACCAAACGGCGGATAAGGTAGTTGGTCATGGAGCCTCCGTGGAGAAAGACACTAGTTTGATAATCAACAGACTACCCGGAGTGAGGCCAAATAGTTCAGGGTTTCGCCGCACTGCGCGGAGCCGGTTGAGGGAAAGACCTGGCAGGTTTTTGTGGAGCAAGAACAGAAGCAAACCTGCCAGGTCTAATGCCGTCGGGGCGACGCTGTCCAAAGCGAAGCTTTGGCCTTCGCCCCTACATTCCGGGTCAGGTTATTGCGTGACGTCGAAGTTCTCGACGTTCCACAGTTCGGAGTTCGCGGTTGGGTCCATGATGACGCCCTCGATATTGGGGCCGGTCACCAGGATCTTGGCGCGGGCAAACAGGGGCAGGGAGGGCACGTCAGCCGTGAAGAGGACTTGCGCCTCGGCGTGCTTGGCGGCCTTCTCGTCTGCGTCGAGCGTGTTCTGGGCGGCCGCGCAAGCCGCATCGAAGTCAGGGTTTTGGTAGCCAACGTCGTTGCTGTTGCCCCAGCCAAGTTCTTCGCTGGGCAACTGAGACGAGGTGTAGAGGTTGCAGGGCGGCTCGACGCCGGTGAGCCAGGCGAACTCGCCCATGTCAAACTGGCGGCCAAACACCAGGCCATCCGGGCCATCGCCGAAGTATTCGCCGCCGTACAACTCAATCTTAGTCTCAATCATGCAGTTTTCTTTGAGTTGCGCCTGCACCACCTGCGTCACTTTTTGGCGCAGAGCGTTGGTGCGGGTGCTGTGCACAAAGGAGAACTTGGTGCCGCCCTTGTCCAGGATGCCGTCGGCATCGCTGTCGGTCCAGCCATTCTTGGCCAACAGTTCCAGGCCCTTGGCCGGATCAAATTCGTAAATGGTGATGGCGTCATCACCCGCATAGAGCGGGTGGTCGGCCGAGGTGTAGCCGTGTTGCACCACCGCCGCGCCGTTAGTGGTCCCGTCCACGATGGCCTGGCGGTCAAGGCAATGGGCAATGGCCTGGCGGATTTCGGCGTTGGCGAAGATGGGCGAGCCATCGTCGTTCGTCACCGTACCGGCGAAGCCGGTGTAGGAATCCACCGGGAGGGTGTTAAAGTCCAGGTGCTCAAACACGGTGCCGGCTATCACTTGTGGGGCCAGCAGACCTTGCTCTTCAAACTGGCGGATGAGGGGCAGGGAGCCTTCAAAGGCGGCGTCCTGGGTGCCCATATCGCATTCGCCGGAGGCCAACTGCGCGATCAGGCTGTTGGTGTCGGGGACAAAGCGGTAGATCAGGGTGTCCAGTTTGGGCAGACCCTCGCTGGCGCGATAGTAGGTGGGGTTCTTGGAGAGGGTGATGGAATCACCGGACACCCATTCCTCCACCGTGAAGGGGCCAAAGGCCAGCGGGTCGCGGTTGACGCTCTCATCTTCCAGCATCTCGGCCGGGGAGAGCGGGTTGCTGCCACCCTCGCCGTAGATGTGCTTGGGCAGAGGGTTGATGATGGCGTCGAGGAAGTAAGTGCCGGTGCTATAGCCGGGCAGGGACACCCAGGTCCAGGTGGCCTTGTCGGCGGCGGTGTAGGACGTGGTGCGGTCAATGGTGTATTTGGTATTGGGCGAGTCGGGCGAGGACGCCACTGACCAGGCAAACAGGATGTCATCGGTGGTCACGGGCGTGCCATCTTCCCAGGTGATGCCCTCCACCAAGCTCCAGGTCACGGAGAGTTGAATGGCTTTGGCGGTCGCTTCGGTGGCGAAATCCACCACCTTGGTCGAGCCGTCCAGTTGGGCGATGGTGACGGTGCTGGTGGCTTCAACGGTCACCACTTCGTCAGTGGAGATATCATACACTTTGTCGCCAATCGTCACGTCCACTTCGGCTTGAGTGGCGAGGCCATTGTCGAAGCTGGGCAGTTCCTTGATGCCGACGGGCTGATAGTCGTAGCTCCGGGCATCTACGCCCCAGTCGTACACGGCTTCAAGCACCGCGGTCTTTACCAATGCGGCTTCGGACAGGGTGTACAGGGTCTGCGGCTCTTGGGCCATACAGACCACCATGACTTTGGGTTCGGTGGGGGCGGTGGTGGGGACGGCGGTGACGACTAGGGTCACGGGAACTTCAACCGGTGTGCCCGCGATAATTTGGGTCACAACCGAGGTTACAACAATCGGGGTTCCAGCGGCCGGGGTGCAGGCCGCAAGAGCAACGCTGGCGATGACAAGCATCATCAGGGTCGCCCAAAGTTTGCGCTTAAGCATTTTCTCTCCTCCTCGAAAGAAATGGATGTGCAAATAACGATTGGGTTGGGTAGGGTGTTAAGGCGTTCAACCGGTTAGTGAATGGTGACGATCACCTCCTTCGACAAGTTAAGTCAAAACAGGGCCATGGGCCTGAGTGCGCGTGTTGCTCACATTCAGCCAGGCAAAAAAATACGGGTTGGCCGAGTGAGCGGGGTTAGACATCTGGGGTGTGGGTCATGGTTGGTGGAGCACGCTAGCGTGTCGGAATATAACATACCGCTTCCAATTGCGTCAAGCAAAACCACCGTCTGACCCCCGCCCACCCACCGAATACCTTACGCGACAGGCACAAAGGTTGTTTAGCCCCGCAGTATTAGATACCCGATGGCTGGCAAAAAGGTTCAAGGTGGCATATTGCCAGAAACCCTTAGGGTCTTTAAGACCCTAAGGGTTTAGAGATAAGGTGTCACTGATTAATCTGGAGCTCTTCGATGTTCCACAAATCGGAATTGGCGGTGGGGTCAACGGCATAGCCGCTCACCTCCGGGCGGGCCACGCCCACCTTGAGTTGCAGGAAGAGCGGCAGGGACGGCAAATCCTGGGAAAAGATGATTTGGGCCTGGGCATGTTGAGCGCGACGGGTCGCCTCATCCAGGGCCAGGGTCGCGGCGCGGCAGGCGGCGTCGAAGGCCGGGTTGCTATAGCCCAGGTTATTCGCCCCACCAGGATTCTGGTCGCCGGGAATGGCTTCGGTGAGATACAGTTCGCAATTTGGCTCGATGCTGGCCCGCCAGGGAAACGCGCCCAAATCGAACTTCCGGCCAAACAGCGGGCCGGTGGGCCAGACCGCATACAGTTCTTCGATGGGCAAAAAGGTCGGGCGGAGTTCGATGCCGCAATTGACGAGCAATTGACTTTGAATCAGCGTCGCCAACGTTTCCCGAAATCCACTGCCCGGCGGGCCGGAGACATAGGCCAGGGATAGTTTTCGCCGCCCATTGTCGCGCACGCCATCGCCATCCGAATCGCGCCAGCCCATTTCGTCCAACAGGGCTTGCCCGCGCGCGGGGTCAAATGGATAGGTCACCACCGCTTCGCCCGCATACAACGGATGGGAAACTGGCATGTAGACGTTTGGCACTTCGGCCACCCCGTAAAGCAGTTCGTTCACCAACGCTGGTCTATCGAGGCAATAGGCGATGGCATGGCGCAAACGCACGTCTTGAAACAGGTCGTTGCCCAGCGCGCGCTCGTAGTCCTCGGCTGGCAAAATCCCAAAATCCAAATGCTCAAAGGAGGTGCTGGAGGTGATGGAGGGGTTGAGGACGT
>Ga0247727_10018592_pt1 | contig 10899 bp, 8 predicted proteins | sample WisWelCaveWW1625_FD_202498 | JGI IMG/M metagenome (GOLD analysis project Ga0247727, IMG submission 202498) | Biofilm microbial communities from Wishing Well Cave, Virginia, United States - WW16-25 | ecosystem: Environmental > Aquatic > Deep subsurface > Groundwater > Cave microbial mat | place...
TCGCAAGGTCGCGCAAGAGAACAGCGGTGTTATTTGTGTGAGATCACACCCCACAGGACAGTGAAGCACCGTGCGCGAGTTGGGCATACGATGAAGAAATAATAATGCCGTGCGCGAGTTGGACATACGATGAAGAAATAATAATGCCGTGTGCGTGTGCTGCGATTTGATATGCGGAGTGCGTTCAAAAAGATTGCGTGGTGAAGCGCCTCGCGTGTGCGCCTCGAATGAATGCGGTTCGTGGTGGAAGTTGAAATGCGTGTGCGTTCAAAGTTCCCCCCCATTAAAAGCCGCAGGCCGGAGTTGGCCTCACTGCGCTGTGGGGTGGAATTGAAAAGGAGTTCGGTGAGATTCGAGAGTATCATTTATAACACGGCTTCCAGCGGACGCGGAAACGGCAGCGTGATTGCTTCGCCGACGATCTTGGCCGCGCCGCTGAAGCAGGTGTTACCGTTTGAGATTGAAAGGAGTTCGTGGAAATTCAAAAGTATCTTGAAGCGCCGAACGATGAGCAGATGGGATAAAATTAAAATGTCGTGAAGCGCCGAACGTTGAGTGCGTGGTGCAGTGAACTTTACTCTTGCAAACAAAAGTTGGGCGTGTGCTGCGATTTGACAAGCGGACGTGTGATTTGAGTTGACAAGTAGGCGCATGCTTCGAGTTGATAAGTGGAATTCGAATCGGATGAGATGCGGTGAAGAAATGACGGACGAAGAGAAGTGCTAAAATTGATAAATCGTGGTAGGCCGAACGTTTTTATTGAAGCGTGATTTGGAAGTAAAGTTATGAGTTAAAAATAAAAGTTCGGCGTGCGGCTGGCGAATAAAATTATATGCTGGCTGCGCGAAACATCGCGGTAGTCCGAACGTTTCTCCCCATTTTAAAAAGCAAAAGCAACTCGCAACCAACGATAAATCAAGTTGACAAAAATAAAAGTCGGTGGTAAATTCAAAGCGTGAAAGAGCAAAAAGCAGCGTCGTAGAAGAAATAAAAAATGTACTTGAGTTCGAGAATAAATGCGTGGTAAATGTCGAGCTATGGTTTAACACAGCATCCAGCGGACGGAACCAGTGTGGCATAAATTTTAAACACCGTGCTCGATAGGTTCCGCCGCTGATGCAGGTGTTAGCCTTGTGCGAGATAGAAGGTTCGGCAGGGAATATAAAGTTGGTGCGCGGCGAGACATGAAATACTCGGCAGGAAATAAACGATCTTGCCGCAGGCGCTGAAACGAAAAGGTCTTGGTGATTGGCTACAAGATTTTGATTGGCACAACCCGTTGCCTCCCATTTTGCGGATTTAAATATCGTGGCGATTGGCTACAAAGCTAATGAAGAATACAAAGCGGAAAGAGCTAAAAAGCAAGCTCGGAATTAGACACAAAGTTGTATTATAATTCAAACATAAAATTCGTGGCAATTGCAAACTATGTGCTAACAAGAAAATAAAGTATCGTGCAACAAACAAACAAGCGGAAAGTGCAAATGTGACTAATACTTCGCTTATGCCCTTTAGTTGATTATAAAGAGGCATAGAGACAGATCAGAATAAACTATCACCAAAACAAGAAAGGAGTATGCTATGCCAAGCTTTCAAGGTCAAGTTGACATCACGACCAGTACAAATCAGCTCACCATTCAACTCGATGGTGAGAAAGGGGATATTCGGCTCGGAGGAAATGGTCAAGAAGGTACTGTTCTCATCACTGACGTGAATGGTGTTCAAGCCATCCAACTGAATGGCAAAGGGACTGTGCAACTCGGCGGTAAGAGCATCGGTGGCATCTTGGACGTCCAACGTGCGGATGGTACGCAAAGCCTACACTTGTCCGGCGAGGGCGGAAATATCAAATTGTTGGACGCCAAGGGTGTTGAGTAAAGGCATAAGGAGGTCGGTCACAACTTCAAAAACTGACCGGACGCTTCTCCATACATAGGCAAAAACCTTTTTCAACAAATTCCCTGATATGTTGTGTGGTTGCAAAACAAAAACTCAATGAAGAAAGGAGAATTACCATGACAGCAGACGTTCGGTTAAATGAAAACGTCATTCAGTTGACTGGCGATACCCTTCGTGGTACCGCGGATGGCAAGCACACCATTGAACTTGACATCAAAAACGCCAAGCTGGCTATTGGCGGCAAAGGCACTGACGGCGATGTGATTTTGATTGGTGAAGGAGATAAAAAGCGCGTTCATATTGCCGGCGGTGATGGCCCGGACAGTCCGGATGTGAGAATTTTGATGAATGGTTGGCGGTCTACAGTTAAGCTTGGCGGCAAGGGCGCCGGCGGCGTGTTGACTTTTAGAGATGACAGCGACGAAGTCGCCTTGCAGCTTGTTTGCAATAAAAACGCCGAGCGCGGGAAAAACGCGCGCATTCTTCTCGATGGCGATTCCGGCACGGCCAGATTCAATGCTGTCTTGTTGGGCACGAAGGGTGCCGGCGGTGAGCTGATTTTCAGAAATGACAACGATGAACCCGCCTTGCAGTTTGTTTGCAACAAAGCCGCTAAGCGCTTGGAAAAGGCGCGTATTCTTCTCGATGGCGATTCCGGCACGGCCAAGCTCAACGACGTCTTGTTGGGCACGATTGGCAGTCTTACAACAAAACTGCAAGACTTGGAGAATCGTCTGGCAAAGTTGGAAAGCGCCTAAATTAGGAGAAAAAGCCATGAGCATAAGCATGAGAAATTTATTCAGCCGCCGGGGCATTGACGGCGAAATCATTAGCTTGAGCAATTCCATCGCCAATCACTATCAAGGCCTCCAAATGAGCCTACGAGAGGCGCATGAATTTTTCCTAAGACTTGTTGACGGAAATGGCTTCACACGCGGTTGCAAGCGCGGAAATGATGATGTGGTGTATGTGGAGGATTATGGATTTATTGAAGTGGGGAAAGTGATGCCGAGTTGGGTATCTGTGCGTGATGATGAAACGCGCACGCTTGAAGGCATAGTAAAAATAAGCCGAGCCCCGCATCGTGATTTCCCTTTCAAGCCGTGGCATAAAAATTATGACTGGACATTTTCTGTGCGCCTTGATAAGCAATACACTTATTTACACAGTCCCGTAAATCGAGAAGCCTTTGATGGAGCAGAAAATCTTCACCTGATCGAATGCGAGTGGGATACCGCTTACTTTCCAAGCTGGGCATGGCCTCAGGAAGGTGATCGCGTCTGGCTTGTTGGCAGATGGATTTATGATTGTGGTCACCTCTATGATAAGCAACACAGAACTGAAATTCATCCGATTAAGGCTATCGCCACATTTCGCGCGGATGCTGTAAAACTGCCTGGAAACAGCGGCCCGACACTTGTAAACAATGCCATTTTGTATATTGGACGCAAAGGAGGATACTGGGATCAACCCATTAATGACCGGGATTATGCCTTCGATCTCTATTTGCCATCCATACTTTACAAGGAGGCTAAGGTTGAGCCGAAATGGACCGTCAAAGCCATGACCGGAGCATCGCCATCGCCCGTCGCCATGACCGGAGCATTGCCCGTTCAGCCCCGGATAACGCCATTTCCGGCAGATGCACCCAGAGCCTTGAGGGTGGTTATCCCTCTCAAGGGTATACATCCCCATCCGGATGAATACGGTGTAATTATCTCAGCCGGGTGGAGCGATCCATACGGTACCGAGGCAAAAAAAGTGAAACGCGTACGTGTCACGATCAAGAAGATAATCAAGAAAGTCTATGACATTCATGTTGAGCGTGAGCAGACTATAACTTCTCTGCATGATAAGTATCTTAAATGGGACGTATATGTCGGAATCAATGGCCGGTGGCAGGCTTTTGAAAGTCCAGAGGGTGAGATAGAAACCTCTTTGAACTATAGTGTGGACCTTGACTTGGTTTCAGAATCATACTATGGTAACAAAATTGAGATTACCGTCAGTGGACGCCAATTAAGAGCAATAGATCGTCTCATGGGCCATAACATTGGTGTGACATGGCAAGAAGTCGAGAGCTTGGACAAAATAGCATACGTCAAAGAGAAGATCACAGAAGGTTTTCGTTCACTTGGAGCTGGCGCCTTCGAACAAGATGAAAGAGTTGGAGAAGATACTATCGACAACGAACGGATAAGCACCTTTAGGAGAACTCATTGTGGGATTGGGGGTTTTGCCCAGAACTCGCCGAGGAACGATTATGAAATTCATTACCGAATCGAAGATCTTTAGTCGATAGCACAGGATTAATTGAGAACGTAACTTCAAAAAGGGTCAAATAGTTTCGTTAAGCCCTTTTGTGGCGTTGCAATAATCTCAAATTTAAGGAGAGTTGAACAATGACAATCAGCGTGAGAGATTTATTCAGCCGCCAGGACATTCCAGGCGAAATCATCAGCTTGCGTGATTCCCTCGCCAATCACTCTAAAGGCCTCCAAATGAGCCTGCGAGAGGCGCATGAATTTTTCCTTAAGCTTGTTGACGGAAATGGTTTCGAACGCGGTTGCAAACACGAAAATGATGAAGAGATAGAACTTGGAGAGCATTATAAACAAGGAGTGGGGCAAGTGCTGCCGAGTTGGGTATCTGTGCATGATGATGAAACGCGCACGCTTGAAGGTATAGTAAACGTAAGTAAGGCCCCGCATCATGATTTCCCTTTCAGTCCGTGGCACACGCGTTATGACTGGATATTTTTTGTGCTCCTTGATAAGCAGTACACTTATTTACACAGTCCCGCAAATCACAAAGACATCGGTATTGATGGAGCAGAAAATGTTCACCTGATCGAGTGCGAATGGGATACCGCTTACTTTCCAAGCTATGCATGGCCTCAGGAAGGTGATCGCGTCTGGCTTGTTGGCAGATGGATTTATGATTGTGGTCACGTCAGTAAAAAAGATCGGCACAGAACCGAAATTCATCCGATTAAGGCTATCGCCACATTTCGCGCGGATGCTGTAAAACTGCCTGGAAACAGCGGCCCTACACTTGTAAACAATGCCGTTTTGTATATCGGAAGCAAAGGAGGATACTGGGATCAACCCATTAATGACCGGGATTATGCCTTCGATCTCTATTTGCCATCCATACTTTACAAGGATGCCAAAGTTGAGCCAAAATGGACCGTCAAAGCCATGACCCCAGGATTGCCCGTCCAGCCCAAGATAACGCCATTTCCAGCAGATGCACCCAGAGCCTTGAGGGTGGTTATCCCTCTCAAGGGTATACATCCTGAGCTTGCGGTTCAATACGGTGTAATTATCTCAGCAGGATGGAGCGATCCATACGGTACAGAGGCAAAAAAAGTGAAACGCGTACGTGTCACGATCGAGAAGATTATCAAGAAAGTCTATGATTTTGATGATTTTTATCGTCCATGGGACGTATATGTCGGAATCAATGGCCGGTGGCAAGCTTTTAAAAGTCCCAGGGATGAGATAGAAGCCTCTTTGAACTATAGTGTGGACCTTGACGTGGTTTCAGAGTCATACTATGGTAACAAAATTGAGATTACCGTCAGTGGACGCCAATTAAGAGAAACAGATTCTCTCATGGGCGATGACATTGAAGTGACATGGCAACAGATCGAAAGCACAAACACAGTTGTTAAAGACCACGTCAAATATAGATTGATGCAAGGTTTTCTTAGTCTTCCAGATTACACCTTGGCATACGCTGGTCTTAAAGGACAAGCTGCTATCGACAACGCACAGATAAGCACCTTTAGGAGAACGCATTGTGGGACTGGGCGTTTTACCCAGCCCTCACCGGAGAACGATTATTTAATTCGATACCGAATCGAAGATCTTTAGTCGACAGCGAAGGATTAATTGAGAACGTAACTTCAAAAAGCAACAAATGGTACGACTGAGCCGAGGTTTTTATTTTAACGTAAGCCCAGTCGCGTAACAACCAAAACAGTATCACAGTGGTCTCTTTATTTCTTACAACTTACGGAATGGTTTTCGTCGCTGAGCTGATTGGCGATAAACTACTTTACACGATAAGTGTGTTGACCACGCGTTATCGTCCTCTGCCAATGTTCTGCGGAATGGTTGTCGCTTTCATGGCCAAGATGCTCGCCGCAGTGTTATTAGGCCAAGTGATATCAGAATTACCAGTTGGCTTAGTTGCAACTATGAGTGCTGTCACTTTTTTCATAATCGCATTTGTTCTTTGGTTTAAAGAACCAGATAGAGAGCCTCTAAATTTCAAGCCATCCCCATACTGGTCAACAGCGGCGTTAACTTCTTTTTCAGTGATCTTCTTTTCAGAGTGGGGTGATGTAGGGCAAATTACGGTGGTAACGCTGACTGCCCGTTATCAAACGCCCCTAATTATTTGGGTAGGAGCAACTCTGGCCATGATTACCAAAGCCCTCCTGGCTATGACTTTAGGATTCGGTCTGAGAAAATGGGTTCCTAAAAAAATTTTGCGATACTGTGCAGTTGTCGTATGCTTGGTTATGGGAATATTGTCAGTTCTCAAGATTTCATAACAATTAGCAAAGAGGTCGTTTATACAGCATCCAACTTTTGCTCTTACTAAAAGAAAATTCGCATAAAATCAAATCAATGCGGCTAACAGTGCGTGGTGCGGATTTGGCGAGCCGTGCATGAAATTCAGTTCGTGGTGACTTCAACGTCTCATCTTCGATCAACGTGAGTGCAAGCTCGCCAAACCGCACACGCTCGTGTTAGTACGCGAACGGCAAAAAAGTAAAATCATCGTGCAAGAGTCGAACGAAGACACGTACTCTTTTGTATTCTCAACAAACCAGCAGGAGGAAAACCATGGCTACAGAAAAGGGAAGCGTTATGGACCAGTTGTCACGTGCAATCGCTGCACAAGGCGATCTAGCGACGTTGGACGAATCGACGGGTACTCAGTTGCAAAATCTCCAGCAGCAGTTGGGGGATGATCTCAATGGGGCTCTGGCCGCGAAAGGCCCTTTTATCTGGGGATCCATCCGCGTTTTCTCGGTGTATGGGAAGTGGAGTTTTTGGCGAAAGGTCAAACCCAAGGTCTCGTGAGCGTGATGCACGATCCAGTCACCATAAGGAAGGCTTGGAAGCCACCGCCGATCAATATCGCTGACCTGCTGGCGCTCGGGCAGAATCTTGCTTCGCCGGACACGCCAGCGATTGAGGGACTCTGTGTGCGTCTCGCCACACATGTGGCCGAGCTTCACGAAGGCACCGACATTGGCGACGTCGTCAGATGGGCAGAGAACTCCTATGCGCAGTGGAGCAGCCGTCTTGAGCGTCACGACTCTGCGACTATGGAGGCGACACTCGGGACGGATCCCGGCAATCTCATCCTCGGCGCGCTGGCTCTTCATGATCGGTCGCTCGTGGAACGCTCCCTTCGCACACAGATGGAGCTATACGAATGGTCAACCACTGCCGGCGTTCCCGCTCTCTCGAGGTTGAATCAGGCGATTGTGCGGGCCCTTCTTGGAACTCACCTCGCCGTCACCGCGCCGCATGCTCTCTGTGATCCGCTCACGGAAATCGAGCTTGCGGCGGATTTGAGTCCCGTCGCTATGGTCACGCTTGCGCTTGGCCGGAGAAGCACCAGCATGCACGAGGTGATCGTGACGGAGGAGGAGCTCACCGCAGTCGGACTGCGGAGCGTCTGGATGCGAGACCTGCCGGGCGTCGGTCTCTCGCTTCTCGCTTCAATGCTGCTCTTCGGTCGCCCGGTCCCACACGGTCTAATCGCCTGGATCCAGCGAATCACGCGGAGCGACGGCTTCTTCGGCATGTGGCAGCTTTATGCGGAGCACCACGCTAAGGCTAATCTACTCGCAACCGTGAACATCTACTGGGGCCTAAGCGCACGTGGATGCCAGCCATCCGAGGAAACACGACCGGACGTATCACCGCGAGCGCCCAATTCAGCCACCATCCGGCTGCGGTGTCGAGAAGGGATCGAGCGCGCTCAATCGTGGATAGACACGCACGATGAGCACTTTCAACTTCTGCCGGCATGTCGAGATGACAAGCAATATGAGAGTCGCTTCAAGCCACTTGTCGAGCTGGCCCTCCTCAGCTATGTCTTGACCAGAGAACGTTATTGCGCCGCGAAAGCTCCATGGGTGGCTTGGGCGCGCTCAACCGCCGAGCGGCTGTTCGCTCACGTGGAGTGGGAAGGGCTGATAGAGGGGTTTCGTCTGCATACGTCGGCAACGCTCGGCCTCGCGATCTACCCGTTGCTGATGGAAGCGGCAGGCCGAACATCGCGGTTTGCAGCAGAGGCGAAATTCCTCCTTGAGAACGCCTTCGCACAGGCACAGGAGCGGACGGCGATGCGCGAAATGGACTACCAGTTCACACGACATTGCATGGGAACTTTCATTTCGCCGGAGGAAGTGCGCAACCAGATTGCAAGGACGATCATGCGTCTGCGGTTCGATCCGCTACTGATGGATACGGACGCCCTCTATGATCTCACCCATATTGTTTTTTATGCGACGCGATTCGGATGTGCGCCGTGGTCACCCGGTCGAGAGATCGAGAATTGGCTGGGAGAGTCGCTCAACGCGATGATGCTCGCGCGGTTTCTTATGCACGACGCAGATCTCGGTGCGGAGTTCCTGCTCGTGCATTTCTATACCGGCCGGCCGTTTGGAGAGTTCACGCTTGGCTGTCTGGAACGCCTCTTGGCGGCTCAAACAACAGATGGAGCATTCCGAGGCCCGAACCAAGACTTGTTGGAGATGGATGAGTTCGACTCGAACTACCACACCACCCTTGTAGCGATTGCGGCCCTCGCGGAAGCGGATCTGCAGTGGTAACGTCAGAGCCGGATGGTGGCCTCACGACAGCAACACGGTTTACACCTGCCATTTGGAGCCGCATGTCGAGCGCTTACTCGATGTGATTTGTGCCTGTTCGCGCGATTACGTGCTCTTCTGCGGGCAGATTTTCGAGGTCTTCTTCCGAGATATTGTGGCGAACGCGCATGAGTTCAAAGGCCAATACAGCGGCTCGGCAGAAAGTAAACTATCGTGGAATCGCTGACGATATAAGGTTTGGTGGTAGCAGTCAGGCTATTTTTCTAACATCGGCCTGCAGACGGACGCGACAAGCGCGGCATGAATTCCACGACCGTGCTCCAACAACGTCTAACGCAGTCACCTCTTCGATGTCGCGCCGCTGAGGCCGGTGTTAGCGGGCCGTGTGGTATATTAAGCTCATATTTAAGGATTCACAGGTTATGCGTAAAACAAAGAATTGGTGTTTTGTGCTGCTTTCTGCGGCAATACTCACTTTGCTTTCCTGTACTTCCCTTGCTAAAAAGTATGAGCAAAATTGGTTCACAGATGAAACTCAGACTTTTAGTTCTACACAGATTCAAAGCTTAGAAAAGATACGCAATACTCTGTTACAAGAAAAAGAAATTATCCTTTGGATTGTCGTCAAAGATACTGTCTCTAAACATTTCCTCTTGCCAGAATTGCATAGATTTTTCTGGGACTGGCGTCCAAATGTCAGGCAACAAATTGCTTGGTATGATAGATATATTTTTTTCAAATCAGAGAAAGACAAAACTCTTCTTTTATATATCCAAAAGCAACCTACAGTATTCTATCCCATTTTAGGCAGGGATTTAAAAGACTCTGAGTTTGAATCAAAAATCTATCAATTAACTTTAGATTTTAATGAAAACAAAGACGCTTCTAACGGAGCTATTCTAAAACTTGTCGAAACGACAAGCAAGATTGAATTCAAAAAGCCTAGTTGGCTTTTAAGCAATTTCCTTGCAGACACATTTCGAGAAACATGGGATTTTCGCCATTTTGGAGCATATCTTTTTGATGTTTATTTGGTTATAATTAATTCGATGGTTGTCTTTTTAGGGTCTTTAGACTTGTCTTTAATCCTAGCTATTCTATTATTTACGTTTTTGTTTTCTGCTACTGCTGTAATTTTTGAGTCAATTGAAAACAAACCAAAAACTTCTTCAGATGCTTTGAGTGATTTAGGTAACGAAATTGGATTCAGACTCGGTATAATAGTGGCTGCAGTTATACTAAAAAACCCCGGCGTCATTACATTTGCCCTCGTGACAAGCAAACTAACTTTTTTCGCTTCAGCGATATTGATGCCAATTGTTTGTTTGGTCGATATTGTTCTAACTGATAACGCAGCTGGTTTGCTAACAATAAAGACTACATCTCATATTTTCAAAAGCAATTTTTTGGAGGCTGTATATAGCAATAAATTTGCTGAATTGTTTAGTAACCGATTCATAGGGATTGAAAGTTTATTAATAATACTTTTATTCCTTCTGCACTTTCTTATTGTGATCAGCTATCTTTTCCGAAAAGTGTCTGACAAGGGAAAAATTAAAGTTTTTTTGTCGGTTGAGGCATTTAGTTTTGTTTTTTATTTGCTGCTGTTCTATGTGCCTACGCGATTCTTACCTGTTTCATTTTCTTTAGCCTATGCAATCCCTGTGATATTTCATTTATACCGGAGTAAATCATTTGTAGAAATAAGCAAATCCGTTCTTTCAGTGTACGAAACACGACATTTGATAAGATATAGTCAAAGGGCTTTATTGCTTTGCCTCATTCCAATTTTTATCGCGTTTTTTATCTTTTCCAAAACATGAAACAACTATTCTGACGACATTTAGCGCAAAAACGGTTGTCAGACTTAAACATAAAGTTCGTGGTGAAGGCCAAACGGCGGCGCTAACAAAGCATCCAGCGGACGCAACCAGCGCGGCATAAATTTTAAAGACTGTGCTCGTAAGGTTGCGCCGCTGATGCCGGTGTTAGCCGAAAGCCGTATTTGTAGAAAAATTTAATAATCTGATACACGGGGATTAGTCAGTGTCAAAGTTGGAGCCTGATAACTTCCAGCCAGAGGCAACAAGCGTTTGGGATTTTCCCGAACGCGGCTCTTGGGCCACCCACAAGTC
>Ga0247727_10018593_pt1 | contig 10899 bp, 9 predicted proteins | sample WisWelCaveWW1625_FD_202498 | JGI IMG/M metagenome (GOLD analysis project Ga0247727, IMG submission 202498) | Biofilm microbial communities from Wishing Well Cave, Virginia, United States - WW16-25 | ecosystem: Environmental > Aquatic > Deep subsurface > Groundwater > Cave microbial mat | place...
TAGCCGATGAGTCCTCGCCGTTCACGGCCGCCTTTGTCTTCACTGTGGTGCAGGCGGCGGTGATGTTTTTCATGCTCAAGTTTTTCAACCAGTATGAGTGGTTGCGCGACAATCAGGCGGAGTTCTTGTTGTTGCGCTGGGGCGGGGCGGTGATGATCGCCGCCGGCGGCGCGACCGCTTTCGCCCAACGCCGTTTCGGACGGCTGATGGGTTACGCGGTGATGATTGACATCGGCGCGGCGTTGATGGCCGTGGGCCTGGCAACACCCGATGGTCTGCGGGCCACGCTGGCGATTTTAGCCCTGCGTGGATTGGCCTTAGCCCTGTGGGGCCTAGGCCTCAGTTGGTTGCGCCTCGAAAATAACAGCACCGACTTTGACGATTTGGCAGGCCGGGCCTGGCAGATGCCGTTCGCGGCAATGGCCGTCATCATAGGCGGACTGTCGTTGATCGGATTTCCCCTCACCGCCGGGTTCGCCGGGCGCTGGGCGCTCTATCGCCAACTGGCCGCTGACGAGGTAGGGTTTGCTTTGATCCTGCTCCTGGCCAGCGCTAGTGTTACTCTGGCCTATGCCCGGGGACTGGCCGCGCTTTTTCGCCGGCCTGAAACTGAAGACGACGACGAACCTAAAGGTTCGTCCCAACCGAGCGACGGCCCGCGCGAGGGACAAATCACCATTGTCTTTTTAATCCTCGGGGCCGCCGCCATTTTGTTCCTCGGCCTCTTTCCCCAGGTGTTGCTTCCGGCTGTGACTCGCGCGGCGGAGGCGTTTCAGGTGTTGACGCAGTAATGGGCAAAAAATTTCACCATCGTAGGCTGCCTGATTACAATGCCCTGCTTGTCGGGCGCAAGCCGCCGGATGACGTCGGGTTTCAGTCCGACCGGATTCAAGTCTGGTACAACAATACAACCGAAGGTTGGATTGATCCCATCCCGCACCTGCACTTGGAGAGCGACGAATGTTTCATCGTCCTGCGTGGAGAGTTGATAGTGGATGTAGAAGGGGAACGGGTGACGATTGGCCCGCGCGAGTATTGCTGTTTCCCGCGCGGCGTCTATCATGCGGTGATCGAAGTCCACCCGCCGCTCGAAAGTTTGATGATCCGCGCTCCGTCGCAAGACGACAAGGTGTACCGAAGCGATTTGCCCGGCGGCTAGGGTGGTAACGCCGCCCACAAGGGGCTATGCTACTTATTTGCCAACAGCTTTTCCAACCCCGGCACAATCCTCTGCCAGTCACATTGCTTCACAAATTCATAGCCTCCTTCACTTAACGCATAGCGCTGAGTCTGGTCGCGCAACAGCCTGATTACGGCATTGGCGAAATCGTCGGCGGTCTCGGCGAGCAAAAGCTCGCGCCCGTGATGTACCGCAAAGCCTTCGGCGCCGAGGGTCGTCGAGACGATGGGGCAGTAGAGGGCCATTGCTTCGAGAAGCTTGTAGCGCGTGCCGCCGCCCATACGGAGCGGGGCGACATACACAGCGGCCCCGGCGATGTGAGGCCGAACGTCATCCACTGCGCCGGTGACGATCACCCCCTGGCGTTCGCTCAACTTTCGCACGGCTTCGGTTGGCTTCTGACCGACGATGACGAATTGAACTTGTGGAACTTTGCGCTGGATGAGGGGCAAGATTTCGTTGGCAAACCAAATCACGGCGTCAACGTTGGGGCGGTAATCCATCTTGCCCGTAAAAACAATCTTGTCGTTTGACGCTTGACGTTCGTCGTCCCAATCGTAATCGGCGAGGAAAATTCCATTGGGGATGATGGTCGGATTAAGAGTGGGGACGATGGCGTGGAGGGCGGCGGAGTCTTCAGCAGAGACGCAAGTGACGTGCGCCGCACGACGGCAGGCCTCGGCTTCGAAGCGGGCGAGTTTGCCCGATTGGATGAGGGAGTAGAGGGCGGCGAGCCAGCGGCGCGGAGAGCGGAGGTCGCTTTGAAAGGCGCGGCGTTGGAGGAGGGTTTCGCAGTTGTGGGCGTCGAAGATGATGGAGGATGGAGGAGAGAGGAGGGAGGAGAGATAAGGGGCAAGTTCGAGGCCTTCGATGAAGAGTGTGTCAAAGGAGTTAGATTGAAGCAGTGAGGTGAGGCGATCACCGAAAGCCGGGGAGGCCAGACGGTGGGCGAGGTCAGGGAGGGGAGAGAGGAGGAGGTCGCGCAGACGCTGGGTGAGGGGTCGAGCCGGCGGCACCGGGATGGTTTCGATGCGGGCGCAGGCGGCGCGCAATTCGGCGCTGATCGACTCGGTTTCGTCTGCAAAAGTGAGGAGGGTGATGGTGTGGCGCGCGGAGAGGCTTTTGATTAACCCCCAGTTGCGGATGGCCGTGCCTTGCCGGGGCGGGTGGGGGAGTCGAGGGGTGAGGAAGAGGAGACGCACGGTGAATGCAGAATGTGGAATGATGAATGCGGAATGTTGGAATCCGCATTCATCATTCCGCATTTATCACTTTACGATAGACGACAAGTGTTTCTCGCGCGCATTTCTCCCACGAGAAGTCTTTGATGCGGGCGAAGCCTTTGGCGATAAGCGATATGCGATACGCCGAGTCCAACAATACACGTTCAATCGCCTGAGCAATGCTGGCCGGGTCGTCGGGGTTGCAACGGGCGGCGGCATCGGCGGCAATTTCGGGCAGGGAGGCGCGGTCGGCGATGACGACGGGTGCGCCGCAGGCAAAGGCTTCGAGGACGGGCAGGCCGAAGCCTTCGTAATGCGAGGGGATGACAAGGGCGAGCGCACCGCTGTAGAGCGTCGGGAGATCGGCTGTGGCAAAGTCTTGCAGGAAGTGAACGCGATCGGTAAGACGCAGGTCGCGCACGAGGCTGAGGATATCGTCGAACAGCCAGCCTTTGTTTCCAGCGAGGACGAGCGGAGGCGCATCGGGCGGCAAAGAGGCGTAGGCCTTAAGCAAGCTGGGCACATTTTTGCGCGGCTCGAAGGTGCCGACGAAGAGCAGGTAGGAACGTGGAAGGTTGAGACGGGCAAGGACGCCTGCCACGACCTCGGTGGGTTGAGGTGTGAAAATTGGGTCGGGGGCGAGATAGACGGCCGTGATTTTGTCGGCGGCGACACCGAGGAGATCAATCACGTCAGCGCGAGTGGCGTACGAGTCGGCCAGAATGGCGTCGGCTTTTTTCACCGCCTCCCGAATCTGGTCATTGTAATAGCGGCGGCTGTCAGGGGTGAGGAATTGCGGGTAGCGCAGAAAGGTGAGGTCGTGAATGGTGATGACCGAGCGGAAGGGGCCGAGGGGGGGGATGAAGTCGGGCGAGTGGAGGAGGGCGAGGCGGTGTGGCAGGATTTCGAGGCCGAGGGCGAGGCGTTCAAGGCGATAATGGGCCGGAGTCCAACAGTTAAGACGGTGGATGTTGGCGGGGGACGATAATGTCTCGCGCGCTTTGCGGGAATGGAAGATCAGGTATTGGTTGGCTGGGTCGAGGGCGGGTAGACAGGCGACGAGCTGGCGGATATAGGTTGAGATTCCACCGCGCGTGTAGTGGGTGAGCCGGGCGTCAATGCCGATGCGCATGGCACGGAATGATACCCTACCTGCGGGCAGGGCGCTTTTGCCTTATAATCTTTCCCAATCTGTTGGAGGTTTGTTATGGAAGACATTCATCAGTTAATCAAGCGTATTGATTGGTTGGATAAGGAACGGCAGAATGACCGCAAGATGATCGCGGCGCTGACCGAGCGGGTAACGGCGCTGGAAAAAGAAAAAGCGTCGCTGGAGCAACGGCTGAAGGGGATGGATACCGACATCACCAGGGCCGTGACGGCGGCCAATCGCGTAACTTCTATTGACTCCTTGCTGGATCAGATGCGGGCGGATGTGAATCGCCAGATCGAGCTGTTGGAATCGCGCCGCGCTGATAGTGAGCGCGAACAGGAACGGGTGCGCCAAATTGAACGCGACGGGATGAACAAAGCGCTGGCTGAGATACGTAAACCGTTGGAGTCTCTGCCGCGCCTCGAGCAGGAAATCAACGTCCGCAAAGAAGAAGAGCGACGACTGGGCAAGCTGGCGGCCGAGATGCAACAAAAGGTGGCCGAGACCCTGCGCCGCGATGAGGAACGGGCGCGGGCGATGGTGTCGCTGGAGGAGGCCCGACGGCTGGACGGCAAACGCGTGTTGGATTTGCAAACCGAATTGCCCGAACTGCGCAAACGCGGCGATGAGAACCGGGCCAAATGGGAATTGATTGAAGATTTGGTGCGCCGCAATGATGTGCGGGTGGGTGAAATGTTGGCCCTGGAGACCGACCGCAAACTGTCGCAGGTGGCGTGGATGGAGTCACAGGCGGTGGTCAGCGCCGAGCGCGAACGGGCCTGGGAGACGATCAGAAATCAGGCTGAAACCGTCATCCGCGAGACGGCGGAGTTTGCGCGCCGGATGGAGGTGTATTCCGAGACTCACCGACAGATGCAAAAGTCCATTGAAGACTCGAAGGTGAATTTTGAGCGTGTCGAGCGCCGCATCAATGAGGCCAACGAGATTCAACGCCTGAACGAGGAACGCTTTCGGCAGGAGTGGAATGCGTTTCTGGCCGATGAGCAAAAGCGCTGGACGACGCACATGTTGTTGCGCGACGAGCAGTGGCGCGACAACGACCGGCAGACGGGCAAGCTGGCCGACCGTTTGACGTCGGTTGAGGATCAACTACCCGACGTTCGCGAAACCGTCCGGGCCATGCAGGCCATTGATCAGGCTCGCCTACAATCGTTCTACAACTTCGTCCGCGAACTGGTGGCTGAGTACGACCAGTCGTTGACGAAGGTGCGATAACAAAGTGCGACGCACGTTAGCCGGGCATCGCATTTAATCCTATGCGCGTCATCGGCACCGCCGGCCACGTCGATCACGGCAAGTCCACGCTGGTTCAAGCCCTCACCGGCATTCACCCCGACCGACTCAAAGAAGAACGCGAACGCGAGATGACGATTGATCTCGGCTTCGCCTGGTTCGATCTCGACGGCGATTCTGTCGGGGTCATTGACGTGCCGGGCCACCGCGACTTCATTGAAAATATGCTGGCCGGGGTGGGGGGCATTGACGCCGCCCTCTTCGTGGTGGCCGCCGACGAGGGGGTGATGCCCCAAACCCGTGAGCACCTCGCCATCCTCGACCTCCTGCGCATCAACAGCGGCGTCATCGCCCTCACCAAAGCTGACCTCGCCGAGTCCGATGACTGGCTCGATCTGATCAGCGCCGAAGTCTCGCAATTGGTGAAAGGGACAGCGCTGGAGGGGGCCGCCGTCGTGCCGGTCTCGGCCCGCACCGGCCGGGGACTCGATGATCTACGGAAAGCCCTCGCCCGATGTTTGGCCGCCGGCCCGGCCCGGCCCGACCTTGCCCGCCCGCGTCTGCCCATTGACCGCGTCTTCACCATCGCCGGGTTCGGCACCGTCGTCACCGGCACCCTGCTCGATGGCTCGCTTGCCGTCGGCGATGAGGTCATCATCCAGCCCGGCGACCGCCCGGCGCGCATTCGCGGCCTGCAAACGCACAAAGCCAAACTGGAGCGCGCCGCGCCCGGCAGTCGCGTCGCCGTCAACCTCACCGGCGTGCAGGTCGCCGACCTTCAACGCGGTGACGTGTTGTGCTACGCGGACACCCTGCGCGCCACCGATCTGATTGATGTTCAATTTCGGCATTTGAAAGAGTCTGATTCGCCGCTGAAGCACAACGCCGAAGTCAAATTCTTCGTGGGCGCCGCCGAGGTCGTGGGTCGCGTTCGCCTGCTCAGCCACGACTCGCTCGCGCCCGGTGAGACTGGCTGGATGCAGTTGGCCCTCGCCCAGCCCGTCGTCGCCGTCAAAGGCGACCGCTTTATCTTGCGCCGCCCCTCGCCGGGGGCGACGTTGGGCGGCGGCCTCGTCGTCGAACCTCATCCGGCGCGCAAACACAAACGGCATGATCCCAGCCTTATTGCAAAACTTGAGACCCTCCTGCGCGGCACGCCCGGCGAAGTCTTGCTTCAAGCCATTGACTCCCTCGGCCCCGGCCCGCTGTCTGCTGCCATCGCCAAAGCCGGGCTGGACGCCGCCATTGTCCCCGACGCATTGGCCGAACTTTCCGCCGCCGATCAAGTGATTACCCTCGAAGGCGCCTTGCCAACAGTCAACGCCGTCGTGCTATCGCGCGCCAATTACGCGCGGCTCACCCGTGAGACAACCGAGCTCCTCACCGCCTTTCACGCCGCCCAACCCCTCAAACCCGGCCTGCCACGAGAAGAACTTAAGAGCCGCCTCAAACTTCCGGCCAAAACCTTCAACGCCTTCGCCACTCGCCTCGTTGCTGAGAACCGCATCGTCGAGTCCGGCGCAATGATTCGCCTGGCGACTCACGAGATCAAATTCACCCCCGCCCAGCAATCCAACGCCGACAACCTGCTCGCCACCTTCCGCCGCGACCCCCACAACACACCCTCGATCAAAGAGTCGGCGGCGATGGTGAGTGACGATGTGTTGACTGTGTTGATTGATCGCGGCGATCTGGTGCAGGTCTCCGCTGACGTGTTATTTCTGCGCCAGACATATGACTCATGGGTTGCCGTCGTGCGCGAACACCTCGCCGCCAACCCCTCCCTCACCGTCGCCCAACTCCGCGACAAGTTCAACACCACCCGCAAATACGCACTGGCCTTTTTGGAGTACCTCGACGCCATTGGAGTGACGGTGCGACGGGAGGACGAGCGGGTGCTAAAGTAGGCAAGGTATAATCCACTCCAACCTCATTCTCGGAGTGGACACCTCATGTCAAAAAAGAAAAAGAAGAATAAGCAACCTCAAGGCAAAGGCGGCGGTGGTCGCGAAGCGCAAGAGCCAGTGCAAGTCAATTGGATCGCCTTAGGGCTGGTCGTCATCGGCGTGGCGGCAGTGGCCCTGTTCTCGGCCTCCCAGCAAAACCCCGCAGCGTCCACCTCATCGTCTTCGAGCGCGGCGGCAGTGGATTGCACTAACGGCCCGTCCAACAAACAGTATCCTGCCGCCCCCCCAATGACGATTGATCCGGCAAAGCAATATATGGCCACGTTTAAATTGGCGACGGGCGGCGAGTTCGACATCAGCCTGTTCGCCGACCAAGCGCCCATCACTGTCAACAACTTTGTCTTTTTGGCGCGTGACGGATTCTATAATTGTGTGATATTCCATCGCGTGCTTGAAGATTTTATGGCCCAGGGGGGCGACCCGACCGGCGCCGGAACCGGCGGCCCCGGCTTTCAGTTTCAGGATGAGTTCAGTCCTGATTTGACATTTGACAAACCGGGCCTGTTGGCGATGGCGAATAGCGGCCCCGGCACCAACGGCAGTCAGTTCTTCATCACCTTTGTGCCGACGCCGCACCTCAACAACAAGCACACCATCTTCGGCGAAGTGACTCGCGGGATGGACGTGGTCAACGCCATCACCCGCCGCGACCCCGCCGACCCGACCGCCGGGCCGGGCGATATGATTAACACAATCACGATTGTAGAGCAATGAAAAAAAGAGACGGCCCTGTGGCCGTCTCTGCTTTAATCCGCTTTGGCGATCTTCGCCATCGCTTTTAACGCAATTTGAATGGCGCGTTCTTCGCCCTCGTGGAAAGCGGCCTCCCCCCATTCCGGCTTGATCACGTCCGGCGCACCATCCGATGCAAACAGCGCGCCGGTGCGCCAACCCCGATACGCGCCGACAATGTAGAGCGTATCGCTTTCCATCTCCACGCTGATCACACCAGCCTTCACGATGTCGTCGAAGAGTTGGACCTCGCGTCGGGGCGCATAGAAAGCATCGCCGGCAATGCCCAGCCCCAGGTGAATCGGGTAGCCCAACTCGGCGGCGGCTTCTTTCAACGCTAATGTCACCTCGAAGGTTGGAACGGCGGGGAAGTTCAAAGGCAGATAAGCCAGCGAGGTTCCCCCGGCGCGATACGTCCCGGTTGAGACCACGATGTCGCCCGGCCCTACCCCTTCTTTAAACACGCCGCACGATCCGACACGGATGAAAGTGTCCGCGCCCAAGTGCGCCAGTTCTTCGAGCGCGATCGCCGCCGTCGGCCCGCCCATGTTGGTGGCGCAGACCGTCATGAAGACGCCGTCGTACTGGCCCGAATAGACGAGATAGCCCCGGCTGTCGGTGACGAATTTGGCATCGGCAAAATGCGCGGCGATCTTCTTGGCCCGATCCGGCGAGCCGGGCGTAAAGCAATAACGAGCGATGTCCTGAGGATCACAGCGGATGTGGAATTCCATAGGTCTTTTGCGAGTGATGGATGATGAGGTGTATCACATACAACCCGTCACCCGACACCCGTCACTCCTTCAACCATTGTGGCAATTTCCTCTGCCTTCGGCGGATGGCTGGATGCGCCCAGCGTGCGCACTTTGAGCGCGCCCGCGGCCACCGCCCAACGCACTGCTTGAAGCAACTCCCAGCCTTGAAGCAAACCATAAATCAACCCGGCCTTAAAAGCGTCGCCTGCGCCGGTGGCGTCCACCACTTCTGTACGCGGCGGTTGCAACCAGAACTGCGCGCCATCCCGATCCATGACGTGCACCGGGCGCGGCCCATCGGTCGTGACGACGATGCCGCCGGAGCGGCGTTGGAGTTCGAGCGCGTGCGCGGCAGGATCAATGCCAGGGAACTCTTGCCGGATGAAGGCCGCCGAGTTTGTGGCGATGTCGGCCAGGGGCAGAACCGGATGGTCGGGCCAGATCACGTCGCCCACCACCGTCGTCACCCCGGCGGCCCGGGCAACGCGAGCCGCCTCAGCGCGTTCAGGCCCGCCATACAGATCGAGCGCCAGAAAGCGCGCCCCGTCGAGCATCGCCGGAGTCAAAGGCGTCTTCGGAGTCTGTCGATAGCCGAAGACGAGGATTGCCCGTTCGCCGTCAGGCAACACAAGGATGCGGCAGAAGGGTGTGAATAGTTCAGGCTGTGTTTCGAGATGGGAGAGATTGAGGGCCGGATAGGCCCCCATCCCGTGGCGCAACGACTGGCCGTGCGCATCCCCGCCAATGGCATTGCCGGAAAGTTTCACCGGCACGCCCCATGCCGCCAGCATCACTGCCGTGTTCGCCGCCGCCCCGCCGATGTGATAAGTATCAGACGTTGGGAAGGCAGCCAGCTCCGGGGTGGGCAGGTGTGGCACGCGGATAATGTTGTCTATCCCAACTTCACCGTAGACGAAGACCTCAGTCATACCTCAATACTTTTTGCACAAGACCCGCCGGGTTTGTTTGAAAATTGGGCCAAACTTCAATCTGGCAAAACCCGGCAGGTCTGAGCCGTTACCTGAAGGGTGCCGAGTCATGCCTTCAGGGTTTCGCTGGCTCACGGGATGAGGCCAACTGCTGTTGAGCACGCATTCGGAAACGACGGCGGGCCAGCACCTCCAATCCGCGAATACGCAAGGCCACCAGGACCAGCGCCACGATCGCCAGCACGTTTGGCAAGAATTGAATCAGACTGGGCGGAATTTTGGTGACGTTCTGCAAGCGTACCGCCAGTGCATCGGCGTTGCCGAACAACAGGCTGGCCAGCAAAGCGCCAACCGGATGATTGAAACCGAACAGCGCGGCGGTGAGGCCGAGGAAGCCGCGCCCGTTGCTCATGCCGCGTGTGAACAACGTCAGATGGCCCACCGATAGAAACGCGCCGCCCAACGCGGCCAGCGCGCCCCCAAGCATGAGGGCAAAAAACTTGACGCGCGGCACGTTGATGCCTAACGATTCTGCCGCATCCTGATTCTCGCCGACAGCGCGTACATGCCGCCCGAACTTGGTGTGGAACAGGATCAGGTACAGCGCCAATGTGGCGAACCACGAGAAATAAACGATGGCGTTGTAGCCACTGAGAAGCGGGCCAATGATGGGGATGTCCTTAATCACCGGAATCTCGAAGTCGGGGAGTTGGCGGATGCTGGGGTCAGACCACGAGCCGACGTCGCCGAAAATCGTGCGCAAGAAGAATACCGTCATCTCGCCGACGAACAGGTTGAGGGCAATGGCGAGGATGATCAAGTCCACCTGATAACGTAAATACACAAAGGCGAAGATCGCGCCGAGGATTGCTCCGGCCAGCATTGCCGCCAACAAACCGAGATAGGTGTTCTGAAACCAGAACGCAGCCAGGATGCCGAGGAACGCGCCCAACAACATCTTGCCTTCCAACGCAAAGTTCAGCACCCCGGCCCGGTTGGAGATCGCTCCGGCCAGCGCCGCCAACAGGATCGGCGTTGCCAGGCGGATGCCGGATCGCACCAAGTCTAATGTGAGAGCGTCGGCAAAACCGTCCATGCTTTCCCTCATCTCTGTGGCTCGGACCCGACGGGTCTTCAAAGACCTGTCAGGTCTCTTTTCGCTGGGCGGCGGCCAAACTTGCCCAACCAGTCCCTGCCTCTGTTGATCCAGCCCCGATAAAAGCCCTCGGCGGCGACGAATAGAATGATTAGGGCGATGATGCCGCCGCCCAACTCACGGGGGATGCGGACACTGGTCTGCAAACCGATCTGCGCCCCCAACCGCACCCCGGCAAACAAAATCGCCACCAATACCACGCCTAGTGGATGCACCCGCCCCAGGATCGCCACCAGCAGGCCGTCGAAGCCGAGGCCGGTGGAGAATCCTTGCAAAAGGCGGCGGTGCACGCCGAGAATCTCGATAGCCCCGGCCATCCCGGCCAGCGCACCGGCGATAAACATACTGCGGATCGCGGCCCGGTCACTGCGGATGCCGCCGTAGTGGGCGAAGAACGGCGCTTGCCCCGCCATCCGTTGTTCGTAACCCGGCACGGACCGCCAGAGGTACAAGTACACTAATAGAGCGGCCAGCAAGGCGAGAATAAATCCCACCCCCCACTTGGAGCCTTGAAAGAACACCGGCAGGCGGGCGGCCTCATCAATCAACG
>Ga0247727_10018594_pt1 | contig 10899 bp, 17 predicted proteins | sample WisWelCaveWW1625_FD_202498 | JGI IMG/M metagenome (GOLD analysis project Ga0247727, IMG submission 202498) | Biofilm microbial communities from Wishing Well Cave, Virginia, United States - WW16-25 | ecosystem: Environmental > Aquatic > Deep subsurface > Groundwater > Cave microbial mat | place...
CCTTCAGCTCGAGGAGCGGCTGCTCCGGCACGTCAACCGGCGCACCGGCCGGCGCGCGGGCGAGTACTTCGAAGAGATCCTGATCGCCCGAGTCTGACCCGTCTGCTCGACACTTCGGCGGGCCGGGCGTAGGATGCTCGCGGCGAGTGCAACAAGCGAGTCGGGAGGTGTGGGATGCATGCACGCGTGTCCACATTCGAGGGCGGAAGCATCGAGCAGATCGAGGAAGGGGTGCAGCTGATCCGAGAGCAGGTGATCCCCGCCGCCCAGCAGATCGACGGCTACATGGGCATCATCAGCCTGGCGGACAGGGCCTCCGGGAAGGGGCTGACGATCACGCTCTGGGAGAGCGAGGCGGCTCTGCAGGCGAGCGAGGAAGCGGCGAACCGGCTCCGCCAGGGGGCGGCGAACGCCCTGCAGGCGAGGATCGCCTCAGTCGAACGCTACGAGGTCGTTGTCAGCGAGGTCAAGGCGCCGGCTCTGGCCGGCTAGGGCCGGCCGAGCGGGCGCGCGTGGCGAGCTCCTCGACCTTGCCTTGAGCTGCGTCGAGCTTCGCCAGGCACAGCCGGTGGAGCTCCTCGCCGCGCTCCCAGAGGGCTAGAGCCTGCTCGAGGTCGGCGCGGCCGCTCTCGAGCTCGGCGACGATGCGCTCGAGCTCTTTGCGGGCCTCCTCGAACGTCACCTCGGTCATAGGTCGATCTCCCCTGGTGGGTCCTCCCGAGCGAAGCGAAGGGACAAGCTTTCTCCGCGGAAAATGCGCAGCATTTTTCGCGGATTGCTCACGGCGAGACGTCCTCGACCCGGGCGCCGAAGCCGCCCGCTGCGAGCTCGACGTCAACCCGCCGACCCGGCTCGAGCGAGGCGGCAGCGCGCACGACGCCCACGTCCGTGCGGACGATCGCATAGCCGCGGTCGAGCGTCGCGCGGGGCGAGAGCGCGCGGAGGCGACCGGCGAGCCCGTCGAGGGCCGCCCGCTTGCGCTCGAGCAGAAGCACCGGGCTTCGCCCGAGCCGCTCGCCGTCGCGTTCGAGGCTCTGGCGCGCCCGCTCGACGATGAGCCCTGTCTCGCGGGCCAGCGCAGAACGGAGCGTCTCGAGTCGCTCGCGCAGCTCGCGCTCGTCCGGGACGACGAGGCGCGCCGCGGCCGTCGGCGTCGACGCGCGGGCGTCTGAGACGAGGTCCACAAGCGGGACGTCCTGCTCGTGGCCGACGGCCGAGACCACCGGCACCCGGCAGGCGGCGATCGCGCGGACGAGTCGCTCGTCGCTGAAGGGGAGGAGATCCTCGAAGCTCCCGCCGCCACGCGAGAGCACGATGACGTCGACCTCGTCCTCGGCGGCGAGCGCGGCGAGCGTCGCCACGAGCGCCCGCGGTGCCTGCGCGCCCTGCACGTACGTCTCGGCGACGAGGACGTTCGCGGCCGGGAATCGCGCGGCGACCGCGGTCAGGAAGTCCTTCTTCGCGGCGGCGTCGTGACCCGTGATGAGCCCGATCCGCCGCGGTAAGACGGGCAGCGCCCGCTTCCGCTCGGGGGCGAAGAGGCCTTCGGCTGCGAGCTTTCGCTTCAGGCGCTCCAGGTTCGCGAGCACGGCACCGAGGCCGACCGGCTCGATCGTCAGCGCGCGGAGTTGGAATACGCCGCGCGCCTCGAAGAGCTCCGGCCGGCCGAAGACGTGCACGCGGTCGCCGTCGGCGAGATCGAGGCGGAGCGCGTCGAAGGCGGCGCGCGGCATCGTCGCGGGCAGCGTCGTGCCGGTCTCAGGGTCCTTCAGGGTGAGGAAGACGCTCGCCCAGCGCGACTGGCGTCGGAGCTCCGTCACCTCGCCCTCGATCCAGAGCGTCGGCAGGCGCTCGAGCCACGAGGAGACGCCGTGGTTGAAGGCGGAGACGGTGTAGACCTTGCGGTCGCCGTAGAGAAGCGGCTCCGGCTTCATCAGCCTTCTTCCCTCCTGCGGAGGCAAGAAGCTTGACCTAAACGAATCGGACGGCCCGCCTCCACGCCCCTCACTTTAGATTTCCGGCCGCCGAGGGGGAAAGCTAGAGGAGGATCGAGGCGGCGAGCTCGGGGGCGCATCCCCGGCGCGTGACGAGATCGACGGCCTCGTGGAGGTCGGCCTCGCTGCCCGCGAGGCGCTCGGCGAGCGGGAGGGGATACCCGGCCTCGATGAGGACGTGCAGCCGCCAGCTCTCGACGCGCCCGCGCTCGTCGTAGTCCGGCTCGACCGTGGTCACTTCGTCCATGTCGGCGGTGTTTCGCCCTCTTTCGGACGATCCCTGCCGGAAAATGTTGGCCGGGGGTGAGCCGTCGAGTCTCCCCGCCGGCGAGCGGCTCAGATGTCGGCGGCGCGGCCGCGCTCGAGCTCGGACAGCTTGCGGCCGACCTCGACCTCGATCTGCTCCTCGAAGGACTTCATGCGCTCCTCGGCCTGGCTCAGTGCCTCCTCCAGCCGCTCCGACATGAGCTTCACCCGCTCCGTGGCGGCATCGTGGTCGACCTCCGCCGCACGGGTCATGTCGTCCAGCCGGCGCTGCAACCGGTCGGCGGCAGAGCGGGCGGCCGCGGCGATCCGGTCGGCGACGTCTTTCTCGGCTCGGCTTGCGAACTGCTCCATCGCCTTCTCGAGCTCTCGGGCGAGGCGCTCCGCGGACTTGTCGCGGGACTGCTTGACCTGCTCGTCGAAGCGGCGCTCGGCCTCCTCGGCCACACGTGAGCTCGCTCGCTCGAGCGCGCGGCCGAAGTGCTCGAGCTGGCGTCGTTCGGCGTCGGCGATCGCCGACGCGAGGCGGCCGAGGGCCTCGGCCTCCTCGCGCTCGATCTGCTCGCGCAGGCTGCGCTCGCGGGTACGCAGGCGGTCCCCGACCTCCTCGAGCGCCCGCCGCCGCTCGGCTGCGTGCATCTCGATCTCGGCCACGGCTTCCTCGGAGATCTTGTGTGCCAGGCGTTCGAGGTCCTCGCGGAGGCGGGTGAGCTGCGAGCGCTGCTCCTCCGTGACGGCCGAGAGCTGCTCGGCGTTCGCTCTCAGACGGGCGTCGTAAGCCGCGATCGCCGCGTCCTGGCGCCGGCCGAGGTCTGCCAGGTCGGCCTCGCGAGCCCGCTGGGCACGCTCGATGTCCTCGAGCCAGCCGGACAGGCGCTGCTCGAGCCGCTCCTGAGCGGCGGTGAGGGCCTCGACGAGGTCGGCGCGGGCCCGCTCGGCCTGGCTTGCCACGAGCGCACGCCGCTCCTCCCCGAGCCGACGCTCCTGCTCGGCGAGGAGGTGGCCCGCGTTCGCCCGCTCGACGGCGAGCGTGCGCTCGAGCTCGGTCCGGCGCTCCTTCTCCTCCGCGTCGAGAAAGGCGGCAAGCTCGGCCTTCGCCTGCGCGATGAGCTCCGCGACGTCGAGGCCACGCGCGCGGCGGCCCGGGATCCGGTCAAACCGTCCGGTCACGGCGCTCATCGTACGGCTCCGCGGCGAGGAGGACGCGGAAGCGGTCGAGCGCCGCGCGAACGACGAGGGCGGCGAGTCGGTCGGAGGCGGGTCCCGCTCCGGCCGGGGACCAGGTCATGACGGCGGCGACGTAGCCGCCTTCCGGCCAGTAGACGAGCCCGGCGTCGTGACGGGCGACGGCGATCCATCCCGACTTGTGGAGAACGGCGACGCCGGGCTCACCGCCGACGAGGCGATCGAGCTTGCCGCGGTCGGCCGAGTGGGCGAGGAGGTAGAGGATGACACGCGCGTCGCTCGGGGTGAAGCCGCTCAGGTGATGCACGAGGGCGCCGCGCCCGCCGGCGGCGAGGTGGAGGAGACGCGCCAGCCGCGCCAGGTCGTAGGCGGTCGTGTGCTTCCCGCGGCCGAACGACGGCTGACGCTCGGCGCGGAGCGGGATGGGGTCGGTCCCCGCCGTCGCGCGGATCTCGTAGCCCCCGAACATCTCCGAGTCCTGGAGCCCGAGCCTCCGCATGGTGGCGTTGACCTTCGCCGAGCCCCCGGAGGTGGAGCCGCCGAGCCAGATCTCGAGCGCGTTCGCCGCCTCGTTGTCCGAGTGGACGAGCATGTCGCGCAGGAGCCGGGCAAGGCGAGAGGATGGCGGCGGCGGGCCGTCGAGGGCGCGCAGCACCTCGACGGCGATGGCGAGCTTGAGGGTCGAGGCTGCCGGGAAGCGCGCGCGGGCGTTCCACGCGGCGCCGCGTCCGGTGCGCAGATCCTCGACGTAGACGGCCGCGACTCCCGGGAAGTCCCGGACGAGCTCGCGCAGCCGGACGGCGAGCGCGGGGTCCTCGAAGGGGAGCGTTCCCCTGGGCGCCGCCGGGCTCGGGAGGCCGAAGACCGGGCTCACCGTGGCCGAGGAGCGGTCTCCGGTCCGGCCGATCGCGGTCACGCCGACGGTGGCGTCGCGAGGGGGGAGCGGGACGGTGAGCGAGAAGCGGCGGCTACGGGGTCTTCGCTCGGCGACGAAGCGGCCGTCCACGGTCACGACGATCCGCACCGCTCCGGGCCCGACGGTTCCCGAGACACGCCCGAAGGAGACCTCGCGCGGTGCCGGGGCGACGATGGCCGGCGGCTCGAGACGCGCCGGCGCGTCCGGCGTGACCGCCGCCGCGATCACGACAGCTGGACGGCGACGAGCGCCGCTGCGAGCGCGATGGTCGCCGCCGCGAGCGCGCGCAGCGCGGCCTCCTTCGCGCCGATCAGGGTCTCGGCGGTGACGGGCTCGACCGAGCCGTCGCGGCGCTCGATCGTTCCCGCGACCCGGACGACGCGGCGGCGCACGTCGCGCACCTGAGTCGAGAGGCGGCGCTGAGCGAGGCTGAGCGCGAAGGCGAAGGCGGCGCCGAGCAGCGCCTCCCAGGTGAGTCGTTCCACGACGGCGAAGTAGCCCGTGAGGAGTGGGAACGCTCCCCAGGCGAGCGCGAACCAGAGGTCGCTGTGGACGCGGCCCCCGAGGAGCTCGAGGTTGTAGGCGGCGACGAGGAAGACACCCGCGGCTACGAACGCGCCGATCCACGGATCCACGGTCGCGGCGCCGACGGCGCCGATGGCCGCGGCGCCCGCGATTGAGGCGGCCGCGATGAGCGCGAGCACGGCGCGGGGGATCTCCGTCCCGAGCGGCCGGCCGTTCAGCTCGTCGAGGGAGTGCGCGCCGAGCCCGACCGCGAGGAAGAAGGCGGCGACGGTCGGCCAGAGCCGGGTGGCGGTCAGCCCGGGAGCGAGCGCCGCCCCGATCGCGACGTAGCTCAGGTGCCAGGCGGTGTAGGGGAGGTGGAGGAGCGTCACGTAGTCGCGCCAGCCGCCCGCAGCGAGCGCGTAGAACGCCGGGCGCGGGGCCTCAGTCGCCACGCCGGCCCCAGATGACGACGCCTCCGCCGAGGCTGAGACGGCGGGCCTGCACGTCCTCGACGCCCGCCGCATGCCAGAGCTCGAGCACGCGCTCGAGTGGATAGCGCTCGTAGAAGGAGCGGATGCTCGGCTCGAGGAAGCGGCCGACGTCCCGCCACCCGGGCGAGATCGCCCGCCCGAGCACGGGCAGGCCCGCACGGACGTAGAGCGCCCATGCCGCGCGCGCGACCGGGTTCGGCGGTAGCCCGAACTCGAGCGACGCGAGCCGTCCACCTGGGCGGACGACGCGTGCGAACTCGCGGAGCGTCGCCCCGGGTTCGTCCACGTAGCGAAGGAGATAGGTGAACGTGAGCGCGTCGAAGCTCCCGTCCTCGACGGGGAGACTCTCGGCGCGGGCCTCGCGCAGCTCGATCCGGTCGGCGACGCCGGCGAGCTCGATGCGCCGCCGGCCTGTCGCGAGCATCTCGGGGCTCTGGTCGACGCCGACGACGGAGCAGCCGTAGCGCCGGGCGAGCTCGATCGCGACCGCCGCGGTCCCGGTCGCCACGTCGAGCACCGTCTCGCCGGGCTCCGCCTGGATCCGCGAGACGAGGAAGCGCCGCCAGCGCGGATCCTGGCCGAAGCTGAGGAGCGCTGCGTAGCGGTCGTACGTAGAGGCGAGCGGCGCGAACAGCTCGAGGGCGCGGCGGTTCCGCTCGCTGACCGTCTCGGTCACAGGGCTATTGTTGCTGCGGTGGGGCTCGAGGACGAAATCAGGGCAGCGTTCGAGGCCGCGCTTGCCTTCGTGGAGGATGGGGAGGAGATCACCGGCGTCCTTCCCACCGAGCCTGGTCGCGGCGCCCGCGTCTACCTCTGCTCGTACGAGCGCGGGGAGGAGCGGCGCTGGCTCGCCCTCGACGGCGAGGGACGTCCCGTCGGAGACCGGATGCTCGTCCGCGACGCTGTCTCGATCGCGGCCATGTGCGAGCTCGCCGAGGAGAGCGCGGGCGGCGGCGACATCGGCGACCTGCGTGCACGGCTCGTCGAGCTTCGGTTGACCGAGAACCCGGAGGGGATCGAGGAGGCGGAGGTCGCCGCCGCAGAGCTCCAGGAGGCGATCGGGCAGGCGCCCAGGGTGGCGAGCGTCGAGTACCTGGACGCGATCGGCCTAGCTGCTACAAGGCTCGAGCAGGCGCTCGGCGAGATCGGCGTCTCACCCTTCGCCGAGGCGATGAAGGCGGCGATCCCGGCGGCCGACGAGCTCGCGAAGGACGTCGTGCGCGCCTACAAGAGGCCGCTCGCCTAAGGACTCGTTTCAGACTGAGCCGCCGGCGCACCGAGGAGTATCGGACCGGTCGCCGAGCAGGCGGATCCACTCGGCCAGGTCGGACGGCGGCGACTCTGCGCGCTCAACCCAGGAGTCGAGGGCGAGCGGGACGGCCTCGCCGACCGTCAGCGCGCGACCTTGCTCCCATGCCTCAACAAAGGCGGCTTCGTCGAGCTGCGTGTGGATGGTGGTGAGCGTCTCTTCATTCATCCTCGCGACCCAGGGCTCGCTGAAGCCGATCTCCTCGCACAGAGCTTCCGCGCAGGAGACGAGCCGGGCGGCCGTCCCCGCGCTTCCAACGAAGGCGAAGGCGTGCGCGACGCGTCCGAGGTTCTCGGCGGTTGCCCGCGAGCTCGCCGAGACGGCCTCGCCGGTTTCCGCAGTCGCCTAGATCGCGCCGCCGGCCGCGCGCGGCGCCGTGGGATCGGCCGCTTCGGCGGCCTGGCGCATCACGTACTCCTCCACCTCGAGGATGTCCGGTCCGGCCCGCTCCATTGTGCGGAGGAGAGCCGTCATGGACGCCACCTCCTCGACCTGCTCCTTCAGGAACCACTGCATGAACTGCTCGGCCGGGAAGTCGCCCTCGGTGCGCGCGAGCGCGGTGAGCGCGGCCACCTGATCGCTCACCCGCTTCTCCTGCTCGAGCGCGAGCCTGACGGGCTCGGCCAGGTCGCCGAAGTCGTTCCGCGGCGCGGCGACGGCCGGGATCGTCGCCGCCTGGTCGGAGTCGAGGAGGTACTGCACCATCATCATGGCGTGGTTTCGCTCCTCCAGAGCCTGCTGGTAGAAGTGGCCGGCGAGCTGGGGAAGCGTCTCGGAGTCGTAGTAGACGGCGATCGCAACGTACTGCTGGGAGGCGCCGAACTCGTAACCGATCTGCTCCTTGAGAGCATCGGTGAAGCGTGTCGATGTCATGCCGGTACATTACCCCCGGCCCACGAAAGGAGCTCCATGGAAGGCGGATTCGGCTTTCCGTTCGGCGGGAACCCCGAAGATCTGATGCGAAACCTGCGCGAGTTCGCCGAGCGTCAGGCGGAGGCGGTGCAGGAGTCCCAGCGCGAGCAGTTCGCGACTCTGACTCTGAACACGGCGGTCGAGCTCACCGGCGCCGCGCTCTCCCGCGTCGATCCGAAGGGCTCCCCGGACGAGCAGGCGATCGCCCTGCGCGACGCGATGCGGGTGCTCTTCCCCGAGGCGGTCGCCCTCGTCTCGGCGGCCCGACAGGGCTTCATGCGCGAGCGCTTTTAGTGGATCGACCGGCAACGTTCACCGGTTTCTGGCCCGCGATGAGACGTCGCCACGCGTTGTCCTCGGTCGCGCCCATGCTCACCAGCATGGGCGCTCCTTGCGTCCTAGCTTGGCTCGCTCCTCGCGACCCAGAATTCCGGCAACGTCACCGGCCGACCCACTAGTAGCCGGGGCGGAGTGCTCGGCCGGGCTGTCGCGCACGTGCTTCCGGCGGTGCCGCGGCCCGTCGTGCTGCGGCTCTCGGCGCGCTACATAGCAGGCGGCGGCCAGCGTCGCCGAGTACCTCGACGCGCTCGAGGCGATCGAGCGCGAGGGCGAACCCCATGATCGCGGGCTACGTCGCCTCGGACATCCTGCGGCGGCTCGTGCTCGGCTCGAGCCGCCGGGCCTCGCAGGGGTTTCGCCGATGCGGCCGAGGGATCTCCCCGAAGCGGTAAGAAACCGCCGGCTCTAGCGTCGTATCCGGGAAGGCCGGAGCGAAGAAGGAGACGAGATGAGTCCGGCCATCACCGAAGCCGAAGAGCTCTTCCGCGAGATCGAACGCTACCTCTCTGCGGTTCAGGTCTTCCGAGACGAGGGCTGCGAGCCGGACTGGGTGGGCGAGGCGTCCGCGCTCGCCTACGCGAGCACCGAGTAGCCGCCGTCCACGACGACGGTCTGCCCGCGGATCATCCCGGCGGCCGGTGACGCGAGGAAGCAGACCACGTCCGCGACGTCGCGCGGCTCGACGAGGCGGCCCGCCGGCGTCCGGCCCCGGTAGAAGGCGAGCATCTCGTCGCGTTTCTCGAAGTAGTCGAGCGCGCCCGTCTCGACGAGGCCGGCCGAGACCGCGTTGACACGGATCCCCTTCGGGGCGAGCTCGACCGCCAGGTAGCGGACGAGCGCTTCGAGTGCCGCCTTCGAGACGCCGACGACGGCGTAGTCGTCGAGGACTCGCGTCGACCCGAGGCTCGAGATGGCGACGATCGCGCTCCCGTCGGGCATGGACGGCGCGGCGTGGCGCGCGAGGGTGAGGAGCGCGCGGGCGTTTCCGTTCACCGTCCAGTCCCAGTGCTTCTCCTCGAGCTCGAGCACCCCCCGGATGACCCCCGTAGCCGCGTTCGACACGATCACGTCCAGCCGGCCCACCCCGGCGACGAGCGCCGCCGCCTTCTCCGGGTCGCCCACGTTCCCGCGCAGGAGCACCGGCTCGGCGCCGAGCGCCTGAAGCTCCGCGGCCGTCTCCTCCGCGGCGCGGTCGTTGCGGAGATAGCCGATGGCGACGCGGGCCGCGCCCAGCTCCGCGAAGCGAAGCGCGATGCCCTTTCCGATTCCCCGCGAGCCGCCCGTCACGAGGACGGACTTGCCCTGGAAGGAGATCACGAGCGTCGAGGCGGGAGCGTGCTCGCCGCCGGCGCGTGGCTCGGGAGCCCCTCCCAGCCGAGCCGGCTCGCCGGCTCGAGCGGTCCCTCCTCGGCCAGCGAGCTCGCGAACGCAAGCCGCTCGAGCAGCTCGATCTTTCCCTCGCCGTAGCGGCGCACCGGGTGGCCCTCGGGCAGGTCGCGCACGAGGTCGCGCACGCGTGCGCGGATCTGCATGGAGAAGTGCGGCGTCGCCGGGCCGACCAGGGCGTCGACGTCGGCGAGAGTCGGCTCGGGCATCGCGTCCGGATTCTAGATAAGTAGGCTCGGAGAGCCGTGCGCCACCGGATCCCAGCCGATGCCCTCCTGCTTGCGACGGTCCTCATCTGGAGCCTGAACTTCACGGCGGTCAAGTACGCCCTCGAGCACGGCTTCGAGCCGCTCGTCTACTCGTCGGTGCGCTTCGCCGCGGCGGCGCTCCTCTTCTCGGGCTTCACCTACGTGCGCGAGGGGAGCCTCACCGTCAGCCGGCGCGACGTCTGGATCCTCCTCGTCGCGGCCGGCGCGGGGATCTGGTTGAACCAGATGGGGTTCGTCTACGCCGTCGAACTCACCTCGTCGGTGGCGACGGTCGCGCTCTGCTTCGGCACCCTGCCGATCTTCGTCGCGCTCCTCGCCTCGCTCTTCCGGGTCGAGCGCCTGAACGCACGCGTCTGGGCCGCGACGGGGGTGTCCTTCTGCGGCGTCGCGCTCGTCGCGGCGGGGTCGTCCGGCGAGATCGGGGGCGACCTCGGCGGCATCCTCCTCACCCTCGCGACGGCGGCGACGTGGGCGGCGTACTCGGTGGCGATCGGGCCGCTCATGCGGCGCTACTCGCCGTACAAGATCAGCGCCGTAGTCCTCGCGGCGGGCTGCGTGCCGCTCCTCGCGTCCGCCTCCGTCCAGCTCGCCCGTGAGGACTGGGGCAGCATCACCAGGCTCGCTTGGGCGGCGTGCGTATACGGCTTTCTCTTCGCCCTCGTGCTGACGAACGTGTTCTGGTTCACGGCTATCGAGCGGGTCGGCGCCGCGCGCTCGGCGCTCTTCGCGAACCTCCAGCCCTTTCTGGGCGCGGTCTTCGCCCTCGTCATCCTCTCGGAAGAGCTGCACTGGTTGCAGATCGCTGGCGGCGGCGTGATCGGCGCGGGGATCCTTGTCGCGCGCAGGGCGCAGGCTCCGGCAACCGTGGTGGACTAGACTCGCGGGCCGTGCCCAGGACGATCGTCGTCGACTTCGACGGCACCATCACCGAGCAGGATCTCCTCGACGCGATCGCCGAGACGTTCGGCGACCCCGAGGTCTACCGGGAGGTGGACGAGGGTCTCGACCGGCGCGAGCTGACCCTGCACGAGGTGCTGCGACGCGAGTTCGAGCCCGTGACGGCACCGCTCGACGACGTCGTGGACTGGGTGCTCGCGCACGTTCGCATACGGCCAGGCTTCCGCGAGCTGGTCGGGCTCGCGCAGGAGCGCGGATGGCGGCTCGTCGTCGTCTCATCCGGCTTCCGTGAGCTGATCGAGCCGGTGCTCGCGCGCGAAGGCCTGGCGGGCGTCGAGCTCTACTCGAACTCCGTCGACCCGGATCCAGCCGGCTGGCGCGTCCGCTTTCTCGACGAGAGGGTGTGCGACACGTGCGGCCAGGAGTGCAA
>Ga0247727_10018595_pt1 | contig 10898 bp, 14 predicted proteins | sample WisWelCaveWW1625_FD_202498 | JGI IMG/M metagenome (GOLD analysis project Ga0247727, IMG submission 202498) | Biofilm microbial communities from Wishing Well Cave, Virginia, United States - WW16-25 | ecosystem: Environmental > Aquatic > Deep subsurface > Groundwater > Cave microbial mat | place...
CGTTGAGTATCACCACCCCATCCGCCACTCCGTTCAGGATGGCGCGATTCTTCTCGGCTTCGTTGCGCGCATCCCGAATGGCACGGTTGGCAATGGACATGCCAAGCCATGCAAGAAGCGATGCGCCAGCGATCACGAACATGGCAAATATGTTCACTTCTTTTAATGATTCTGAATATGCCGCGATGACCGCAAAGACAACGACATCGACAATAAAAACAGATGCAGGCGGAAGAACAATGACGCTCAACAGGATCGGTAGAAACCAGAAAATGAGTGAGCGCCCATTCGCGAGTTCATATGGGTGATCCGAGAATGCCACCACTGCGATCATCACGATCACCAGTATCCAGCCTACGACTCCTTTCGGAGCGCTGGTTGATCGGTTCAACCCCATGAGTCCAACACAAACGATAAGCATCACCACACTCCCCAAAATGATCGGCTGAGAGTCTTTATTGCTGAGGACCTCCAACACAGGATCACCATACATAAATCCGGAAGCGAGCGCAACAAAAGAAATGACCGCGAGGAAAAGTAAAACGATATTCAGGATCCGCCTCAAACGCAGATCGTCAGAGTCGAATGTATTGGGAATGTTGAGGTATCGAATTTTTTTCATCTGGATTTCGCCTCTGCATGTATTTTGATACTGCCCATGTAAAACTGCTTGTCGCCACCATTCTGGAATTTGAGATCCATGGACGGCACAATCTCCCACCAGCGTTTGGATTGATAACTGACAAGATAGTTGTCGCTCCATACATGGACTTCCACTGGACCAAAGACAGGCATGGGCAGACTGCACAATTTTGCGCCGTCAACCAATACAACGCCAAGCCATTCCGTCTTGCTAACCCAGCGCAAACGTATTTGATATTTGTGCCAGGTGTGACTATCGACGTGAAGCGGGTTGACATGCACTGGGTTCCAATCAAGCGCAAGATAGCAAAGCGGACCGTTTTGACCCATCACCGACGATTCGTCCCCCACGATGGAGATACCGAACATATCGAACGGCTTCACGAACAAACCATCTTCCTGAAGTGTCCCAACCGGTTGAAACACTACGCCTGCTGTCCCGTAGAACTGATCGCCGGTCTGCACCGAAAACTCCAGGACAATATCAATATTCGGCATGGGTTGATAACCGCTCCCGCCGATCAGGGTCACGTTGTTGTATTGCCCCGCCGCAGGCTTATCAAAAATATTCGATGACTCGTTTTCAAACGCGGCATCGTGAAAATGATAGATCGTCAGCCCCTCGCGGAAAGACATTGACGCTGAACGCCAGGCCGTTCCATTGAACACCTTGCCTTCGCCATTGATGATCGTGAATTTCCAGAATTCGGATAGTTTTCCATCGAAGCGATCTTCAACTGGAGCAGGGTTTTGGAATTCATCAGGCGTGTTACCTGCCTGTTTGATGAGTCGTTTGGTTTCGCGTTGGATTGCCCACATCGAATACAACTGACGGTAGTTCAATCCAACGAACAAGACGACTGCGATGAGGATCAAGATGGCAAGGTAGATAAGTAATGATTTCATGTCAAATCTCATCAATGCTTTCTTTGATGGTCTGCTCAACACCGGCTTCGGTCCATTCCCAACTTTCCGATCTCGTAATCCTTTCTTGTATATTGGGCGACTCATCGCCCAGCAGTAAACGCATGAGTTTTCGCGCGGCAAAATCGTTTACCCCCATCACATCCATCCACAGTCTTCCAAGTTTTTCGAGTTCGCCTTTATGGAGATCTGCCACCAGATTACCACGCGAGGCTCGGTATGCAACATTGATTAGATCAGCGGGAGGAAGATTTGCAAGTTTGTCGTATTCATCCCCTGCGCCACTTTGAGTATCTTCGGTGAGTCGCGCCAGAGCATAACTCATCGGCTTTTCAATGCCGTGACCATCCGGGGAGAGCCCGTACAACAACCAAGAAACCAGCGCTTTGGCAGAACCACCGCGCACTGTTTTCTGTGTTTTGGGGTGGACTTTGTTCTGGATTAGCAAGCGATCCAAAACCCAAGCCGAAGGCAAATTCACCACCCCCTGCTCTTCCACCGTTTTCCCGTTGTCGTTTTTTGAATTTTTCGGCGAGGTGTTAAAGGTGGTGGTGTTACTAGAGTTTAAAGAGTTGGGTTTAAGAGTTAAAGAGCTTAAGACTCTGACAGTCGCGTAAACGTCTTCTGACAGTTGCGTAAATGCGATACTGACATTTGCGTAATCCGATACTGACAATCGCGTAAACCCGATACTGACAATCGCGTAAATATCTTCTGACATTTGCGTAAATGCGATACTGACAGTCGCGTAATTTGGATTTGTGAGCGCAACCTCAAGAAGTTTTTGTGGAATCTCTTCAATGAGCACGTCAAAAATGCGCGGTTGAGACTCGAAGTCAAGTTGCTTCTCTTCCTTGGGAACCTCGCAGGCATATATTCGCAGAACGGGAATTTCATTCTTTTTCCCGCGAAGCCACTCGTAAATGGTCAACGGTCTTGCCATTCCCATCCAACCTGTGATCTCCGCATACCCGCCTTTCACGGTCACGCGGTTGCGGACTTCCCCATTTTCGGGATTGATGTAACACATATCGCGCAGGAGTGTCAGCATCCAGCCCGGACCAGTCCCAATGTGGGGTAGAACGTGCTTGAGAAAATATTCTGTCACCACGATCAGGTCGTTCTGCGGCATGATATGGTTCTGAATGGCGGATGCGAGACTGTCCAGAAGTTTGTTCGATAGATCACTGCCTCCAAATAAGTCGCGTACAAGTTTGGTGACCGTGATCGGTTCGCGCGCCTCCATTGCATCCAGTGGAATTAACTCATCCAAGGGGACTTCCGCCGCGGCGCGCAGGACACCTTCCGGTCCACCATACTCTTCGATGTGCGAAGCAAGCCATTTGCTCAACGAGTTGGTGTCCACTGGTGTAAGCGGCAGGGTCATGGATATGGTGTACCTGCGAGGTAAACGTTTGGGTACGGAAGAGGAAGCGTCCCACTCTGGTCCGTGATCACTGATCTCAACCAATCCTCTGAGTTTTCGCCATGTGGTTGGATTTTCCAGGCGTCTCCAATACGTGCGTTCGGCGCATCCTGCCAAGGATGCGATCCGTTCCCCTGAAATACGATTTGTTGCCTTCCCTGTGCGTGACCCCGCGATATACGCGGCCTGACGGAACGCGATATAAAGCCACCCCAAATCTGGACCAAGCTGTCTCAACCAGCGTCGGAAATATCCAGGCAGATATACTGCGCGGTTGGGATGAACGACCTGTTCGTAAGCGGAGTCGTAATCAGCAAGCGCGACTTCAAACGAGTTTTCGGGCGTGTGATGATTCTTGTCTTCTGGAACATCTGCGAAAATGGCGTTTCCGTCAGCATCGTCATCTTCGGCAATGTCACTATCGTCTTCTCCATCGTTCACAACAAATTTCACTCGTGTACCGCTTGTGTTCAGTATGCCCACCAGCAGACGGTTGATCGTGCTGGTGAGACGATTCTCCAGCCAGTCACGCGCGTAAGCATTGCGGACACTGATGGTCATGACGCCGTCTTGAAGCGAGATCAGTTTTGTGTCCTGCACCCAGGTCTCAAAGGATGCGCGCGGCATATCCGTTTGCAGTTGTCCAAGTACTGTTTGCCATGCCTGTTCAGTGTTCATTTTCAATATCCTTGCTGCAAAAAATAATCTTTATGCTGTTTTCCAAAAACCAACAGGAAGCCCCAGGATGCACGACTGTTTTGAGGCACACCGCAGTACAAAATGCGTTATTCAGGCAGATCAAAATCGTTCCTGTTGAACCTGCCTGAACGGTCGCATGAACGACATCTGAACGGTGCCTGAACGTAGAATGAACGACACCTGAACGATGACGTTCAGGTGTCGTTTGGTCTCCGAAAAACTCGTGCGTTTTCGCGAGAAAATGATGAAGTGGATTTTGGACTACCATGTCGAACTCACTTTTTGGGATATAACAACCGCCTCTTCCTTTAATCGTAGGCGACCATTTTTGTGAGCGCTGAGCGCGTAGTTCAAAAGGAATACCACCACCTCCCCATCTGAGATGGAGTCCCCCGCGAGCGCTTTGATCTGCGCGTTAACATCCCGGCCCCAGCGATAGCCCAAATAGACATCCTTCACATTGTCTTTTTTGTGGCGTTTCACGAGTTGTGGAATTTCCTGCGGCCATCCGTCCTTTGCCTCGTGCCAGGTCAGAGTCATCTTGCGGCGGTGGGCATCCGGGCGCGCTTCGAACTTTAACGTCCCCTGACGAATGTGCGCCAATGAGAAACTTATCAACGCGGTTGCGACACTGGAAATGGTGGTCATGTGCTTCTGTGATAGTGCAAGAATGGCTGCGCGTGTATCTTTCGCTTGTTCATGCAAAAGCGCTGGAATGAAATATGTGATCACAGGATGCGCCCGATCCCAGGCGCGGTTATCACGCATATGGCCTTGAGCCAGTGGGATGGTCGAGATGGGTTCCTGCGGATTATTACGCAGACGGTCCAGTGCATTTCGACGGGTCATTGATTCTCCTGGTTGATCATGATCGCTTCACAACTATGCGTCCAAGTTCCTCGTATTCACGCGAGGCGCGGCTGGCGGGAGCAGTCTCGAAGATGGTCTTGCCTTCGGCGGCACATTCACGCAGGACGGTCGCACGATGGATGGGATCTAAGACACTCTCCCCAAAACTCTCCCGCAGTTCGGTCATTGACTTGCCGCTTTCGCTGGTCTGCTCGTCGAAGAAGGTGGGTAAAATTCCAAGCAGTCTTCCAACCCAAAGTGATTTATCGCGTAAGGTGGTCAACAGTTCCATCATCTGAGCCAAGCCATCCATCGAGAGGAACTCAGTTGCAGTGGGGATCAGAGCAAGATCCGCGGCGTAGATAGCGCGTTCCTGGATGCCGCCAACAGAAGGAGCAGTATCGAAGATGATGTAGTCGTATTCTTTCGAGAGCGTCCTGAATATCTGATGGATCGAGTCGATGGGACGGTTCTCGGCGTTGATAACGATCTGAGCAGTAGCCGTTGTGCGATCGCCAGGCAGAAGGTCAAGTCCGGTGCGTCCAGTATCGCGGATCCACTGATGAAGATCAGAGCGGGGATTAACCAACGCATTAAATGCGCCCGGCTCCGGGTTAACTGCCAGCGAAGTGGCGCATTGACCTTGCGGATCAAAATCCACCAGCAGGACGCGGCGTTCACGCAAGGCAAGGGCATGAGCCACGGATACAGCAGTCGTGGTCTTCCCAACTCCGCCTTTTTGATTGGCAACGACGATGATCTTTGCGGGCATGTTATTCTTCTCCCGACATTGATTTTTCTCTTTGTTCCAGCGCCTTCCTGCGGCCTTCCCATATTTCTCGTTCTTGAGGCTCGATCCCCTCGCGTTCCTTCAACCAGACTTCGATTGCATCCGGGTCGAAACGCAAGTGCCAGCGATTTACTCTCAGGAATGGAATATCATTACGCTCTGCCATCTGCCGCACACTACGCACGTGCATGTTCAGGATCTTCGCCATTTCACTTGTAGTAAGAAGTCGTTTGCTCAAGAGTTTGTCTGCGATGTCCATTCAGTCCTCCACAATCCTGTTGACTTCAATATTTGGATAGTGTTCCTTCATCCACGCTCGCACATCATCTTCTGTTCGGCATTTGGCAGTCGCAGTCAGAAAGCAATATTCCTCTTTTGTTCCATGCACATGCCAGTATTTATACATGGCTCATTCCTTTACTATGATTTCTGGCAGTTCCGGCCATGCGGCTGACTGCGCACGTTTGAATTGTTCTTCGGTCAATTGATGAGTAGCTTCACAGATACAAAACTCGCCCACTTCACCCTGCGGCGATAATTGGCTATATGCCAGCACTATGAAAAAACCAGGTTCACACATCTCGTCCCCTGTGATACGTCCATAAACTGTAGGGGCGGGAACATACTGTTTGCCCAAAACAATGCGGTTGGGGTGGATGGCGTATAAGTCGCCAATCTTCAATCCCTTTTGCCACATGGTTGGTTCAACCCATTCGTTCGCGATGAAGTTCCAGAGTTTCATGGCTTTACCTCACACAGAAAGTTCGCATTGACCCAGCCCTCGATAGGGTGGGAGAGTTTGACCCACAAGTTTCCGTCCAGTTCTTCGCTCTCTTCACTGATGGTCACTGTCTCTCCCTCGACAAGATACCCGCGCACATCACTTTGATCGCCAGCTTCAAAACGCACATTCAACTTTCCGTTAGGGATGTTTGTGCAAACTTTGGTGTTTGCAATCGCAGGTTCAGTAACGACAATGGGGGGAGCAGTCACTGTCACCGGGAGAGGCGAATGTGTGTCCTGTGTTGAAGCACGGGTGGGTGTTTCCAAACCAGGAACATACGCCTGTGGATCAAAGCCGCCACACCCGCTCAACAGAGCGAGTGCAAATGCCGCCAGGCTGAATAGTCGTGTGTTCATGTGTTTTCCTCAACTTCGTTCAGTGTTGTGTTGCCTTCAGTGTCTTCGCCAAATTGTGCGCCTTCGATCAATGCCAGGGCGACAAGTTGTCCATTTACTTCCGTATTCACGGTCCGCACGCCGGACGAGCGATTCAAAGTTCCCAACGCTCCGAGGACAAGCGCCAAAGCCTCACGCGGGTTGGGCAGGCGTCTCGCGCCCCGCCGCTGGACTTGGATCGCGCCGGGCAGTACGATTTGCTTCGTTGCGTCCAGGTCCAGCGGGAAGGTGCGATTCGTCGTCCGGCTTATTAAGGGTCCGGCGTATCGTGTCCGTTCTTGCCGCCAATGGGAGCAGGGTCAGGAGTCGAAAGAAGGGGAACGGGCTGTTGAGTCTCGGACTTGCCTTCATCTTTTGGTACAAATTTTTCCTTCAAGCCTTTCAACTTGTCCATCATATTCGGCTTGTTTTCAGGCTGAGGAACATTGACGCCCGGAAAGTTAATTCCGGTCGCGCCCATCAAGTTGCCAAGTTGTCCGCTGGCGGCTTTGTTCAAGCGTGCCATCATGTGCGCTTCGATCTCGGACATGGCAATGTTTTGATCGGCGATGTCCGCGAAGGAGACCAGCATGGTCGCGCGCTTGTTGGTATAGTCCTGCGCCTGTTGGAGTTGCATGGTCATGCGGCGAATTTCGAGATCGCCTTTCTCCTGCTGTTTGGACATCTCTTCATCCTGAGCGCGCATGGCGCGGCGTTTGCGAGTGTCCGGGCTGGTCATGTGGTAGACGAAGCCTGCCAACACGTTCAAACCGATGATGATCGGGATGCCAAACCAGGCGACCGATTTCATCACAGGCGGCAGGGCTTCTCCGTTACCATATGCCAGGGTATCTACGATGCTGGTCAGGAACATACCGATCATGTCGATGACGAACAGTCCCATACTTGCCCAATTCTGGAAGCGGGTGGCGGATCCGAAAATCCACACGAGCGACCAGGCCACCATGCCGATATCCAAACCCCACAAACCAACGATGGCGAGGATTTGGAATTCATCGGTGACAGAGCCGGAGAGGAAATGCCAGGAGCGGTAGCCGGTGTAGATTAGCAAGACGAGGTCGAGAATGATCACGACCAGGTCGCCGATGTTGAAGCCGCCGTGATCCTCTTGTGCGGCATCCGCTGCGGCAGGGAATATCTTTGCGAACATTGCGTCCATAGTGCTTTTGAATCCGTTCATTTGATGCCTCCGTGAGTCATGTTAGAATGGGAGGCGCAGATTAGCGTCTGCACGGGCGTTGCTTTGACCGGAAGGTCATTCAGCGCCCGCTTTTATTTTCCGGGAGGAAAATATCTGCGCCTTGAGTACGATGGGAAAGATCAGCCTGCATCACCTCCTTCTTTTGTATTTTGTTCGTACACATAACCCTCCAGCACCCTGCCAATTAATTCAGACAGGTCAACGCATTCTTGCAAGGTGACATCATGCTGAGTCATCCATTCAACATCGAATGGATTGGTGTTTCTAATAAAGGCATCTGCTGCCTTTTCGAGGAGTTCCATCATGCGTGAGTAGAGAGTTATGTTCATCATTATTATTTTCGTCTACCCTTTCGTGGGCAGTCGCTTCGCTCGGATTACTATGCCCCAGCGGATGTTGATGTATAGCAACAGGACCGCAGAAAGCGCGGCAGGAAGCACCTGCACAACCAGGAATCCGTATTCCCATTTCATCAGAAGTATTGAGCCTTTCCAAACCAGCCAGCCGATCACGCCCCATAGCGTCATCGCACCCCACAACTTTCCCTGTTGTCCGCGCGAGAACAACCACACAATCAGGGCAGTTGATATGATCGCAGGAATTGTAGTTAGAGCAAAGAGGGGTAGCGTGGGTGTAAACGCGCTATACAGATTGTTGATGGTGAGCCAAATCAGGAACGTGCCAGTTAGCCATCCAATCAACGCCAACGCCCGCAACAGCCAGGGCAAAACGATCAGGGCGCCCGCGATGAGTCCGAGAAGTAGCACGGTCAAAAACTCAGCGAGCGTCTTCAATGCTTTCCAGATGGTGTCGAGCAGATGCGAGATCATGGCTTTCCTTTCTCTTTACAATGAGCGTCATGTCCGGTCTCACCGAAAAGACTCTTCTTTCGTGCAAATTTAAATAGTCATTTAGAAGTTAAAGCGGGAGCGGGAAGTTCATCGGCTTTCATCGGAGGCTGTGACATGATCCTTCACGTTATTTCTGAGGTAGAATGACGCCGCATCAAACAATCTTCGTGGAGGCGTGAAAAATGATCGACAATAAATTACTGGAAATCGTCCGTGACCCGCAATATCCCATCGCGCTGACCTTGATCGTCAATGGAGCGGTGGTCTCCGGCATGTTGATCAGCGAGCAGGAGTTCTTCATCGAAAGCCTGCGCGAATCGAAGGCGGGATATGGAGGTCGGGCGGAAAAAATGTTCAACAACATCGAGGACCTCAGTCTGAATGTTTCTCGCTCGGTAACGGATGAACATTCCTATATCCATCTGACGAATGTTTTCGTCCATGTGTCAACCGAAGAACTCGGAAAGATTCCTTTGCCCGCGCTGCGAATTTCCCCAGAGCATGTTTCAGCCTGGATGTTTGGTCTCCCAGCCTATTCAACAGACGCAGCCGATGGCGCCATGCGCCGGAGGATTGCGGAGCAGGAGTCGCGCGGGCGGCACGTTCAGCCTTGATGCTTTCCAAAAGGTAAAGCCAGGAAGCCTCTGCCTGCTCCTGTTTCCACTCAGCAAATTTTTCATCACCAAGTTTTGCACGCATATCTTCTTCAAATAGCAGCCGCTCGTTTGCGAGTTCAGCAAAAGCGATCAGAAGTCTTAAGCGTTCGGAGTTGTAGCGACGCGCGTTCATTGTTAGTCCTCCTCCACAACGATCGGCGGGATTGAAAGCCCGGCTCGCTCGAATAACCACGCGGTCTTTTTCTTTGCCCACGCAATATCGTCCGAGCGGTTGAAGATGGACTTGCGACCATTTCGACTCAGGTGTTCATTTGAAGCATATTCAGAGGGGATGTGATCCTGTAAGGCGTATGCTGTGGTGGAGAGGGAGAGGTGCGTGATGTTCTTAACATCCTCATCCCACGCCGCATACACACAAGCCACATATTCGCAAGGCTTGCTGAACGCGGCAGGGATCATGTGCTTGGTGACTTTGGTCCAATCACCCCCAGGATTATCTTGCGGTGTACACCAGATGTTGAAGCCTTGGCTCAACAGATCGAAGATCGCATCAGGCGCAGGGTTGTGCGCGATGTCGAGCGCACGCACAATGTCAAGCATATGGTTAAGTTGAAAACGATTCATGAACAAAACTCCCGCTGACATTTTCTTACCAGCGGGGGTATGTTAGAATTTCCCTCGTTGGCAGTTGCGTCTGCCAGCAATCGCGCCCTGGGATATGTTTGTATCTCAGGGCGTTTTTTTATTGGATTGAGAAGGTGCGGTGTTGCAGGATTGGGAGTTTAGCATACTTATCTAAATTAAGTCAATACTTAGATAATTAAAGATGTAAAAAAGACGGCGTTTGCCGTCAATGAGTATTTTTGCAATTTCTTAATAAGCTAAGGAAGCTCGTTTGATAATTTGGATTCCATTCCGTTCATCATTCCGGATAGCGAACCACTGCCCGTTTACAAGAGCCTTGCGGCGACGGGCATTCTCGTATTTGATCTCTACGATTTCACCAGTCGTTTCAAGTTTTTTCTTATCAAGAAACTTGTACGCATAGACCAAGTCTCCAACTCGCACATCAATTCGAACCTTACCGTTGTTTCGAGCGACAATAGACTCACTTATATACGGAGTTCCATCCGGATTGAACAGACGCTTACCTTGTCCCCCAAAACGACGGTATATCTCAGTGCAATAAGCCACATCTTGTTCATTTATCAGAATTTTATTTTTTTCTGAGCCTAAACGTGCGATATATCCTGATTGGGACCAACGTCTTAATGTTGAGAAATTTAAACTGTATTTCTTAGCAGCCTCATTGATACCAATCCCCACACCTCTCAAATGCACGTGCTGTTTATACTCCGGCAAATCTTCTTTTCTTTTAGGTAATGTATCTTCGCTCACAACCATCGCTCCATCTGGTAAAACTCCTGCTTGGATTTTACCAGACGCGATCATGGCGCGCGTTTCTTTCACGCTCACATGCAAGCGGTGAGCAGCTTCGGAGAGAGGGATAAAACGAGCAAGTGCAGCCATAGGTGGTCACATCATCCATATCTCTGCGTCAGTCAGTTGTGACTGACGCAGGGATTAAGTTTGTCGGGGCGGAGAGATTTGAACTCTCGACCTCACGGACCCGAACCGTGCGCTCTACCGGTCTGAGCCACACCCCGAAAGCGTGCGAATTATACCATCGCAATTTGTTTTGGCAAATTATGGGTTGAGC